>Ga0068714_10005451_pt1 | contig 13517 bp, 12 predicted proteins | sample MTBNYHSulfiMetaG_FD_62988 | JGI IMG/M metagenome (GOLD analysis project Ga0068714, IMG submission 62988) | Enrichment culture microbial communities from rom New York Harbor, USA that are MTBE-degrading - MTBE-NYH (New York Harbor Sulfidogenic)... | ecosystem: Environmental > Aquatic > Marine >... | reverse complement strand
TTCACCAACGGAAACCACAGGGGGATCCCCGCGGTTCACCCCAGGGAGGCCTTCCCAGACCTCCCTGGTGATCTTGACATAGTATCCCTTCGGGCGGAGGCCTTCTTCCTCAACGCGGAGGACCATGTCCTCGGCGAGGTTCTGTTGGGAGTTGGCGAGGAGGATCATGGGGGATCTCTGTTCCTTTTTTAAGCTAACCAATGGGCCACTTTCGAGAAGGTCGCCGTCCAATCCGCTCCCCAAAGAGGCTATAACTAATTGTCATACAATGTTAAACTAGGTTGTTCCGCCCCACCAACTTTCCAAGCGGGCTCCTGATAGATACTCTCAGCTTGTTGCGCGTGAACGAGCGACGAAGGTGTTTGTTGATAGCGAAACGCCCCTTCATGCGCAACAAAGCACTTTGCTGCGCATCCGCGCTCATCAAAACACCTCACGCCCTTCCGCGATGTTCAACAGCTCACGGAACATTAAAATTGCCGACCGCCGCCCGCTTGCTGGATAGATTTCTTTAAGAACGCCTTCGTCTTTCAATGTCTTTATTATACGCCTTGCTGTATGCAATGGTATGTCTGACTTTATATTGAAGTCAGAAGCCTTGAAAATTAGATTTTTTAAATAAAAAATCGACTGCATGCCCAGCAAACTGAGAGTGAGTTAACTCTGCAATCTCACGTCTCTTTTCCTCATGAAGAGATAGAATCTGTGATGCCCTATCTTGGTTCTCTTTGGCTTGTTCAGTTACCGCTTTAAGAAAAAAGATAACCCATCCCGTCCAATCATCATCCCTTGATACTAATAGCAGCCTTTCATAATACTCGTCGCGATATTTTTCAAAATATGCACTAATGTAAAATACAGGTTGTGTGAGCTGCCCGGCAGCAAACAGAAAAAGAGGAACAAACATTCGTCCAGGCCGACCGTTCCCATCTAAAAACGGATGAATTGACTCGAACTCTGCGTGTAATATGCCTAATTGGACAAGCTTATCGTGATACTTAACATGAATGAACCTTTCCCATTGATTCATTGCCTCGGGCAAGTTTTCAGCGCCAATCGGAACAAAATGGGCTTCTTCTAGAGAGCACCCCTTAGGACCGATCCAATTTGGTATCCGCCGGTACTCGCCCGGATTGCGATTCTGCCCTCGAACACCTCGCATGAGGATTTTATGAGCCCTTTTCACGATCCGTTGACAAAGAGGTTATTTATTTAGGAACTTAGTTGACCTGTTTAAGGCTATTCTGTAATTAATAACCTCTTGGATGTCGTACCTTTTTGAAATATCTTCTTGTTCTTGTCCTGCTTCAAATTCCAATACCTCGGCCATGGACGCCCGAGTTCCCTCTATCCGAGATGAAAGCACTGCCTCTTGAGTTGTTAGAGGGGTTAGGAGCACCGAGGCGTTTGGTACAGCGTTCAATGTCCCGTCAAATCGGGCCAAGGCTCCTGAAGCCGGGCCAATCAAAGGAAGGATTCGTTCCCAATTGAGGCCTTTGGGTGGAAATTTTCCTTTATGGTACTGGACTGGGCTCATTCGGGGGTCTCCTACCTCTTTTCTTGATGGCCAAATACATTACACTGAATTCATTGATGGATAAAGCTTGTTTCAACCTCTCCCAGGCTCCCTCTCTGCGGGCTATACTTACCTGGGAGGCATACCATGTGCGGCCCCTACACCCAGGGCAGGAAAAAGATAGACCTCGAAGGCCGGTTCGGGTTCGTTCCTTCAGAGATCGAGCTCACGCCGCGGTACAATATCGCCCCCGGCCAGATGGTCCCCGTGGTGGTCGGCGGGGATCCCCGCGAGCTCAGGTTGATGCGCTGGGGCCTGATCCCCTATTGGGCCAAGGAGGAGAAGATCGGTTACCGGATGATCAATGCCCGTTCCGAGACCCTAAAAGGCAAGTCCAGCTTCAAGGGGCTCCTCCGAAAACGGCGGTGCATAGTCCTGGCCGATGGCTTCTATGAATGGGCTAAGTCGACAGGTTCGAAGATCAAGACCCCCCTTCGCTACATCCTCCGAGACGGCTGTCGTTTTCAACTTGGAACGATTGCAAAATGATAAATTTGGGCTTCAAAGGCATCAAGATGAAAATTTGGCGGATTGGGAATGATTGCGCGAGGTAATTACGGATGATATCAAGAATGGTCATGAGGTTGGGCGGGTCGGTTCTCCTCCTGGGTCTGGTTTTTGGGGCCCCGGGATGGGCCGGCCCCCTGGAGGACCTGGAGGAGGGAAAGAATGCCCTGGCCGCTGGCCAGCAGGGCCCGGCCCTGGAGCTCCTCCAAAGGGCGGTCAGGTCCAAGGCCCTGCCCAACATCAAGCTGGCCGAGGCCCACTTTCTTTTGGGAAGGATCTATGAGCGGCGGGGTTACTTCGGCCAGGCTGAAATTCACTACTCCTGGGCGGTGACCTTTGACCGGAGCCAAGGGGTCTACCTGGACTCGCTGAAGCGGATGCGGGAGGTTATGAAGCCGGGCAGTCCCTAAAACCGGTTATTATACCTCCCCTCGGGCCCGGTCTCTGCGTCAGGCTTGCAGCGCAATCCTCGAAATATTGTCATCTTAACAGAGTCTGTATTCCGCCGGATGCAAAATGCTCAGCGACCGGTTTTATCGTGATGTCACACGGCTGTTGAAAAAACTTCAGGAAAGGGTGAGGCATGGCGCTTTTTACTCCAAGGATGGCCAAGCTCAGCAGCGAGAACGCCTTTGCGGTGGGCAGGGACATCCGCTGGGTCGAGGAGAGCGGACGTCAGGTGGTAAAGCTCAACCTGGGGGAACCGGATTATAACAGCCACGACCGCATCAATCAGGTGGCCATCAAACAGATAAAGGCCGGCAATTTCCAGTAACTTCTTCCTGTTAAAGTTCCAGGCCGATCACAGTGATGTTGTCCTCTCCTCCCGCCTCCAGGGCGAGGCGGAGAAGGGTCTCGACCTTCTCCTGGAGGGAGCCGTCCCGGGACAGGACCCGGGCCAGGCTGGCCTGGGAAACCTGGCTGTGGAGGCCGTCGGTGGTCAGAAGGAGCTGGTCGCCGCCCTGGACGGGGAAGGAGCCCGCATCCGGCTGGCATTGGCCGCAGCCCAGGCAATCCAGCAGCACGTGGCGGGCCGGGTGGCGGAGGGCCTCCTCTGCGGAGAGCAGCCCCTCCTCCACCAGGGAGGAGACCACGGTGTGATCAGTGGTGATCCGGTCAAGGTTTCCGTCCCTGGTGAAGAGATAAAGGCGGCTGTCGCCCACGTGAGCCCATTGGACCGATTGACGCGCAACCACGGCTGCGGTGAGGGTGGTGCCCATTCCCTCCAGCCGGGGTTCGGATTGGGCTTTTCGGTATATCCGGGCGCAGGCCTCTCCAAAAGCTTCGGCCAGTCCTGCCGGATTCCCTAAGGCCGCCTCGGTCGCGGCGGCCAGATGGTTCACGGCTATCTGGGCGGCAAGATCCCCCGCCGCCTGGCCGCCCATCCCATCGGCCACTGCCGCCAGCACGGAGCCATCGGCCCGGTCTTTGACCAGGTATCGGTCCTGGTTCTGGGGGCGGCGGTACCCGGTATGGGTCAGGGCCCAAACTTTCATCGGCGGTCACTAGTCCCGGGAGGGGTTATACTCTAAGAATAAATGAGGTAGGCCGTCTGGGCCAGGGGTTGTTCATGTCCGATCCATCTTCACCATCTTCAAAAAAAACCCTCCTGGAAAAAGGTGACGTCCTCAACCAGAAGTGGGAGATCCTGGGCCACATTGCCACCGGGGGCATGGGGGAGGTTTACCGGGCCCGCCAGCTCAACCTGGAGCGGGAGGTGGCGGTCAAGATCGTCTCCCAGGAGCTGATCGAGGCCCATGAGGGAGACCAGGAGGAGATAGACACGGAGATGGAGCGCTTCAGGCGTGAGGTCCTGGCCATGGCCGCCTTGCGCCACGTGAATGTCCTCCAGATCTACGATTTCGAGCAGGGATCCGTGAAGCGTGACGGCCGGGAAACCCCCCTGGAGTACATCATCATGGAGTACATCCCCGGCTCGGACCTGGAGTCCACCATCCCGGAGGAGGGCTTAAGAGGGGACCAGGGGGCCCTCTGGAGCTGGATTGGGCAGTACTACCTGCCCATCCTGGACGGGGTTGAGTTCATCCACACCCAGGGCATCGTCCATCGAGATCTGAAACCCTCCAACGTTCTTCTGGACGGAAGCATCCCCAAGATCACCGACTTCGGGATCGTGGGCGGCAAGAACTGGCAGCACCTGACCAGAAGCCATCACATGCTTGGCACCCTGGCCTTCATGGCCCCGGAGCAGCTTCTGGACTCGGCCGAGGCCGACCAAAGGGCGGACGTGTATTCCCTGGGCAAGATCCTCTACAACGCCGTGATCGGCAAGCTGGACAAGGACAACACCCTGCCCTTGAAGACGGCCAGGCTTCCCTCGCCGGAAACCCGCTTCCTGAAGGCGCTGGATATGGTTATCCGGCAGGCCACCGCCGAGGATAGGAACAAAAGGCTGGCTGCGGTCGGCGCCTTGCGGGAGCGGGTCGAAGATGCCCTGGCGGCCGGCGGACCGCGGGCCGCCCGCAAGGACGACCGTCCCCGGACGTTGACCGCCGTTACCGCCCTGGCCGTGGTCCTGGCCGGGCTGCTGGCTTGGGGAGTTTGGTACCATTTCCAGGGAATGGGCTCCGAGACAAGAGCCCCGAACCAGTTATCCGCCTCCCCAACGACCTATCCTTCCCAGGAGCAACAGGCCGCCCGGCCCGCCGGCCCGCCACCCGAGTCGATCCGGAGCAAGGATGGGGCAAACATGGACCTGATCCCCGGGGGCCAGGTGGAGCTTACCGGCGGCGGCCCCGCAGCGGCTGGGGAGAAGGTCATAGTATCGGACTTCTACCTTGATGAGATCGAGGTCACCAACCACCAGTTTGTGGAGTTCCTGAACCGGGTTCTCTCCAGGATAGAGGTCGTCGACGGCCTGGTTAAAGGTGACAGCCAGCCCTGGCTCCAACTGGGGGAGGTGAAAAAGGGCTATGAGCCAGTGATCTTCGAAGGCGGCAGGTTCAAGATCAAGGACCCGGCCCTGGCCGCCAACCAGGTGGTGAGGGTGACCGCCTACGGGGCCGAGGCCTATGCCCGGTTCGTGGGCAAGAGGCTCCCCACTAGAGCGGAATGGTTGCTGGCGGCCGGGAGGCAGGAGGCCCCGCCAGGCATCGCGGAGCCCCTGCCGGAGGGCTCCCAGGAGTCAGGAACCCCGATGGAAAAAATGATGGAGGAGATGACTCTCAGCCGGAAGGAGCCGCCCGGCGGCGGTTCCACCGGGGAGGCCCCTCCTTCGGCCGGCCAGGGCAGGACCACGGCCCCTGGGGTGAAGGGGCTTCGGAATAACGGAATCGGGGAATGGGTAACCGACCGGAAGCCTGGCTCGGACCAGGAGCCCCCCGGGATCTATTGGGTCATGGACTGGCCCCGGGATAAGAAGGAGGCGGGCTCCGACCGCCGCGAGCCTTGGGAGGCTCCGGGTTGGGTGGGTTTCCGCTGTGCCCTGGACGGGCCTATCTCCAGGTGAACCGCCCGGGAAGGAGCTGCCTGGACCCCGGCCCTTCCGGGGGAAGGGAGGTCTTCTAATGCCTCTCAGGCCTTTGCTCCGGCCGGCCTCACTCTCCACCTTTGCCACCCACCCTCAGCAACCGGGCATTTATGGAGACGATAACCGTGGAGAGGGACATCAGCACCGCGCCCATGGCCGGGCTCAGCACAACGCCCTGCTGAAAGAGCACGCCGGCGGCCAAGGGTATGGCAAAGGCGTTGTAGCCGGTGGCCCAGACAAGGTTCTGAATCATCTTGCGGTAGGTGGCCCGCGACAGCTCGACCAGAGCCAAGACATCCTTGGGGTTGCTTTTGACCAGGACGATATCCGCCGTTTCCACCGCCACGTCGGTGCCCGCGCCGATGGCAATGCCCACGTCGGCCTGGGCCAGGGCCGGGGCGTCGTTGACCCCATCGCCGGTCATGGCCACCAGCCAGCCCCGTGACTGGACCTCCTTGACCTTCTCTGATTTCTCCCCGGGGAGGACCTCGGCAAAGTACTCGTCCAGGCCCAGCTCGTCGGCCACCGACTTGGCGACCTTCTGGTTGTCCCCGGTGATCATCATGACCTGGATGCCCATCTCTTTGAGGCCTTTCACCGCCTCCTTGGACTCTGGCCGGACCACGTCGGCCAAGGCGATAGCCCCGACCGGGTCCCCCTCGATCAACACGAAGGCCAGGGTGGCTCCCTGCTCCTCCGCCTCGACCAGCTTCTCCCGGGGATAGGACAGGTTTTGCTCCTTCAGGTACCTGGGGCTGACCACCATGACCCGGCGGCCCTCCACCAGGGCCTGGGCGCCCTTGCCCGGTATGGCCTTGAACTCCTCAGGTTGGGGATGGCCCTCGGCGGCCTCGGCTATGGCCCTGGCGATGGGGTGCTCGGACTGGGACTCAACCGCGCCGGCCAGGCGCAGGACCTCCTCTTCGTCCATATCCTTCTTGAAGCTCACGGTTTGGCTGATCCCGAACTCACCCTTGGTCAGGGTGCCGGTCTTGTCAAAAAGGATAGCCTTTACGTTCCGGGCCTGCTCAAAGGGGGACCGATTGCGGATCAGAAAACCGTTGCTCGCCGCCAAGGCGGTGGAGACGGCCACCACCAGGGGGACCGCCAGACCCAGGGCATGGGGGCAGGTGATGACCATCACGGTGACGGTCCGCTCCAGTGCAAAGGCGAAGTCCACCCCGCCGAGCCCTAGCCAGGCCAGGAGGGTGGCCGCGCCGGCGCTGAGGGCGATGTAGGCGAGCCACTTGGCCGCCCGGTTGGCCAGGTCCTGGGTCCGGCTCTTGCTCTCCTGGGCCTGCTCCACCAGCTTGATGACCTGATTGAGAAAGGACGCCTCCCCGGTCTTCTGCACCTGGACCTTCAAAGAACCTTCGCCATTGATGGCCCCGCCGATTACCTTGTTGCCGGCCTGTTTTTCCACCGGCCTGGACTCACCGGTGAGCATGGCCTCGTTCACCGAGGAGGTCCCCTCGGCCACCTCGCCGTCCACCGGGATCTGCTCGCCAGGCTTTATCAGGACCAGGTCGCCTTCCACCAGGTCGCTGACCGGCACGTCGGAGGAGGAGCCGTCCTCGGCCAGCTTGTGCGCCTCCTTGGGGACCAGCTTGGCCAGCTCCTCCAAGGCCCGTGAGGCCCCCATCACCGAGCGCATCTCGATCCAATGGCCCAGGAGCATGATGTCGATCAGAGTGGCCAGCTCCCAGAAAAAAACCTTGCCCTCCAGGCCCAGGGCCACGATGCTGGAGTAGACGTAGGCCACGATTATGGCCAGGGCGATAAGGGTCATCATCCCCGGGCTGGACTCCTTTACCTCGTCCACCAGCCCCTTGAGGAAGGGCCAGCCGCCGTAGAAGAAGACAAAGGAGGAGAAGGCCAGGAGCACGAGGCGGTCGCCGGCGAAGGTCAGGACCTCCTGCACCCCCAGGGCGCCCTGGATCATGGGCGACAGGGCCAGAATCGGGACGGTCGCGGCAAGGGAGACGAAGAACCGCCGGCGAAAATCAGCCACCATGCGGGCATGATGAGAGGAGTGACCGCCATGGCCGGATCCTCCATGGCCCTGGTGTCCGGAGCCCTGGCCACCACTCTTCCCTGGGCCGTGTCCCATTGAACTCATTTGGTCATGAACGGCTTGGTCCTTTCCCCCGGGGTGATCTTCACCTTCGTGGCCTATGCCGTGTTTCCCGTTGGTTCGCATGGTTCACCCTTCCTCCCGGCCGGTGGAGCCATGGGGCCTCGGGCCGGGATTGTAACTGCCGGCCGTGCCGGCTCCGACGAGTCAAGACAAAACAAGATCCGTAACAGCCTCGTCGCCGCCTCTGCCAGCGGGACATTCATCCTGATGATGGGGGGCAACTCAAGGCCGGGCAAAAGGCGGTCTTGCCTGGTTCACTCCCCCAACCCCTCCAGCCTCTTGACTTGCTCAGGGGTCAACACGGCCTTGAGGGCCTGCAGGTAGGCCAGATCGGCCAGGAACATCTCGGCCTGGGCCTCCGCCTTCTTGGCGAACAGCCCCTTGACCAGAGCGGGATCCACCTCCTGGTCCCAGGGCAGGGCGGAGAGCTCGATCTCCGTCTTGATCTCCTGGGCCCAAAGGTCCACCATCTTCACCAGCTTCTCGCGGGCGAGGCTGCGCACCTTTTCCCACTGCTCGGGAGTCAGGCCCAACTGCTCGAACACGTACGTCATGCGGCCGATCATGCCACCGTCCATGCCCTTGCCCCCGCCGGAGCCCATGGCGCCGAGTATCTCACCCATGCCCCCGGGGCCACCCATCATGTGGGACATCATCATCTGCATCATGCCGGGGCCCATCATCCCCATCATGCTTTGGCCGGAGCCGTAGTTCATCAGGCCCTGGCCGGTACCACCCGGAATGCCGTTACCGACGGGCATGCCTGGACCGCCGGGCATTCCCGCGCCGCCGGGCATACCCGAGCCGCCAATCATCATCTGACCCTGCTGGGAAGCGACGATGCCCGGTTGCCCAAGGCCCATTTGATGTCTTTGCGGCGGACGCTGGTTGGGCGTTTCCGCGGCCGGGGTCGGGACGGCTATAAGCACGCCCAACAAACCGGCAAAAACCAGATAAAGCCTCAACTGAAGAACCAGCTTGGTCATTTCGTTCCCTCCTCAGGTTGGTCCGGGGTTCGGTCAGCCTTCGATTTCCTCTTTAAGCCTTTCAAACTCCTCCTTTGTTATTTCGCCTTTGGCGTATCGCCTTTTCAGGATCTCCATCGGACTTTCCCTGGCCGGGTCCTCCAGGTCTCTGTTTTTTTTGTTTTGTTGGAAAATAAAGTAGACGACGACGCCCGCAATAATTATCAGAACCAGCCACATATACATCCCTCCATAGCCGCCGTAGCCCATCATATGGTTCCAGCCCCCCATGGAGCCATCGACCGGTTGTTGGGCGCACCCAAAGAAAAGCAGCGTCAAAACCACTGACTGGAGGAACATCAATATTTTTGTCATCATTATCAACCCCCTTTTACAAACGTTAACCAGTTCTCGGTAATTCTGTCAGCTCGCTGGTAAAAACAGACCAATGATAATTCCAACCACCACAGCGCCCAAGATGGCCAACGCTCTGACTTTTTTCAACCTGTTCCCGCAGCCGTTTCCGTGGCCTCGCCTTCGTGGCGACAAGGACGGGAATGGTTTAACCAGGGGAGCAGGCCCGCCAAGCCTAAGGCGATCAGATTCTTTGAGAAATTATAATCCCCAGCTCCAACTGGGCAACATCGTTCACTGCCAGGGCGCCTTCCGGGGTCAATCCCAGGAAGGCAACCGAGTGGGGCAAAGTCACCTCAGACCTGTAACCTCCCGGCCCGGGCCGGCTATTGCCTTGGCCGATACCAGGTGTAATAATAGAATGGTTTCTTCCCGCCTTCCAGGAGACCAGCCATGAGACCAAAGGAACGGGGATCCGGTCTGGCCTGCGGCCGCCTGGTCCCGATCCTGGCCGCGGTGACGCTTTGGACCGGGCTGACCCTCTGGACCGTCCCGGCCCGGGCCGCCGGAGGTGGGGCGGAGACCCTGGGCCAGGTCCGGCTGATGCAGAGCCGGCTCCTCCAAGGGATCTACAATGTTTTCGCCGGCTGCTATCTCAAGGAGGCCGAGGTCCAGGGGACCTTCAAGGATGACCTGGAGGCCTTTGACCGGGCCGCCAAGGAGCTGGGCGCGAAGATCGGGGCGGGGTCCCCGGACCAGGTCCAGGTGGCCAAGTACCTCCGCCGCCTGACCCAAAGGAGGAGGGAGATAGAGATCAGGGCGGAGAGGGTCCTCGGCCTCTACAACCGGACCGGGCTGGTGGAGCCCGAGGCCGGCCTGGCCCTGGCCAGGTCCTCCAACCGGGTAATCTACGCCGTCCGCCAGCTCCTCCGCCACCTGGTCCTGGGATTGGAGACCGGGACCGGCAAGAACACCCCCACGGCCCAGGCCCTTCTCCTGATGGAGATGGAGGGCGGCCTTCTCCGGGCCCTGGAGGACATCATGGCCGCGACCATCAATAACGACCCCTTTCAGCGGCTGGGCTTCTGGGACGACCTGGCCGATTTCGACGTCAACGCGGCCGTCTATCGACTCCTGGGCTTTCCCGGACCGGGGGAGGAGGATGGTTTTGACCGCCTCCTGGACCTCAAGCACGAGGTGGTCCTCAAGGGCGAGGCCCTTCTCCTGTCCACGGAGAGCACCGGCCGGCCGGACCGCCAGGCGGCCCGGGAGATGGACTACCTGGCCAAGGCCATCTTTACCGCCTTTGACCGGCTCTGGGAGACCCGGTCCAGATAGCCGCCCGGCCGAGGAGGGAGAGGATGAAAAGACAGGGAGTTGGCCTCTGGGGAGCGCTCCTCGGCCTGGTCTTTCTGGCCCTGGCCGCGGTTCCCGGGCCATCGGAGGCCCAAACTGGTCCGGCCGCCGGAGAGGCCCGGCCCGAAGCAGGCCAGGAGGAGCCCAACCTGGGGCCGGCCCCTGAGCTCAAGGACTACCTGACCTACGCCGCCCTGGCCAACACCGGGCTCAAGGCGGCCTTTCTCCGCTGGAAGGCGGCCCTGGAAAAGATTCCCCAGGTCAAGGCCCTGCCCGACCCCCGCTTCACCTACGCCTTTTACATCAGAAGGGTCGAGACCAGGGTCGGGCCCCAGCGACACAGCTTCGCCCTGGCCCAGACCTTCCCCTGGTTCGGCACCCTCAAGCTCAGGGGAGACGCGGCCTCATCGGCCGCCGAGGCCGAACGGGCCAGGTACGAGGCGGCCAAGCTGGCTTTGTTCTACGAGGTCAAGAAGGCCTTTTACGAGTACTCCTACCTGGCCCGGGCGGTGGAGATCAGCCGGGAGAACCTGGGCCTCCTCAAGTACCTGGAGAAGGTGGCCGAGATCCGCTACTCCTCCGGAACGGCGACCCACCACGACCTGGTCCGGGCCCAGGTGGAGAGGGCCAGGCTGGAGGATCGGCTGGCCACCCAGCTGGATCTCCGCCAGCCGGTGGCGGCCCGGCTCAACTCGGCTCTGGGCCGGCCGGCGGGCGAACCCCTGCCCTGGCCCCAGGACCCTCCGGAGATCAAGCTGGGGGTGGCCGAGGAGGAGATCCTGGCCCGGCTCCAGGAGGACAACCCGGACCTCCTGGTCCTGGATCATCTGGCCTCCCGGGAGGAGTCCAACCTGGAGCTGGCCCGGAAGAGACGGCTCCCTGATCTGACCCTGGGGCTTCAGTACATCGAGACCGGACCGGCGGTGATGCCCCTTGCCGAGGACAACGGCAAGGACCCGGTCATCGCCTCTCTGAGCTTGACCCTGCCGCTGTGGGCCGGTTCCTACCGGGCCCAGGAACAGGAGGCGGTCATCCGGGGGAAAGCCTTCCGCAACCAGAGGGAGGATCTGCGCCACCGGCTCCTGGCCTCGGCCAAGCTGGCCCTCTACAACTACAAGGACGCGGTCCGGAAGATCGACCTCTACCGCCACGTTCTCATCCCCAAGGCCCAGGAGAACATCCAGGTCAGCCTCCAGGGCTACCAGGCCGGAGAGGCCCGCTTCCTGGACCTGATCGACTCGGCCAGGACCCAGCTGGAGCTGGAGCTGATCCTGGAACGGGCCATGGCCGACCGGGGGGAGAGCCTGGCCGAGTTGGAGAAGCTGGCCGGCCGGGAGCTGGCCGAGGAGGTGAACCAGTGAGGGGTGGCGGCTGGCTGGGCCGGGTTCGGCGGCTTTGGCCGGTCCTGGTCCTCATCGCCCCCTTTTTCCCGGCCGGGCAGGCCTTCTCCCAGCATGACCACGGCCAGGCGGCCCAGGCGCCCCAGGAGACCGCCTCCGGCCGGGAGGCCGCCTGGCGGGAGATCAAGCTCTCCCCGGAGGCGGTCCAACTGGCCCGGGTCCAGGTCTCACCGGTGGTCCGCCAGGAGGTCGAGGCCGAGATCAGGATGGTGGGCAAGGTGGACTACGACGAGACCCGGATGTCCTCCATCACCGCCTGGGTTCCGGGCCGGATCGAGAGACTCTACGTCAATTTCACCGGGACCAGGGTCAACAAGGGCGACCGGATGGTCTACCTCTACAGCCCGGAGGTGTTCACCGCCCAACAGGAGCTCCTCCAGGCCATCAAGTCGGCCGAGCAGTTGAAAAAGAGCGAGCTCAAGGGAATCCGCTCCACGGCCGAGGCGACCATCAACGCCGCCCAAACCAGGTTGCGGCTGTGGGGTCTGACCAAGGAGCAGATCCAGGACATTATCAATCAAGGCCGGCCCTCTGAAAACATCACCATCCTGGCCCCCATCAGCGGGGTGGTCCTGGAGAAAAACACCCTGGAAGGCCAGTACGTTCAGACCGGGACCAGGATCTACAGCCTCGCCGACCTGTCCCGGGTCTGGGTCAAGCTGGAGGCCTACGAGTCGGACCTGGTTTGGCTGAAAACGGGCCAGGAGGTCAGCTTCTGGACGGAGACCTATCCCGGCAAGGTCTTCCGGGGGGCCGTGGCCTTCATCGATCCTTTCCTGGACCCCAAGACCAGGACGGCCAAGGTCAGGCTCAACGTCTCCAATCTGGACGGAACCCTCAAGCCGGAGATGTTTGTCAGGTCGGTTTTAAGGGTTCCGGTCGTGAGCGACGGTCCGGGACAGGGCGAACCGCCCCTGGTCATCCCGGCCACCGCCCCCTTGATCACCGGGACCCGGGCCGTGGTCTACCTCTCGGTTCCGGGCCAGCCCGGGACCTATGAAGGCCGGGAGATCGTTCTCGGCCCCAAGGCCGGAAATTACTATGTCGTCCGCCACGGGCTCAAGGAAGGCGATATGGTGGTCACCCAGGGCAACTTCAAGATCGACTCGGCCGTCCAGATCATGGCCAAACCGTCCATGATGAGCCCGGAGGGCGGCGGGAGCGGGACGGGCCACCAACACGGAGGGAGTGTCAAGGCCCAGCCGGCGGAGGCCGGCCAGCCCATGGTCATGGAGACCCCCTCCTCCTTCAAGGAAGCACTCAGGCCGCTCATGGAAGCCTACCGGACGATCGGCCACGCCTTGGAGCTGGGAGACTTGGACCGGATCAGGGACGAGTTCGGCCGATTGGGATCCGCCCTGGCCAAGGTCGATCCGGCCGGTCTGGAAGAGCATCCCCGGATGGTCTGGCAGGAGCTGAAGATGCTCCTGACCAACGACTCCGTGGAGGGCTCGGGGGTCAAAACCATGAGCTCGGCAAGACGGGTCTTCCAATCCCTGACCGGCCATATCGGCCGGGTCAGAAACACCTTTCAACTGGGCCACCAGGACCATGGTTGAGCGATGCCAAGTGGCCTTTGAAAGGCAGCTTGGCAGGCGCGCCCGCGTGGGCGGGCCGAGCTCTGCAATAAACACGCTTTTGCCGGCCGGAAGCCGCATATCCATTGGTTGGCCATGAATGCGAAAGCGAGATGAGATCCGGCCCGTGGGCCGGAGAAGCTGACGTTCATCCA
>Ga0068714_10005449_pt1 | contig 13519 bp, 14 predicted proteins | sample MTBNYHSulfiMetaG_FD_62988 | JGI IMG/M metagenome (GOLD analysis project Ga0068714, IMG submission 62988) | Enrichment culture microbial communities from rom New York Harbor, USA that are MTBE-degrading - MTBE-NYH (New York Harbor Sulfidogenic)... | ecosystem: Environmental > Aquatic > Marine >... | reverse complement strand
CGGGCGGGCCGCCGCACCAGCCAACGCAGCCGTCTCGAGGGACTCCAGGAGCGTGAGCGAGCGGAACAGCGGTGTAACGGGGTGTACGAGCAGTACCCCTCTGTTCCGGGAGCCGGCAACGAGGCGGGTGCGTGCCGGGCCCCCGAGGCCGCGGGACAGGCGGGGTTCGGCGAAGGCCTCCTCCGGGGCCGGCTCGTCAGTGAAGGCTGCCTCCCCGTGAAGGTCGAACAACGGCATCGGGGATCCCGCCCTCAGGCGGAGCGCCTCCCAGCCGGGGCCTTCGGGTGCCCGTCCGGCATCGCCGGCCGTCTGGACCGCGCCGGCCCGCGGCACGGGATAGAGGAAGCCGAACAGGTAGCCCTGCTCGAGCATCCCCTCGACCCAGGACTCCCAAGCCGCTTCGTCCATGGCGTCCGAGGATCCGGAGGCCAGCCCCGCCGCAAATCCGAACGGGGCTCCGGCTGCACGCAGCGATACCAACTCCTGGCGACGAACCTCGCCTCCCTCCGCGGATGCCCCTTGGTCGCGGCTCGCGTCCCCGGCGCCCGCACCCGGACCGCCGGCTTCCCCTTGGGAGAGCACGAATCCCAGGTTGCCGGCGGCCGCGGCCTCGGCTGCCGCGGCCGCGTCGGGAACGAAGCCGCCGGTGAACACGAGAAAGGTGCGGTCGGGATTCCGCAGAGCCAGGTCCAGCAACTCGGGCCAGTAGCGGGCCGCACCCTGCGCCCCAGACCCGGGCGCCCCATGCCCAGTCACCCCAACCTTTGGCCCTGCCGCCAGGAACAGCCGGACCCCGAGGCGGCCCGCCTCGGTCACGGCCCGCGCCAGGTCTTGGTAGCCGCTGCCCTCCCGGAGGCAGTTGCCCGCAGCCGGACAGGAAGCGCACTGCTCGGCAGGCCCGGGCTCCAGCCCGAACAGGAGCGCCGAGGGCACAGGCTGGTCGTAGTAGCGTCCAAGCCTCCGGGCCAGGGGATTCTCGAATCCAACCTGGGTGTCGAGAACTCTCATGGCCAGGCGTGTCTTGGCTTTCGGGTGCAGCGCGTTCACGTTCCCAGCCAGCCTGGCTGCGCAGCGGCGCAGACCCTCCGGGCTCCACGATGGTACGGCCTGCTCCGGCCGTCGCTGCCGCGCCCGCCACACCCGGGCCGGTGCCCCGTACGCCCGGCTCTCGCCCTCTGCGCGTTCTGCGGCTACGCCGTTTCTCTTCAATACGGCCCGTGATGCAATTCGCGTCGTCTGCATGGTTTCTCTCCCGGGGATTCTCCCCTCTGGACTGCTATTTCGTCGACATGGGTGTCGATAAAAAGCCAGAAAAGACTCTCTCCCATAGGCTACACCCGCTGCCGGGAGTGACACCGAAGACCGGCGATCAGTGCCAGTACGCTTGCCAGCACCGTTTCCAGCGACACATCGGTGTCGATCGAAAACTGGAACACCGCGGCCTCGACCAGGGTCCCCAACGTGGCGGCCATGGCCTGGGGATCAACCGGACGGATCTCCCCGTTGGCGATCCCCTCCTGCAGGAGCGAGGCGAACATCCCCAGTATCTCCATGGCACGGTCCCCGAGACGCTCGGCCACGTCCTGGTCTTCCCGCATGATCCGCAGAGTGTGCTCGAGCAGCACCAGCATCACCCGCTTGTCCCTGTAGAGGTTGGTCAGGATCCGGCGGATGATGGTCGATATCCGGTCGACGCCGTCCCGGCCGGGCCGGGCCAGCACGTCCTGAAAGTCGAGCTTGATGTCATCGAAGCTCTGGTTGAGGGTGTAGGTGAAAATCTCGTCCTTGTTGCGGAAATACTCGTAGATGGTCGAGCGCCCGATATGACACATGGCCGCGATCCGGGCCATAGTGGTGCCGTGGTATCCATCGAAGGCAAACACGTAGAGGGCCTTGTGGGCTATCTCACGCTTTTTCTGGTCGAAATCGACGACCTTCGGCATCGCCAATCCTTTTTACCGACGCTGATGTCGATAATCCAAATCTATTCTATTCCGACATCCGTGTCAATAATAATCTGATCGAGTTGTACAAACTTCTCGACCAACAATTTTGCCTCTCCGCGGATTTTCGCAGAAACCTGGCTCCCGGAATCGGTGCTCGCACGCCGCCTGCGATAGGAAGTGCTGGCGGTTTAGGATGGGGCACGGACGGTGCTCCGAATCTGCAGGCAGATGCCTTGCCGGAAGAAGAACGGCAGGACATGCTTGTAGGGTGACGACCATCGAAGGGAGGAATTGTGCCCACGATTCTGTTTATTCTTGGCTGGCGGTTGTTCTTTTATACAAACCAACGTCATGAACCGCCCCAGGTTCACTGCCGTAAAGGTGACCAGTGAATGCAAGTATTGGTTGGATACAGAGGACTACGACGTTGTTGAAGCCCACAGTCACAGCATGAGCCCAAGGGACAAGCGAGGAATTCGCAAGATCATGTTTGATCATTTTGACTACATAATCTCAGAATGGAATCGAGTCCAGGAGATGCGTAATGGATAAACACCACGAGGTGACCAACGTATCCTTTGAAGATGATACGATGGTAGTACAGGTCGATGGGGAGACCCATCGAATCAATATCGCAGAGCATTCCCAAAGGCTGACCAGGGCCTCAGAAATCCAGAGGCAGCACTATGTTGTCTCACCCGCTGGATATGGGATTCATTGGCCGGAAATCGACGAGGATCTTTCTATGGACGGCCTGATCGGCATTCAGCACACGCCTCCCCTGCAAAAAGGATCCAGTAGAGTCCGCTGATTTTTTTTCGCAGCTCCCAGTACTCCCAGGTTCCGTGCCCGGCGAAACCGGGACGTCCCCAAACCACGACCCACGCTGCACCGCTGCCCCACACCGCTGCGCGCCGCTGCACGTCGCTGCGCCCCGCCGCGGGCCCCTCCGCGGCATCCCCGCACTGGAACGGCCCCGGCGCAATGTGGTACAACAGAACAGACGTGCCCGGGCGCGGCGCGTGTTGCGCCTGCCGTCCGACTGCGACGCACCCGAGAGGAAGCCCCATGAAGCGCTCCCGGTCCGGACAGCTGACCCCCACCCTGCTGAGATCCCTCTGGGATCCCCTCGCCGTGAAGCCCCGCTTCCCGATGTACGCCAGCTTCGGCCCGCTGGAGGTGTGGGTGCGTCAGGAGGGCGAGGACTGGTTCGTCGCCCACCGGCGCAGGGAGCCCGAAATCGCAGCCTGCGCCCCCCGGGTCCTGCAGCCCGCGAACAAGCTCGAGGACCTGCCCTGGTGCCGCTGGGTCTCCAGCCGGCCCACCGATCGCGTCCGCCTGGTCCCGGCGCTCCCCGATCGCTCGGTGGTCGTGCGCCCGAAGTTCCCGCTCAACGTCCCCACCGGGGAGTCGGTCCTGTTCTACGTGAACATCCCGGTCTGGGTGCGGGTGACCGTCGGCGAAAAGCCCGAGCTGACCCTGAGCGAGATTCCGTCGGTCGTTCTCTCGAACACCTGGTTCGGGGAGCCCACCTCCGGTGAGCTCTGCTACGCCCTCAAGACCAGGGCTCTGCGGGACCTGGAGGAGCTCGCCAATCATCCCTTCATGGCCACCTGCCCGGTCCGGGTCGAGAACCAGGCCCCCACGGATCTGGATTTCCAGCGCATCTGCATCCGGGTCGAGCACCTGCACGTGTACCGGGGAGCCCGACGCCTGTGGACCAACCAGGTCGAGGTGATCTTCAAGGGTGAGGACTTCACCAGCCAGATCAACGTGCTCAAGTACGCTCCCAGGCTCGAGGGAACCTCCGAGCGCCTCTGCGCCGCCCGTGAGCCCGTGGAGCGCAGCCTGCTGAAGAAGAGCTTCTCCTTCCTGCGCTCGCTCACCGGGTTCTGAGGGGCTTCTTCCCGGCCTGCCCGCCGCGGGGCGGCAAGACTTGCTCCCGCAATGGGCATTGCAGTATCTTCAAGATAGCCGTCTCGACCACCAGTGCGCGTCCGGTGAGCCATCGACCGAGAACGGGCATTCTGCAGGCAAGGAGCACAAGACCTTGGATATCGTCAAGCTCAACCAGGTGACAAAGATCTATCCCCTCGGAAACGTCTCCGTGGAGGCCATCAAGGGCGTGGACCTGTGCATCGAGAAGGGGGACTTCATCTCGATCGCCGGTCCCTCGGGCTCCGGCAAGACCACGATTCTGAACATGATCGGCTGCATCGACACCCCCACGGAAGGCACCGTCGAGATCGACGGAAAGATCACCTCCGAGCTCAGCGACAGGGACCTGACCTCGCTGCGCCACCAGGTCATCGGCTTCATCTTCCAGTCCTTCAACCTGATCCCGGTGCTCAACGTGTACGAGAACATCGAGTTCCCGCTCCTGCTCGGCAAGGAGGCGCCCGGGCGCAAGGAGAAGGCGGAGTGGATCGACTACCTGATCGAGCAGGTCGGCCTGGCCGACCAGCGCATCCAGCGGCCGAACGAGCTCTCGGGCGGCCAGCGGCAGCGCGTGGCCATCGCCAGGGCCCTGGTGACCAAGCCGGACATCGTCCTGGCCGACGAGCCCACCGCCAACCTGGACTCCAGCACCGGCGGAGCGATCATCGAGCTCATGAAGAAGATCAACCGGGAACAGGCCACGACCTTCATCTTCTCCACCCACGACTCTTCGATCGTCTCGATCGCCGATCACGTCATCCATCTCCACGACGGCCGGGTGTCGGAGGAACAGCGGAGGAGCCGCGATGGGCGTCCTGTTTAAGATCGCCTTCCGCAACCTCAAGGAGCACAAGTCCAAGACCCTGATCATCGGGATCATCATCGCCCTGGGGATCGCCCTGATGCTGGTGGGCAACGCCCTCATGGACACGGCGGGCAACGGCATCCGCCGCAGCTTCATCGACAACTACACCGGCCACGTCATGATCAGCGGCAAGGCCGAAGTGGACGTCTCGCTCTTCGGTATCCAGGGGCCCCAGGCCGGCTCGGAGGAGGTCCCGCGGATCCCGCAGTACGGCAAGGTGTTCGAGCACGCCGCCTCGCTGCCGGAGGTGCAGGCCCTGGCCGCACAGGTCACCGGCTTCTCCCTCTTCAGCTTCGAGGACAAGGGCAACCAGTTCGGCATCCTCTTCGGCATTGAGCCGGAGAGCTACCGCTCCATGTTCCCCGACAGCATCACGATGGTGTCGGGACGCTACCTCGAGCCCGGCGAGGAAGGCATCCTGCTCTCCGAGGGCAAAATCGAGGAAATCAGGGAGGAATTGGACATCTCCCTGGAGGTCGGCGACAGTGTCGTACTGAGCGGCCTGGGCCCCGCGGGCTTCCGGATCCGGGAGGTCCCGATCCGGGGGATCTTCCGCTTCCGCCAGGAGGTGGAGGGCCTCTCCCAGATCAACTTCATCGATGTCCAGTCCCTCCGGGCCCTCCTGGGGATGGTGGTGGCCTCGGCCCGGGCCATGGAGCTGGGCGCCGAGGAGACCGCCCTCCTGCTAGCCGGGACGAGCTGGGATGCCGAGGCCCGCGACCCCGAGGCCGGCGATGCCGCAGCCCGCGACCCCGCCCCCCTCGAGGACGACCTCTTCGGGGGACCGATGGTGGAGGCGGCCCAATCCGAGGAGATGACCATGACCGAAGACTCCCTCCTGGGCATCCTCGGCGAGCGCACCGAAGGCAGCTACACCGCGGCCATCGACAGCGGCGCCTGGAACTTCCTTCTCCTCAAGCTCGAGGACGAGGGCCAGGTCCGCCCGGTGATCGACGAGCTCAACCGCTGGTTCGCCGCTCAGGAAATCGAGGCGCAGGCCGTGGACTGGAAGGCCGCTTCCGGCGGCTTCGGCTCCCTGGCCGACACCCTGCAGGTGGTATTCAACGTCCTCATCCTGATCATCGCCGTGGTGGCCGTGATCATCATCATGAACACCCTGGTCATCTCCGTGATCGAGCGGACCACCGAGATAGGGACCATGCGGGCCCTGGGCGCCCAGAAGGGGATGGTGCGGTGGATGTTCATCCTCGAGACCTCGAGCATCTCCCTGGTGTTCGGGCTCCTCGGGATCGCCCTGGGGGCCGGGATCATCGGGATCCTGAACCTCACGGGCATCGCCGCCCCCAACCCCTTCTTCGAGATCCTCTTCGGGGGCAAGATCCTGCATCCCCTGCTTCCGCTCTCGGCGGTGCTGTACGCCCTGGCGGTGATCGCGGGCATCGGGGTCGTGGCCAGCCTGTACCCGGTGGCGATCGCCCTGCGCATCCAGCCGGTGCGGGCCATCCAGACTGAAGGGTAGACATGAACAGCCCGCGCATCGCCTTCCGCAATCTCAGCCGCCAGAAGAAGCGCAGCTTTCTCCTCGGAGGAGCCATCGCCTTCGGCATCCTGATCATCACCCTGGTCAACTCCTTCACCGCCGGGGTGGTGGAGAACGTGCAGGAGAATTTCAGCCACTTCCTGGCCGGACACATCTTCCTCACCGGCTACGAGAAGAGCCCCTCCGGGCGCCTGGTCAGCGTGATCCGGGACGACGAGTACCTGACCGAGGCCATCCACCGCATCGAACAGAGCGGCTTGCGCTACATTGCCAGGCGCTCGAGCCTGAACGGCGTGCTGATCTTCGAAGGAGAGAACGCCCGGCAGCAGGTCGTGGGGGTCAACTGGGACGAGGAGCGCTACCTCCGGGACCGCCTGGTCCTCCGGGAGGGGACCATGGAGGCGGTGCTGGCCGAGCCCCGCAGCCTGGTCCTAAACGAGAAGGTGGCCGGGCGCCTGGGCGTGGCCCTCGGGGAGACCCTCCTCGTGCAAATGCAGACCGTCACAGGGCAGCAGAACGTCGGGGAGTTCATCCTGGCGGCCACCAGCGTGGACACCGGGATCTTCAGCGGCATGAGCGCCTACGGTCACCGGGCCCACGTCAACCAGCTCATCAACATCGAGCCCGGGGAATACATCACGCTGGGCATCTTCCTGGAGGACATGGGGCGCATGGAGGTCGAGGCCCAGCGCCTGTACCAGGCCCTGCAGCAGCAGGTGTCCCTGTTCCCACGGGCGGCGGGGCCCCAGGCCATGCGGGGGCTCATGAGCGAAATGGCGGAGGAAGAGTGGGAAGGCACCCGCTACCAGCTGTCCACCATCAGCGACTACCTGCAGCCCCTCAACCAGATCGCCTCGACCCTGAACATCGTGGGCCTGGTGGTGGTGCTGATCCTGTTCGTGATCATCATGGTGGGCATCACCAACACCTTTCGGATGATCATCTACGAGCGCACCCGGGAGATCGGGACCATGCGGGCCCTGGGCCTGCAGCGGGGCTCCGTGCGCGGGCTGTTCCTGCTGGAGGCCCTGTTCCTGTCCCTGGGCGGGGCCCTGGTGGGGCTGGCCGGGGCCTTCGTGGTCGGGCTGGTCTTGAGCCTGATCAACTTCGGAACGGACAACCAGTTCTTCGTGATCCTGCGGGAGGGGCACCTGTCCTTCAAGGTCCTGCCGGCCCAGCTGGTCGGCAACGTCGCCATCGTGGCGGCGCTGACCCTTCTGGCCGCCCTGGTGCCCGCGGGGCGGGCCTCGAAGCTCAACCCCGCCCACGCCCTGCGGAAGACCTATTGAAAGACCTTTCGAATGGAGGAATCCACATGAACGATTTCAAGCTCCACGGCCGCCGCCGGGCCCGGCCTGGCGGGATCATCCTGGTGGGAGTCTTCGTGCTTTTCGCCGCCCCGGCCCTGTGGGCGGTGACCCCGGACTTCCAGGCCATCCTGGGGGAGATCGACGCCATGTCCAACTTCGAGAACACCGACTTCTCGGCCACCTACACGGTGGTCAGCGAGAAGCCCGGGGAGGACACCAGCGTGTTCAAGGTGCGGATGTTCCGCCGGGACCGGGAGGACAAGTTCCTGATGCTCTTTCTCGAGCCGGAGACCCAGAAAGGGCAGGGCTACCTCCAGCTGGAAGACAACCTCTGGTTCTACGACCCGGAGAGCCGCAAGTTTTCCCACTCCTCCTTCAAGGAGAATCTCCAGGACTCCGAGACCAAGAACAGCGACTTCCGCCGCTCTTCCCTGGTGGAGGACTATCGGGTGGAGAGCTACACGGAAGGCACCCTCGGGCGCTACCCCGTGTACGTGGTGGACCTGAGGGCCACCAACGACGAGGTCTCCTACCCCCGGACCCGCCTCTGGATCCGGACCGACAACTCACTCGTGCTCAAGGTCGAGAGCTACAGCCTCTCCGACCGCCTCATGCGCACCGCCTACTACCCGAACTACGTGGAGGTGCAGGGGCGCTATGTCCCCTCCCGCATGCTCTTCGTGGACGAGCTGAAAGAGGGCGAAAAGAGCCAGGTCACGATCCGGGACACCTCGCTGTCCCCCCTGCCCGACTCGGTGTTCACCAAGGCGTATCTGGAGAAGGTGAACCGATGAGGAACCCACCCCGAAAGCGGCGGCGCGGCCATCGGGCCGGCCGAGCGGCGGCCCTGGCCCTGGCGGCCCTCCTGCTGTCGGGCTTTCTTGCCGTCCCGCTCTTCGCCCAGGAAGGCGACGACTTCGATTCACTGTTCGACGAGGAGATCATCGAGGAGGCCCCGGAGGGCTCGGCCGGGGGCCCCGGCCCGGGCTCGGCGCCCGAACCCCCCGAGGAGGTCTTCCTGCTCTCCGAGAAGCTCGAGTGGGGCGGGCGCTTCTCCGCCTCCTCCACCGCCGAGTGGAGCTGGTACGGCTTCCCCTCCTCCTGGGAGGACTTCGTGAGCACGGACAGGGCCTTCCTGGACACCCGCATCGAGGGGGACCTGTTCTTCGACGCCCGCCCCGAGCGGGACTTCCGGGTCTTCGGCAAGCTCAAGAGCTCCTACAGGAGCGCACTCCCGGGGACCTGGGAGTGGGACCTGGAGGTCTTCGAGCTGTTCTCGGACTTTCAGCTCGGGGACCGGGTGTTCTTCCGCATGGGCAAGCACACCATCCGCTGGGGGGTGGGCTACTTCTTCAGCCCCGCGGACGTCCTGAACCTGGTCTCCATCGACCCGGAGGACCCGGAGGCCGAGCGGGAAGGGCCGGTCTCTCTGAAAGCGCAGGTGCCTTTCGGGCCCCACAACGCCTATCTCTACGTGGTGGCCAACGACGTCACCGACCCGGCCTACATCGCCGCCGCCCCCAAGCTGGAAATCGTGATCGGGAGGTACGAGCTCGGGATCGGGGGCTTCTACCAGACCGGCGCCGCCCCCAAGGGCATGCTCACCCTGACCGGCTCCCTCTGGGAGCTGGACCTGTTCGGGGAAGGGGTTCTGCAGTGGGGATCGGACCGCACCTACGTCCGGGCCGCGGCGCTGCCACCGTTCTACGAGACCTACCGCCGGGAGGATGAGCTGTTGTTCTCCGCCACGGCCGGTGCGAGCTACCTGAACGCCGACTGGAAGGTGGCCCTGTATGCCCAGTACTACTACAACGGCCTGGGGTACGAGGAGTTCCCGGTCGACGCGGCGATCGCCGCCGCGGCCCGCTTTGCCGGGGACCTCACCGCCTCGGACCTCCTGTATCGCGGGCAGCACTACCTGGCCGGAAGCGTGAGCTGGAGCGAGATCCTGGACTCGGACTTCTCCCTGGCGGTGTTTTCCTTGACCAACTTCTCCGACGGCTCAGGGCAGGTTGGCCCCACCGTGTCCTGGCAGCCCTGGGACTACTTTCGGATCAGCTTCGCCCTGGGCTGGGTCTACGGGGACCCGGGAGACGAGCTGGCCCCCAACGGGACCGCCTTCGGCATCTCCCTGGGCGCCACCCTGGGAAGCGGGAGGTTCTAGGGGGCACGCGTCCCTCCCCCTCCGGCCCCCCTTCAGCCTCCTGAGCTCAATCCTCGAGCAGGATCGCCTCGGCCTGCAGCTTGTCGCTCCTGCTCAGGAAGCGCACGAAGCTGGAGCGCTTGTCCCGCTCGAGGCGGTCGATCGAGATGCCGAGGAACACCTTGTTGTGCTCGGTGATCTCCCACTCCTTCAGGCCGCTGATGATCAGCTCCGACGGTTCGAGCTGGCTGTTGGTGAGCTTGAGAGTGAAACGGTGCTTCTGGGGATCCAGGCCGTACTCTTTGACGAAGTGCAGGGAGGCGCCGGACAGGGAGATATTCCGGACGTAGCCGACCTCCCTCTTTCCCGCCTTCGATTCCAGGTACAGCTTCCAATCCGAGTGGATTCTGGGATACACTCTCTTGTCGTTCATGGTCATCGACCCCCTCCGTTCGCGTTCTGATCCTGGCGCACGTAGTTCTGTATGAAGTGCGGCAGAGAGCCCAACAGCGGACTGGCTTCGCTCACGGCAAACTTCTCGCAGTAGCGCCGGTTGAACTCCCGATTCGGGAAATGCCCGCGCTGGTCCTCCGACAGAGCCAAGCGGATTCGGTTGAGAAAGTACATGTTCACCGGCCCGATGTTCTCGACTTCCAGAGCCCCCCGGTAGGTGCAATCGAATAGCTGCTTGACTTCCTCGTAGGTGGCTTCGGAGATGTTGATCTTTCCCGGCTCGCCGGCGGTCTGCATCCGGGCGGCGATGTTCACCGAGTCCCCCCAGATGTCGAAGGTGTACTTCTTGTAGCCGATCACCCCCGATATGCACGGGCCGGAGTGGATTCCGATGCGGAACGCCCAGTTGTTCAAATCCAGCCCCTCGACCTCTTTTTCCTCCTGCCTTATCTCCTCCAGGACGTTCAGCAGGCTGAGGGCCGCCAGGCAGCAGTCCACGGCGTGGGAATTCTTCTTGTTCGGGATCCCGGATACGCACATGTACGCATCGCCGATCGTCTTGATCTTCTCGATTCCGAACTCGTCCATCAGCCGATCGTGGAGCGTGACGTAGGCGTTGAGCCTGCGGATGAGGGTCACCGGATCGAGGTGAACCGCGAGCCTGGAGAAGCTCACCACGTCCGTGAACAGGATCGTGCTGTGACGAAACACCTTGGGGTGCACGGCCTTCCTGCTGACGAGCTCCTCGACGATGTACTCCGGAAGGATATTGAGCAGGGTCTGTTTGTAGCACTCCTCGTTGGGTGCTTGGGGATTCGAGGCAGCCATCTAGATCTCGGCGAACTCCTGGAAGGCGATACGCCCGCCGATCTCCGGCTCGTCCACGTTCAGCAGGATGGGCAGGGTCTCCTGCTGCCAGTCATCGTCTTTGAGGCGTTTCACCGTGACCGGGCCCGGAATGGCGTTGATGATCATCTCGGTGATGTCCATGATGATGTAGAAGCCGTTGGAGTTGCAGAAGTCCAGCTCCTTCACGTCGAGCTCGATGCGGCCGACGTTCTCCTGCGGGAGCAGCTGCTCGAGATCCAGGAGGTACTGCTCCAGGTAGCGATAGGGGTTGTCGATCCGGATCGACCCGCCGAAGGAGACGATCAGCAGGTCCCCGTCCACCTTGGCAACGGAGCTGAATACGCTGGTTCCACCGTCCATGATCTCGCCGAATGCCAGGATTTTCAACTCAATCCTCCTAGACCTATCTCAGAATCAATCACCAGATACGGGGCGCGGTAGCGGACGGACAGCTTGAACTTGTTCTCTGCGGCCAGCCGAATCAGCCCCAATCCCCCCCTCAACCTGTCCTTTCGTCGCTCCCGTATCGTGTGGGCCAGCAGCTCTCTCAGATCGCCGGCGGAGTTGATCGTGTCGATCTGGCTCTTGACCTTCCGGTACTGCGAGCTGTCGGCCGTGTTGATGACCCGAATCCGAAGTATACCCTTGTTGATCGCAATCTCCAAGATCACCTTTCCCTCGCGGTCGGCGCTGTTGAGGATGGCGTTGTTGACGAGCTCGGTTATGACGATGTTGGCTTTCTTGCTGATAGTCTTCGAGTAGAATGCGCCGATCAGCTCGTCGGAAAACGTGCCCAACAGCCCGCTCAGGTCCCCGATGATGTTCCGGACCGGCGAAAGATCGTAGCGCATCGTGATGCTGGTGGTCGCCAGCTCCGCCTCGGTGACCACGTCTATGCCTTCTTGCGCAGGATCAGCAGGCTGACGTCATCACTGTCTTTGCTTCGGAAACCCGTGTAGTCCTCCAGGCAGCGGTCCAGGATCTCCCGGACCGGCCGCCTGGCGTTCTCGATGATCAGCTCGTTGAGGCGCCGCACCGTGTAGTCCTCTCCCTGCTCGTTCTGCGCCTCCGGGATGCCGTCTGTGTACAGGGCGAGCACATCCCCTTTGCGGAAGGCAAGCTCGTACTCGTGGAAGGCCCGGCGCCGCAGGCCGAGAAACGAATCACGCTTCTCGAACACCGTGCTGCCGGCGCCGCTGACCAGCAGCCCGAACCCGCCGCCGCTGACGTAGCGAATCGCTTTGGAGTCGACCACCACGAAGTTCACCGTGGCGTACTTCTTCACGGTCTTGAGGAACTCGTAGGCGTTGTTGTTGATCCACTCCACGATCACCTTGGGGGAGTCATGCTTTTCCAGGATGGTCATGAATTTCGCCTTCAGGTAGGTCATGACCAGGGCCGCGGACACGCCGTGACCCGAGATGTCGAAAACCCCCACGGCATAGTTGCCCGCGCAGGTGTTGAAGAAGTCGTAGTAGTCCCCGCCGACCTCGGTCAGCTGCTTGTGGTACACGGCCACATCGAGCTCCGCGGCCATCTTGTCCGAGGGCTGGGGAAGCAAAGCCTGCTGGATCCTGCTGGCCACCGCCAGATCCTCCTGGATGATCCCGTAGGTCCTGGCCAGCTCACGCTCCTGCTCGTCGAGCCTCTCGTAGGCGATTCTCAGGTTCTCGTTCGTGGCCGACCAGAAGGCCTGATCGCGCTCGTGCTTCTTCTGGAGTCCCCGGTACTTGCGGACCAGCCTGGCCAGATCCTCGTCGCTGAGATTCGCCTTCCCGGGCACGTTGCCGGACTCCAGCAGTTGCTCCAGACTCATCACGCCCCTCCTCAAGCGAACTCTATTTGGAAGACCTGGGGATTCTCGTCGTTCTTGACGTCGATGAAGTCCAGGTCCCCGGGGGAGCTCATCCCCCCGATAATCACACCTCGTTCCAGGTCCTTGTTGAAGGGGGTCGTGCTGTTGATTCTTGCCCGGCCGCTTTCTTCGTCCAGGAACTCGAGATTGAAGCTGCCGACCAGCTCCTCCGGGCCGTTCACGACGCTGGCGTACCCCTGCGAGCCGGTCTGGAAGTGCAGGAAATCCACACCCCTCTTGATGATCTGCTTGCCGGGCCCGAAGTTGTACCACCCGAGCATCATTTCCATTCCGACCCGCTCGAGTATCGGAGCGGAGTTCTCGTAGGCCTGCATTACCACCCTCTCGATTTCCCGAAGCTTCTCGAAGGGGTACCAGCCGGTGATTTCGATGTCCCCCAGCAGATTCTCCGCCTTGGCCCCCGCCACGATGTTCAGGTTGATGCACGCCTGGGCGAATCCCTGCAGCGTGGCTCCGAAGACCCTGAGGTCCGTCGCTTTCTTTCTCTTGGCCATATGCTACACCTCCCAATGATCCGGACGGCGAGACCCGTCAACCAGGTCTGAATGCCATCACGGCAACGATGGTCGTATCCCGATAATCCAGGCGAACCAGGCCCTCCGAGAGCTCGCACCGGCAGTGCGGCGGCAGCGCGACGG
>Ga0068714_10005448_pt1 | contig 13521 bp, 14 predicted proteins | sample MTBNYHSulfiMetaG_FD_62988 | JGI IMG/M metagenome (GOLD analysis project Ga0068714, IMG submission 62988) | Enrichment culture microbial communities from rom New York Harbor, USA that are MTBE-degrading - MTBE-NYH (New York Harbor Sulfidogenic)... | ecosystem: Environmental > Aquatic > Marine >... | reverse complement strand
TCCTCCTCGGACCGGCCGGCCTGCAGAAGGCATGCCGATTCGGTTGGCCCGGCGTCGACTCTGGGAAATCGTGTCCCTGTTCGCCGCAGCCGCGGCGGTCGTGGTCCTGGTCGCCGATTTCGCCAACGGTCTATCCGTGACCTGGGCCCGCTATCCGCTCTTGTCGGTCTTCTATCTCTGGTCGGCCGGTTCGGTGCTGATCTTTCTCCGACGGCGCCGGCTGTTTCTGCTGCTGGCCGAGACCGTTGCGGCGGCCATGTTCCTTCTTGGGCTGGACGTGCTCCTGCCCGGGGAGCCCTGGTTCGTCACCCTGGCGCTCCCGCTCACTTTGCTTTCCGGGGCGCTCGTCGGCGGGGTGACCGCACTCTCACGGGCGCTGCGGCGGAGAGTTCTGGCTGTCGTCGCCGCGGGGTTGGGGACTGCCGGGCTTTTTGTTGTTGGACTGGAGGCCGTGCTCAACCTGCACTTCGCAGGTTCGCTCCGCCTGAGCTGGTCGCTGGTGGTCTTCGGTTGCATCATGCCCCTGGTCGGGCTGCTGTTCTATGTCCAGTACAGGCTGAAGGTGACGCACAGCGACATGCGGAAAATCTTCCACCTATAGCTCGGCGGATCGACAATGGCTTCTTCCGGGGATCAGGGCTCCGCGGCGTAGTCTCGCTTTGCTGTCCCTCGTCGGGCTGCGCCGCTACTCCGTAGCCTCGAGCCTTCTGTTGTCTCGTACCGAGTCTTTCAGGCTCTCCCCGGTGATTGCCTGGAACTCGCTCAGAACCCGCCGTATCCTCAGGTTCCTGCGTTCAGCTCCGAGCTCTGCGGCTCCCTGGAGCACCGAGCTCTCGGACGATGGACCTCCTGCCGTCGCTTCCTTCTTGATCGTCCTGATCCGGCTGACTGCGCGTTTGCGCTCGAACTCCACTCGGGAGACCGTCGCCGTGTTCTTGTGGGAATCCAGGTACCTGTGCCAGGCAGAGCAGTACTTGGAGCCGCGGACCGAAGTCCCGAGCAGGTCCCCGCAATACGGGCAGTGTCGCTCCCTGCTGTCGATCTCTTCGCGGACTCTTCGGTGCAGGTCCTTCATCTCTCTTCTCAGCTGCTTCATGTCCTCCAGGGACATGTCTTTGAGCATCTCTACGTCAAAAAACCTCATATCCTCACCCTCTTTCCTTTTCACTGCGAGTCTCACAGCATCCGTGGCGCCAGCCGCCCAGCCGCCTGTCGCAGGCGGCGTTGCACAAGATTCAGCGCCGTCCTTTTCGCCTGTCGTCTATGGCACGTTTCATCAGCTCGATGATTCCTTCCCGCATGGTCTTTCCTTGCTCGGCACAGACCGCCTTGAAGAGGTTTCGTACCTCATCGGGGACATCCTTCACCAGTATTGCTGCCATATTAGCAATATAACGGATATTAGAAGTATTGGCAATCCCCTCTGCCCCGTGCCCCATAGACACGACAACTATCCCGACCCGGCGGGGAACACGATGTGATATGGCTTGCTGGTCTGATGTGGCTGATACGGCTGACGCGTGGCCCGGAATATCAGCGGGAACGAGATCAGGGATGTCCTGCAGTTACCGGGCGGTCATGAGACAGAGCGTGGATACCCCGCCTGCAGGATGCCCACTCGTGCGAATCGCGGCGTCACTGGGTGACCGGTACTCTGGAATGCCCGGCGACCTGTCGACCGCCCGCGGCACGGCCCGCGCCGTACCTGCGGCGAGGCAGCCTGGCCAGCCATAGGGCGAGTCCCCAGACGAGCGCCATCGCGACGAGGCCCCCAAGCACGGTCACGATGCGGTTCCAGTTCATGCCCCTCAGCGCTTCAGGAAGGATGCGCTGCAGCGCCGGCCCGAGATTCGCGGCTAGCTGGCCGAACCGGGTTTCGTCGGTTCCGGGGTTGGCCTCCTCAACGTGCGGTGCTTCTGCGGAGCTGCCTGTCTTCACAACGGGCTGTTTCGGCGCCTCGGGGATGCCCGCGCTTCTCTGCGCTTCGGGCTGACTCCCGCTCGTGTCTGTGTGGGCTGTGGTCGCTTCATCGACCGGCGGCGGGGATTGGATTCCCAACCCGGCGTCTTTGGGGTCGCCGGTGGATGCACAGCCGCCCAGCAGCATACCTGCCCATATGGCAACCACCACCACGAGGACACTGACCATCAGGGATCGTTTCGGCTCCATGCAATTCTCCCTGGTTCAAGTATATCACGCCGCCCCGGTTCCACCAGGAAAACCCCGCCCGGCCTCCGTTTGACTCGACTCCCTTACGCCCCCCGCCGCCTGTTGAGCATAGTTGGTGGTAAACAGGGTTGGTAGTGCTCACCCGCTGCGTGTCGGGCAGAAATGGGGGTGATACAGGTGATATGGCTGACATAGCTGGTGTGAAGATGGTAACAGAACTGGTAACAGTGTCGCCCGGGCGGCCCTATTCTCCGCCTGCAGCCGACGCGAGCTTTTGCAGAAGTTCGGCGACAGCGCGCTTGGTCTTCGTTCCCGAGGCAACACCGATCATCGCCGAGTAGAGCTTGCCGCCCGGATCTGCAATCTCGACACCGTTTATGTCAAGGAACACCAAGGCGGCCGCCAGGGCCGTCCGCTTGTTCCCGTCGGCAAACGGATGATCCTGGCAGATGTGGTATGCGTACGCGGCTGCCATTTCGAAGAGATCCGAGTGCAGATACTCACCCGAGAACATGGCAGCCGGTTGGGCAACGGCTGAGCTCAGCAGACCAAAGTCCCTCGCCGCACCCAAGCCGCTGTACCTCGCGATCTGGTCGTTGTGGATGAGTAGGACGTCCGCCAGGGTGAGGAATCTAACGAGAGGCATCACTCAGCAAGCTTCTTAAGCGTCCGACCGTGTTTTCGATTGACCTTTTCCAGCGAGGATCTGATGCGTGCTTCCTGCCCTGCGTCGGGCACGGGAGACAGGACAAGGTTCTTGCCGTCCGTGGAAACCTCGATCGGCGTATCCATATCGATTCTCAGCAACTCCAGGATCGGCTTGTCGATGATGAGCGCTGCGCTGTTGCCATGCTGAACAAGTTTTTTTATCATGACACTTTTCCCTCCGTTAACTCATTGTAGTACCATTGTATAACCCCAGCTTGGGAGAAGTCAAGCCGTTGGTTTCCACCTCACAGCGTAACATAGACAAGAATGGTGTTCATGCCGCGTATAGGACAAGACCGTGACAGAAAGGCCACCCCCCTGGGGTGGCCTCCAAGTTGTTGCGCGTGTCGGGCTTAGTTGGGCGGCAGAGGACTCGAACCTACGACCCCCAGCGTGTCGAGCAGAACCGGGGGTGATGTCGGTGATATGGCTGATATAGTTGCTGTGAAAATGGTAACAAATCTGGTAACAGGACCGCCTTGCCTCGGCCTCAGTCTGCAGATAGGAACTCCTCGGCGGCGACGCCAGCCTGGGATAGAATGGCGCGGAGCGTCCCTTCCGGCAAGTCACCCCGATGGTTGGGGATGGTCGTCCTTCTTCGCGTGGCGGAGTTCCACCAGATCTCGTGGCTACCCTTGGCCCCTCTATCGAATTCGAACCCGAGAGCCCTCAGTCTTTGCGTGACATCGCGATAAGAGAAGCCGGCGAGCCTTCCCATTACAGGCCGAGCGGGAGATCTACCTCAAAACTTGCAGCGATTCGCTTCATTGTCCCGGGCAACGGGTCGCCGTGATCGCGGTAGGACTCGACAAGCTTCCTGGCGACATCCTGAGCGATCTCCATGGTCTCGGTGATCGTCCTACCCTGTGCTACGAGTCCCGGAAGGTCATCCGAGGTGGCAAGGTACTCCCCGTTCTCTACTTGCTCGATGTTCAAGTGGATGGAATATTCTTCAGCCATCGAGATCTCCCATGGACTAAACGTATCACTGATTACTAGTGCGCATCAAGAAGAGGGGCTCGGCACTTCGAAAACCGAAGTTCCAGACAGATCCGAGAACCGACGCCGGAGGGATAGTCAAAGGGAGCGCCACCTCAAGGGTAGCTCTCTGTGTCAAACACGGATAGATATGGGCGGCATAGGACTCGAACCTACGACCCCCAGCGTGTCGAGCTGGTGCTCTAACCAAACTGAGCTAGCCGCCCGAATCCGTTACAGATTCCTATCTTAGATACCCAGAATCCGGTGCTTTGTCAACCCGCAGCAGCTTGACGGCACCCAGCAGGTTGTCTGCAGCGGCTTGTCAGCTCGTCTGCAGCGACCCGCTGCTCCAGCGCGGGGGCGGTCGCCACAAGAGGCCCCGCTACGCGTGCTCGCGGAGCACGAGGCCCAACTCGATGCGGCCCAGGGGCAGCTCCAGGGGGATCATCAGGATCTGTTCCCCGATCATCGAGTACTGGAGGTCGGAACCGCAGAAGATCCCGGCGGGACTCACATGGATCGGCCCGACGGATTTCTCCAGCCCTTGGACGGCGCGGCCGCAGATGGTTCGCAGCAGCTCGGCCACTGCCGCCTGGGCAAGATCGCCGAACTCGGCCATCTCCTCCCCGCTGAGGAGCGCCGCCACGGCGAGCGCGGTTTCCACCGACATGGAGAGCAAGACGCTGCCCTGCAGCGCGCCGGTGAGTCCAGCGGCAGCGGTCACCGCCCGCAGCGGCTGTACACCTCCCCGCAACACCAGCCCACCCCGATGCACCTCCGCATCGAGGGCTTCTCGAAGGACTTCGCAGGCGCTGGTCAGGATTGGATTGATCTGCCCCGGTGTCATGGCGTTGGACCATCCTAACGACACTTGCGGACCGCGGTCAAGCAATCGACTCGCTGCGCCATGGGCTCGCCGCGCCATGGGCTCGACATGCCGCCCCGAGCCCTCGCCCGCACCGGACCCCACGGACCTCTCGAGACTTCCTTCTCGAGACTTCCTTGACAATCCCCTGGGGAGGCGATACGGTTACTGCGGTTCTGCGTCGCCTATGATCTTTTTGGTTGCCGAGGCCGCCCCCAACGTCCGTCAGTCCCTCTGCTACGTGCTCCTGTCCTTCGGGATCAAGGGAGTCCCGGTTGGAACTCGTGAGGAGGCCCTGCAGGCCCTGGCGACCAACAGCGAGGTTGCAGGTGCGATCATCGACACCGACAGCCGGGAAATCGAGGCCACGGAGCTCATCCAGGAGCTCCGGGCCAACGAGGCCACCCGGGGTCTGCGCATCATCGTCCACACGGTTCAGTCGAGCAAGGAGATGGTCGTCAGGATGATGGAGCACGGGGTGGTCGGCTACCTGCTCAAACCGTACAAGGAAGAGCTCGCCTTCAGCCAGCTCAAGAAGATCCTGGCTCGCAGTGCCAGCCACAACAGCCAGCGCAAGCACATCCGCGTGCGGCCGGACCCCGAAGAGCTGCTCCGGCTGCACTTCAGGCTGCAGGACTCGACATCACTGATTTCCGGGAAGGTCATCGACATCAGCGTGGGAGGAGTGGCCGTGGAGCTCTTCAACCCGCCACCGGCAGAGGCGCTGGCCGCCGGGACGCACGTGCCGAACATCCAGTTCACCCTGATGCGCCAGAGCTTCAAGCCGCCGGGGAAGGTGATCCTGTTCAAGGAGAATCTCCTGGCTCTGCGCTTCGACTACCTGACCGCCGCGGAAAAGAGCGCGCTGTCCAAATATGTCTTCAAGAGATTAACGACGTAATCCGTTAATCTAGTTGAAATTACCGTAAGGCCCGCCGCTGTCCCGCGGTGGGTCGGCCCGGTGGGCGGAAGGGGCGGACAAGTGCCTAAGAGGAGTCGCGGCCTGCGCAAAACGATGCTCCTGCTGAGCTTCGTGCTGCTACCCTGTTTCCTGTCCGTGGGCCCGGCATTCGGGGCCGGCGTGGTCGTTCCTTCGCTGGAGCTGTTCACCTGGGGGCGACTGGAGAGCGGGGTGTTCGGCTTCGACACCCGCGGGGACATGGACCTGAGGATCGACGGGGGATACAAGTTCGCGGGGCGGGTCCTGTTCGGCTTTTCCAGCTCGACCCTGGAGACGGCTGCATTCAACGATATGCTCACCTTCACCTCGGCGTCCGTGACTCTCAGACAGATGTTCGGTCTCCCCCTGGACTTCACGTACTTCGTCGGCCAGGCGGACACCTTCGGTACGGGCGCCCTCTTCCCGGAGATCTTCGGCACGCCGCCGATCGCCAGCCGCTACCATAGCTTCGTTCATTTCCCGAACAGCGACTACTCCTACGTCGGGATCTACTCCCCCAATGGGACCGGTCTGGAGCTGGACTGGAGGCCCGGAGAGGGCCGGACGCTTCTGTCGTGGTACCTCTATCAGGACTCGGCGATCGATGAGGACGGGGATCCCGCGACCCTCGACTGGGGTCACTTCTCGACGGATCTGCGGGCGGCCTTCGGCTTCTCCCGCATCAAGCTGGAAGGCTTTTTCGGCGCCACCTACCCCGTACCGGACGGTAGTTTGGGCTACTACAGGGCGGGGCTGCTGTTCTACGCGGCAGAGCAGAGCGTCGAGTTCCTGGCCCAGGTAGGCATCCCCCGCTGGAATCCTGCGGTCGACGCCATCGACATGGACCTGCTGTACCTGTTCGTGGAGCCCCGCGTGCGTTTCGGTGCCCTCGCCGTCGTGCCCTCCTTCTTCTGGAGGCCCCGTTTCTTCGCCAACCAGGACACCGGGGTGCTCGAAGACACGGGAGAGCAGGCATTCGACATCAATCTGGACCTGCAGGTGGGAAAGCCCGGGGAGTGGCCGGTCGACGGCGGCATCGAAGCCAACTTCGTGTACCGGACCGAGAGTGCGGGCGTGCCGGTGAATCAGATCCTGGCCAAGGGCTCCCCGTACCTTCGCCTCATGACCGCCGGGGTGACCTGGGAGCTCCGGGTTGCCGCGAATCTCTACCCTTTCGTCCCGTCAGATCTGGTCGAGGTGTTTCTGACGATCGACGCGGAGTTCTGATACGATGAATCGCAAGCTCCTGACCGCAGCTCTGTGCCTCGTGGCCCTGTTTGTCGTGCCGGGTTCGGCACAGGCCATCGAGATAGGCGGCGCTTTCCGCTTCGACAATCTCGGCTTCGCAGCCGACCGGGCGGCGTCGGATGCGACCTACAGCGGGCTGGACTACTACTGGGGAGGGGAGCTGCACCTGACCCACGAGCTCTCGGACAGCCTCTCCCTGGAGGCGGGATTCCGGAAAGACGACATCCTCAGGCTGCTGGCCTACAGCGTGTTCGAGTACCGCCTGGACTACTTCCGCCTGGGCCTCGGGACTTTCCTGGGGACGTTCAACTCCACGAGCCAGCTGCTCCACTCCGGGATCACCACCAGCATCGGCCTCGAGGTTCCGGGGGTCGTGTTCGTCACTTTCCGTTCGGACAACTCCATCGGCGGCCGTCTGGTGGACATCGGAGACTACATCCAGGAGCGCAGCGAGATCTCCCTGGGCTTCTATGTCCCGAACGTCATCTGCTCGCTCAACGTGGAGTCCAAGTCCTTCACCCAGACGCAGGCCGCCGGCGAAATCGTCGACAGCCTGACGGTCTACTCCTTCAAGACGGACATCCACCAAAAGAACCTGCCGTTTCGGGTGCTCCTGAGCTTCGGCTACCAGTCTCTGGCCAAGAAGTTCATCGACGGTTCGGCGAGCCCGCCGACGAGCACGCTCAACTCGATCATTCTCGGCACCGAGGTTAACGTGAACGTGTCCAGGCCCCTGATGTTGACCTTCAGCCTGGACAGCAGCATCTACAGCTTCGGCCAGGACCAGCTGCTTGGGGTGTCCAACCCGGGCCCTGCGGGCTACCTGTTCCGGGCGACGGCAGGCTTCTCCCTCGACTTCGCGCAGCTGCGCTCCAGACGCCTCGACGGATAACCTCTACCGGGCGCACCAACGAAATGGGGTCCCCCGCCTCAGGCGAGGGACCCCATGAAAAGTTCCGACGAACCGCCGTGCTGGCCGGCCAGGGGCGGTTTCCCGCCCGCCGCCGCACGGTCACCTTGACGATCGCACGCTAAGTAAGCTGCCAGCGCCGGGATTTCAGATCTCGCCCACCTCCACGCGCGCGAAACCGCACGGCGGCGGGGCGAAGAAGTGCCCCCGGTGCCGCTACTCCTCCTCCTTGTGCATCTTCTGCTTCTCCAGAGTGCGCAGCACCTGCAGTTCCCCGAGACGCCGCAGCTCAGCCTGCTTGCGGGCTTCCTGCCGGGCACTCAGGATACCCCAGATGGCTTCGTCGTTGAAGTCCCGCTGGGTCTCCAGGAGGGCCTTGTCGTAGGTTAGCCTGATGTCCTTGAAGTACGTGACGATGTCTCCGCCCTCCTGCATGGAGTCGCGGTAGATGATCAGGCCCACGAGCTTGGCGAACGGCTCGCTCTTCGGGTACAGGGGGAACTTGCGGATCTCGCGGTTGCGGACCTCGGAGATGTAGTTGGGGTTGTTCCAGACCAGCTTCCGCCACCCGTCGAAATCCAGGTAGTCCATGAAGATGGTCTGCTCTTTGCCGTCCTGGTCCTTGAGGATGACCCCGACCCCGTTGGGGAAGTTCGAGCCGTACACGCTCAGCTCGACGGACTTGAGCACCCCGACGTTCTTGACCACGCCGTAGCCGTCGAACTTGGTGCCCGTGTCGTCCTCCACCTCCACGAGCTGGTCGCCCCGCAACTCGGTCTTGACCGAGTACGCCGGAATCTCGAAGGGCGGCATCACCAGGGCGTAGGAGTTGAAGCTGGGAAGGGGAAAGTGAATCCGCACACCCAGGACGATCAACCCGCCCATCTCCTGCCCGTCGAAGGGCTTGGCATCCGGCTTGAGCGGAGCCATCTTGGTCATCGAGAGCGCCTGGTTCTCGACCGTCCGGGCCGAGGAGGCGAGCTGGACGTACCAGTTCTCGATGGCCAGAGAGCTCTTCATCTGCCGCTTGATGTCTTCGTCGTAGCTGGCCCCGGCCACGTCGGCAAAGTCCACCAGGGTGGCCTCGTGCTCGTTCGGCTCATCCGTCGGGCCTACGGTCACATCCGGTACCAGTGTGGAGAAGTCGATCAGCACGGCTCTTTCGGCAAAGGCCGTCCCTGCCACAAGAAGCACAATCCCGAGCACAATGCACAGCTTCCTCATGTACTGCTCCTTTCGCAACAGTTTCATCGCACTAAAGTATAGACCAGGAAAAGTCGATGTCAACGACTTTTCCCCCTTAATTCTTATCGCACTGCAGAGTTATAAAATTTAACCGAAGATAAAAAAATTGCTAGCGAAGGGCCTTCCTGCTGAAGTCGAACCCCTCCTGGCCCTGCCCTCGTGGCAGTTGCCCGTCCACCAGCAGGTACAGCTTGCGGATCCGGTGCACGTTGTACAGGATCGTGTTGGCCAGGGCCTGCAGGGCATCCTCTGCGCTGCCCCGAAACTGCTCGGTTCCCTCCAGGAGGTGCCGGGACACCCCGACGTAGGCCACGCCCTGATGAACGACCACCGACTGGATCTCCAGCTCCCTGGGCAGATAGCGCCGAAGGGTCGGGTTCGCCGGACCCAGCACGGCCTCTTCGGCCAGGAGGCGCACCTTCCCCTCGAGAGTGTTCCTGCGGGGCAGAAACCGCGACTCACCGGAAAGCTTCACCGTATCCAGCCCGGGAAAAAACAGCACGTGCTGCTTCCAGCGCCCCCCCAGCATGAACAACACGACCGCGGCCGCCAGGATGACCCCGAACAGGCCGCTCGCAATCAGCAGCGGCTTCCAGCTGCGCGATCCCATACTCTACTCCGTGAATCCCTTGCTGCTCTCGAAACTCGCAACGAATCTGCGGATGCCAGTATAGATGCCTTCGGCAAGCTTCTGCAAGTACGATGGGTCGCCCAGGAGCCTGGCCTCCTCCTCGTTGGTCACGTAGCCCAGCTCGATCAGGATGGACGGCATCTTGGCCTTTCGAACCACGAACCAGGACTCCTCGCGAACCCCCCGGTTCACGCTCAGGTCCCCGACCTGCGCGTCGAAGCCGTCGAGAACCGATCGGGCCAGGGTGACGCTTTCGATGGCGTACTCCTCCTCGAGGAGGACGTTCAGGATCGGGGCGATGGCACGGTTCTCCTCGCCCAGGGCCGCGGCATCGACGAGAGTGCGCCGGTAATCCGATGGCAGGACCCACACCTCGTACCCTTTGGCTTTGCGGTTGAACGCCGCGTTGGCATGGACCGAGACGAAGATGATGGCCTCCTGCTCCTTGAGCTCGATCCCGTTGGCCAGCTCCGTCCGTTCCTCGAGCTTGAGGTACGTGTCCGCGTCCCGGGTCAGCTCGATGCGCTTGTTCGGGTACTGCTCCTTGAGCATCCTGTACAGCCGCGCCGACACGTCCAGCACCACGTCCTTCTCCAGAATCCTCCGGGTCTCCTTGCCGACCGTGTAGGTTCCGATCGCTCCCGGGTCCTTGCCCCCGTGGCCCGGGTCTATCAGGATCGCCGCCACTCGGTGCAGGCTGGCCCTGCGGGCACGCTCGGCGAAATAGGCCGACAGGGCGCCGAGGCTCTCCTCGGGAAAGACCACGGCGCCCTGCTCCCGTTGTATCGGGCCTGTGTTGATCATGTCCCTATAGTTCACGATCAGCCAGGGCGAACCGATCTGGAAGCCGACCCGGTCCCCCTTGTCCCCGAAACCGGCACCGCTCAGGACGATGTGTCCCGATTCCGTGATGGGGTCCCAGTGCAGGGTGCCCTTGACTTCCTCGAGAACGCTGTGCAGCTCCCGTCCGCCCCCCCAGGAGGGGGTCGCACCCGCAACCAGGAAGGCCAGCAGCAGCACCTTGATCAAGGTCGAACGCACCTTCATGAGCTCCTCGCCAGGTACGACCAGGCTGTCCCGGGAACACCCCCCGAGGCGCGCAGCGTGTCCAGCAGATAGACCCCTGCCTGGACGCCCCCCTTCAGCAGTCCACGCCAGAAGGGGCCTCCGAGGTTGGTCGCGCCTGCCTCCGGCTCCTCCGCCGGCTGCGCCCCCACGGCCCGGCACACCGCCTCCAGCGCCTCCCGCAGCGTGCCGCCGTGCCAGTCCCGGCAGCTCTCTCCCCCGAGCCCCGGCGGCACGAGGATGCGCAGGGGCCTCCCCGCGCAGGGCGGCTCCCCGACCTGCTGCGGGAGCCGCGCCAGAGCCCGGACCAGTCCCCGGGAGGGCTCCGGGAAGGCGCGCCAGCCCTCCTGGAGCCGGCCGCTCAGGAACCTCTCGGTACTCTCGCTCCCCGGTGCCAGGCGGACCAGTATCCGGCGGGCCGCTGTTTCGGCGGCCTCCACGGCCTTCCTTCGGGTGTCCGCGGCGCTGATCACGTTCCCACACTTGCCCATATTGTTTATCGGCAGTTCCACCTCCTGCCCTGCACGCACCCGCAGAAACACCTCCTGCACCCCGGCGACGGCGGCAGCCTCCTCCAGGCCCACGATCCTCTCAACGCGCCCCGGGATGGACACGAAGGCCCGCTCGGCCGAGACCCGGGACAACCTGGGGGTCAGGTCTCCCGGCGGCAGGCCCACCGCCAGACGCAGGGCCGCGCCCGTGAGGTCAACCCCCGAGGCCAGGGGGAAGGTCCACCCGGACATGTACCCCCCGGACAGCCGGGCTGCGATCTCGCCGACCACCGCTCCCCGGGAGGCAAGCTTGATGTCTCCCTTGGCCGCCCCCTGCTCGAGTCCCAATGCCCGAATCCCCCGCCGAAACACCTCCTCGGCCTGCCGGAGAGTCTCCACGTCCAGAGCGCTGGGCATCGTGTGCCCCATCTCCACGAAGTAGGGGGAAAAGACGATGTGCCGGTCCGCCACACCGCATACCGTGATCCGCCCCTCGTGGATCAGGGCGTCGAGGCTGAGCTCGGGCCCTTCCAGGTAGTCCTCCACGATCGCCCTGCGGGAACGGGACTGTGCCCAGGCGGCGTCCAGCGCGGCGCGCAGCTCCTGATCGGAATCCACCCGCCGGACGCCCCGGGCGCCCATGTTGTCCACGGGCTTGACCACCAGGGGGAACCGCAGCTCCGGCGGTCGCTGCGCCTGCCCGCCTGCCGCCTGCCCGCCCGCTGCCTGCCTCCCGTCCGCCTGCCCGCCTGCTGCCAGCACGGCGAACCCGGGGCCGGGCACCCCGGCCTCCCGCAGGCGGGCCCGCATCCTGGCCTTGTCGGTGGCGTCCAGTGCGGCCTGGTACGGGATGCCCGGCAGCCCGAGACGCTCGGCCACCCAGGCGACCGTGGCCGAGAAATCCGTCCCGGCGGTGAACACTCCGTCCAAACCCGGTTCTCTCGTCAGGCTGCGGGCCGCCGATTCCACCGCCTCGACGTCGCTCACGTCCACCTCCAGACAGCGGTCCGCCAGCTCGGCAATGCCCGGCTCGATGCGCAGAGCGGCGACGACGGCCTGCCAGCCCATGGCCCTGGCGGCCCGGACCGCCGGCAGCTGCATGATCCCGCCCCCCAGGATCAGGACGGTCGTTCGCCTGCCGGACCCGCTCCCGTTCACCGCCGCCGCCCCCGTTCCCCCACTCTCAGGGCGTACACCTCGAAGGTGTCGCCCAGCCCCAGGGTGCGGCTGGCCAGGGCCAGGAGCCCGAGCAGGCTGCGGCGCAGCGGGGAGGCGCTCTCGATCGGGATGCCCCCCGGCCAGGGGAAGCGCTCGGGGTGGTGCCCGGTGATCACCGTGAGTGCCGGGCGAAACCCGAACCGGCGGAGTACCCGGCGGGCCGTCCGGGGGGTCCAGACCGTCCGGTGGTCCTCCGGCGCGGAGCGCAGGAACGCCTCCCGGTCCCGGCGTCCCGAAACCCCCGCACCGTTGGGCGTGGAAAAGGCGAGCACGCCGCCGGGGCGAAGGAGCCCCGCGGCCCGCGCCAGGGCCCGCGCCGGGTCCCGGAAGTGCTCGATCACATACCACATCGAGAGCACGTCGAAGGAGCCCGCCCCCCAGGGTTCCCCGTCCTGAGCCTCGAAGTCCCCCCGGCGGCAGGGCATGCCCAGGGCCGCGTGCACGTGCTCGACCGCGTCCTGAGACACGTCCAGGCCCTCCCCCCGGTAGCCCGCCTCCCGGGCAGCGGCCAGGAAGGGCCCGTAGGCGCACCCGACGTCGAGGAGTCGGCCGCCTGGGCTCCCCAGCAGCCGCCGGAGCACCGCGACCCTGCGCCGCCCTGCCGCCTTGATGCCGTCGAAGTCTTCCAGGTAGGTGCGCCCGTACTGCCGCCGGTATTCCTCGCCGAAGTACTCCCGGTCGTAGCGCCTCTGCGGCAAACCGAAGCCCACCAGGTAGGTAACCCCGCAGACCCGACACTCGAAGTAGCTCCGCCTCGGGAAGCGCGCAACGGCCGGGTTTCCCTCGCTCCGGCACACAGGACACCCCCGCCCCGCGTCGGGACGCAGGGCCGCGAAGAACGCGGCGGGGTCCTCGACGGGCCGCAAGCTCTCCGGAGGGCCGCCTCGGCGCAGGGTCGACGCGCCCGGGTTCCGCAGCACCCGCCGGAGCGCCCCCGCCCGCGGGCGCCGCACCCCGACCTCCGGGATCCCGGCCGCCCGGCTGAGCCGCCGGTGATAGCGGGAAGGATTGAAGTTGACCACCGGCACCCCCGCGGCCAGCGCCTCGAAG
>Ga0068714_10005447_pt1 | contig 13523 bp, 13 predicted proteins | sample MTBNYHSulfiMetaG_FD_62988 | JGI IMG/M metagenome (GOLD analysis project Ga0068714, IMG submission 62988) | Enrichment culture microbial communities from rom New York Harbor, USA that are MTBE-degrading - MTBE-NYH (New York Harbor Sulfidogenic)... | ecosystem: Environmental > Aquatic > Marine >... | reverse complement strand
CACATCTTCTGGGACGAGCTGTTCATCTTTCCCCTGCTCAACCTGCGCCTGCCGGAGATCACCCGCGCCCTGCTGATGTACCGCTATCGCCGCCTGGATGCGGCACGGGCCAATGCCGACCTGGCCAACTTCCGCGGTGCCATGTATCCGTGGCAAAGCGGCAGCAACGGTCGCGAAGAGAACCAGTGCATGCACTTCAACCCCAAATCGGGGCGCTGGATCCCGGACAACACCCACCTGCAGCGCCACGTCAATGCCGCCATCGCCTACAACATCTGGCAGTACTACGAGGTCAGCGGCGACATGGAATTCCTCTCCTTCTACGGCGCCGAGATGTTCCTCGAGATCGCCCGTTTCTGGGGCAGCATCGCCCGCTTCAATGAGGCACATGGACGCTACGAGATCCACGGTGTGATCGGCCCGGATGAGTTTCAGACCGCCAACCCGGGCAGCGACAGTCCGGGCCTGGACAACCACAGCTACACCAACATTATGGCGGTGTGGGTGCTGTGCCGCGCCCTGGAGCTGCTCAAGCTGCTGCCCGAGGAGCGGTGCGAGGAGCTGCGCTCCATGCTCGCCCTGGGCGATGCGGAGCTCGCGCTGTGGGAGGATATCAGCCGCAGGATGCGCGTGGTGTTTCACGACGACGGCATCATCAGCCAGTTCGAGGGTTACGGCGAGCTCGAGGAGTTCGACTGGGAGGGCTACCGGCAGAAGTACGGCGATATCCATCGTCTCGACCGGATCCTCGAGGCCGAAGGCGACACCACGAACCGCTACAAGGCCTCCAAACAGGCGGACGTGCTGATGCTCTTCTACCTCTTTTCATCCGAGGAGCTGGGCGAGATCTTCGAGCGCCTCGGCTACCCCTTCGAGTACGAAACGATCCCGCGCAACATCGACTATTACGCGCAGCGCACCGCCCACGGCTCGACCCTGAGCCGCATCGTCCACTCCTGGGTGCAGCTCCGTTCCGATCGCGCCGGTTCGTGGCGACTGTTCCAGGAGGCGCTGGAGAGCGACATCGCCGACATCCAGGGCGGCACCACGGCGGAGGGGATTCACCTGGGTGCAATGGCGGGCACGGTCGACCTGCTGCAGCGCGGCTATACCGGCATCGTCACCCGTGGCGAGGTGCTGTGGCTCAACCCCTACCTGCCTGCTGAGATCCGCAATCTCACCATGAGCATCCGCTATCGCGGCCAGACCCTGGACCTGGATATCCGGCAGGATTGCCTGCGGATCCGCGCGCGCGCCTCCAATGCTGCTCCGATCAATCTCAGCGTCAAGGATGGTTTGTACGAACTCAAGGCGGGGGGAGCGCGCGAGTTCCCCCTTTGATGTATCCTGAAATGGAGGTCGCTGTTACCCGGGCCGGCAGGAAGGCGTGCCGGTAATGGATTCGACTGGTGGGAGTGAGACGGTGAAATTCCGGCAACAACAACAAAAAAAACACGCCGCTGTCGATGCACCGCACCGCGCCGCTATCATGCCGGCACTGCGCACCATTCTGTTTGCGCTGATCTGGTGGTTGCTCGCCGAGGGGGATGCCGCCTCCTGGGGCGTCGGCCTGCCGTCGGTGCTGCTCGCCGTGGCATTCAGCTACACCCTTGCCCCGCCGACGCCCCGCTCGCCGCTCGGCCTGTTGCAGTTTCTCCCCTTTTTCGCCTTGCGTTCGCTCCGCGGCGCCATCGATGTGGCGTGGCGCGCACTGCATCCGGCCCTGCCGATCGCACCCCTGCTCGTCGACTTCCGCCTGCGCCTGTCACAGGAGAAGGCGCGGGTGTTCATGACCAACTGCATCAGCCTGTTGCCCGGCACCCTGAGCGCCTCGCTCGAGGGTGATCGACTGCAGGTGCACGTACTCGATGGCCGCGGCGATTTTCGACGGGACCTCGAGGCGCTGGAGTTGCGGGTCGCTGCACTGTTTCTCGATCGCCTGGAGAATGCCGATGATGGCAACCGTTAACCTCGTCATGGCGCTGCTGCTGCTCACCACCCTGGTGGCGGGCCTGTGGCGTGTCCTGCGCGGGCCGACCCCCGCCGATCGCATGCTTGCCGCGCAGCTGTTCGGCACCACTGCGGTGGCCAGTCTGCTACTGCTGGCGCAGGCGAGCGGGACGGCAGCACTGCGTGACGTCGCACTGGTGTTCGCCCTGCTCGCGGCGGTGACCGTAGTGGCCTTTGTGCGCCGGGCATGGAAAGGGGCCCGGGAATGAGCATCACTGAGGTGTTGGCCACCGCCCTGCTCTGCCTCGGTGCGTTCTTTTTTGTCGCCGGCACGGTCGGCCTGCTTCGCTTCCCCGATGTCTATACCCGGCTGCATGCACTGACCAAGGCCGACAATGTCGGCCTCGGTCTGGTCGTTGCCGGTCTCGCGCTGCAGGCCCCTTCGCCGGCGGTGGCCGGCAAGCTGGTGCTCATCTGGCTGCTGGTGGTGGTGGCCTCCGCCACCGCCTGTCACCTGGTGGCGCAGGCGGCGATGCGCAGAGGGATTGTGCCGTGGAAACGATGAGCGCAATCGACTGGGCGCTCGACGGGCTGCTTGCACTTACCCTGCTGTGGCTGGCAAGCCGCGCCCTGAGCAGCGCCGATCTGTTCCAGTCGGTGGTGATGTTTATCTCCTTCGGCCTGCTCCTCTCCCTCATCTGGGTGCGGCTCGATGCGCCCGACATCGCCCTTGCCGAGGCGGCAATCGGCGCCGGACTCACCGGCGCCCTGTTGCTCTCTGCCCTGCTGCGGCTGGAGCGGCGCAACAGGGATGAGCGACCGGAGGAGAGGGATGAGTAGCGGCGGCGCCAGGCTGGCCCGCTCCTCCCGGGAGACGCTGCCGGTGTGGCAACGCCTGCTGATCGCGGCGCTGATGCTGGCACTGTTTGCCGGACTGGCGCTGGCCCTGCTGTCGCTCCCCGGGCAGTCGGAGGGGCTCAGGCAGGAGGTGGCAGCGCAACTGGCCCGTAGCGGTGTCAGCCACCCGGTAACCGCTGTGCTGATCAATTTTCGCGGTTACGACACCCTGTTGGAGATGGCGGTGCTGTTGCTGGCGCTGGTGGGGGTATGGTCGCTGGCCCCCGCCGCACAGTTGCGCCTGGAAAGAGCGGGAGCCGTGCTGGAGCGGCTTGCCCAGCTCTATGGCCCGTTGATGCTGCTGGTTGCCGGCTATCTGCTGTGGCGCGGCGCCCACGCTCCGGGCGGCGCGTTCCAGGCCGGTGCGGTGCTCGGCGCCGCCGGGGTACTGATGCTGCTGGCCGGCCGCCATCCGGCCGCATCGCTGACCGGCTGGCCGCTGCGCCTGGTTGCCGTGCTCGGACTTGCGCTGTTCGCCGCTATAGCGGCGCTGCTGCTGGCGGGGGGCGGGGCGCTGCTCCAGTTCCCGCCGGAGCATGCCGCACGGCTGATCCTGCTCATCGAAACGGCCGCCGCCATCTCCATCGGAGCCACCCTGGCAGCGCTCTTTCTCGGCGGGCAGCATGGGGGCGGTGCTGCACGATGAACGTCGCCCTCTTCTACGCACTGACCGGCGCCGGAATCTTCACCCTCGGCCTGCACGGGGTGATCATTTACCGCCACCTGCTGCGCAAGATCATGGCCATCAATATCATGGGCAGCGGCGTGTTTCTGGTTCTCGCCGGGCTCGCGCGCAGGGTGCCCGCCGGGCCCCCCGATCCGGTCCCCCACGCCATGGTGATCACCGGCATCGTGGTGGCTGTTGCCGCCACCGCCCTGGCCCTGGTGCTGTTGCTGCGCCTGCTGGATGTCTCGGGCAGTGTCGTGTTGCCCGATAACGAGGAGGAGTAGGCCCTGTCAGCGCACTGGGATGTGACCCTGATCCTGCTGCCCCTGGCAGGGGCGATGCTTGCCTTTCTCTTCCCGCGCGCCGGTGGGAGGCTGGGCCTGCTCACTGCCTTCTCCGTTCTCTTTTCCGCCATCGCCCTCGCTGCGGTGGTCATCGGTGATGGGGTGCAGTTGCACCTGCTCGGCGGCTGGCCGGCACCGCTCGGCATCACCCTGCGCACCGATGGCCTGAGTATGGTGATGCTGCTGGTGGCAGCGGTGGTCGGGCTGGGGATCAGCCTCTACGCTGCCGTCTGGTTTCGCCAGGAGCCGCTCAATGGTGAGCGCTTCTGGCCGTTGTGGCTGCTGCTGTGGAGTGCGCTCAACGCGCTCTTTCTCTCTGCCGACCTGTTCAACCTCTACGTGACGCTGGAGTTGCTGGGCCTCTCGGCGGTGGGGCTGGCGGCGGTTGCCGGCGGCGCCGCCGCATACGCTGCGGCGATGCGCTACCTGCTGGTAAGCCTGCTCGGCTCCCTGCTCTACCTGCTCGGGGTTGCCCTGATCTACCACGCCTGTGGCAGCGTCGATATCACGCTCGTGGCAGAGCGCCTCTCTCCCTCTGCCGCCAGCCGGGCGGCGCTGGCGCTGATGGTCAGCGGGCTGCTGCTCAAGACCGCGCTCTTTCCGCTCCATTTCTGGTTGCCGGCGGCTCATGCCAACGCGGGGGCGCCGGTCAGCGCAGCGTTGTCGGGACTGGTGGTCAAGGCGACCTTCTACCTGCTGCTGCGGCTGTGGCTGGAGCTGTTCGACACCTTCGCCCCCCAGCTGGAGACCCTGTTAGGCCTGCTGGGGGCTGCGGCGGTGCTGTGGGGTTCGTTGCAGGCGCTGCGCCAGAGCCGCCTGAAGCTGCTCATCGCCTACTCCACCGTGGCGCAGATCGGTTACCTGTTCATGGCCTTCCCGCTGGCGGCGGCCGCCGGTCTGCAGGCCTGGTATGGCGCGCTCTACCTGGTGATGTCGCACGCCCTGGCCAAGTCGGCGATGTTCCTGGCGGCGGGCAATCTGCGGCGCCACGCCGGCCACGACCGGATAGCGGAACTGGATTTGGTGGCACAGCGCCTTCCGCTCAGCGTGAGCGCCTTCGCCCTGGCGGGGATGACGATTATGGGGCTGCCGCCGAGCGGTGGCTTCATCGCCAAGTGGTGGCTGTTGCAGGCAGCCCTGGTGCAGGGGATGTGGGGGTGGGCGCTGGTGCTGGTGGTGGGCGGTTTGCTCTCGGCGGCCTACCTGTTCAAGGTGGTGGGCTTCGCCTTTACCCGTGCGCGCGGTACCCATGAGGCCTGCCCGGTGCCGCTGTCGATGGAGTGGATCGCACTGCTGCTCGCCATTGGCTCCGTGCTGCTTGGCCTGCTCGTCCTGCCGCCCATGGCGCTGCTCGGCGTCGGCGATCCGTTCGGCCTGGCGCTGGAGGCGGGGCAATGACGCTCAATCAGCTCCTGCCTCTCGTCGTACTCGCCAGCTCGCTGCTGCCGGGGCTGCTGATCTTCGCCCTGCCCGAGGAGCGGCATCGCACCCGCAGCGCACTCAACCTGGGCGGCGCCCTGATCAAGCTCGCGCTGGTGCTGTGGATGCTGTGGGGGGTCTACAACCAGCAGCTCTACGAGGTGCGCCTGGCCTTCCTGCCGGGGCTGGAGCTGGTGTTCCGGGTGGGGCCGCTGGCCCTCTTCTTTATCATCCTCTCCTCGGGACTGTGGCTGGTTACCACGGTCTACGCCATCGGTTACCTGGAGGGTTCGCCGAATCGCAGCCGCTTTTTCGGTTTCTTCAGCCTCTGCGTCACCTCGACCGTCGGTCTGGCGATGGCCGGAAGCCTGTTCACCTTCCTGCTGTTCTACGAGATGCTCACCCTGACCACCTATCCGCTGGTGGTCCATCGCGGCACCGAGGCGGCACGTCGCGCCGGCCGCGCCTACCTCGCCTACACCGTGTTCGGCGGCGCGCTGCTGATGGCAGGGACCGTCTGGCTCTATACCCTGACCGGCACGCTGGAGTTCGTGCCCCGCGGTTTTGTCTCCGGACTCGACCCGTCGTACCGCACCCAGCTGGTGCTCATCTTCATCCTGCTGATTGCCGGGCTGGGGGTGAAGGCGGCGCTGTTTCCGCTGCACGGCTGGCTGCCGATGGCGATGGTCGCCCCGGCCCCGGTCAGTGCCCTGCTCCATGCGGTGGCCGTGGTCAAGGCCGGCGCCTTCGGCATCGTGCGCGTGGTCTACGAGGTCTACGGGGTGGAGTTCGCCTTCGGCATTGGTGTCACCTACCCGCTGGCGATAGTGGCTGCGGTGACCATTCTCTATGGCTCGCTACGGGCCATGTTCCAGGACGATCTCAAACGCCGCCTGGCATTCTCCACCATCAGCCAGGTCTCCTACGTCGCCCTGGGTGTGGCGATCGTCGGCCCCATCGCCACCATTGGCGGCGTGGTGCATCTGGTCCATCAGGGGGTGATGAAGATCACCCTCTTCTTCTGTGCCGGCAATATGGCAGAGACCCTCGGCGTCCACCGGATCAGCGAGATGAACGGGGTCGGCAAGCGCATGCCCTGGACCATGGCCGCCTTCACCATCGCCGCCTTCGGCATGATCGGTCTGCCCCCCTTCGCCGGCTTCATCAGCAAGTGGTACCTCAGCCTGGGTGCGCTGGAGGCGGGACGGGAGTGGGTGGTCTTGCTGCTGGTGATCAGCAGCCTGCTCAACGCCGCCTATTTCCTGCCGATCCTCCATGTCGCCTGGTTTCGCCAGCCCGACGGCCCCTGGCCTGAAGAGCGCGACTACGGCAACCGGGAGACCGCCTGGGCACTGTTGCTGCCGCCGCTGATAACCGCCGGCTTTACCATCGCCATCGGCCTGTTTGCCGCCGCACCATTCACCCCGCTGGAGTGGGCCAAGCTCATCTCGTTACGGGAGTTCGGCACGCCATGAACCACTCACTGATGCTGTTCTCGGCAATCCTCTGGCCCCTGCTGCTGGCAGGGGTGCTGGCGCTCGCCAGGGGCCGTCTGCCCGCCTCGCGTCTGCTGCCGCTGGCGGCGCTCCCGGCACTGCTGCTGGGGGTGGGGTTCGGTGACAGCACCATAAACCTCCCCTTTGCCATGCTGGGTGGGATTCTCACGCTCGATGGCACCGGAAGGGCTTTTCTCCTGCTGGCCGCCACGCTCTCGCTGGCAGCGGGTCTGCTGGCGCGAGGACGGCTCGCGGAGAGTGGCGATGGCTGCCGGGGGGCGCTGTTCATGCTGCTGGCGATCGCCGGCACGATTGCCCTCGCGCTGGCAGGCGATGCCCTGATCTTCTTCGCCGCCTCCACCCTGCTGGGCTACTCGCTGTATGGGCTCATCGCCCCGGTTTCCGCTCCCGCCTGCCCCCCCTGCCGGGTGTTTCTGGCACTGCTGGTGGTGAGTGACCTGGTGCTCTTCGAACTGCTGCTGGTGCTGGCGCACGAGGCCGGGGAGAGCGCCTTTAGCGCGCTACGCCATACCCTGCTGCTGGCCGAATACCCGGGCACGCTCCTCGCCTTGCTGCTGGCCGGCTTCGGCATCAAGTTCGGACTGCTCGGCTTTCATCTCTGGCTGGCGCCGATCTTCGTCATCGCGCCGCGCCACGTGCGGCCCCTGCTGATCGGTTTTATCTTTTGTGCCGGCCTCCTCGGCGTGTTGCGGCTGGTGCCGCTCGGCGTAGTGCACTGGCCGGACGCCGGCCTGCTGCTGCAGTGGCTGGCCCTGTTCATGCTGCTCTACGCCGTCGCCGCCGGGGTGATGCAGGCCCGGTTTCGCGCCGCCCTGGCCTACGGGGTGATGGCCCTGAGCGCCCTCTTTGTGTGGTTGCTGGGCGGTGTTCTCACCCACCCCGCACTCTGGTCGGCACTCTTCGGGGCAACGCACGCCGCACTGATTCTGCCGGGCATGGCCCTGGCTACGCTGCTGCTCCTCCCCGAGGGTGGCGTCGGTGACTCCCGCCTGCTGCGCCGCCTGGCCACCGCCGCAGGGTGGCTCGCTGCGGCGACCCTGGTGGCCACGCCGCTGCCGCTTATCGCCCTGTCGGCCCCGACAGAACCGGCACAGGCTGTCGGTATCGGCGGCTTCGGCGCGGCCTTTGCCCTGCTCGCAGGGCGCTCGGTGCGCTTGCGATATCCCGCCCCGCTTACGCCCAGAACGGCGCTGATTGTCGCTGGAACCGGCACCCTGGTGCTGCTGATGGGGTTTGGCATGGCGACGGTGGCGTGGTGGCTTCCGGCCGTGGCGCTGTGGCTCGCCGCCTGCATCGGCTGGCTGGCAGGCGATGCGATTGCCCGGCGACTGCCAACGATTCCGCCGGGCGATCTGCTCGGCCCTGTCGAGCGCTCGCTCCGGAGGCTCTACCGCAATGGCTACCGCCTCGCCGACACCCGGTTGCCGCACGTGCGCAAGCGTGGCTGGCAGCTGTTCTATGGGCTTGGTGCGCTGCTCGACTGGCAACGGCGGCTCCACCATCTCGAGGTGGGACTGACGCGCTGGCCTGCAGCGATAATGGTCCTGCTGATGGTGCTGTCGACGCTGGTCGTGCTCATCTGGCAATAGGCCGTAGCGCCACGCCCCGTACTGTCACCTCAGCGAGAGGTAACACCGCCCCACCCGGATGCTATACTGCCCGCTATTGTTGTTTTAGTATTCAAGCGATTAGTCGAATTCATCCAGCGGAAGCGACAACCATGTCAAGCGGCAACTTCAAACACGACCTCTTTGCCCAGTTCGCCCGCGTCGGCAAGGCGCTCAGCAGCGGCAACCGGCTGGAGCTGCTGGAGTTCATCGCCCAGGGCGAGCGCAGCGTAGACGAGCTGGCCGGTGTCTCCGGCCTGAGCGTGGCCAACACCTCGCAGCACCTGCAGCAGCTGCGCCAGGCGGGACTGGTGGCCTGCCGCAAGGAGGGGCTGAAGGTCTATTACCGGCTCAGCGGCAACGATGTGATCGCCCTGCTCGACATCCTGCGCGGGGTGGCCGAGCGCCACCTGGCCGAGGTGCAGCAACTGGTACAGAGCTATCTCACCACCCGCGACAGCCTCGAGCCGCTGGCGCGTGAGGACCTGCTGCAGCGCGCCCGCGAGGGGCTGGTGACGGTGCTCGATGTGCGCCCCGGCGAGGAGTACGCCGCCGGCCATCTGCCGGGGGCGATCAATGTCCCGCTCAAGGAGCTCGAGGCACACCTGGCGGAACTCGACCCCGGGCACGAGATCGTCGCCTACTGCCGCGGGCCGCACTGCATCCTCGCCTTCGATGCGGTCGCGAGCCTGCGCCAGCGCGGTTTCAACGCCCGGCGCCTGGAGGACGGTTTCCCCGAATGGCAACTGGCCGGGCTGCCGATCGAAAAGAGTCACTGAACGACAAAAACACCAACACCACTCCCCCTGAGGAATCTCACCCATGAAAAAGCTGTTACTGCTTGTTGTCGCGCTGTCGGCAGCATTCCCCCTGCTGGCTGAAACCGTCAGCATGGAGCACCGGGGCGTCAGGCTCGATGCCAACCTGGAAACCGCCGCCGCGAACTGGCAACAGGGCACCGTGCTGCTGATGACTCATGGCACCCTTGCGCACAACAGGATGGAGATCATGGCGACCCTGCAGGAGCTGTTTCAGGAGCGCGGCATGAGCTCCCTGGCGATCAACCTCAGCCTGGGAGTGAGCGGGCGCGAGGGGATGTACGACTGCGCCACACCGCATACCCACGCCCATACCGATGCGGTGGAGGAGATCGGCCTGTGGCTGGAGTGGCTGAAGCAGCAGGGCGTCGAATCGGTGGTGCTGCTGGGGCACTCCCGCGGCGGCAACCAGACCGCCCGTTTTGCCGCGGCACACGACGACGAGGTGATCAAGGGCGTGATCCTGGTCGCCCCGCAGGTGTGGAGAGAGGGTTACGAGGAGAAGGATTACCAGCAGCGTTACGGCAAGGCGCTCTCCCCCATCCTCGCCCGCGCCGAGGAACTGGTCGCCGAGGGCAAGGGCGAGACGATGCTCAAACCGGTCGATTTCATCTACTGCGAAGGGACCGCCGCCACCGCCGCCGCCTTCGTCTCCTACTACCGGGCCGATCCGAAGATGGATACCCCGACCGTCATCGCAGAGATCGACAAGCCGGTGCAGGTCTTTGCCGGCAGCGCCGACACGGTGGTCAAGGGACTGGAGAAAAAGATGGAAACGGCAGCACAACGCGACAATGTCGGCTTCACCACCCTGGATGGCGCCGATCACTTCTTCCTCGACCTCTATGCCGAGGATCTTGCAGACCTCTCTGTGACATTTATCGAAGAGTTGTAATGCCTGCGTCTATAGTTGGGGGGTAGTGACGCTATTTCCCGCTATGGTGCAGGAGCCTCTTCGTGTCAAAGCATACCGGCAGCACGCAGGACACCGCTTCTCTTGTCGAGCAGTGTGCGCAGAACGCCATCGAATTGCTGCGCCGCAACAGCACGCCGCAGGGGATCCTTGCGGCGACCCCGTCCGCCGAGGCAGAGGCGCGGCACTATACCCGCATCTTCGGCAGGGATGCGGCGATCTGCGTGCTCGGCATGGTGGTGACGGGAGACGAGGAGCTGATCGAATCGGCCCGGCAGAGCCTGCTCACACTGGCCGGGCACCAGGCGGAGAACGGGCAGATCCCCAAGTACGTCGACCCGCTCGGCAAGGAGGCCGATTTCTGGTATCTCGGCTGTATCGATGCGACCCTGTGGTGGTTGATCGCGGTCTGCTTTTTTGATCGCCAGTGTCCCGAGCGGAAACTGGCGAAGGAGCTCTCTGCGGCGATCGAACATGCCCTGACCTGGCTGCACTGCCAGGAGCACCAGCGCCTGTTTCTGCTGCAGCAGAACGAGGCGAGCGACTGGGCCGACATCATGCCGCGCTCCGGCTTCGTGCTCTATACCAACGCGCTGTGGTATTTCGTCAAGGAGATTTTCGACCTGCCCCACCGGGAGGAGACCCACTTTCACTTCAACCACCTCTTCTACCCCTTCTCCCGCCACACACCCGACTACCGGCGCCTGCGTCTGCTGACCCACTACATCCGCAACAAAACGAGTCGCAGCGATCTCTTCCTCAGCTTCGTCAACTTCTCCTTCTGGGGTGAGGAGGGAGACATCTTCGGCAACCTGCTGGGGATCCTGCTGGGCCTGACCGACGAACGCCCGAGCCACCGCATCCTGCGCGCCCTGGAGAGAAGCGGCGCCACCCGCCCCTACCCCATCCGCGCAACCGTCTCGCCGATCATTCGCGACGACATCCTGTGGCGTCCCTATATGGGCCGTCACCGCCAGAACATCGACTACCAGTATCACAACGGCGGTAGCTGGCCCTTTATCGGCGGCTTCTGGGTGCTGGCACTCGCCGCCATCGGGAGGAGCGCGCAGGGGCAGGCGGAGTTGGAAAAATTGGCCGCGGCAAACTACGTTAATAACTGGGCCTTTCAGGAGTGGTTTCACGGCCAGAGCGGCGAGCCGAACGGCATGCACGGTCAGTCCTGGAACGCCGCGATGTTTCTGTTGGCCCGCCACGGGCTGGACCACAAGGTCTTCGACCCGGCCAATTTCAAACCGCTCCGATGAGATCCGAATGCGATACCGCGCCGCGCGGTGTCGTTCCTTTCGATTGTCGCGGTACAGGAAAAACAAAAACAGCAGGAGAGGTTGAGTGGACGAGTTATCCGGGGACACGGCGGAGGTGCGTTACGATGTCAGCCGCCTGAGCGAACACGATATCTACCTGTTCAAGGAGGGGAACCATTTTCGCCTCTACGACAAGCTCGGTGCCCATGCGCTGAGTCTCGAGGGCATCGCCGGCGTGTTGTTCGCCGTGTGGGCGCCCAATGCCGCCCGCGTCTCGGTGGTCGGCGATTTCAACCGCTGGGATCCTGCCCGCCATCCGCTTCGCGTACGCGGCGACGGTTCCGGGATCTGGGAGGGCTTCATCCCCGGGCTGGGCGCGGGCGAGCGCTACAAGTACCGCATCCACTCGCACCATCGCGGCCATGTGGTGGACAAGGGCGACCCCTTCGCCCTCGCCTGGGAGAGACCGCCGGCCACCGCTTCGGTGGTGTGGCAACTCGATTACCAGTGGAACGATGCGCAGTGGATGGCGCATCGCGGCGAGGTCAACCGGCTCGATGTGCCGCAGTCGATCTACGAGCTGCACCTCGGCTCCTGGCGGCGCGTCCCCGAAGAGGGCGATCGCCACCTCACCTACCGTGAGCTTGCCGAATGGCTGCCGGGTTACGTCACCGACATCGGCTTCACCCACGTGGAACTGATGCCGCCCACCGAGCACCCCTTCTACGGTTCCTGGGGCTATCAGACCACTGGCTATTTCGCACCCACCGCCCGTTACGGCACGCCACAGGACTTCATGTATCTCATCGACCGCCTGCACCAGGCCGGCATCGGCGTGATCATGGACTGGGTGCCCTCCCACTTTCCCAGCGACGAGCACGGGCTTAGCTACTTCGACGGCACCAACCTGTTCGAACACAACGATCCCCGGCAGGGTTATCACCCGGAGTGGAACAGCTACATCTTCAATTACGGGCGCAACGAGGTGCGCGGCTTTCTCGGCAGCAGCGCCCTGTTCTGGCTGGAGAAGTACCACATCGACGGGCTGCGGGTGGATGCGGTCGCCTCGATGCTCTATCTCGACTATGCCCGCAACCCCGGCGAATGGATCCCCAACCGCTTCGGCGGCCACGAGAACCTCGAGGCGATCGAATTTCTGCGCAAGCTCAACGAGGCGGTCTACCGCGACTATCCCGATGTGCAGACCATCGCCGAGGAGTCCACCGCCTGGCCGATGGTCTCGCAGCCGACCTATATTGGCGGGCTCGGTTTCGGCCTGAAGTGGAACATGGGCTGGATGCACGACACCCTGAGCTACTTCAGCAAGGATCCCATCTACCGCCGACACCATCACGGCCAGCTCACCTTCAGCCTGCTCTACGCGTTTCACGAAAACTTCGTCCTGCCCTTTTCCCACGACGAGGTGGTGCACGGCAAGGGGGCGATGATCGGCAAGATGCCGGGGGACGACTGGCAGAAGTTCGCCAACCTGCGCGCCCTCTACGGCTATCACTTCGGCCATCCCGGCAAGAAGCTGCTGTTCATGGGGTGCGAATTCGGCCAGTGGCAGGAGTGGAACCACGAACAGAGCCTGCAGTGGGATCTGCTCGATTACCTCCCGCATCAGGGGGTGCTGCACTGGATCCGCGATCTGAACCGTCTCTACCGCAGCGAGGCCGCGCTGTTTCAACGCGATTGCGAGGCGTCCGGTTTCGAATGGATCGACTGCAACAACTGGGAGGACAGCACTCTCAGCTTTATCCGCAAGGGAAATGAGGAGAACGGCACCATTTTGGTGGTGTGCAATTTCACCCCGGTGCCGCGCAGCAACTACCGTGTGGGTGTGCCGCAGGGCGGCTGGTGGCAGGAGCGCCTCAACAGCGATGCCACCGACTATGGCGGTTCCGGCTGGGGCAACATGGGGGGCATCGAGGCCGCGCCGCTTGGCGCCAACGGCAGACCCTGGTCACTCACCCTAAACCTGCCGCCGCTCTCTGTTCTATTCTTCAGGCATGAAGGTTAATTAGCCACAGAGGGCACAGAGGACACAGAGGATGAATGGCAGACGCCGGCCGTCGTCCACCGAGCTGTGCAGGGGTTAAGTGATGCGAACTGGAGTGCACCAA
>Ga0068714_10005443_pt1 | contig 13524 bp, 8 predicted proteins | sample MTBNYHSulfiMetaG_FD_62988 | JGI IMG/M metagenome (GOLD analysis project Ga0068714, IMG submission 62988) | Enrichment culture microbial communities from rom New York Harbor, USA that are MTBE-degrading - MTBE-NYH (New York Harbor Sulfidogenic)... | ecosystem: Environmental > Aquatic > Marine >... | reverse complement strand
ACTTGCAGGCCTCCGATGCCGTGGGCGCCGAAGGCTTCTGCAATGGCGAGCATGTTCGGGGTGCCGTCGTACAAGTTGCTGTTGTCGTCGTCGGTGACGAGCACGTCCTCGTAGTAGTCGAAAAAGGTCTCCGCCAGGTTGTAGCGGGCGAAGTGGATGAGGGCGCTGGCCACCACCGGCCCCAGCGCTTCACGCAAATCCCACAGTGCGCCTCCCATGATCCGGCCGTCGTCGTGAACCTCCCCCACCCAGTCGTCCGGGATGCGCAGGGTGTTGTCGAGATTGCGCATCCAGGGTTCCCCGATGATCAGGTCGCCTTCACCTATCATGGGCTCGTCGGTGATATTGCAGGCGAAGTAGTCGCTCCAGGCTTCGTCCAGAGCGCCCGACTCGCCTTCGTAAGGCAGCAAGAAAGAGGGGTAGATCTGGTGGGTGATCCCATGATTGTACTCATGGTAAATGACATCGCTGAACAGGGCCAGGTTGCGTGCCCACACCCCGTCTCCCTCGCCGAAATTGATTCCCACGCCGTCCCAGAACGCGTTGGCGTAATTGATGCCGACCCGCACATAGGCCGGCACCCGGTAGTCCATCCCGGTAAAGGCCGGTTCAATGCTCTTGATGCTGTTGTGGGCGACCGTCATGTGATGAAAGACATTGACTTCGTCATAGTCGTAAACGCCCGGCCGCACAGGCGAACCGCTGGTGTCGGCGAGGATTTCGATGTCATCGAGGTTCCAGCCGCAATAAGTGACGGAATAGTCGCTTAGCAGTCCCCAGCGAATGTAGACGGTGGAGCGCCCGTCGGCGATGGCCGAGATGTCATACGTCACTTGGGTCCAGGCGGTGTCCTCGTCGGCCGGATATCCCATATTGACGTAAACCCAGACCCAATCGGTTCCGTTGTTGGAGACTTCGATGGTCGCATAGTCGAAGTACTCCACTCCGAGCCATCGCCAGAACCTCAGGTGGGTTCCCTGGTACAGGGAGCAGTCAATGGCCGGGGTGGTCAGATAATGGGCCGGGTCAATGTCATTGGGGTAAGCGCCGGCGAGATTGTAACCGTAAACGAAGGAGCCTGTGTATCCGCTGGAAGGGTCGCCTTCGTTTCCCTGGGGAATGCCCCAGGCCCAAGCGCCCTGGGTCGTCCACCCGGGATTCGTGCTCAGGTCCCAGCTGCGCAGCGTGGACAGCGAAGGAATCACCCAGCTCCAACTGTGCGCGCCGGAGGGAACCGTGTGGTCATAGGAGAGGCGCCGGCCGCCTTCGTAATAGACATCCTGGTAGGGGCCGCTCATCTCGGCGTACACCTCGGCGCTGCCCGTCCCGGCGTAGCTGACCGAGTAGGAGCCTGTATCCGAGGTGGTGGTGCTTCCGCCGTTGGCATAAATCTCGACGTCGTCGAGATACCACCCGGCAAAGGTGTAGGAAGAGTCGGTCGGCCCCATACCCCAGCGGATATATACCGTGGATTGGCCGTCGGCGATGGACGAAATATCATAGATCGCCCGTTCCCACTGGTAAGAGAGGGTGCTCATCAACAAAGGATTCTCCCACACGAGGGTCCAGGTGGTTCCGTCGTTCGAGACTTGCACCGTGGCGTGGTCGAAGTAGCTCGCCTCGACGCCCACCCAGCGCCAGAAGCTCAGATGGGTGCCCGTCAGGGCCGAGCAGTTGATGGCCGCTGTCGTGAGATACCAGGGCGCACTGAGGCTGTTCTCATATCCTCCTGTCAAGCCATAGGCATAGCAGGTGGAGCCGGTGTGGCCCGCCGTGGGTGCCGGATCCTCCTGGTCGCCGCCCACCCCGTTCGGCGTTCCCCACGCCCAACTCCCCTCGGTGCTCCAGCCGGGGTTGGTCGTCAGCGGCCAGCTGTAGACGGGCGTCGGCTCGAACACACGAATATCTTCGTTTGCAAAATCGGTCAGTACAGGCGCGTCATCGTAGTAGGACGGCAGGACGTATCCGGAAACCTCGCCGCCTACGGAGCCAAACCGATAGTTGTTGTAGCGGACGTACTCGATCCCGCGCGCGGCATCGATGACCACCACCCAGTCTCCCAGCGGTTCCTGGAGGTGGATCTGAAGCCGGTAACAGAGCCGGAAAGAGTCCCACGAACCGGCCGGCATGGGAAAGATCACCTTCTGCGCCTCGCGCAGGAGGAATTTGCTCTGGAAGTTCTTGCCCCCAGGCTCCGCGATGCGCCCGGCGGCGATGCGAGCGGCCTGCTCAGGCGAGAGTTTTTCCTTGCCCCGGCAGGCCACGTTCGGGAAGCAGCTGGAGGAGAGCAGCGTAAGGCGACCCCGCTCGTCGAGATTCATCTTCAGAGCGCTGTTGTAAACAGGGATTCCCTCGTGGGTTTGGCGAAAGGTGATGTAGGTGTGTCCTCCCGCCCGGCGCAGGTCGAGAAGCTCCAGGTCGCTTGAGCGGACTCCCAACAGCTCGCTGTTGCGATCGACAAAGTCGGCCGCCCAGGCTCTCACCGCTCCATCCGCGGCCTGCGCATCCAGGCCCGTGGTGATGCCGGGTCCGAGGAGGCGGGCGGGCGTCCCGGTCGTTTCGTTCCAGCGGATCTTCCACTGCCCGCCATAGCGCTGGGTGAATTTTTCCCACTCGTTGACCCGGTATTTCACCGCCGCTTTGCCGGCGCCGGGCCGCAGCGCGAAGGACCGCCCGCGGTCAGTGTAAGCCGCCTTCGCTTTGTCCTGCCTCTGCGGGGTGGTGAATCCCCAACAGGGTTGTTGGAGAAAGCCTGCTGAAACCCATAGCACGATGCCAACGGTGCCCCGGAGCAATGAACGACGCGTCATGTTCTGAGTATTTCGCATGTCGTTTCTCCTTCCCGTTCTGCCTTGTTCCCGTCTCTTGTCTGTCCGCTCCCGGCCGGTTGACTACAGAGTGGTTCCGTCGGGGATGACGGCGTTTTTTGCGATGACGACGATCCCGTCGCGGATCGCGTATCCCTTGCCGTCAGCGTGCTCAAGCCCCTTGTTGTTTTCGATGGTCACCCCGTTGCCGATACGGGCGTTCTTGTCAATAATCGCTCCCCGGATGACGCAGCCTGAGCCGATGCCGACGTCCGGGATGCCCTTGCGGCGGTTGGCGCGAAGCTCGCCGGCGCTTTCGTAGAAGTCTGCTCCCATCATCACCACGCGCTCCAGCGTGCTGCCTCGCCGGATGACGCTGCGCACCCCGATGACGCACTGCTCCAGAGTGCAATCGGACAACACGCTGCCCTCGGTGATCAGGCTGCGCCTGAGCGTGCAGGCTTCCACCCGGGCGGGCGGCAGGAATCGAGGATGGGTATAGATGGGGCCTTCTTCGGTTTGGAATTGGAACAGAGGCTCCGGCTCGGCCATCGCGAGGTTGGCTTCGTAGAACGAGCGGATAGTCCCGATATCCTCCCAGTAATCGCTGAAGGGATACGCCATCACGCGATACTTATCGAGCGAGCTGGGGATGATGTGCCGGCCGAAGTCGGTCAGCTTCTCATTTTTCAGACAGGCGTGAAGGACTTCCCGGCTGAAAACGTAAATGCCCATCGAAGCCAAGAGGTCTTTTTGTCCCGAAGCGGATTGCCGCTGCGCTCGTTTCGTACGGCCCTTGCGGGGAATGCGCAGCGGTTCCAGCTCCTCCCGGCGCTGGGGCTTTTCGACAAAATCAATAATCTGTTTCCTGGGGTTAATCTTGAGGATGCCGAAGCCGGCCGCCTGGCTTTCATCAACAGGATGCACCCCCACGGTAATGTCTGCCTTGGCTTGGATGTGCGCCTGAATGAACTTCCGATAGTCCATCCGGTAGAGGTGGTCGCCGGCCAGAATCAAGTAATAGTCGGCGGGATAGGAGGTAAAGTGCCCCAGGTTGCGGCGCACGGCGTCCGCCGTGCCTTGGAACCACTCGGTGCGACTGGGGGTCTGCTCCGCCGCCATAATGACGACAAAGCCGCCCCGGAAATCGTCGAACTTGTAGGTCTGGCTGACGTGCCGGTTGAGCGACTCCGAGTTGAACTGCGTGAGGACGAAGATCCGGTTCAGCTTGGAATTGATGCAGTTGCTCAGCGGAATATCGATCAGGCGGTAGCGCCCTCCGAGCGGCACCGCCGGCTTGCTGCGCATCCGGGTCAGCGGGTACAACCGGGAGCCTTGGCCGCCTCCCAGAATCACCGCCAGGCAGTTGTCCATCCTGAAAGACTCCGTCTATCAGAGCGCCCGATGTGGCACGGGCATCTTGCCCGTGATTTCATGGGCTGGAAGCCCATGCTACCTTGAGCTTTATTCCTCCGAAACGGCTGGGGGCCGGGTGTAGCCGATCTCATCGAACGGGTTCACCACGCTGGTTGCAATGTTCTTCAGGTGCGCGCTGATGCGCTTGAGGTAGCGGGCGAAGAGAACGGCCACCAACGCCTCATTCTTGGCAATCGCGGGGTCGCTGAAGCATCGCTCGATGATGTTGTCGCAGACTCGGCGGACTTCCTTATGTTCCGTCATTACTTTCCGCGCCTTTTCGGTGTCCGCCTTCTCAAGGCCTTCGCGAACCAGATCAAAAAAGCTCAGAACCCGCCGGCTGCACTCTTCCAGCGTCTCACTCTGCTGAAGGTGGGAAGCATCTTCGTGGTATCGCTCGGCCAGCTCTTCGATATTCTTGCTGTAATCCCCGATGCGTTCGATGTCGCCGACGACCGAGACGAGCACCAACGAGGCGACAATGTCCTGCTTCGGGTTGATCGAGAGATGTTCGAGCACTTTGCGTCGAATTTCCGTCTCCATGACGTTCAGTTGCTTATCCCGTTTGTGGACGTCAAAGCGGGGCGGTTGCCGGTGCAGGGCACACTCGGTGACCTCGACGTACATCTCCTTGGTGGTATCGAGCATCCGGCAGGCCGTCTCGTAGGATTGTTGCAGGAGATCAGCCTTCGACCACAAGGATAGGATCTGGCGAAACATGACCGTTCTTCCTTTCCGGCCTTCCAGGTGGAGTCCACCTCAAAGGTGGCCTGTACCCGACAGAATCCGCTGCCTCCGTTATCTTAGCACAAAAACGATGATCAAGGGGATCACGTAAAACAATACAAGAACATAGCCGATCGCCAGCATTTTGTAACGGACGGCCAGCCAGGCTAGCCGGCCCGCCAGGGCGATGGGCACCCGGCGCAAAGGATACCAGATGAGCGTGCCGCAGCAGTTGAACATCAGGTGGGCCAGGGCGACCGTCAGCGCGGCCGGGTTGCCGGTGGCCAGACTGGCCAGGATGGCCGTGATGGTGGTGCCGATGTTTGCGCCCAGCAGAAACGGGTAGACCTTCTCCAGAGGGAAGATGCCGCCGGCTACCAGGGGAACGACCAGCGAGGTGGTGACGCTGCTGCTTTGCACCAGGGCGGTCAGCAAGGCCCCCAAGCTCAGCGCCCGTAAGGGCCGTGAGAACAGGTAATCGTTGACCAGCTTCTCTACCCGGCCGGTGATGACTTCCTTCATCGTCCCCGACAGGTATTTCAACGCGATCGCCAGGAACAAAAAACTCACCAGGAGCAGGACGATCCCCTCCACGAGGGTCCCTTGAGGACAGAACAGCTCCACGACCTGCCTCAGCACGCCGGCGACCGGCTTCACGATCGCTTTCAAAGGTCCATGGCCGAGCTGGACCCCGCCAACGCCCTCAAAAAGCTCGGTCAGGCCGACGCAGATTCGCTCGATGAAATGAGTCGTCGTTTCCAGGGGGAGCAGTACCAGCACCGATAGCAGGTTGAACAAGTCGTGAACGCTGGCCGCCGAATAGGCCCGCTGAAACTCCCGGCCCCGGGTCACATGGGCAATAGCCACGATCGCGCAGGTGACCGTCGTGCCGATGTTCGCCCCCATGACGATCGGGATCGCGTTGCGGATGGACATCCCGCCCGCGGCGACCAGTCCGACCAGAAGGGAGGTGGTTACCGAGGAGCTTTGCACCACACTGGTGGCCAGGATGCCGATGCACAGGCCGACCAGCGGGTCGGTCGTCGCCTGAATCAACCCCTCGGCAAAGCCCCGCCCGAACAACTTGAAAGAACCCTGAATCAGGTCAATGCTGAGAAAGAACAAATACAGAAGGGCAATGAGCTTCAGCCCGCGCCAGATCCCGCTCTGAGTAGATGTTGACATAGACCCTACACAAGCAGCGAATGTTCTTCCAACCAGTCGCCCGGCAACTCACTTGCCGGGGTCTGCGCGACGCCGCCGAGATTGCCACGCTCCCTGCGGTCGCTCGCAATGACGAAGAGACAACCGGTTGCCGGGGTGTCCGAACAACTGAAGTCGTTACTACTGCCACCGTGTAGTAAGGACTTCAGTCCTTCTTTGAACGACTGAAGTCGTTACTACTGGAGTCCCGCTGCTCCTCCAGGTAATCCTCCAGGCCCTGAAAAATGGCCTCGGCCATCTTCTGCTGGAAGTCGGGATCGACCAACAATTCCTCATCTCCCGGATGACTCATAAAAGCCTGCTCGACCAGCACCGCCGGCATCTCGGTCACCAGGCAGGGCCGATAGTTGAAGCTGCCGATGACGTTCCAGGGATCCAACCCGATTTCCACCAGCCTCTTGTACAGCCGGTCAGCCAAAGGTTGCCAGGGCGTGTACTTGTAATAGGTGCTGACTCCGGAAACGCGAAGGTAACCGCCGGACGAACCGGCGGCGTTAGCGTGGATGCTGATTAGGATGTCCGCCTCGCCTTGAACCGCTCGCTTGACCCGGTCGCCCAGGCTGATCGTTTCGTCGCCCTGCCGCATCATAACGACCTCTGCCCCTGCGGCTTCCAGAAGAGCCACCAGCCGGGTGGCGGTGCCATAGTTGACGTCCTTCTCCCGGGAACCTGAAAGCCCTACTGCGCCCAAGTTCCTCGGCCCGCCATGGCCCGCCTCGACCGCAATGGTCAGCCCGGCCACCGGAGACTGCGGCGGCGCGGCCAGCTCGGGAGGCCGCTTGATGCGCACCCGCAGCAGGTTGTTCTCCGCCGTCGCGTCATAGCCCCACAGCTGGTGATAGTTGAGATCGACTGTCAGCCGGTAGAGGTCCTTTTCCACCTGTTCCCAGTCCACGCGCTTGATGCCCTCGGCCTTCTCCTGAATGGTGATCCAGGTCGTGTTGGCCGTGACGCCGTAAAGGTCGATTTCCAGCCGGTTCGGTTCCGGCACGGGCCGAATGCGAAAGGGAACCCGCTGGGAATAAGGGATGGTGAGAATATCGTACTTTTCGTCGCCGCTGACCGTGAAGGAGGTCAGGAAATCCCGCGCGGGAGGGGTGCCGGGAGGCAAAACCCGCACGGCCCACTCGCTCACCCACGCTTCGACCGTCTCTGAGAGCCGAACCCTCCAGTTGCGGCCCACCTTGCCGGTCAGCTCCAGCCGGGTGCCCTTCGGGACGGTGCTCAGGATCGGCCCTCCCAGGCGCACCTCGCCCAGGCCGACCCGGAGATCAGCCGCGTCCGCGGTAACTTCGGCGACCATCGGCACGCTGGCGGACAGCGTCGTGATCTTTCCGCTCGCTGCCGCATGCACCCGGGACGGGGAGCGGGTTGCCCCTTCGATCTCCCGGCTGCGCCTCAGGCGAATCGTGAGTTCCTCATCCTCGAATACGTCAGCCGGTTGAACAACATAGACGCCGGAGTAGATGCCGCGAATGCCTCGCTGCTCCTCGGCCGGCAGCTCGGTCATCGGTTGCCAGGAGGTGCGCCGGCCGATTCGAAAAGCAGCTTCGTGCCCGGGCGATCCTTTGAATCGCACCGGAATCTGGTCTCCCGCTTGGACGAGAAGGTCGAATCGGGGCTGGAGGGACTCCTCCTCGATTTGCAAAGGCAGCGCAGGCAGAATAGGAAGAGGCTCCGGCGGGGTTCGCTCGACCCAGCGAATCCGGGTGATGCGAAGGCCGGCCGGGGTTTCGACCGCCAGTTCAAAGCGGTTCAGCCCCATCTCGAGGGGCACGTTATCCAGGACCGAGATGCCGGTCTTGTACACGTGAGTCTCTTCGCCGTTGACGAAGACTTGGTTTTCCGGGTCGGTGTGGACGGCCACGTTCATCCTGTCGCGCGAGGTGCGCGCTGCCGCTCGCGGCGAGATGATTCGAAACCGCGGGGGAGGCGTCGCAGAGCCGGTCATCGGCACACAGCGCAGGAGAGTGGCTTCGCCGGCGGCCACCTCGATGCCGGGGTAGACACGCGCTTCCAGTCCTTCTCCCGTAACCTTCAGCGTTTGCGACCCTGGCTCCACCTGGAGGAAGGCGAAGTAGCCGTCGGCGCTCGAGGTCCACCGGTGCGCCGCGCCTTCCAATTCCACAACGGCGTCCACAATCGGCTCGCCCGCCTCGTCGAGCACCCATCCGCCGAGGATGCCGCCTTCGGGCTTGTCCTTCCACGGCATCGGCGCAGTCGCCGCCTTGTCGGGATAGACCTCCTGGATAAACCTCTCCCAGGCGTTCTCCCGCACGATGCTTCCATAGGCGAAGAGCACGGTGCCCGCGCCGCCCAGCTCGCGGGTCACCTGGATCTCGTTGAAGATCTCGTCGTCCTTCAGATAGCCCTTGTAGCCGGCCATCCCTCCGACGAAGCGCAGCCCGCCGACGTGGGAAATGAAAGACTCGGCCAGCTCGTTGTAGTTCGGCTTGGGGTCGGGGATGTCCCAATAGATCATCGGCATCAGGGTGTCCATCGCGCCGAGCCGGGTCCAGGCGACCGTGTCCTGGTAGTAATCGTGGTAGCCGCTGGAGAAGGTCTCGTAGCCGGGGATGTCGAAGCGATTGTAGATGCCCCAGGCTGAGCAGGAGACCCGCAGCCAAGGCTTGCGCGCGGCGATCTCAGCGTAAAGATCATTGACGAGCTTATTCAGTTGCTCGCGCTGCCAGTCTTCCCAGCCGAGGCCGTTGGGATTGCCGGGGCCTTCAAAGCGCCGCAGGCTCACCGGGTCGTGGGAATACCCTGGGCCGGGGTAGCGGATGCGGTCGTAGTGAATGCCGTCAATGTCGTAGCGCTCGACCAGGTTTAGCAATACCTTGCGCAGATAAGCGTGGACGTCGGGGATGCCGGGGCTGAGGTAGTAGTAGCCTGCTCCCCGACTGTCCATCGGTGTGCCCGAGGCGTCGTGGCAGAGCCAGGAGACCTCGGCTCCGGGGCCGTGGCGATAGTAGAGGTGTTCCGGGGTGCTGTCGGCCGGGGGCGTCCGGCTGTGCCACAGGGGCATCGGGTTGACATAGGCGTGGAGTTCGATGCCCCTCTGGTGGGCCTCTTCAAGGGCGAAGGCCAAGGGGTCCCAGCCGGGATCCTTGCCGCCGATGAGGGGCGACCAGGGTTCGTAGGGGCTGGGATAGAGGACGTCGGCTTGGCCCCGCACCTGGAAAACGGCCGCGTTGAAATTGGCCCTTTCGAGATTGTCAAAGATGGTTCGGATCTTCTCCCGGCACTTGTCCGGGTCGGCGTCGGGCCACTCGAAGCGGGTCACCCAGACGGCCCGAAACTCGGCCGCCGGCGGCGCGGCTGTCTTCCTCGCGCCCGCCTCGACGGCAAAAGACGCCGCGAACACCAGCAAACAGACTTGAAAGAGCCTCTTCCTCATCATCGGATTCCCCCTCAGTCTTAGCGGTGAGTCGAGGGTAGGTTAGCAGAGCCGGCCCCGTTCGGCAACGGGTACGCCCCATAGGCTTTGCCGAGGTACCAGAGGTTTGCTTATTTCAGGGAGTGGGGTTATTATACACAGCGACATAAGTCCTGACTGTCATTCCGAACGGAGTGAGGAATCTGACTCTGTCGTACAACGTGGTTCTGTAAGGTCAGATTCTTCGCCTTGCTCAGAATGACAACCCAAAATCTGTCTCGCACTTATACCGCTATTTATAGATATTCGAACGGCGATTTCCCTGCCATCCTGAGCGACAGCCTGAAGCCCCTTTGTCCCGCATTTCTTCTGTTTTCGTCTACCTTAACGGTTCGATTTGCCGTTCGCCATGCCTCATGATCAGATCCAATCGTTGGACCTGAATGAGACGGTGCGCGAGCATGTCAACTGCTGCTCGCGATTGCTCCTGATACGGTTCTTGCCATTTCATTCACCCCATGATGACTCCACTCTCTCCGCGTCGGCCTGGCAAGCGTCATGTTTAGCTGGCGTGCTCAACGAAGTGATAGACTCGCACCCTGTTGCGCGATTCGTCGTGCCTTCTCCGGGGGGCTAACGAGCATCTTCCCCCTCGCCTTTCCAGTTCCCCGCGCCGGGACATAGACGTCCTCGGAATCGGAGTCCAACTCGAACTCGTCCTTGTCATAGATGGTGAAGGTTACGCGTATGCTGAAAGCCTCATCACAAGAGTTGGAGACGTCAACCTTCCAAGCGAGTTCAGTGAACACATCGTTCGAGCTCAATATGCTTGAGTCGAATGTCTCGATCTTGAGGCAATCCCCAGCACCTTTCTGGCTTGAGGCCCCGGCGGTGGGTGCCGCTGCGCTTGATGCTGGTGAGGCCTTCGACGTGGTCTCAGCCGCGACAGGGCCCTCCGCCGGTCCGGAGGGCATTGCCAGCCCGTACTTGGCGACAAAGTACTGTTGCTCGAGCATCGCAAGGGTGTTGCGGTTGGTCGCGACGGCGGTCTCGGCCATTGCCTGAACGAGACCGCCAGAGTAACGGTCGGCCTCGGCACGTGCCTCGGCAACCTTGGCCCTCTGGCTTTCGATCTCCTTGGCGAGCTCGGCAGCCCTTGTCGGATCGGGCTTTGTCGCGCTAACCACCAAGGTGATACGGGCACCGGTTTCCAGCGCGTGAATCCGCTGCTCGACGAGCGCCTCGTTGGTCTTGAGAACCTCAAGTCGCACACCGATCAGGCTCTTGATGAGCCCACCGCTGTATCCTGCGTCGTCTCTTGTCGCGTACTCGATCTCCTGACGGATTTGCTCGAGATCCGACTTTAGGTCGGCGACCAACTGCTTCTGCTCCGTCGTCAATTCGGCCGAACAACCCTGGGCTGAGAGTCCGATCACGACGAGAAGCAGCGCCTCGATGAGTCGTAGCTGTTTCATCTGCGTCACCTCCTCGATTTCGCATCCGAAGCTGTCGCCGACTCGTGGCTCCGATGCCAGCTAACACATTCATAACCGGCGCCAGGCTTTATCGGCGTCCGGTTGATGAGATTGTTATCCGCTTCGTCACCTCAAGGTTGAAGATTGTACGGGAATATCGCAATACCCATGCTGTTCCAGAAGAGACTTGACCTGCTTTTGTTGGTTGATGGTTGCATTTGGGTGCACATGAATTGACTCGATCAACGTGCGAATGCCAGACGATCCAATGACAAGATTATAGCCTTGATCGTTCGGTTGTTCCTCGCGATTGACGTGGATGGTTGCTCGAATTTCTTTTTCATATGCGAATTCCATGCGTTTCAAATATCGGGGCACGTACCACGGGTTAAGTCCTAGGGCAGGGGCGTTATCGCCCCACCATGCAATGGCAAATTTGGGGTCTTCCAAATCATCGTGGTAACCGTAATTCACGAGGCCAATTCGTACGCTAACTGACGTCGAAGAAAAGCATTTTTTTAAACGGCCGACGGTTGAACGGATAACCAAAGCGTCAGGGCCCTTGGTGTACTCACGCCACATGCATTCATTCTCGTTTTCGTAACAATTCCAGCAGATAATCGGGTTAGTGGGAATTTCTCGTTCTTCGTACCAGCCAGCTTCTGTGTATTCGCCGCCGTTGGGACGATCACACATCACCCGTTGCATTTTTTGTCGCCATTTCGGCGGCAGAACTGAGTCCCACGAATCCGAAAAGCGATCCGATCGGACGAAGTAAAGCCCCGAAGTTTTGAGTATAGACTCGAACTTCCAGAGATCCATATAACGCCACACAGTTGCAGCGTCATCGGGCAATTCGAGACCGGTCATTGGTGAGTAGGGCATTCTATACCTCACGCGAGAGTAATGGGCTGTTAGCTCGCGGATAACAATGATTATACGGCCTGTGTAAAACGGCAAAGGCAGACCGTCTCTTTCTGTATAAGAAGTTGCCGTCTCTTCCCAACTCTTGCTATAAACGCTTTAATCCCAGACATTTCCTTGCATTTTCCCGAATCGCCCGTCCCGGTTTATACAGGCTGTATAAGCCGGATCACAGCCCGTCAACCGGGCTTCGGACGCCGTGCCCTCCTTTATTCAGAACATGGGTGTAAATCATCGTGGTCCGCACATCTTTGTGGCCCAGAACGATTTTTTATTTCTTTCTTATAACCATGCTTGGGCGGTCACTACTCCTGTTCCGAACTTTCTTGCGGCAGAAACGCTTCCAACTTGCTCAACAAGTCAGGTACATCACTTGTCGCTGTTCTCCACACTTCGCCCCAATCCACTATGTCATACCCGTGAATCAGATGGTCTCGCATTCCAGCCATCAGTGTCCACGGTATCTCCGGGTGTTGCTGGCGCAAGTCAAAGGACAGTCGCTTGACTGCTTCACCGATCACAATCAACTGATAAAGCACGGCTGACTGGGTCTTGAAATCTTCAAGGAATTCCTCCTTCTGCAGGCCCTGCACAAATGTCAGGATGGCGCGCGCCGCTCTTGCAACATCCAACAGAGTGCCTTCATCTCGTCCCATATGCCACCTCACGCTCAGGGAAGATCACAGAAGCTGTGCTCAGGATTTCCTTCCGACGTACCCAGTTTTCACTTCTTTCGACAGCCCTTTTCGTCACCAGGTCAACATCCCGTTGAAGAAAGGCTTGGAGTTCCTGTTGCATTCTCATGTGGTCGAGCAAAGTCCACTCTGCGTCGTCATCAAAAGTCACGATCACATCAATATCGCTCTCTGAATCGAAATCCGGCCGCAGCACCGAGCCAAATACTGCTAGTTCTTGAATCCTCCAACGCTGACAGAATTTGCCAATCTCAGCCATCGGAAGCATCTCTGCCCAGTTTTTCATCCCACCACCTCTTGTCGCCTATCTATATAGCCGCCCAACGAATTAAGAGTTTTGGGGGCGCGGAGCCGACGCCGAAACTCGGTTGAACTAAACGCGGCCATGGCAGCGCCTTTGCCGTTTTAGCGGGGCTGCCCAAGTCCTGAGAATCCTAAGCGAAAATCCCGGGGGAAGTCAAGAGACCCCAGCAGGAGCTTGCGCCCTTTTCAGGGCTTGGGAAGCTGGGCGGGATGGGGCTTCTCTACCAGGGCGTTGCCTTGGCCTTTGTCCTTGAGTTGACATTTCACCCACAAATGAACTGGGCCGAGAACTCGAAAACAGCTTAATCTGGCTTCAGCATTTGTCCTTGGGCGCGCCATTGGCGAAGCGCGCGCCTCTCGTGCTGTAGTTCTGCCTCGAATCGAGGGCGAGACTCTTATTAGTCCGCAGGGATGATTCCGGGGTGCACTACGAACTTTTTATGGGCTGGCGCTACCTGATGTCCAAGATAACCATGGCCTTTATCGCCGTTACCCCCGGGCTTTTCTCGGTCTCTCTGGCGCTACTCCGGCATCTTCCCGCCAGGCCCCAGCCGCACAATATCCCCGATGCTCAC
>Ga0068714_10005442_pt1 | contig 13526 bp, 7 predicted proteins | sample MTBNYHSulfiMetaG_FD_62988 | JGI IMG/M metagenome (GOLD analysis project Ga0068714, IMG submission 62988) | Enrichment culture microbial communities from rom New York Harbor, USA that are MTBE-degrading - MTBE-NYH (New York Harbor Sulfidogenic)... | ecosystem: Environmental > Aquatic > Marine >... | reverse complement strand
GACCATATTTCAGAAGTCGTCCCGCTATACAGAAGTGCTCTATGCCATCATGCAATTCAAGACAATCTTTGAACAGAATGAACAATGGGTCGATGCCATCAAGGTCAGCAACAAATATCTGCAAATGAAGCGTGAAGAGACAAATGTGAAAGATTGGGAAAAGATCAGGCAGACCTACGTTCAGATTTTCAAGGATGTGTTCGAGTATTTCGCGAAATTGAATGATTATGCGGGTTATTTAAACTGGATCAAGGAGTATACAAAAATAGAAAACAGAAAATTTAGAGAGGAATCCGGAGATCTGATCAAGTTTCTCGAGGGAAAGGCCTTGATGAGAAGTCGAGATTACGAGAATGCACAATCTGTTTTTTTAAAGATTTATCTCGATTATCCGAAAGGGGCTTATTCCAATGAGTCGAAGCTTTACTATGATCGGTTGATGCAGGCCATCAGAGGCGTCTCTGTTGTGTCTATAACCTCAAATCCGGCCCAGGCAGATATTTTTCTTGATGGCTTGATCAGAGGCAAGACGCCACTCAAGCTTGAAGTATCCGACCGAGACCATATCATTAAAGTAGTCAAGAATGCCTATGATGTATATGAAACGAAGATTGTTCCCAATATTGCTGAGGGGGATATTGTTCTTGATGTCACATTGTTGTCGAGTGTTCTGACATTTCAAGCGATGAGCAGGGAATATTGTCCTGGTATCGTTCTGAACATTTTGAACGTTGGTGAAGTAAAATGGCACAAGGATTGTTTTGATTTGTATGTGCTCGACGTTTCCGGTCAGATTGAGAAAGTAGATGAAAATTCCGTTCGTCTGCCATCAGGAGAATACTCAGTTTCGGCCTGTTCTTTCGGGGAACTCTACAAGAAAACCGGTAAATATATTCATACTACGCTCGTGTTGCCGCCAAAAGAAAGTGTTATTGCCAGTATTGATGGGGCTTATATCGACGATCCCAAGTATCCTTTTCAGGTCGAGTTCCGAGTTCAATGATAAGGTATTTGGGTGGTACTGAGGATCAATTGAGCAGCACGAGTCATGGTTGTTGGCCATTATCATCCGGGGAGATAGTGACGTGGATAAAAAGATAGTTATTGCTTCATCGCAGCAGGGCACAATTAAAACGGCGGAAAAATTCATTGACAGAATCAAAGGAAAAGGCTTTTTCTTTGATTCCGGGGAAGGTGTTCTCGAGGAAATCCAACGATTGAAACCGGCTTTGATTGTTCTTGAAAAGAACCTCCCCGGTGTTTCCGGGGACGAGATATGTTATCTGCTCAAAAATGATCTCGAACTGCGGACCATACCTGTTCTGATACTGATTGCAAGTGATCGGGCTGAAACACTTGAACGATGTCTCTTATGCGGCTGTGATGATTATCTGCTGGTTCCGGCCCGGGAACATGATCTTACGGCAAAAATGGCCAGTTTATTACGTCTGCCCCATCGAAAAGAGATGCGAATCCTGGTCAAAACATGGCTCAAGGGAAAAAAGTTTTCGAAGTACTTTTTTGGGTCGTTGAAAGACCTGAGTCTCAGCGGTATGCTTTTCTCGTCCGATGTCGAGCTGGACCCTGATGAGACGCTCGAGATTACCTTTTTTCTGCCAGCCACAACCCGCAAAATCAGTGTCGTCTGCAAAGTAGTCAGGCTTGAACAATCTGCCTTGGAAGACTCGGCAGAAAAATACCTGTTCGGGGTCCAATTTCTAAACATGGAGGAACAGGATCACAAGTATCTCAAGGACTATCTTGATAAACTCAATCAGTGATCGGAAGCGTCGTTTTCCATGAAAGCTTTGATTCTGGTGGTGACTGCGTCTGCAGTGAAGTTGAAGTATTTTACCAGATCCTGAAAAGGTCCTGACCTGCCGAATTGATCAAGCCCGATATTATGGGGGGCATATTTAGTCCAGCCGAGAGTTATGCCAGCCTCGATGGAAATTCTTGTTTTAATCAGTGGCGAAATGACCTGGGCTCGATATTCCGCCGGCTGCTCGTCAAAAAGGTCCCAACACGGCAGGGAAACAACCCTGACCCTGCTTTGCTCCAGTTCCAGTTTTTGAGCAGCTTCCAGGGCAAGTCCGACTTCTGAACCGGTTGCGATGAGCAGGACATCCGGGACATGTCGGCCGGACGTTTGATAGAGGATATACCCACCCCGGCTGATGTCACGAGAGGAGTTGGTCAGGACAGGGACGGCCTGACGTGAGGTGATGATTGCCGTCGGTCCTTTTTTTCTTTGCCAGGCAATCTTCCAGGCACCAATTGTCTCCTTGATGTCAGCGGGTCTGATGACATAGAGATTGGGAACGGCCCGCAAATTCATCACATGTTCGATCGGTTGATGTGTCGGGCCATCTTCTCCGACAGCGTAGCTGTCATGCGAGAAAAGGTAAATGACTGGCAAACCCATCAGAGCTGCCAGACGGATACCCGGTTTCATGAAATCGCTGAAAACGAGAAATGTGCCGCCAAAGGCCCTCAGCGGGGGAGACAGGGCCAAACCGTTCAATATTGAGGCCATGGCGTTTTCCCGGATGCCGAAGTGTATTTTACGTCCGCCGGGGGTTTCCGGTGAAAAATGGGGTTCACTCTTGATTTCTGTCTTGACTGACCCGGCCAGATCAGCAGAACCTCCCAGTAACGTCGGAATATGATCGTAGGAGACCGTGATGATATCACGGCAGATAGAACGGGTCGCCACCTTGTCCTTGGGAGGTAACGGCATCCGGTCCAATTCCCGGAACAAGGGTTCCTCTGCCGGACCTTCTGCCAGCTCTCGGGCGAGATCGGGGTAACAAGCGTGCCATTTATGGAAAAGCTTATTCCAGAGGAGTCGCTCTTCTATTTTCTTTTTTTGCAGTTTTTTGAAGAAATCAGACACGGCTTGAGGAACATGGAAAGGTTCCAGGGGCCAATTCATATTATTTTTGGTCGATTCAATTTCAGCCGGATCAAGAGGAGCACCGTGACAGACTGATGTGTTCTGTGTCCCGGGTGAGCCTTCGCCGATGACGGTGTGGCACAGGATAAAATGTGGTTTGGTCTGGTCCTGGCGGGCATTCTCGAGAGCGGAGGCGATGGCCGCAGCATTCTGACCATCGATTTCTTGTGTCTGCCAGCCCATGGCTTGGAAGCGGGCCGTCACATCCTCGGAAAAGGTCAGAGATGTGGGGCCATCAATAGTTATTCTGTTTGAATCATACAGGCAGATGATTTTCGAGAAGCGGTGATGACCGGCAAATGATGCTGCTTCACTGGTTATACCCTCCATGATATCGCCATCAGATGCCAGAATGTAGATATTGTGATCGAAAATGGGCAGGTCGGGTCGGTTATAGCGGGCCGCCAAAAAGCGTTCCGCTACAGCAAGGCCGACTGCTGCGGCAAAACCTGTACCCAGAGGGCCTGTTGTCGCTTCCACACCGGGTGTCACGCCAACTTCCGGGTGTCCGGAGGTCTTGCTGTGCAATTGTCTGAAGTTCTGAATACTGCTCAAGGAAAGATCATAGCCGCATAAATGAAGCATGCTATAGAGCAACATGGAGGCATGTCCGCAACTCAGCACGAAACGGTCTCGGTTTTGCCAGCGAGGGTCCGTGGGATCGAAATGCAGAAATCTGGTCCATAAAACAGAAGCAATCAAGGCTGTTCCCATAGGCCCGCCCGGGTGACCGGAGGAGGCCTTTCTCGTTGCATCGAGGGTAAAACCTTTTATCGTTTTGACGATTTCTGGTAGAATTGCGTTGATTTCTTCCGTGAGGTGGTCCACCGTATTTCCCCTTTCTCTGGCGAAACGAATGAAAAGTTGCCTTATGACGAGTTGTTATCGTTTGGTTCAGTCAAAATCGATGATCGATTCCGTTTTCTTTTTCCGCGTCTTTTTCAGCAGAACGTGCGGCTCAATTTTTTGTATGTCTCGAGAAACCAGTACTGTTTTATACTGATTTTGGGCAGATGTTTCAAGCCCGTTAAAGAGATGAGGAGCGGCCCATTTGTTTTCTGATGACCGTATCCAGCGGGCCATGATCGGGTCTGAGATGGTGTAGACCTTATTCGTTTTGACAACCAGACCGACTTCAGCCAGAGAATCGAGATAATCTTTCACCGCTGACGGGCCTTTTCCTATCGCAGCGGCAACGTGCGTCAAATTAAGAGGACCACTCCCCGCCAGGGTCGAGAGGACTGTCCGGAGACTTCCGAAACCTTTGGCCCGCTCGAGTGAAAGAAAATACCGGTAGTGCACATAACGTTCAAGGGACTGATATTGAGGGGAACTGCACGTAAAAAGCTTGTCCAATGAAGGGCGAAGCCGGGTCTCATTTTTACCCTCGGAAGTCGAGCAGAATGACACGACAAAGGGAAGATATGCCTGTATTCCTGCGGTCCATTGCTGAATAGTGAGGCACAGATCGGACGAAAGAAAACACCCCTGTTCCTTCAACCAAACCGATATTTCTTCCGCACTGAGTGGCCCGACCCGATGTTCCTGTAACACACCCGACTTGATAAATGTTTCATACGACGATTCACGCCGGGTCGGTAAGCTGCCCATCAGGATGAACAAGAGACCGCTGCTCTTTTTTATGGCCTGCTGCAGTTTCTGATAGGCATCGCCAAAGTGAGGATAATGAGAAAAAATGTGGAGTTGTTGGACGTTTTCTCCGATAACGACAAGGCGTTTCCCGGATTGTCGAGCGATACGTTCGAGTCCTGACACGAACCCCGAAATCATGCTTGCATCAGGCCTGGTCTGCTTCGGGTTCGCCGGAGCCAGCTTTTGTGGGCGGGCCGTGACCGATGATTGAAAACAGGGAAGGCCCTCAAGCGTTGTCAAAAAACGGGCTGACTGTGATAGAAAATGCTCGGGCGACCAACAAAAGTAAGCAAAATCAAAGCGGACAAGACAACAACGAGTATGAGTGGCGAACGGTGCCAGGGCTTCAGTCACCAGGCCCGGGAGGTGATCATGATCAAACCCGAGCAGAACACAACCCTGCGTTTTGACCGTCAGGTCCAGAAACGAGGTTATCATATTGTGGATGAGGGTTCTTTCGGCCAGCATGATATCTCGCGTCAGGTTATTGTTTCAGGTATCGTTAACTGAGGTTCATCACCAAAAGAGGTGATGCGGTTTCGGCCCATTGTTTTTGAAAAATAGAGAGCCTGGTCGGCCCGGGCAATGAGGTCGGTTTTTGTCTGGGCGTCACCGGGGAAAGAGGCTATTCCAGCACTTATGGTCAGGTTTCGATATTTTTTGTGCTTCTTGGGCACGAAGTCATAATTCGCCACCTTTTCCCGGATACGCTCGATGATATTTCTGGCTTCCTGAGGACCGGTTTCCGGCAAGATGATGGCGAACTCTTCACCACCATAGCGGGCCGCCATGTCCACATCACGTATGTTATTCTTCATGATTATGGCCAGAATGCTGAGGGCCGTGTCGCCGGCCGGGTGGCCAAAGGTATCATTGAAGTCCTTGAACATGTCGAGGTCCACCATGATTAACGATAACATGTGGCCATAGCGGGCACACCGGGTTATCTCCTCGGTCAACTTCTGGGAAAAATATCTGAAATTGTAAAGGTCTGTCATCTCATCAGTCAGCGTGAGAAGTTCGGTTTGGCGACGGAGTAAAGTGTTTTCAATAGCAGTCGCATATTGGGCGGAGATGACATTAATAAAGGTCGAAAATTGCTTGTCCAGCGTGTCGTACACGCCCTCGGTGTTACTTTTCAGCATAAGCACACCAATAACCGCGTTGTTGGTGATCAGGGGCACGATTAACACAGAAGTATATTCACCAATATCAGAGACAGTCCGGGCACCCTTGGTTTTTACCACAGGCAGTGGATGACCGGTCAGTTTTGAATACTCATATTCCAGTAGAATGGACAGGAGCACAGCATTATCAAGAACGACCTCGCCAATATAGCCGCTGAATTCCTCGCTTGCCCCAGTCAGGACCAGTTCGTTCTGCTCATCCAGTAAATATATAAAAACAGCGTCACTGGCCGTGTCATCGCTGATAATCTTGATCAGACCGGAGAGAAGATGAGCTAAATCCGGTGTTTTGCGGGTCACTTTGTATATTTTATAGAGTGTATTGTATTTCAAAATTGCTTTTTCAAAACTGTGCAGTTTGCGCTGGGTCTGTCTGTTTATAGTCCGGGAGGTGACCAGGTCTTGCAGAAAAAGATATAAAAGAGACTGCATGGCAATGATTTTGGCTTTGTTCAACAAGGGGACTTTTCGGACAGCAGCCAGTAAAAGCTCGGCATCGACGGATATTTCCTGGGCCAGCAACGTGTAGTCAATCGATTTCCGCGACTGGTCCAGCACACCACAGCCCATGACTGCACCGATGCAAATATCATCGAGATGCAAGGGAATGGCCATGTTCCAGAAACCGGCGTGGCAGCGAAAAATACTGGGTCTGAGGTTCTCCCTGATTTCCTTGAGGTGGAGTTGATGGATGGCCTGACAGCGGTTCAAGCCCAGTGGCGATTCCTGAATACATTGGCACAAGTCGTTATTATTCTCCGGGAACACCTCATTGCTGTCAAACGCAACAGGATAGATCGTTCCGCAGCCAGTCTTCAGAATAAGTTCCCTCAAACGGGGCCAGTCGATCATTTCAGCATTTGAGCTGATATCGAAAAATTCATCAGACATTGTTCCATCTCATGGCCAACATGTCGTTCTAACTGACCATTTCCCGCCGGTCTTCAGCACGCATGTCGGAACAGCGATCAATACGTTTTGGAAAAATAATCGCCCAGTATCTGGTGATGGTCAAAGGCAAGAGGTCCGGGAAGAGTGGAAGCTGTGAATTCGCCGATATCCTGGGCATCATCAGCGGCCCGCGGCTGACCGGTTGCCCGGGCAATAAAAACCGTCGAGATGGTGTGCTGCCGCTTGTCGCGTGCCGGATCAGAATAGGTGTGAAATTGCCGGATAAGACTCACCTCAAGACCAGTCTCCTCTCGTGCTTCTCGCACAGCGGCCTGTTCGAGTGACTCACCATAATCGACAAAACCACCTGGTATGGCCCAACCATAAGGCTCGTTTTTCCGTTTGATCAAGATTACCGCTTGACCACTCCTCTCGATAATGATATCGACCGTAGGGACCGGATTCCTGTAAGTCTTCATGTCAGTCATAACGACCTCCAATACTGCTTAATCCATATAAAACAATGAAAACTTTGTCAAGGCACGATGAACATCCGCAGCTTTGACGCATGGTAAGCGTCGACAGAGAATTATTACATTTTTTCCACCCACATCATCAAAAAAAAAGCGACACTCCCTCACAATCATGGGAAGCAACGGTCGACGGGACAAAACTCTGAAATTGATCGATCCGTCGGACTCTCGGTAACACACGGTGTATGAGTGTGAATAAACTCCCTTGACCAGTTGTCGTTTATCTTGTATGATGTACATTACACTCAGGCTGGACCAGCCGAGAGGTCGACGGTGAGGAAGATCGTTGGGTTGCTTAATATCCCGCCGATTACTGCTTCTCCAGCGGTGCTTTAGGTTTAATATTTTGACAATTTATCACCACCTCAAAGAACGGGAGGAGTAAATGAAAAGTCCGAAGCACTGTTATTTTATCATGATCATGGCGATATCCATGGGATTCGGAGCGTACGCGGATGCCGTGGCAACATCTCTGACGATCGAGGATCGGATTGCGAATCAGCGGGCAATCGAATGGATTTATTATACTCATCAGGAAAGTCTCAAGCAGGGTTCGGCAGCGATACTCCCGTTTGAGCTGGAAGTCCCCGATGACTATATTCGAGAATCGGTGGAGACCTGTCTTCGACAATCGAACGCCCTTAAATACAATTGGAATCGAGAGTTGACAGGAGAGGAAATCCAGCAGGAATTGAATCGGATGATTACCGACTCATTGCGACCCGATATTCTGCAAGAGCTGTTCGCCGCATTGGACTTTGATCCACGCAGAATTGCCGAGACCATTGCCCGGCCTATTCTGGTGGAAAACCTTATTCGCACTCTTTTTTCACGGGATTCAAGGTACCAGGGGGCTGTCCATGCCCGGGCGAAGAAAGAATGGGCAGGCATCAGGACTGTTTCGGAAGCAAAAACGACATCCGGAATATATGCCGAGAGTGAATGGGTGCTTGCGATTGATCCTTATACAATCGCCGGGAACCAGCCGGAACCAATCGAAGGTCCGACTTATCTGGACCAGAAGGAGTGGCGAAGGCTTGAGCGAGACCTTCGAGTCGAATATGGTATGAGCGATATAAGCCCCGGGAGGATTGGACCGGTGAAGGAAAACGACTTCAGTTATTATGCCGGAGCAGTAGTGTCGATCACGCAAACGCGAATCCTTGTCGCCCGGGTGACCTGGGAGAAGGAACCCTTCGACCTCTGGTGGGAGAAAAATCGGGACACGTTCGAGGCCCGGATAACAGAACCGGTGTTTCAGTATGAGCTGAAGGAAATAAATCTGACGAGCGATTCTCGGGCCGGAAATGATTTCTGGAGTGCCATCAGCACAACGGGAGCACCATCGAACCGTTCGAAACACAAAGCGTGCTGGACGGGATCAATGATGATCGTCTGGGGTGGTTGGAATGGCAGCACCTACTTCCAGAGCGGCGGGCGTTACTATCCGGCCACCGATTCATGGCTTGCCATGTCAACCGCCGACGCACCCTCGGGCCGGAGGGACTTTACCGGCATAATGGCAAGTGGCGATTTCATTGTCTGGGGTGGCTATAGTGGTATCTCATTGAATACCGGTGCGGCTTATGATCCATCGACCAATCATTGGGTAACGACCTTTTGTTCCTCTAGCGGTCCGCCCTGTAATGCGCCTGTGAGCCGCTATAACCATGTGGCGATGGATGATGGCATCAACTACGGTTTCTTCACTATCTGGGGGGGTGATTCCAGCTCAGGAGAGTTGAGAAGCGGGGCCAGTTATATCCATGATACATGGACGGCGACTGACCAGACCGATCCGGACTGCCCGAGTGAACGTTATTACAGCACGGCTGTCAGAGTTTTCGCGCCTTGGGAAAATAGAAACTACACCGCGATCTGGGGAGGCTATGATCGGCTCGACGATGGCGGGAGAATCAATCTCGATGAATCGGGCGAGACTTGGTTGTCCCTGTCTGATGCTGATTCTCCGTCAGGCCGGCACAATCATGCCGCCGTCGCATACTACACAACGACCATTCCCTCTGAGAGTAAGATGCTGATCTGGGGTGGCTATGTATTTGGAGTAGATATCTGGTCGAATAAGGGTGGAGTTTATGACAGCATAGCCGATGAATGGTTGTCCATGTCATCGAGTGGAACGCCGGCGGGAAGACAGAATCTTACCGCTGTCTGGACCGGTAAGGAAATGATCGTCTGGGGCGGTGATCAGTCGTCGAGTTGCACCAATACCGGTGGCCGTTATAACTTATTTAGTGACACCTGGTCACTGACCGATACATCGGATACCGACACCCCCTCTCCGAGGACGGAACATACTGCTGCCTGGGCAGGTACCGGAATGTTGGTCTGGGGCGGTTACAATCTCACCAGTCGATTCAATAACGGTGGCATATATCGTAGTTGCTCATCCGCGCCACAGGGCAACATTTATTGGTACGCAAATGATACGGACACGTGTTCGGCAAGTGGAATTTACCTGGCATGGGATCCAGATTGCCCGGAATGGGGCGATTATGGTTTTCAGACAGCGTCACGGAGTTATTATGTGCTTCGTGATGGCCTGCCGCTTGGGTCGGGCAGCGGTTGTGACAGTCCGATCGCTTATGGAACGAGCAGTTGCACCGACACGAGTGCAGTGGTGGGAACCTCATACACATATTCCATTCGCTATGTCAACTCCTGCGGTCAAGATGCGGTGCTGGGGGATGATGGTATCGCATCGGATCAAGCAGCTGATTATCCAAGCGTTAGCAACGCTCCCGTGGCTGCGGATGATAATTTGTGCACTGTGTCGGGGATCAGAATCACCTGGGACCAGGACCCGTCAGATTGGGGTGACGGTGGTTCAGGACCGTCAGTGCGAACGTACGTAGTCCGGCGGAGCGACAATGGGATCAATTTCAGCAATGTCAGTCCAGTCCTGAGTTACGGCACGGTTTCCTATGTCGACGCCACTGTAACAACAGGTCAACCCTATTGGTACAGGGTTCGTTATTTCAACAAATGCGACCTGTATACCGCCTCTCCCACAAGTAATGCAGTGATCGATCTGCTGGGTTCCGACCCGACCGTCACAACCGCTGCCACGTTCACCGATGAGGACGGTTGTGCGAATACCGGGATTCTGGTCGGTTGGCCGAAGGATCCGGACAATTGGGGTGATTATGGTTCCGGCACCCGAACATACGTGGTCAGGCGAAGTACTGATAACTCGACCTTTACAGATGTCAGCTCTGCCTTGCCATACGGAACGACAGCGTACGTCGATGCCGGCGCCGCGCCGAGCGTTCCCTACTGGTACAAAGTGCGCTACTTCAGCGGATGTGGCGGGTACACCACCACGCCAACCACTGGTTTGCCGGCGGTCGAGGATCTGGTCGGCTTCGCTCCGACCATCAGCACCAATAGTAGTTCCGTGGACCCTGAATATTGCGTCGATGGGGGCATCAATGTCAGTTGGCCACAGAATCCTTCCTCCTGGGGCGACAACGCCATCGGAACGAGGACCTATTCCGTCCTGAGGGCGGGAACTCCCGTGGTGACGGGACTTGCTTATGGAACCACCGACTACACAGATACAACAGGTGTCAATGGCATAACATATCTCTACCAGGTCAGCTACACCAACGGTTGCGGTCTTACTGCGACCACCGCGGGAACCAGCAGCATAGACCGACCGTTCCAACCTGCTCAACCCGTCAACAATTCGGCAGACGACAATGATACCTGTACCTGGGATGGTGTGATGATCGCCTGGGCGAAAGACCCACCTTCGTCTACCTGGGGCGATGGCGGCGAAGGCAATCGGACGTACCAGGTTTTACGGGACGGAAGTGCGATCCAGACGGGAATCGCCTACGGCACGACGACATGGACGGATACTACTGGCGTGAATGACCAGACCTACAATTACACCGTCCGCTACGTCAATGGTTGCGGCTTGACAATCGACACCTCACCAGGAGTCGCGAGTGCAGACAGCAAGGATGTATCCGCGTGTCCCGATGTATCGGACACATTGCTGTTGGTCAAGTCCGACGCCGAGGTCACCTTATCCTGGGGGACCGTATCGTGTGTGGATTTGGCCAACTATAGAATCTACAGGTCCAATTCATTCTCCGCTGAATTCCCGGCTGGATGGGAACTCTTCAGTTCACCCACGGAAACGACAGATACGGATGATCTCGCCGCCGCCTACATTGCCTACCGCATCGTCTCGGTGGATATCTGTGGGAACGAGTCCCCGGACTGAAAAGGGAACTCGAGACGGATAACGGGCACATCATCATATAAAAGCGACACTCACTTATAATCATGTGAATCCGCAGCGTACACAGTGAGCACAGAGGCTGACTCCCTGACGTGGTCTGTGCGTGGTTGAGCACGCTTCGGCAAAACCGTTTTGGACAAGAGTGACTTCCCGTTTCATGGTAAACGATAATAGGAGACAACCACGGGAAAAGTGTCGACCCGGCTCTCAAAACGGGTCCTGAAAATACACCTGAAGTCCTGTTCGAGAAGCCGGTCCCATTCACCGGTAACCGCAGCAGGCAGGTTGTTTTCATAGAAGATAAGATAAAAGTCGCGCTGGCGGCCCACCATCGCCTGAAACGACCCGTAGAGTCCGCGGACGTCCTCTCCCGTCAAAAAATGAACGGGAAACCTCTTGTCGGCATAATAATCAATGACCAGAAAAGAGCCGGGCATAATTGTCCCGGAACAGGGTATCTTGAGCGGCAGGTTGAACACAGGGGTGTGGTTGAGATTGATCGTTTTTACAAAGAAAAGGGCTTCCTTGACCCGGGCTTTGCCATAGAGCGGGTCCTGGTTGTAAAGTATCAGGATCAGCCCCCAGATCACCAGAAATGCTGATCGGAAGACCAACCTCAGTCCGGATGAAGGCAAAACCTCGAGCCAATGTGCCAGCATAATCAAAACCAGCGGCAGTAGAACCAGGGCGGCATGAGGTCTGAAAGCCTGATCAGAAAAAAAGGATGACATGAAAATCAAGAGCAGAAAACTGACCACGCAAACAAAAATAAAACGAATTGATTGGGGCGATCGGGTCCGATGCCTGAAATACAACAAAAAAAGAACGGCTATGAGACTTGCTCCTGCAATGTAGAGTCCTTTGTGGGCGAGAATGAAAAAACGATTACCGAAAAAAACAAGCTTCAGCAGCACATAAACCGGAATGAAAAGTGGATGACCTTCTTCCGGAATAACATTGCTGCTCAGAACTTTGAGATCATTGAGCAAAGCCGGTAGCCAGGGCACAAAGGCCAGGCCGACCCCGGTCAATGCCATGATCACCTTTGGCCAGAGGTGCCTCCTGAAAGAAATAAACACTGCGACCATGTGTCCGACCAGAATGAATGAGAAATAATATTGGGTATAAAGACCGAGTGTCGAAAACAGCCAGTAAAGATACAAATACTTCGAATTCGAACTGGTCCCGTAACGAAGCAAAGACAATGAACTGAGCGTGGCCAGCAGGGCGACGAGAGCATACATCCTTATTTCCGAGGCATACCAGATGTGAAAAGGTGACACGGCCACGAAAAGAGAGGCGGTCAGTGCCGTTGAAGCATCAAATACATGACGACCAAGGCGGAAGACACAGACAATAGTCAACACGTCGAACAACAATGAGAGCGAACGCGTCAACCCCACAGAAAAGGGAAACAGCTTCAGAAACAGATTCAGTATGATGTAGTAAAACGGCGGGGCGATATCAGCACCGGGAATATCAATAGAAGCCAACCGCTGGAGCATGGTCATCAGCGGAACAGAAGCCTGGTCCACGGTTGACATCTCGTCCCCGGTCAGGGAAGGGAGAAAAAGACCGGGCAGACGCAGGAACAGGCCTATAAATATGACAATGAGAACTGCTTTATGGGGTTTTCCGGAGAACCACGCAGTCGTAAGGAACACAGACCTGCCTTTCATGCTCGACCTGCTTCGGTGGGGCCGGACTCGGGACGCGGCTGGAGGAAAAGAAATAATCAGGGATGAGTCCCGGTCTGGTCCGAATTGTTTTCTGATCGATCCTCGATCGTGCACGATCGCGCCAGTCAGGTTGAAACACCAAATCGGGGCAGAATAAAGAAGTTTAAAACAAACCAGATTGCTATAATAATAACAGGTAAAAGAAAGTCCCAGTTCATGATATTGTCCTTTACACAAACCAGCACAGATGATTAATGACAATGTTACGACTGCTGTTCCTTTTCTAAGCAGTAGTTGAAAACCATTATTTTTTCAAGGGAAGCGTTCACGCCGTCACGATCATACCACTGACGA
>Ga0068714_10005440_pt1 | contig 13527 bp, 12 predicted proteins | sample MTBNYHSulfiMetaG_FD_62988 | JGI IMG/M metagenome (GOLD analysis project Ga0068714, IMG submission 62988) | Enrichment culture microbial communities from rom New York Harbor, USA that are MTBE-degrading - MTBE-NYH (New York Harbor Sulfidogenic)... | ecosystem: Environmental > Aquatic > Marine >... | reverse complement strand
CAGCCAGGAAGAGGGCGGCGAGTCGCCGGTGTGCATCCGGTGTTTCCGGCCGGTGGATCCGCTGGCGCACTATTGTCCCAACTGCGGCGCCGCGACGGGGCAGCTCACGCATTATCTGCCCGTGGAGAGCATTCGCTGGCAGGCGAGCGTCTGGGGGCAGGCCTGGCGTCAGATCCGGTACCGCGACGTCTCACTCGCGGGCCGGCTGTTCCGCCTGCTCATGATCGTCTGGAACGTCCCGATCATGCTGCTCGGCCTGCTGTTCCGGTCCAGTGACAAGGCAAAAGACGCCCCGGACCAGGACGACGGTGTAGACCGTCGCGAATGACCGGCCAACGAAACTGATGCGCGAAAGGAACGGCGATGAGTGTGCGAGCAACAAGCGTGATTCTGGTGTTGGTTCTGGTTTCGGCGATGGCGGCAGGGGGGCAGCGCCGCCGGATGATCGAGGACTCCAACGACATCGTCCACCTGTCGGAGATCTACCTGCGGGACGTCTGCATCCTGCCGGATGCGGCCGACGGGACCTATTACATGGTCGGACCAGGTTTCAACAGCGTGCGCATCTACACCAGCAGGGACCTCAAGACCTGGCAGGGGCCCCGGACGATCTTCCGCACGCCCGACGACATCTGGGGCGACATCCGCGTGGTGAACATCTGGGCGCCCGAGATGCACAAGTACAAGGACAAGTACTATCTGTTCCTGACGTTCGACACGCGCAACCGCCTCGCCGAGCAGTGGCGCGACTGGCTGCCCCGCGTGACGCGCGGCTCGCAGATCCTCGCGTCGGACCGGCCGACCGGACCGTTTGCGCCTTTCGCCGGCCGCTCGACGCTGCCGACCGACATGATGACGCTCGACGGCACGCTGTGGGCCGAGGACGGCACGCCGTACATGGTCTTCTGCCATGAATGGGTGCAGATCAAGGACGGCACCGTCGAGTACATCCAACTCAAAGACGACCTGTCGGCCACCGTGGGCGAGCCCAAGCGCCTGTTCCACGGCAGCGATGCCAAATGGAGCAAAAAGTCCGACCAGTACGGTTGTCACGTCACGGATGGGCCGTACCTGCATACCAGCAAGTCGGGCAAGCTCTTCATGATCTGGACCAGCGGAGGCTACACCGGCTATACGACGGGCATCGCAATCAGCGACTCGGGCAAACTTGCCGGACCCTGGCGACAGCAGGATGAACCCATCTATGCCAAGGACGGCGGCCACGGCATGCTCTTCACGACCTTCGATCCCGGCGCGCCGCGACTGATGATGGTACTGCACGCGCCCAACAACCGCGACGCCCAGCCGCACCTCTTCGAAATGGAAGACACCGGCGAAACCCTCCGGATCGTCCGCGAATTCACCGGCAGGTAACCCAGCGCCGATCCCGGTCACGTACTGAAGGAACGTGGCTTCTGAAGGCGATAGTTGATGACCGAGATGCACTCGGCTCGACGGGGTACAAGATGAAACCCAGGATCATGTATATCGAACTGAAGACGCATGGCGGCGGCCACGACGACAATGGACCCGCCTGGATTTCCCGTGTCACCTTCTCCAAAACTGGCAGAACCATTTACTGGCGCGACAAGAAACTCCAACGTGGCAAGCGAGGGTGCGCAAATCACTTTGACCTCGAGACCGGAGAGGCGTATTGGGTCTCAGGCCCAAAGAAGAAAGGTGAAGACCGTTATCCATGGGCCGCAGAGAAAGTCAGCATCGATCCGGATGTTCGCGAGGAGTATTGGACACAGATCGGAAGACAGCCGGACAAGATAAACGAAGAGTTCGCCCGACATCAAAGAGTGCCTGAACCATTCTCACTTTCGTTCCTCAGACACTGGGCGTACGCGCAGATCGTTCTTGGATAGACCTGGATGGCACGCGGGAAACGAACGGTGGTGGTGGGCATCGATCTGGCAGGTTCGCCTCGCCGGCCGACAGGGCTGTGCGTGCTGCGCGGCCTCAGGGCGCAGACGCAGGTCGCCTATGGTGACCAGGAGATCCTCGGCGCGGTCGAGAAGGCCAGGCCCGATCTGGTTCCAATCGATGCGCCGCTGAGTCTGCCGCCCGGACGCACGAACATTCACGATCGCGGCGGCGAGCACCTTCGCGAATGCGACCGCGAATTGCGGCGGCGCAGGATCCGGTTTTTCCCCATCACGCTCGGCCCGATGCGGATGCTGACCGAACGCGGCCTGGCGCTGAAGGCGAAGATTGAGGCGATGGGCTTCTCCGTTGTCGAATGCTATCCCGGCGGCGCGCAGGACCTCTGGCACATCCCGCGCCAGCACCAAGACCGCGCGGGGCTCCTGCACGGCCTGGCCCATCTCGGCGTCAAAGGCCTGACCGCCGAGATGACGGGCGACGAACTCGACGCCGTAACCGCCGCCCTCGTTGGACACTGGTGCCTGACCGGTAGAGGCGAAATGCTCGGCGGCGACAGCGGTATCCTCGTCCCCCGGTTACCGTAGGCACAGCGCGTGGCCGCCTCAATCCGCCGCAGGCAGATCGGGGATGGTCGGTTCACGCGCAGCGGCGCGGCGACAGTTCCAGCAAGTCCTCCTCGTTGAGCGGCTCAGGCCGGTGGCTATCGAGGATGTGATTGGCCATATCGACGAGGTCGTCTCGCTCGCACCCGCAAATCTGGCAGCGCCAGCCGTCGCCGAGGTAGATCGGCAGGCTCCGGCGGCACTGAATCAGCAAAGAGAAGGCGTTGAGTTCCAGCTCGCTGAAGTACCCCAGCTCGACGGTCTGCGCGTCATAGTCGTAATCGTACGTTTCCGCATAAGCAGCCATGTGCATACCTCCTGATGCATTCAGCTTCATTTCTCACACATTCATACGATCACATTCTCACCATCCACTATTGCCGCCGCGTCAGAACTTGATGTGTTTTCCATGAATCGCGCAGACGCGGTGCGTGGATGCGTAGAAAGCCGAATGTGCAAATGCACAAATCGGTGAGACGGGGGAGGGGTGTGTACCCCGCACTTTCACGTTTATGTCACGTGCGCAGTCGCAGGGTTAGCCACCGTATGGGATCGAGACAGAATCGACGACGAGTCTCAACGCACGTTCGCCTTTGAACGCCGGGTACAGCCAGGGGATGGTGACTTCATCAGACCCTTCCTGCCAGAACTGGTTGAAGCCGTCCAGACCGCCGAAGGCCCGGGCAACTACAAATCCTCCGAAGTATTCGCAGAGCGTGTCTGAATAGCCGATCTCGACGTCAGGGCGTCCAAGTCTCTCGGCCAGTTCGAGGATATTCTGGATCTTACCGGGCAGGTTGCCACTATGATAGCCGATCTCCAGAACGAGCCGCGTGGCCAGCGCCAATTCGGTCGACATCGAAGCGAGCAGATGCCGTGGCTCGATGGGCACAGTCAGGTGGATCGAGCCGAGATACTCCTTGCCTGGATCCAACCGGCGGTAGAGCGCCTTCTGCTGGAGAGGACGGCTCGTCAAAAACTCCTTAGGGACGTCCAGACATCTCCTGAGCATAAGCGTCCGCTCGTCGGAGTCCATGAACACCTCGCAATCGACCGGGACCGGACCGTTGACGTCTACCTCCAGGCCCTCGCAAACCCAAACGTCGTACCGCGAGACGTTGACGATCCTGTAGTCCAGCCGCAGCGCCTGCCCACCGGTCTCGAACGCGGTCAGCTCGATCGTCACCGGCGGTTCCTCCGTCTCTGGAACCGCCACCACCCGGCTCTGGGCCGCCATCTGGTCCGTCGACACGACGCACGCCAAAACCATCAGACACACACTCACAAGCCTGCCCATCTCCATCTCCTTTTCCAACTCACCGAAGTATCCACTATTATACTGTGTTATGCGCCCAGAACCAAAGAGCTTCGGACTTGGGAAGCGGAGGCGCTTTGTTGTCGGGGGCCAAGGCAAAGAGGTTGAAATCCGGGTGGGGGAGGCTTAGGGTGGTGGGGTGCGTGCCGAGCGGCCCGGGGCGGTTGAGGGGCACGGTGTGTTCGCGGTAAGACGAGATAGTGTTGGAGGTCTCGCATGGGTAGGCAGATTGCGTCGATCGGATTCGTTGTTCTGATTTCTGTTTTGGGACAGGCCTCGTTCGGGCAGGAGGCGGGGCGGGTGCGGTGGCAGCATCTTTCGAGCACGGCGGGGCAGGTTCCCACGCCGGACGTGGGGCGGCAGGTGGCGACGCTGATCCTCGACGTCGATGGCGACGGGGTCAACGACTTCGTCGTCGCCAGCTATGAGAAGATCGCCTGGTTTCGGCGCAACGCCGACGGCTGGACGCGATACGCGATAGAGAACGGCGCCGAGGGCGTGCGGATCGAGGCCGGAGGCGATGTCCTCGACATCGACGGCGACGGCGATCTCGACATCGTCATGGGCGCCCAGTCCAAGGCGGGCGAGATCTGGTGGTGGGCCAATCCCAGTCCCGACTTCGACGCCCAAACGCCCTGGAAGCGGTACGAGGTCATTGCCGTCGGAGGTACGCACCACGATCAGATCTTCGGCGATTTCGACGGTGACGGCAAGGTCGAGTTGGCCTTCTGGTACAACGCGGGCAAGCAGTTGTACTTGGCGGAGATTCCCGCCGACCCGACGGAGCGCTGGCCCGTCGCCGAGATCGCCAGGCTCAGCGCCGACAAGGCCAACCCCGAAGGTTTCGCCAGAATCGACATCAACGGCGACGGCAAGCTCGACATCGTCGGCGGGGGCCACTGGTTCGAGCACGTCAACGGCACGACGTTCAAGGCCCACGTTATCGACGACGACTATCAGTTCACCCGCTCGGCGGCAGGTGATCTGATCGAAGGCGGCCGGCCCGAGGTGGTGATCGGCTCGGGCGATGGCGTCGGACCGCTGGCGCTGTACGAGTACAAAGATGGCACGTGGACCAAACGCGTGCTGATCGAGGGCGTGGATCACGGACACAGCCTCCAGGTCGGCGACCTCGACGGGGACGGCCACTGCGACATCTATACGGGCGAAATGCACAGCCCCGGCTCGGGGGCCAAGTGCAGGCAGTGGGTGCTCTATGGCGACGGCAGGGGCAACTTCGAGACGCAGTTAATCTCGACAGGCGTCGGCTGTCACGAATCCCGGATCGGCGATCTTGACGGAGACGGTGACATGGACATCCTCCAGAAGGACTTCCAGCAGGACCGACGCGTGGACGTCCGGCTCAACGGCGGCACGCGTCCGGGTGCTCGCGGCGTCGGCACCAGCGCCGCTTTTCACGGGCCCGTCGGCCTCCAACTCTACAGCCTGCGCGACATCTTCAAGGACAACGTCGCGCTGGGGCTCCAACTGACGAAGAACTTCGGCTTCGTGGAGGTCGAGCTGGCCGGCACGTACGGCCTGACACCCGCTGAGTTCCTGAAGCGCCTGGCGTGGCACGGACTCAAGCCGATCGCGGCGCACTGGTCATACGAGCAGTGGGAGAAGGACCCGGCGGCGGTAGTGGCCGAGGCCAAGGCGCTGGGCCTGACCTACGCCGGCTGCGCATGGATTCCTCACGATGGTCCGTTCGACGAGGCGCTGTGCCGTCGTGCGGCGGCCGTGTTCAACCGCGCGGGCGAAGTCGCCGCGGGGCAGGGCATCAGGTTCTACTATCACAACCACGGCTACGAATTCGTGCCCCATGGCGACGGCACGCTGTTCGATCTGCTGCTGGCCGAGACGAAGCCCGAGCTGGTCACGTACGAGATGGACGTGTTCTGGACGGTCCACCCGGGCCAGGACCCGGTCAGGCTGCTGCGCCGCTATCCGAATCGGTGGGATCTGTTCCACATCAAGGACCTGAAGAAGGGCGTCGCCACCGGCAAGCTGACCGGCTCGGAGGATGTCCGCAACGACGTGATCCTCGGCACCGGCCAGATCGACCTGCCTGCGGTCCTGCGCGCCGCTCAGGAGATCGGCGTGAAGCACTACTTCATCGAGGACGAATCGCCCACGGTGATTCAGCAGATCCCGCAGAGCCTGCGGTTCCTCGAATCGCTGTCGTGGTGAGACGCAGCGCGGCTCGGGATGCTCACCCGACATTGAGAGTGAACGCCTCTGCGGCGTCGGGGTCGGCGGTGATGTGCCAGGTAGTTCGAGTGAGCGCTTGGAGGAATCGCCGGTCGTGGCTGACCAGCAGCAGACTGCACGGGCAGTCTGCCAGGGCCGCTTCCAGCGCCTCGATGGAGGGCAGGTCCATGTGGTTGGTCGGCTCGTCCATGATGATGATATGCGGGGCGCCGAGCATGCCCAGGGCCAGCAGGAGCTTGCGGGTCTCGCCCGGACTGGGCTCGTCGCTGGCGAGCAATCGGTCGGGCCGGGAGCCGAGCCGGCTGACGATGGTCATCAGGTGACCGAGCCGGTCCTTGGCCAACAGCCTGGCCTGGTCCAGCATCTCGCGTGATCGGTTCGCGTCGATCTCCTGCGGCACGTAGGTCAACTGTTCCGGCGGGACCTCCAATTTCGCCAGCAGATGCCGCACCAGCGTGCTCTTGCCCGAGCCGTTGACGCCGGTCAGCGCGATGCGATCTGTCGGGCGGATCGTCAGGTCGGGATACGCAAGCCGCCGATGCTCGCCCAGAGCGAGCGAGCCGGCCGGCAGTTCCAACAGCGTGTTTCGCTTCGACGTCGAGCCGGGCAGCCAGATACCGATTTCATATTGCTTCTTAACTCGCGCCGTCTCCGCTCTATCCTGCGCGCGGGCCAGTTGCCCGCGAAGCTGCCGCCGGAGCTTGCCGCCGACGCCGTCCTTGCCGCTGACGCGAGCGCGATTCTTCTTCTCCCGGGCATCATGGTCCTTGATGGCCAGGCCCCGCTTCGAACGTCTGCTCTGGGCCTGCCTGGCCAGTTCGTCGCGGCGGATCGCCTCCCGCCGGACCTTCTCGTACGCACGCTTTTCCTGTTCGCGCTGCCTCTGCGCCGTCTGCTGTTCCAGCGTGACGGCCTCAGCGCCCTTTGTGACACCGCCCGGCCGGACCGTCACATCGGGCGGGTCGATGAAGACACACTGCGTGCACAGACTGTCGAGCAGCTCCCTGTCGTGACTGATCAGAAGGCCCACGCCGCGAAACAACCGCAGCGACGTCGCCACGAGTTCCTGTGCGAGCACATCGAGATGGTTGGTCGGCTCGTCGATGGCGAGCACATCGGGTTCGAGCCACAGGGCGGTAGCGATCTGCGCGCGCTTGCGTTCCCCATGCGAAAGCGTATACCAGCGATTCGGCCAGTCGCTCTCGACGCCCAACATCTCGCGGGTCGTCCAGGCGGATCCCGTCTTGGCACTGGCAAATTGCTCGAAGCGGTCGGGCACATCATCGGTTCGCTGCGGGCAGTAGACAGCACGCGTCGGCGCTTCGATCGTGCCCGTATCCGGTGTCAGCCGGCCTGCGGCGAGTTTCAGAAGAGTGGTCTTGCCTGTGCCGTTGGCGCCGACGACGCCGGACCAGCCACGAGGAAGGTGCAAGGACAAATCACGGAAGAGCGGCTCAGCAGCGGATGGATAGGCAAACGTCACATGGTGGAATCGGACAAATAACCGGCTCATGGCCTCGTTCCCAACGGTCTGACGACGCATCGGCTCTTCGCAAACGCGTCGCCAAGGGAGACACCCTTCTTGGGCAGGCTAGTCGAACTACGGCTCGGGTCTATTTGTCTAATTCCGCATGTACCTGGCTCCAGGATATCAGAGGAACTTCAAATCTCCATTACATGGTTGCCGCTGCGCTGTCAAGTCCGGCCTCACTTCAGGAGGAGGTGTCGGCGGAACCAATCGCTGGTTCGGCGCCACATCTCGGGTGAGAGGACATGGCCGGAACCGGGCTCGATGTAGTGGCTGAAGTTCTGCGTCGCGCCGGCCCGCTCGTAGGCCCGGGCGATGGTGTCGATGCCTTGGCGGACCTCCTCAATGGGGCTGCCTCCGTCGAGTTCGCCAAAGTTCAGATGGAGCGGTCGCGGCGCGATGAGGGCGGCGATGTCCGGCGTGTCCCCATATTGAAACCAGCCGGGGATGAAATTCGGGAAACAGTGCAGGATGTGCGTGCGATGAATCGCCGCATACGTGGGCAGACAGCAGTTGGCGACCAGGCAGACCAGCCTCGGCTCCCACGGCCCGACGAGCCAGGTGTGGGTGGCGCCCATCGAGTGGCCATAGCAGCCGATGCGGTCGGCCCTGACCTCGGGCCGCGAACAGAGGTAGTCCACGGCGCGGCGCATGTCGAGGATGTTCTTCCAGGCCATGGACTTGCCGGCCACCACATAGCGGAGAAACTCGAATCGCTCAAAGTCGCCACCTCGGAGCCTGTCGTTCTGTCTTTCCTCGAAGCACAGTGCGTCGGGGCAGAGGACGACGTATCCCTCCTTGACCAGCGCGACGCCCGTGTGATGCATCGGGTCGCCCGCCAGTCCGGCCGGCTCGCTCTTGCCCAGGTGCCACTGGCCGTTATGCTGGTGCCAGATGGCCACCGCCCCAGCAGGGTGACTGGCATCGACGCCGTCGGGCACCAAGAGCATTGCCGGCACACGGTCGTCCGCCTCAACTTCGTACGTCACCGACTCGATGCGATAGCCTTTCTTTCGCAGGGTCTCACGGACAATCGGTCGCAGGTCGCAGGGCTGCGGCCACGGTCCACCCAGGCAGGCCAGCAACTTCGTTTTCAGATCGTCGGATACCATCGCTTTCTCCTCACCGCAGACCGCTCCGCCAAACGTCTTCGAAGCCGCCAGGATCGCTGCCCCCGCAGCCGTCTGCTTCAGAAACCGTCGCCTTGGGATTCCGTCCGGCAGTCTGCGCGTCATACTCATGCCTTGCCTTCGAGGTAGCGTCTCCAGATGGCGTCGAGCGCGGGGCTGGCCCGCATCGCCAGCCGGATGTCAACCAGATGGGTCACGCGGCTGACGTCCGGGTTGATCTCGACGGTCGTCGACCGCAACTGGGCGGCAAAACGGATCGGTTCGGCGATGTACGGGAAGACACTGCTCGTGCCCACGGAGAAGACGATATCGAAACCCTTGTTCAGTTCGTTGAAGAGTTGCTGGACCTTCGCCTCGTCCAACAGTTCGCCGAACAGGACGACGTCGGGCCGCAAAATGACGTTGCAATCAGGGCATCGCGGCGGAAACGACAGTTCGCTGTAGTCGTCGACCGTGCGCCGGTACGCGCAGCGCGTGCAGAGCAGATGGTGCAGGTCTCCGTGGATGTCGATGATGTTGCGTGCCCCGGCGGCCTTGTGCAGCCCATCGACGTTCTGCGTCAGCACCCAGAGCCGCTCGAAATGATCCTGCATCTCGGCGATCACCTGGTGGCCCCGGTTAGGCCGGGCGCCGCGGCAGTTCTTCTCGATCTGGCTGAGGTATTTCCAGGTCAGCTCCGGCCGCTCGTCCATGATCTCGCCGGAAAGCGCCCGCTCGATGGGCATGTCGTCCTCGGTGGTATTGACGTTGTAAAGCCCTCCGATGCCCCGATAGGTTGGCAGACCCGAGTCGGCGGAGATCCCCGCCCCCGTGATGAACAGCACGCTGCGGCTCCGCGCCAGCTTGGCCGCGATGCGTTCGATGGCCTCGTCGTTGTTGAGTATGGATTCCATGGGTTGCCAGAAACCGGGCACACGCGGCCCCGGCCGGGAGCGACGGTATGCCACCAGCCATAGACTACCCAACCGGGTAGGAATTGCAAGGCCGTTCCTCCACCGTCCGTTGGACCCGCTGGCGGGTGTGTGAAGACGTCCTGACGTACGTGTGGCAGCCTCAAACGCGTAGCGTTTGGGGATGGTGGCCTTGGCGGCTCGCGGACACCAGAAGGTGGCCAATGCGAAGAACCACGCCTGCGCTCTCCGAGCTTGAGGCTGCCACACCTGGCTTTGTACGCCTGAAGGGGCCTTGCCCTAAGACCTGCACAGACACAGCTTTCAAACGACGGGGAACGACGATTGACAAGAGCGTGCCCGACCTGCATACTCAAGGTTTCGCGCGGCGGGCCGGGCTACGAGAAGTGGGCCCCGGAGAAGGAGGAGGGTGTTCTCGGAACAGGATGGACAATGAAGACCTATGAGCAGATCAACAAGCGGATCGAGTCGGGCAAGGCGGTGGTGCTGACAGCCGACGAGATCATGGACTACGTGGACAAGAAGGGCCTCGAAGCGGCCACACAGGAAGTGGACGTGGTGACCACCGCCACGTTCGGCCCGATGTGCTCTTCGGGCTGCTTCCTGAACTTCGGACACTCCAAGCCGAAGATCCGCATGACCGAGGCCTGGATCGAGGACGTGCTGGTCTACACGGGCATTGCGGCGGTCGACATCTATCTCGGCGCCACGCAGTTGCGTCATGGAGACCCCGCGAACATGTACCCGCCGGGCGAGTTTCGCTACGGCGGAGGTCACGTGATCGAGGACCTCGTCGCAGGCAAGACGCTGCAACTGTTCGCCCTGTCCTACGGGACCGACGATTATCCGCGACGAGAGATTCGCACGTACTTCACGATCAACGACCTGAACCAAGCGATCATGGTCAACCCGCGCAACTGCTATCAGAACTACAACATCGCGATCAACGATTCGGACCGGACGATCTACACGTACATGGGGACGCTGGAGCCGAATCGCAAGAACGCCACGTATTGCTCGGCCGGACAGTTGTCGCCCCTGCTGAACGATCCTTACTACGAGACGATCGGGGTCGGGACGAAGGTCTGGCTGGCGGGCGCGCAGGGGCACGTCTACGCCGAAGGCACGCAGCACGCCGGCGTCTGCGAGAGAACGCCCGAGGGCGTGCCCACCGAAGGAGCCGGAACGTTGGCGCTGACGGGCGATATGAAGCAGATGAAGCCCGAGTTCGTGCGAGGCGTGAGCCTCCGCGGCTACGGAATCTCGCTGGCGCTCGGCGTTGGCGTGCCTATCCCCATTCTCAACGAGCAGATCCTCAAGCGGACCTGCGTGCGCGATCGCGACATCTTGGCGCCGGTGATCGACTACAGCAGCGATTACCCCCAGAAGACGGGAAAGGTCTTCGCGAAGGTCAGCTACGAGCGACTGCGCAGCGGCGAGATCGAACTCGACGGCAAGACCATCGCGGTCGGTTCCCTCTCGTCCTACTTCAAGGCGTTGGAGATCGCGAACCTGCTGGCTGACGAGATCCGAAAGGGAGATTTCCTGCTGGCGCGACCGATGGCCATGCTGCCCAGGGACAATGCGATGAAGCCTCTGGCAATACGGGAGAAGGCATCATGAGCGAAACCGTGACCCAGAAACTGATGCTGTTCTTCCCCAAGTGTGAATGTGAGAAGCCGATCATTTACCATCTGGTGAAGGACTACAACCTCATCGTCAACGTGTATCGCGCCAAAGTGACTCCCGAGGAGGAAGGGTACCTGGTGCTCGACGTGACCGGCACGCCGTCGGACATCGAGAAGGGTATTGCGTTCGTCCGGACCTTCAACGTCACGGTCAACCATACCGGCAAGGGCGTCACACGCGATGAAGACCGCTGCACGCATTGCGGCCAGTGCGTGGCCCACTGCCCGACGAAAGCGCTGCACATGCCGAACAAGGCGACGAGAGAGGTCCTCTACAACGAGGCGGAGTGCATCGAGTGCCTCGCCTGCATTCGCGTCTGCCCGTTCGGCGCCTGCGCGTCGGCGTTCTGACCCCCAGAATAGGTCCAATAGGTCCTATCGGTCGAATACGACCTGTGGGTGCCGTCATGACCAAGCGAACCTATCGAACGTTCACCCATCACGAGGCGGTGCTGCGCATCTGCTGCGATGCGTTCGAGGCCGTTACGGAGGAGATCGTGCGCCAGCGACGAGTTCTGGAGGACTACATCCTTCGGCATGCGGCGTTCGGTGCCTCGTTCGAGCCGGTCGAGCTGCTGCCCGATGCGCCCGAAGTCGCACAGCGCATGGCGCGTGCGGCCTGGTCGGTGGGCGTTGGACCGATGGCGGCCGTCGCCGGGGCCATGGCCGAGCTGGCCGTCGACGCGGCCCTGAAGGCCGGCGCCGCGGAAGCGATCGTCGACAACGGCGGCGACATCTTCGTGCAGGCGACCTCGCCCGTTGTCATCGCCCTGCACACGGGAACCGCCAAGCTGGCGGGCCGCCTGGCGTTCTCCCTTCGCCCGGAAGATACGCCGATCTCCGTCTGCTCCTCGTCGGGCAAGATGGGTCACTCCACGAGCCTGGGCCAGTGCGATCTGGCCACCGTCGTTGCCCGCGACGGCGCGCTGGCCGATGCCGCCGCGACGCAGGCAGGCAACCTTGTGCGGACGGTCGATGACGTGGACGCCGCTCTCGCACGGATCATGGCCATCGACGGCATCGACGGCCTGGTTATCGTCAAGGACGACCGCGTCGGCTTGGCCGGACATCTGCCCGCGCTGGTCAAGGCTCACAACTAAGACTCACACATTCGCAGCGCAAGGGTGGGTGACATCTCGCGTAGCGGATGGTATGCTATGGCAGCACCAATCGGGCCGGCGTCTGCGGTGAGCCGAGAGACAGTCGCCGGCAAAATCGTTTTGCGGATGGGTATTTTCAGTTGAGGGAAAACACGATGGATGCGAACGCACGCAGGGCCGGAACCACATCCTTTCTATTGCTTATCGGGTTGTTTACACTGCTTGGGTTCAGCGGAGACAGCAGGGCGGCGATCACGACCGGTTCGCTCTTCGAGGAAATGGTCGATATGGCCGGCCTGTCGAGCTTTCCGGAGCCGGGGTATCGCACCGTGCAGTTCTCCTCCACCGATCGTCGCAGCCGCCTGCCGGGCGGGCCGGACTGGTTCGCCAATTCCGACGGCTTTGGAGGCGAACCAATCCCGAACTTCGAGAAAGTGCTCCGAGAGCCGGACGCCGACGGGATCGGGGAATACCTGATTGCCGATGTCGCCGGTCCCGGAGCGATCGTGCGTCTGTGGACAGCCGCCATCGCCGGCCAGGTGCGAATGTATGTCGATGGTGCCGCGGAGCCGATCTACAACGGCAGCGCAGACGAGTTCTTCCACCGTCCGTACGACCGCTTCGAACAGTTCAAAGAGCTTGACGCCGACACCTTCGGCCGGACCGTGTATCAGCGCGATGCCTCGTACGCGCCGATTCCATTCGCCAGGCACCTTCGCGTCGTGTGGACGGGCAACGTCAAGGAGATTCACTTCTACGAGCTTCAAGTGCGGCTGTACGACAAGGACGCGTCGGTCGTATCGTTCCGGCCCGAGGACATCCACGCGTATCGCTCGACGATCGATCGCGTGACGAAGGCGCTCGCCGATCCGGACGGGCAAATCCAGCCGCGCTCGCAGGCCGGCGCCATATCGTTCGAGGTGGGCTTGGCCGCTTCGGAAAAGAAGGCGGTAGCTGAGTTTGAGGATTCCCAAGCGATCGCGCAATTGGTCATTCGGCTCAGTGCGCCGGACATGGACAAGGCCCTCCGGCAAACGGTCCTTCAGGTGACCTGTGATGGCTATCCCTGGCCTCAGGTGCAGTCTCCTGTGGGCGACTTCTTCGGCGCGGCGCCGGGGATCAATCCTTACCAGTCGCTGCCCTTCACCGTGC
>Ga0068714_10005439_pt1 | contig 13527 bp, 12 predicted proteins | sample MTBNYHSulfiMetaG_FD_62988 | JGI IMG/M metagenome (GOLD analysis project Ga0068714, IMG submission 62988) | Enrichment culture microbial communities from rom New York Harbor, USA that are MTBE-degrading - MTBE-NYH (New York Harbor Sulfidogenic)... | ecosystem: Environmental > Aquatic > Marine >... | reverse complement strand
CCGGCCTCCTGATAAGGCAAGTGCTCGTTCAGGTACTGGCAGGAAGTCTGAACAGATAGCTGATCCATAAACTCAATAGAGGTGGGGATCATTCTGGTCTCAGTCATTATTTTCGGTACAATCCGTATTGCCTGTTTGATATCTTTAAATAGGACCAATAGATCAACTTTTGCTGAAGGCAATGGCAATAATTTGATAATTACCTTGGTGATAATGCCCAGGGTGCCTTCAGAACCTATAAAAAGCTGTTTCAGATTGTAGCCGGTGACGTCCTTGACTCTTTTACCGCCCAGAGAGACAATTTCTCCGTCAGGCAGTACAACCTCCAGACCCATGATATATCGATCGGTAACTCCGTACTTGACAGCCCTTCCTCCGCCGGCATTCTCCGCAACATTTCCTCCGATAAAACAGGTTTCCACACTCATGGGATACCCGGCAAAAAACAAACCCATCTCTTTAACCTTTTCATTGACTTCATTGGTAATGACTCCGGGCTCTAAGGTGACCATCATATTTTCGGCATCAATTTCCAATATTTTATTCATTTTCTCCAAAGAGACCACAATGCCGCCATAAACCGGAATAGCTCCACCGGAAAGACCACTTCCAGCCCCGCGGGGAGTGATTGGGATATTATTTTCATATGCTAATTTTACTATCTTGGCAACCTGTTCGGTTTTCCCTGGCCTCACCACTACTTCAGGGAAATGAGAAAATTTTTCGGTAGGTGTTTCATCATGAGAATAAGGTTCCAGTTTTTCCCGCTCAGTAAATACATTATTTTCTCCACATATTTCTTCCAGCTTGCTGACAATAAAACGAGAAACAGGATTGTATTTCATGAGTATAACCTTTTTTTCTTTAACTTCTTTTTGAATAATGGAATAATTTCGAATAAATCACCGACAATGCCAAAATCAGCAATCTTGAAAATGTCCGCCTGGGGATCACTGTTAATGGCAATAATTATCTGGGCTGTTTTCATCCCGGCAAGGTGCTGAATGGCCCCGGAAATACCGATTGCCAGATACGTTTTGGGATTGACAGTTTTGCCGCTGAGCCCAACTTGATGGGAATAACTGACCCATCCCCGGTCTACGACTTCCCGGGAAGCACCCACTGCTGCATCCAATTGCTTTGCCAGAGCCCGAATCAAGGCAAAATTTTCCTTTTTCTTTAAACCTCTTCCACCTGACACGATGATATCAGCTGCCGAGAGATTTACCTCTTCTTCTTCACTCTTTTGATATCCCAGATGAGTTACCCGACCGTCAAATAAGAAATCATTGATATCAAGGGGAATAACCTTTCCTTTTCTGTTCTCATTTCGAGGTAGTATCTTCATAGATTTAGGCCTCACGGTAGCCATTTGTGGCTTTTTTTCCTGTGTTTTAATCATAGCCATGATATTTCCGCCAATGGCCGGTCTGACCTGTAACAATAAACCGCTTTCCTTTTCTATTTTCAGGTCAGTGCAATCAGCCGTTAATCCGGTTTCCAATCTTACCGATAAATGGGGCATCAGGGTTCTACCCTGGGTGGTAGCTCCGGCAATAATGATTTGCGGTTGATAACTCCGGATTAAATACTTCATTACATTACTATGATTTTCCACAATAAACCGAGCGAGTTGTTCATGATTAACCCAGTATACCTTATCTGCGCCACGGTAAATAAGCTCAGTTACATCATTTTCTGTTACAGCACTGCCCAGTACGACCGCTGATAACGGTACTGCCAGCTCATCAGCCAAAGTCCGTCCCCTGGCCAATAGTTCATAGGAGACAGGCTTTATCTTTTGATACTGGGTAATTTCTGAGATTGTCCAGATTTCCTTTTTTTCCATCTCACTGACCTGAAATTAAAATGATATAATCTTTTTCTCTTCTAAAAAGAAAATTAACCGATCAATGGATTCTGTTAATGTTTTCTTATCTTTCACTTGTAATATTGTTCCATTGCGGGTAACCTGCGGACGGTAAATTTTGATGACCCGGGTAGGGGAGCCTTCTAAGCCCAAGTCTTCTTTTTTTACTGGAATATCCTTTCCGCAAAAAACGGGTACATCAATCTTGCGTGCTTTCTGCTTTCCCCGTAGGGTAGGCAGACGGGGATAGGCAATCTCTTTGACCACAGTCAATAATGCCGGCAAGGGTAACTGTAAAGTTTCATACCCTTCCTCGATGAGCCGCTGTACAATGATATGTTCGTTATTGATACTCTCTATCTTCCTGGTATAGGTAGATAGGGGGATATCTAAAAATGACGCAATGCCGGGGCCTACCTGACCGGTATCACCATCTGTCGCTCTTTCCCCTGTGATAATAAGATCATAGGGTTTGATCTTTTCAATCAAGGCAGCAAGAGAACAGGCGGTAACCCAGGTATCCGAACCGGCAAATTCTCTACCTGATAGTAAGATAGCCTCATCAGCTCCCATGGCAATGGCCTCTCTTAAGGCTATTTCAGCTTTTGGGGGACCCATACTAATTACAGTAATACTGCCACCATGGGCTTCTCTTAGCTGAATTGCCAATTCAATGGCATATAAATCAAGAGGGTTGATGATATTCTCAACACCTTCACGTATGATGGTGCCGGTTTCTTCATTGATCTTGACCTGGCTGGTCTCCGGGACCTGCTTGATCGGTACAATAATCTTCATCTGATTTCCCCGTTTTTTATTGATTTGTAGAAACCGATAATGATTTCACATAGAGATGTGGAAAACAGTATTGCCCGGATACCCATCTTGCTTCACTTCCAACAGCTACAATATCCTTTAAAACATCAAAAGCATTACCGGAAATCATGACATTTTTAATTCTCCCGGCTACTTTTCCATTCTTAATTTTAAACCCCAGCTGCACATTATTGGAAAAAGCTCCACTTAATACATTTCCTTGTCCTAATCCTAAAACCTGATCGATGATAATCCCTTCTTTGATATCTTTAATCATCTCCTCAAAAGATGTCTTTCCTTCCGTAACAATCAGGTTGCTCACACCCGGGGAGGGAGAAGAATGAAAACCAGACCTCATACCATTGCCGGTTGTTTCTTCACCAGCTTCGGCAGCACTCTGTAAATCATAATAATAGTTCTTCAAGACACCTTTTTCTATTAAAGGTAAACGCTGCATAGCAATTCCTTCGTCATCATAGGGAGCACTTGCTCCGGCATAATCAATAGTCCCATCACTATACAGTGAGAATAATGGATTACATAATAGCTGACCTTTTTTGTCCTGCAAAGGAGATATTTTTTTATTAATCATCCTTCCGTTTAATCCACTGATAAATGGGAGCATCAAAACCAACATTGCCTTAGGGGCAAAGATGACCGGTATACTGCTGCTTTCTACGCCCACTATCTTCTCACTCCATTTAATTTTTCTTTCCAATCTCTCCAAGAGAGGTTCAAGAGACAAACCTGCTTTACCCCATTGCATGGATTCCATCAGCATCATCATATCATTTTCTTTTGTATCCTGAACCATAACCGAATAAGAAAGCATTGTATTTTTATAATGGAATGATGCACCCTTGGTATTTCCGTATTGGATAAGTCCGTCTTGTTTGGAAATGCCGGTATCACAGCGTAAATCCGAATTGATTGAAAGGACCCGCTTAATAATCTCGTTTCCTTTTTCTATCATATTTTCAATACTTTTTTCTTTCACGGATTCATCGTACAACTTTATTTTTTGCTCATTACCTGTTGTGATTTGCCCGGGAAAATCGAATTGAGCTATTTGCCCAAATTGTGCTACCTCCAGTGCCTTCTCAATCATACCATCAATCTGATTATGTGAAGTAGACGAGGAAAAACCAATCTTGCCATCATGGATAACTCTTAATGCCCATCCTTCAGTTTCTTCTATATTGATTGACTTTAATTGGTTCATTTCATAATCCACCGGAGTTGACTTATAATTCACTCTAAATAACTCACCAGAAGGAACTTTTTGCTTAATTTTTTCCATGATCTGTTTCATATTAACGACTCCCTCCTACCACAACATTTTGGATACGAATATGGGGACTTCCAAAAGTTACCGGTAAGGGTGATTGCCCGTTTTTACCACAACCTCCACCTGACTCGATGATTTTCAGGTCATTACCAATACCATCTATATGATATAGTGTATCAAATAAATTCCCGCTCAGAGTTACATCTCTCACCGGTTCTACAAGCCGCCCGTTTTCAATCATATACCCCTCTCCGGCACTGAAAGTAAACATCTCAAAAGTAGTATTCCCTCCATAAAAATGACGGGCATAGATTCCCTTTTTAATTTCATTAAATAAATCTCTATAAGATGTCATTCCCTGTTCTATATAGGTATTGGTCATTCGGACAATCGGCTTAAAATGATAATTCAGTGCCCTGGCATTGCCGGTAGCAGTTTCACCCATTCTGGCAGCCGTTTCCCGGGAATGAAGCCGCCCGGTAAGTATACCTTTTTTGATTAAATAATTCTTTCTGGTCAGAATACCTTCATCATCATACCTGGAAGACCCCAGCAACCCCGGCAAAGAACCATCATCAACCACACTGAGTTCAGGTGAACTAACTTTTTTACCCAGTTGCATTAAACTTTTCATTCGGGAATCTTCATATAAGAAATCTGCCTCACTTAAATGACCAAAAGCTTCATGGATAAAAACACCCGCCAGTACCGGATCAAGAATGACAGTATACTCTCCTCCTTGAACTGGTTTGGCTTTCAATAAATTTACAGCACGTCGAGCTGCTTTTTGTGCCATCGAGGAAAGTTGCTCAGCTGAATCGTAGCCCTTGATGCTACCGGTACTTTCGTGGGCCATTTGAACGTCATCACCATCGCGGGCAATCGCAGTAAAATGAACACTCAAATAAGGGCGCTCATGCCGGATATAGGTACCTTCGGAGTTGGCAAAATGAACCGTCGTATATTGATCGGTATAATCAGCAATAGAAGACTGTATTTTTGAACTGTAGCTGACCATAATATTGCTGTAATTTTTCATCATGGCCGATTTATCTTTCAACCCGATCTTTCTAAAATCACGTCCGCAATCTGCCTGCAAGTACTCTACAACCGGTTCTGTCTCAGCCAGGCAACTTTTTTGATTGCCAATCAGTGCAGCAATTTCGATGGCCTGCTTGACTTTATTTTCTAAATCCTCCCATCGGTTAAAGGTAATAAAACCCCATCCTCCTTTAACCAGGGCCCTAACATTGCCCCCCATTTCCTGTGAACTGCTTATTTTTTCCATATCCTTCCCCTGGAAACGAATATGGGTGGATTCATAGTCCTCCAGGCGGATTTCAAGGTAATCTGCCTTTTGGTTAGAAAGTGCTTTTGCTAATCTGTTACGCATATGTTTCCTCCTGCTTCACTTTAATTGTTCGTTATTAACTTTCCTATTTATCCAGGTTCTATCTTAACTACTCTTCAATTTCTTCATTTTTTTCATTGCTATTGTCCATAATATCCTGTTCTGCCAGATAAATGGAACGATCTAACCACCAAACCCATTCACTCCATTTTTTATCTATGTTTTTATTCTGTGCTTTCAGGCAAATCAGACCGTTTATTTTAGCATCCGTATCGTCTGCATAAAAAAGGGCAATAGCAGGAAGGATACTGGGTAATTTCGGGGAGCCGAATTCATATTTTCCATGATGACTCAATATGGTATGTTTAATCATTATTGCTAAATCACCGGGAAAATCACGTATCTCTTTTATTTTCTCCTGAATCATTTCTGTTCCAATAATAATATGGCCAATGAATTTTCCCTTGTCGGTATATTCAATGGCTCCATTGAATCGGTATTCCTCAATCTTTCCGATATCATGAAGAAGAGCTGTAGTAATTAAAAAATCCCGATTAACTTGGGGATAGATCTGACAGATCGCCTCACAAATATTAACAACATTGACAGTATGTTCAGCTAACCCTCCTATATAAGCCTGGTGTAATTTTTTAGCTGCCGGTGCCCTTTTGAATTTCTCTCTAAATATCATATCATCAAAAAAAGAAACCAGTAATTCTTTCAAATATTGATTATTGATTGAAGTAATTTTACCATCAATGACCTGTAATAATTCTTCAATATTTCTCTCCGTAGAAGGAATAAAGTCTTCCCCATAAGCCTCCGGAGATTCTTCTAATGATTTAATACTCATTTGCATTTGTCCATTACTTTTCTTCTTGATAACCTGTCCTTCAATTCTGGCAAATTGTATTTTTTCAATCTCTTGTAATTTTTTGGTTGAAACATCCCAATAAATAGCCTCTATTTCACCGCTCTTATCAGCAATTTTTAAAAAACCATCCACCGTTTCACCATTTCTTCGCAACCTGAATTCAGCTTCTTTGATATAAAAAACTTTCTTAATTCTGTCTCCTAAATATAAATCAATAAGGCTCTTTTTACTTTCCAACATGATAACCTCTCATTCATTATAAAAAATAAATAAAGCAAGTAGAAATTATTATATAGCAAAATTGTTTTTTTTGAAAATAAGCTGTGAATATTTGAACAAACGGATAATAAAAAGAGAGTTTTCCTTGACAAGCTATCCAATTTTCTCTATTCTAATAAGTTAGTAATGAATCATTTATTGATTGTTGATTGAAATTTCCGGTTGAATGTATTGGCCGAAGTGGCGGAATCGGTAGACGCGCTACGTTCAGGGCGTAGTAGGTCTAGCACCTGTGGGGGTTCAAATCCCCCCTTCGGCACCATTATTTCACTCTCAATTATTTTCTTAATTCAAACCTGTAAATTTTTGGGTTTCCCAGTTATAATATTCTACCAATTCCCGAAAGGTTATTTCTCCAGTCCTGATCTTTTCGATATATTTTTTACTATGATAAAAGAATATATCCAGCGGACTTATCTCTTCCCCCTCGATCATCTTGAATATAATCTGGGAATACAGTCTATCATATATCTTGCTAAGCATCTTCTCATTTTTTTTAATGCTTATTTCAATATGCCCAATACGTTCTGCCCAATAGGACAAATCAAGCAAATCAGGCTTTTCAGCATAATCCGATTCAGCAATAAATTTAATGTTTCTCTTGTGAGGTCTCAGCTCTTCCAGCTCTTTAATATGATAACCCAACATGTGTTCCAAAGCGTAAACTGACTTTTGCTCTGCCCTCGCCTTTTGCAGTATTTCTATATTTGTTTTTTGTTTGTCTATTATCTTAAAAGGAAACAAATAGGAATCCATCTCCCAATTTAAATTGTTTATTGTTTGGTTCACAAAAGTAATTGGATTAATTATTATAACAAATTTATAGCATAAAGTGAATTCATACCTGAACTTTGTAAAATCCTTTGACCATGATTTCTTTGTCTCTACCTTTCGGCTCTTCCCATTTAAATTCCAATTGCATGTTATACCTGAATATGATATCTTGAATAATAAAATCTCCCCTGAATTTTATAAGCATAAAAACACAGGAGGATAAAAATGTTTCATAAACTTTACCTTATTGCTCTACCGGCCTTCTTTGTGATTGACATAATCTGGTTAGCGGTGATAGCTAAGAACTTTTATCGCAGCCAGATTGGTTTTTTAATGAAAACGAACATTAATTGGGTAGCCGCTATTCTTTTTTATCTGCTTTTTATAGCAGGTCTGGTCTTTTTTGTTCTATCTCCTGCAATAGAAAAACGCAGTTTAACTTATGCCATCATGGCAGGGGCTTTTTACGGTCTTCTTACTTACTCAACCTATGACCTGACCAATTTGGCTACCTTAAAGGACTGGCCTTTATTAATCACATTCATTGATATAATCTGGGGTATGGTTTTATCTGTTTCAGTTTCATTGATTTCTTACCTGATTGCCATTCGGTTTGTGATATAGAAAATCAGTGTACCAAAACAATTGTTTCAAAAATTTTAATTCCAGATAAAAAATCAATCAGATTTTCACTAAAAAGTTCCGGATGAGTTTCCATGGGACAATGTTTAGCTTCGTCAATAATAACCAGTCGGGCATCCGGTATCTTTTCTGTAAGCTCTTCACCTTCACTGACAGAAACCCATTCATCCTCTTTCCCCCACAAGCACAATGTGGGAATATTAATTTCAAGAACTCTCTTTGCTAAATCCACATCCGATTGATACCTTCTTAAAAGGCCTGTCAGGGTAAGATAAGTATCCTCTAATTTTAATGGCTGATAATAACCGTCCACTTCCTCCGGAGTAGGCTTCCGTCCATAGGCTGAAGTCAAAAATGATTTTATTCTCTTTCTGGTTAAGAAGAATCGCTCGATTACCCGTCCACTAAAATTCCTTACCAAGCTGAATTGAAATAGTATTGAAAATATTCTCCTACCTCCTGAGCCAATTGAACCATTAACCAAAGTTAATGTTTCAGTATCAAACGGCCTTTGCAAAGCCATGGCAGTTACAACTCCGCCGCCCATGGAATGGCCGACCAAATGCCACGAACCTGTAATATCCAGATTCTCCAATAAACTCCACACGAGATTTGCCCTGTTTTCATGACTCTGTTTGACAGCCGGCTTACGCTGGCTTAACCCGAATCCTGGAAGGTCTACTGCCAGAACCAGATAGCCACTCTCAGCAAGGTATGGTGCTGCAGAACGCCAGCTGAAGGTTGATCCGCCTAATCCATGAAGCAATAAAATATTACCGGTAGGTGGATAGTCTGTAGGCTGCCAGATACGGTAATGCAGTTCAACTTCCTCAATCATCATAAAATGACTGTTTTCAAAAAGAAGTTCTTCAATTTTGTTTCTTTCCGAAGCTGATTTAACCGGAAAAGGGAAAAGAATGAAAAATAAAGTACAACTTAAACATAATAATATAAAAATAGTTGTCTTCGAAGAATATTTTGAAAATATTAAACTTATTTTCATTGATTAGCCTCCATTCTCTTCATCGTTCTAACTAAATGAATATTTCTTCTATTGTTCACTTCATTCTCTTGAAGCGTCTCTGAAATAAATAGAACCCCTTCAGAGTATAAATCTGAAGGGGTTCTATTTATTTCATCCATAACATTTTAACTTAAAGTTAATAGCGTCTTCGATTATCGCTAAAATCTCTTCTGGGTTTTTGTGGTTTGGCTTCGTCGATCTTTAAAGGACGACCATTAAATTCGGTGTCATTTAAAGCTTCTTTGGCTTTTTCTGCTTCTTCTGAAGAAGACATTTCTACAAATCCAAAACCTTTGCCTTCGATAATATTAACACTTTTAACAGTGCCATGATTAGCGAAAAGCTCTTCCAGTTGCTCATTAGTTACGGTATAGTTTAAATTTCCTACATAAACTTTACTACCTTGCATCTCTTTTCCTCCTTTTTAAATATTTATTTCAGTAACATTTAATTTAGAGGTAAAGTATAGCAAGATAGATAGGACTCTATTTTATATATTACTGTAAATCGAACCTAATATAAAAGTTCGATCTTTCAATGTTATAATCTATTAAGTTTACAACATCTACACTTATTGCTAAGTTATTTTATTATACACTATTTGAGAAAAATGTCAAATAATTAAGCCGGAGCTGGAAATCCGGAAAGTACAGCATTGAGATGTATCCCTGTTTATTCCAATCAGCATTACATCTTCCCCAGGGATGCTGCTAAATAATCAGATTTTAGAAAACGCTCCACGATAAAGAGCATGATAATATTCGGTGTCATCATAAGCAGTGCCACTACTGAGGCATTCGTTCTTATAAAATTATACCCCATGAATGAGTAGAGAATAGTAGGTATAGTCTCAAAGGTAGGAGTACCGATAACAAAGGTTAAGTTGAACTCTTCAATGCTGACTGTAAAAGCAAATATCATACCTGCCAGTAATCCGGGACGAATCATGGGCAAGAAAATATCCCTAATTTTAACAAAAGTATTCGCTCCTAAATTCTCTGCTGCATCTATTACATCCTGGGGAATTGCCTGGAAACTGGTGGTCATCACTCTGATCATATAGGGCATACTCATGAGCGTATGTGCAAGCACCAGACCAAAAAATGTTTGGCTCAATCCAAATGCGGTGAAAACCCTGCTGAGGAAAAGCGCTACCACCATCCCGGGCATAATGATGGGTAGAAGCACTACGAGCATAAAAAGTTTCTCTCCTGGTATTTTCTTTCTGCCCAATACATAGGAGGTGGGAAGTGATAAAACTAAGGAAAGAAACACTGCCAGCGGAGCAAGACTATAACTAGTACGCAAAGCTCTTCCGATATTGGTATAATCAAACACATATTTCCATTGTGCAAGTGAAAAACTTGGAGGAAAGATATCGGGAAAAGACCACGGATTCTTCGGATCAACCAGAGACCACATAACCGCCATAAGGATTGGTATTCCTACCCATAAAATCAAGATGATCATAAAAAAACCTGTCAGGAGCAGGTAAAAATGTTTCAGCCGTCGTGCCTGGATGAGATGTAGCGGCACTTTCAAGGTAATATCTTTTGAAACCATACTATCCCTCTCCTTTTACTAATTCCGCTAATCGTGAATAAGCCCAGATGACAAAGAAAGCGGTCACAATAATGATCACTCCCAATACAGCTGCTTGATCCCATTCCTGATAAATAGTAGCCATGATATGCATCCGTCCTGCCATAGAAGAGGGATAAATCGGCCCTGCGACACTGACTATGGGAAAATCTCCAAAAGCTTTGATAAACATGAGTATCATAGAAACCAATATCCCTGGCATAGCCAAGGGTACATACATCCTGAATAATATCGACCAGTACCCCGCCCCTAAATTTCTTGCTGCATCGATGGTATCATCTCTGATTGAAGCTATTGATGCCATTATAATCAACAGCACAAAGGGAAGGTTTTTCCAGATCTGGATAAACACCACCCCCCAGCCGAATTTATCATTTAACATGCGTAATTGTTCATCTATCAGGTTAAGCCGCATGAGTACAGTATTCACCATTCCATGGTAGGAAATGAGATTCAGAATAAGAAAAGCTGCCACCAGGGCAGGAATAAAGAGCGGTACTTTTATAATGGAACCCAGGATTCCTTTTCCGGTTCCTCCCTTTCTGAAAAACAACGCGATAGGAAATGCTACTACTACAGTACCTACTGAACTTAAAAAGCCCATCTTAAGGGAAAAGAACAGGGAATCCATAGATTCCCTAGCTTGTAATATCGTTTTCCAGTTTTCTAAGGTGAACTCCGACTGTCCTGTAATACTGAATAGGCCAAAACTTTGTACGAGAGTCGTAAAAATTGAAGATCCAATAAACAACAGGATGAATCCTACACCCGGGATGAGCATCAAAAAATGTAAAGGTAAAATCTCCTTTTCTTTCAATTTTTACCTCCTTAAAATACTAAAAGCTGTTTCGGGAATACTGAACTCTATAAGGTCTCCTGCAATGAGTTTCCTGGATTCATCAGTTTGGGCACGCATTTTATTTCCATTAACATCCATAAAGATATCCGTAATATTCCCCATAAATACAGCCTGCAGGATTTTTCCCTCAACTCTATTCGGTGCTCCATCAGTATAGATATTCATATCCTCAGGCCTCCAGATGAACTTAACTGTTTTACTTGCTTTAGATACCTTCGTGTCCTTAGAGACAATGACTATTTTTCCAAAAGGAGCCTCCACGGTATACCGATTACCATCTCTGGCAACTATGGTTCCTTCAAAGATATTTGCCAGACCAATAAATCCAGCCACAAAACTGGTTTCAGGAGCACGATAGATCGTGTAGGGATCCGCTACCTGTTCAATATGACCACGGTCCATAACAACAATTCTGTCCGATATCGCCAGGGCTTCATCCTGGTCATGGGTTACATAGATGGTTGTTATTCCCAGCCGTTTTTGCATTTCCCTTATCTCAACACGTACCTGGACACGTAACTTGGCATCCAGGTTGGAAAGTGGTTCATCAAAAAGAAGAATTTGAGGTTCTGTTACAATAGCCCTTGCCAAAGCTACTCGTTGCTGTTGTCCTCCGGACAGTTCCCCGGGTTTTCGTTTTGCTAATTCTCCAATTCCCAACATCTCCATCACTTTTGATACCCTTTTCTTTTGTTCCTGTCGTTTAATTTTCTTCATTTTTAGCCCAAAGCTTATATTGTCCCAGACAGTCATGTGAGGAAATAAAGCATATGACTGGAAGCACATGGCTGTATTCCTCTTGTTGGGGGGAACATTGTTCATAATTTTATCTCCAAAAAAGATCTCACCCACATCAGGATAGAGAAATCCTGCAATAGTTCTCAGAGTTGTTGTCTTCCCACAGCCTGAGGGACCTAGCAAAGTAACAAATTCACCTTCAGCCACTTCTAAGTTTAATTTATCCACAGCAAGTACTTCATCAAATCTTTTGGTTAAGTCTACAATTCTCAGTTTTGCCAAAATAGTCCCCTATTCATATAAAATTCAAAGTTAGTAAAACAGCCTTATCCCAGAAAGCTGTAATGTGTTTCAATGATAAATTTGAATCATCTCTACAGGCTTGCATCTAAAACCTATGAAACATATATAACCACTTTCAATTGCGGTTCTTAAAAGATAGGCAGGGTAATCAATCTGTGGATAACTTTGAGGGCGGGGAGTAGATTATCCCCAGCCCTCAACTAAATGCTCTATTGCATCAACACATTCTTGACGAATTCAGAAATCATATAATCTTTATAAGGTGCTGGGAACCACGCAATTGCATTATTCGCTCTGTCTTCTTCAGTTAATAGCGTTCCCTCAATTGCGATATCGGTTCTTGCTGGGTAGGCGCCCAACATCTCGAATTTTTTAAGCTGCTGTTCCATAGTGGTGATATGATAGATAAATAGCGCTGCAGCAGCTTTGTGTGGTGAGTTCTTAAGTACACCCATGGTATCTCCACCACCTGCTGCTCCCATTTCCGGAATATACATTTTCGCTCTAGTAAAAATATTACCTTTATTCATCATATCCTTGACGTTGTCATCCCAAGCAAAGGTCATGGCAATCTCGCCATCATTAAGTCTGGTGATGGAGTCATTGTTTGACACCGTAAAAGTCAGTTTATCCTCACGGTCTTTTACCCACTCCCAAGCCAGATTCCAATTTGCTACTTTTTCTGGAACTACTTCGGTGTCACCTTTATACTTTTCCAAGCCTCCGGTGGTTTCCTTGATCAATGTATGAACAAAGGACTGACCGGACCCGCCTTTTGAAGGATCATTGAAACCGAATTTTTTTGGGTTGGCATCTATCCATGCTTCAAGCTCTTCCCAGGTCTGCGGTGGATTAGACACACGCTCCGGATCATAGAGAATACCTGTCTGATTTCTATGGAAAGGAGTGAGATATCCTTTGGTTAACACACCCTCCTGAACCTCCCAGAGTGACGGAGCCAGTTTATCTGCACCCGGTATCACGTTTTTCATGGGTCCATAAAATAAATCCAGGTCCATAGTGGTCTTTACCCATTGTCCGCCAACAATCATTGTGTCGATTGTTCCAACAGCACGATCCTTCTCCGATATAGCTTTATTGAAGTTG
>Ga0068714_10005438_pt1 | contig 13528 bp, 10 predicted proteins | sample MTBNYHSulfiMetaG_FD_62988 | JGI IMG/M metagenome (GOLD analysis project Ga0068714, IMG submission 62988) | Enrichment culture microbial communities from rom New York Harbor, USA that are MTBE-degrading - MTBE-NYH (New York Harbor Sulfidogenic)... | ecosystem: Environmental > Aquatic > Marine >... | reverse complement strand
GACCCTGTTCACCGGATGGACGTATTCGGGCTCGGGTTTCACCAGGTCCAGTCCTGTCATCACATCGTCGAGGCGGTAAAGCTGAGGCGGGTCATTGGTCGTGACCGCCCAGAAAGTCCCGGAGCGCCCCTTCAGCGCCCGCGGTCTGCTATTGAAGGCGGTATCAGTTGCGGTCGGTCTGGGCGCCCAGCTCGCCGTGCTGTCGCTGGCGACGGTGGGGCGGAGGCATTGCCACAGCGTGCTCCGGTTGAGGCCAGGGTCGTACTCCAGCGCATAGAGCGCGTCGCCATCGGTAATCAGGCCGTAGACGCCCCCCGCCATGGTACCCCAAAACACATCCAGCCAGTACCGGCTGGTGCCCAGCTGCCACTTCATAATTTGGTGGGTGTTATCGCTGGCAGCGTAGATAATGCCGTTGCTGGCAAAGTCGCTGTCCGCTACCACCTGCACCCTCCCCGCCCGATTTTGCACCGGCTGCGACAGTTCCGTCCAGGTGAGGTTTCCATCCGTGGAGTATGCCACGTAGCCATAGATGCTGCCCGCCAGAAGCACGCCATCGCCGGCACTGACCAGGGTGTACCCGGTATCTTCCTCAAGCCCGGTCTCTACGGCTCCTCCCCAGGCAAGGCCGCCGTCGGGCGACCTGATTACCTTTCCCTCGCGGCTCAGCGCGTAAAGCACGGTAGCGCTCTCCACTGCCAGGTCCTGCATTTCCAGTTCGCAGTGCCGGTCAAACCACGTCTCTCCCCCGTCCCTGCTGTAAAAGAGCCTCTGGCCGCTTCTCTCGGCCACAAAGACCACCTCATCATCCTCCGGGGCCAGGCGAATCATATAGTCCGAGGCACTCTGCACGCTGAGCACCCGGTGCCAGATGGGAGTATTGCGCCACACGCTGAGATGGGTGCTATTGCCGCTGACCAGATAGATGATGCTGCCATCCTCAGAAACGGCGACATCGTGCAATGTGGCCTGTTTCTCTTCAATGAGCGGGGGGATGGGCACCGGCTCCCATGAAGGCACATCGGCGGAGACGGGCCTGCTTAACAAAAGCGGGCTGGTCAGCAGGACCAGCCCTGTAATGATCCCTGTGACAACCTTCCCCTTCACCCTGCGCTCCCACCGGCCGGAGACCTACCGGCCGAGGTGCAGTATCTCACGGGCCTCATCCGGGGTGGCCACCTCCAGATTGAGTTCCCGGACGATGCGCGCCGTCCTCGCCACCAGTTCGGCGTTGCTCCGGGCCAGCCTCCCCGGAGCATAAAATATATTGTCTTCCAGGCCCACCCGGACGTGGCCGCCCAGCAGCAGGGCCATAGTGGTCAGGGGCAACTCCGCCTCGCCGTGGGCCGAGACATTGAACAGCGAGCCTCCGGGCAACCTCTGCACGATATCCATCAGATTGGCCGGGGTGCCTTTGATGATGCCCTGCGCCGGGATGTTCAAGCCGATGTCCAGACAGTAAGGCCTGTCCACCAGCCCTTTGGCGATGAGGTTCTCCGCTTCCTGCAAACAGGTGAAGTTCAGGATGGCGATGGCTGGCTTCACCCCCATATCGCGGAAACGCCTCGCCGTGTACTCTATCTCCGAGCGGGGATAAATAGCCTGGACTTCTTCTTTTCCACCTGCGCCGAGCACGGCGAGGAAAGTGTTTAGGGTGGCCATATCCGGCCGCAGCGAAAGGGGGCCTATTTTCTCCTCGACGGGCAGGGTGGGCCCGCCGCCGGTGCTCAGCTGCACGATAAGGTCGCTGGACTTTTGGATTCCTTCCTGAATCTCCCGGAATACCTCCAGGGACATGGTGTTCTTCCCGTTTGTATCGCGGGCATGGCAGTGCACCATGGCCGCCCCCGCCTCCCGGCACTCCCTAGCCTGTGCTATGATTTCCTCCGGCTGCTCCGGCAGGTTGGGATTGTCCGCCTTGCCGGACCCACCTCCCGTGAGCGCAGCGGTGATGATTACTTTGCGCATCTACTGTTGTTCTCCCAATCTACGGTTTATAGGCAATGCATTCAATTTCCACGACGATTTCAGGGCGGGCCAGCGCGGCCACGGTCACCGTGGAACGGGACGGGAAATCTTTGCTGAAATAGCTCTTGTAGACTTCATTCATCCTGGCGAAATCTTCGGCGTCGGTCAGGAAGACGGTGCATTTCACCACATCACTCATGGAAGCGCCAGCGGCCTGAAGCACCTTCTTCATGTTCTCCATTACCTGTTTGGTCTGGGCTTCAACGCCCTCCAGCTTCTTCCCCTGGCTGTCCACGTGCCCCACCTGACCGGACACGAAGATAAAGTCGCCCGCCTTCATTCCCAGCGAGTAAGGGACCCCGGGGAGCGCCCCGGGTACGGTAATAGACTGTTTGGCCATAGCAGACCTCCTATGTGTTACTCAGACCTGCGAACCGACTCTAAAGCCTTCGGCGACGGCGTCACGGATGGTGCGCGGCTCTACGCAGTCGCCGATGCAGTGGACCTCGACACCTTTGTTTTTTATCTCCTTACAAAGTGTATCCTGCGGCAGTGACCCGGCCGCCAGCACCACGGTATCAGCGGGAACGGTCTCTTTCTTGCCACCCGGGGTGGAAATCACCACGCCCTGCGGGGTAACCTCGCGGTAGGTAACTCTGGTCAGGAGCTTTACTCCTTTTTCCTTAAGCCGGCTCAGCAGATAGGGCCGTAAACTCGGCCCCACCCCCAGCGCCATCTCCGGCCCCCGCCGCATCACGGTCACCTTCTTCCCTTTATCGGCCAGAAACTCGGCGGTCTCACAGCCCACCAGCTCCCCGCCGATGATGGCCACTCTATCCCCCACCGCCACCTTTCCCTCCAGGACTTCGCCCGCCTGGACTACCGTATCTTTGTTAAGCCCGGGGATATCCGGCAGCAGAGCCCTGACCCCGGTGGCAATGATGCACACCTCGGGACCGGCCCGCGCGATGGCGGCTGCGGTGGCCTCTTTGTTCACCTGGACGTTTACCTTGAGCTTCCGCAACTGGGTCTTGAAATACTCCGTCAGCGGCGCAATCCTATCCTTGTAGGGAGGAATAGCAGCCTGAATCAGCTGGCCGCCCAGCTCCGGCTCTTTCTCCCAGAGCGTTACCTGATGCCCTTTCAGCGCCGCCACCCTGGCCGCTTCCATCCCGGCCGGCCCACCGCCCACCACCAGGACTTTCTTTGCCTTGCTGGCGGGGACGATCTGGCTCTCCTTTTCTTTGCCCAGAGCGGCGTTCACCGAGCAGCGGATGCCCGCCACCGGCCGGCGCAGGTCGTCCCGGCAGCTCATACACACGATGCATGGCTTTATATCTTCTTGATTTCCAGCGGCTACCTTTGCCGGAAGATCCGGGTCGGCCAGCAGCCCCTTCCCAATAGCAATGAGGTCAGCCTTTCCTTCGGCAAGCATCCTCTCGCCGTCTTCGGCGGTAATCCTGCCCACCGCGATGACCGGGATGCTGACTGCTTTCTTAATTCCCGTCGGCAGCTCCTCGACCACCGACGTGGTGAACTTGGCCGAGGTCATATTGATGGGGTTGTCCGGTCCCCAGGCGCTGACATGCAGGGCCACCAAACCGGCCTGCTGCGCCAGCCACGCCGTCTCCTGCGCATCCTCCAGGGTTATCCCTCCCGGCCCGTACTCCTTGCCGTCGAAGCGCATCCAGACGGGATAGTCCATCCCCACCCTGTCCCTGACTGCTTTGATTGTTTCCAGCAGGAAACGGGCCCGCCGGCGCACATCGCCGCCGTAGTCATCGTTACGCTTGTTGCAGGTGGGCGACAGAAACTGGTCGATGAGATAGCCGTGGGCGCCATGGAGCTCCACTCCGTCAAACCCCGCCTTTTTCGCCCTGAGCGCGGCATCGGCGAAATAGCCCTCTATCTGGACAATCTCTTCTCCCGTCAGCTCTTTAGGAACCACGCCCGCCGCCCCAGGCAACGTCGAAGAAGATACGATTTGCATACCGGCGTTTGCCGCTTCCTTGGCCTCGCGGCCCCCGTGATGGAGCTGGACGGCGATTTTAGCCCCGTTCTCGTGTACCGCGTCCACCAGAGAGCTCATCCCCGGGATGAATTTGTCGTCGCTCAGGCCTATCTGGCCATTGAACGCCCAGCCCTGCCGGTGAATGTAGGTCGCCTCCACGATGACCAGGCCCACCCCGCCCTTCGCCCGGGCGGAGTAGTACGCAATGCTGCGCGGCGTAACCGAGCCATCACCGCTCGCGTAGCAGGTGACCATGGGAGGCATGACCAGACGGTTTTTAAGTTCCATCCTCCCGATGCGTATCGGTTCCCAGAGCTTCCGGTACATCTTGCCCTCCTGATAGGCGAGATTATCGGTCTATTTCGATGGCAGCATTGAGGCTGCCCATTCTATGCCGAGCTCTGCCAGCCTGCCCGTCGAAGGCACCCCGTTGGGCCAGCCCATCATGTCGTAGTATATCTTTTTGCCGTTTTCAAAGGCCTGCCGGTCCAGGGCCACCTTGAGGGGGCCGGAGGGATGAGGGGCAAAGAAACGCTCGGGCATGGTATCGTCCTTCGCGGTGAAGCCTTCCCTCAGGTTGAACACCCGGGCCATGTTCACCGAGCGTTCCCCCACCTTAAGCATTTCAAAGAAGGTGGTATCCCAGCCGGTCACCGACCGTAATAGCTGGGTGAGCCGGTCGAAGCCCACCAGGCTCAGCGACATGACGAAGTAGCAGCACACCAGGGAGTTCAGGAGGTGGATAAATTCTGAGTAATACTTGAGCAGCCGTATCTTGGATGCGGAGAGGTCATTGGCGGCCATGGGCTCGAAAATGCCGATCGGGTTCAGCGCGCTCAGCATTGGGCCGTAGTCGGTATAGACGGTGTCGTGGATGTTATGGCAGTGGTCGGCACCGGTGGGCGATATAGCATAGCCCACGCCCAGTCCCTGCTTCAGCCGCGGCTCGTGCATGGGGAGTTCCTGCCCCTTGATGTGCATGGCATACTGCTCCGCACCTTTGCCGATTTTCCTGGCTGCCCTGGCCGTCCCCTCCGCCAGCACATCGCCGAATCCCTGGCGCAGTGCAATCTGCTCTATTATCTGGAGCATCGCCTCTTTGTTGCCGAAGCGGAGGTCCACTCCGCCAGTGTCCTTGCTGGAGATGATTCCATTTTCAAAGCACTCCATAGCGAAGGCAATGGTCGCCCCGCAGGAGATGCTGTCCATCCCGTAGGAATTGATCATCTCATTGCCCATAGAGATAGCCAGCAGGTCAGTGATGCCGCAGTCTGAGCCAATGGCAGCAATGGTCTCGTACTCCGGGCCACCGTACATGGGATTGACCTTGTAGGGCTGGTCAACTTTCACCTCACGCTTGCACTGAACGGGACAGGCGTAGCAGGCCCGCCTCTTCACCAGTATGGTATCCCGCATGTACGCGCCATCAATCTTGTCCGCATTTTCGATGGAGCCGAGCTGGAAGTTGAGAGTGGGTAAACCTCCCCCGCTCTGCAGAGCCGGAACCACTCTCGCCGTGCCGAAATCATGCATGCCCTTGTTGGTAATAGGGGTATTCTGGGCAATCCATTTTGCGATTTCCTTCACCGCGTCCGGTTCGGCCAGGGAGACGCGCTGGTGTCCCCGGCAGGCGATGGCCTTCAGGTTCTTGGAGCCCATCACCGCCCCCAGGCCGGTCCTCCCCGCGGCCGCATCCAGGTCATTCATCACATTGGCGAACCGCACCAGGTTCTCTCCCGCCGGGCCGATATAGGCCACCTTTATCAGGTCATCGCCCAGCTCCTCACGGATGGTGTTCTGGCATTCCAGGGCCTTCTTTCCCCACAGGTGGCGGGCATCTTTTATCTCCGCCTTACCATCATGGATATACACGTAGACCGGCTTTTCGGCTTTGCCCTCCACAATTACCGCATCGAAGCCGGCGAATTTCAGTTCCGCGCCCCAGTACCCTCCGGAGTCGGCCTCGCCATAGCCACCGGTAAGCGGCGACTTGGCACCAACGCTGTGGCGGCCGCAGCCTCCCGCAGGAACGCCGGTAAGCGGACCAGCAGCGAAAATCAGCTTATTATCGGGGCTCAGCGGATCAATGCCGGGTTTCACCTCTTTGAGCAGAAAATAGCCGATCACCCCCTCCCCGCCAAGATACTGGCGATAAAACTGGTCAGGATATTCTTCTGCGGCTACTTTCCCCGTGGAAAGATTGACCCTCAGGATTTTTCCATTGTACCCGTGCGGCATAAGTCCCTCCTTACCGAAAATCTAGCCAACTAGTATACGCTATTTATTAAAAAGCCCGCAAATGCTGGTTTTATTTGCATCTGGCTGATGGCCTTGCCTCACCCCTGACCCCTCTCCAGCCTGTGCCGTGGCATCTGGCCAAACTCTTCCGGCTGGAGAGGGGAATAGTAAGGAGAGGGGGCTTCGCCCCCTCTCAAATAATTCTCCCCCTCTCCAAACAGCAAGGTGAAGTGATTTTCACAGATAAGTATGCTTGGAGAGGGGGACTAAGGGGGTGAGGCAAAGTTAAACGAAGTCAAGTAAGACTAAGCTGAACAACGAAAACCAGATTAAACCTGAATTTTCATTGCGGAGCAAAGGCTAGTATAATACTGTAATAATGAATCACGGGAGGAGCATCGGGTGAACGCGCTCAAATTGCCTCAACTGGCCTGGCATGGAACTAAAGAGCTGGAACTGCCGATTGCCGACGGCTGGGAGGTAGAGTTGGGCTGTATGGCCGGCTGCAACCGTGCCGCACTGACCCCTGAACAGATCAAAGCGGCGGTCACCAAAAACCTCATCGGCGTCCCGCCCATCCGCGAAATGGCCAGAGGCAAAAAAGAAGTGGTGGTCATCTTCGACGATATGACCAGGGTGACCCGGACAGCGGAAATCGTGCCCTATGTCCTGGACGAGCTGGCGGCGGCCGGCATCCCCGATAAGAGCATCAGGTTTATTGTCGCGCTGGGGTGCCACGGCGCCATGAACCGCTCCGACTTTGTGAAAAAGCTGGGCGAGGGAACGCTGTGCCGGTTCCCGGTCTATAATCACAATCCTTACGCCAACTGCACCTACGCGGGCACCACCAAGACGTTCGGCACCAGAGTATGCATCAATGAAGAGGTGATGCGGTGCGACTTCAAGATCGTCATCGGGTCGGTGGTGCCCCACCCCAGGACAGGCTTCGGGGGCGGGGGTAAAATGATCCTTCCCGGAGTGGCGGCCTTTGAGACCATCGAGCACAACCACCGCATGTTCTATGAGACCGCACAGAAAAATCCGTCATCAATGGGGATGGGAGTAATCGACCGGAACCCGGGGCGACTGGATGTTGACGAGGCGGGAGATATGGCCGGCGTGGACGTGCTCATCAACTGCCTGGTCAATATGTGGGGGGAAACGGTGGCCATCTATGCCGGCGCCATGAGGCCGGCCTACGCCGCGGCGGTCGATGAGGCCAAGCGCCATTACCTCACCCCCAAGATAACCGGGAAAGACATCGTCATCGCCAACACCTTCGCCAAGTCCAACGAAGCCTGGATAGGCCTGCCCATCACCTACCCCGCGGTGAAGGCGGAAGGCGGCGACATTGTGATCATCGGCAACCATCCGGAGGGGCAGGTGACTCACTACCTGCTGGGGCCATTCGGGGAGAGCATCTGGGGGCCGCTGCGGAAGGAACGCAAAATTCCTTCTCAGGTCAGACGCCTCATCGTCTACACAGAGTATCCGGATCTGGCCAGCCGGGCCTGGTTCGGTGGCCCGCAAAAGGCGCTGTTCCTGAATAAATGGGATGACGTTCTGAAGGTACTCCAGGAGAACAACGGCAACGGCGCCAGAGCAGTGGTCTTCCCCAATGCCGAGATACAGTACAGCCGCTAGTGGCTGATGTGCAGGAATATCCTGGCCAGGTAGCCGATGACGAAGGCCAGCCCCGCCACCCCGAGGCTTGCTGCCACCATTTCCAGAAATCGCCTGCGGAATGACAGTTCCCTGGCCACGGAGATGTAGAAGCTGAACAGGAACAGCACCACCACCGCATTGAACCCCGTGAAAATCAGGGCGTGGTACACGTTGCCCAAGATGAAGTAAGGAAACAGCAAAAGCACCACAGTGACGGCATTGGCCAGCGCCCCGTACATCAGCGCCTTGAGCGGACTGTGCGTCCCACCGCTTGCCCTGGTGCCCAGGTATTCGGTGCTGGCTACGGATAGTATCATGGCTGCCCCGGCAATCACGCCGGTAAGGATGATTATCTGAGAATCGCCGAGGGCCATTGTCAGGCCGGCCAGAGTCCCGGTAAGCTCCACCAGCGCCACGTTCAGCCCGCGCACTACATCGGCGGTATAGTGGAGCCTCTCTTCATCTATCATGGCGATGAGCTCCCGCTCGTGGCGGTCTTCATCGCCGGCTATCCTCTCTGCTGCCGGCAAGGATTTGGCTATCTCCCCGTACGCTTTCTGCGCCTTTTCCTCGCCGTACTCCATCAGCTTGATGCCGAAGGTCAAGCCAAACACCTTGGAGATGAGATAGTAAAGCCAGACTTTGAACCGGCTTGGTTGCACCGCCGCGCCGGTGTACTTTTTCCACGTGGCATAGTGGCCCATCTCGTCCCTGGCAATGCGCTGCAGCACCTCACTGTTATGCCGGTCACGGGTTGACCGCGCCAGCTTCCGGTAGATAAAGTGCTCGGTTATCTCACCGCGCTGCATAGTGAGCACCTTATTCAGGATATCTTTATCCAGCGTCTTTTCCCCGGTAGACATATCTATCAGGCCTCCACTCCCAGGAATTCCCTGATCAGGAACCCGATGAAGAAGCTCAGCGCGGCGATGCCCAGACTGATCGCGGCCATCTCCAGAAATCTATGCCGGAACGATATCTCCCTGGCCACCGACATATAGAAGGTGAACGCAAATATCACGCTGATGGCGATGCCGATCATCAAAGCCAGAGAATGAAAGACATTGTCGAAAACGAAATAGGGGAAAATAAGAAGCATCACGGTGACGATGTAGGCGAGGCCGGTATACACCGCCGACTTCACCGGCTTCTGGTCGCTTTCCTCGGTCCTCCGCGACAGATATTCCGAGCCGGCCATGGACATCGCGGCGGCGATGCCGGTGATGAGGCCCACCACCGCGATGAGGCGGCTGTTCTGCAGGGCGAGAGTGAGGCCGGAGAGCGCTCCGCTGAGCTCCACCAGCGCATCGTTCAGCCCCAGAACGATGGAGCCGATGTAGTGCAGCCGCTCCTCATCGATTAAATTGATGAGTGCGTGCTCGTGCTCTTCTTCTTCTCTGGCGATATCCTGCGCGCCGGGAACACCTTCAGCGAGCAAGGCATAAGCAGTCTCTGCCTGTTTCTCACCCCGCTCCATCAGCTTGATGCCGAAGGTGAGACCCAGTGTCCGGGCGATAAAGCAATACCTCCATATCTTCAGCCTGTCCGGCCTGACCTCTTCTTTGCTGTGCTGCTTCCAGAAATCGTAGTGCCGCTTCTCATCCTCGGCAATATCCTGCAGGAGCTTCTTGTTTGCGGAGTCCTGGGTAGAACGCGCCAGCTCCCGATAGATGAAGTGTTCGGTGAGTTCGTTTCTCTGAGCGGCCCTCAGCCGCTGCCTGGTAACCCTGTCCAGCATGGCAGCACCAGCAATGGTTTTTACCAGGGCTTATCTTTCTCTTTCAGGGTCTCGATGAGGGAATCGAGAGTAATCGCTGCCAGGGTAAGGGTGGTGAAGTTGCCCCTCGCGCTCAGTCGGGTGGACAGCTTGGCCATAACCTCGTTGCTGGGTGCTTCCACAATATTCACGAAGTCATACTGGCCCAGCAGAGCATACTGGTCCACGATCTTCACCCCCATGAACTCCACTTCCTTGTTGATTTCCCTCAATATCTCCGGGTCTTCCTGAATGGCTTTCCTCCCGGAATCGGTGAGGGTGGTCAGCAGCATATAGACAGGCATGGCAACCTCCTTATTATCCGCACTACTCAAACGTATTATGTGGATATGCTGCCTCTTTGTCAATGGATAAAGAAAACGGTTCTATTCGTTCTGATTGGTTACTATGGGGTTTGGCCTTCACCACATTTGGTTCTCTCACTCTACCTCACCCCCTTTAATCCCCCTCTCCAAACAGCGAGGTAAGATGGTTTTCAAAAGTAAGTTTGTTTGGAGAGGGGGAGGACTATTTGAGAGGGGGCTACGCCCCCTCTCCTTACTATTCCCCTCTCCAGCCAGGAAAAGTTTGACCAGCTACCGCGGCACAGGCTGGAGAGGGGTCAGGGGTGAGGTAAAGCCATCAGCCAAATGAAAATAAAGCCAAGAAAGCCGTCAGATTTTTCTGCCCGGCGAATTGTGTGCTATCATAGGTAATAATCATGCCAGAAACGCTCAAACTCCTTTCCGGAAATGAGGCTCTCGCGCTGGGGGCTTACCACGCCGGCGTCAGGCTGGCCGCCGCCTATCCCGGGACCCCCAGCACCGAGATACTGGAGAACATCGCCCGCTTTGATGACGTGTATGCAGAATGGTCCACCAATGAAAAAGTGGCCATGGAGGTGGCGCTGGGGGCTTGCTACGCCGGAGTCCGCGCCATGGCCGCCATGAAACAGGTGGGGCTGAACGTGGCCAGCGACCCCTTTATGGCCGCGGCCACCACCGGCGTCAATGCCGGGCTGGTGGTAATTTGCGCTGACGACCCAGGTGCGCACAGTTCGCAGGGAGAACAGGACAACCGCCACTACGCCAGGCTGGCCAAGGTGCCCATGCTGGAGCCGGGCGATAGCCAGGAAGCCTACGACTTTCTGTCTTATGCCTTTGATTTGAGCGAGCAGTTCGATACGCCGGTGCTGGTGCGCACCACCACCCGCATCTCCCACTCCAAGACGGTGGTGAATGTTGCCCGCCGCCGGGAGAATAGCAGCGCCAGACCCAGCTTTGCCTACAATGCAGCCAAATACGTGATGCTGCCCGCCCACGCCCGACTCCGCCATCCCCTGATGGAAGAGCGCATCGTGAAGCTGGCAGAGTATGCGGAGACCTCGCCGCTCAATCAGGTCATTGAAGGCGACAGCAACCTGGGCATTGTGACTGGCGGCATCGCCTACCAGTACGCCCGGGAGATATTTCCCCGTGCTTCCTTTCTCAAGCTGGGCATGACCTATCCGTTGCCCGCAAAGCTAATCCGCCAGTTCGCCTCCCGGGTGAAAAAACTGATGGTCATCGAAGAACTTGACCCGTTCCTCCAGGAGAACATCCAGGCCATGGGCGTTGAGGTGATGGGAAAAGAATTCATCCCCAGTGTCGGCGAGCTGAACCCGGACGTCCTGGCGGAAGCCGGCTATAAAGCTGGACTGCTGCCCAAACCGCAACGGTCAACTGCACAGGTATCCGCGGACCTTCCCCGCCGTCCCCCCCTCCTCTGTCCCGGCTGCCCCCACACCGGTATCTTCTCCATCCTGAGCAGCATCGGGCAGCGCTCCCGGGCGGGGAAAAGCAAGGGCGAATTGCCGGAATCCAAGCTCATCATCACCGGCGACATCGGCTGCTACACGCTTGGTGCCTATCCCCCGCTTCTGGCGATGGACACCTGCGCCTGCATGGGCGCCAGCATCGGGGAGGCCCTGGGCATGGAGAAAGCGGGCGTGGACAAGAAAATCGTGGCCGTCATCGGCGATTCCACGTTTCTCCACTCCGGCATCACCGGCCTAGTGGACGGCGTCTACAACCGGGCGCATATCACCCTGTTTATCCTGGACAACGGCACCACCGCCATGACCGGCCATCAGGAGCACCCCGGCACCGGCGTCTCGGCGCAGAAAAAAGAGGCGGGAAAGGTGGTGCTGGAAGACCTGGTGCGGGGCGTCGGGGTGAGCGATGTCAAAGTGGTGGACGCCTTTCAGATGAAGGAGTTGAGGAGCAGCGTGCGCAGTGCGCTGGACAACCCGGAGCTTTCGGTGATAATCGTGCGCGGGGCCTGCGCGGTGCAGGCGCCGAAGCAAGGCGAGCCGAGGGCCATCGACACGGAAAGGTGCAACCTGTGCGGCACCTGCCTGCTCCTGGGCTGCTCGGCAATCCAGCGGCGGGACGACGAAAAAATTTTCATCGAACCGGCGCTCTGTGTCGGCGAAAGCTGCGCTATCTGCCAGCAGCTCTGCCCCCGGAAAGCAATCGCCCCGAAATCTGAAATACCTGAGGCGGCGCATTGAAGAAGCTAGATATTTTAGTGACCGGCGCCGGCGGCCAGGGAATCATCCTGGCCAGCGACATCATCGGCGAGACCGCCATCGCCGCCGGCTACGACGTCAAGAAGACCGATACCCTGGGAATGGCGCAGCGCGGCGGGAGCGTCATCAGCCACCTGAGGATTGCCCGGAAAGTATGGTCGCCCCTCATCGGGCAGGGAGGAGTAGACCTGCTCATCTCGCTGGAGAAGCTGGAGGCAGCCCGCTGGGCCAGCTATCTACGTGAAGGCGGAATTGCCATCGTCAACGACCATGCATTACCTCCGCTATCGGTGAGCCTGGGCAATGCACGCTACCCTTCCGATGAAGAGATTTTAAGCATTCTCAAGCAGCATACCGATAGCGTGCACTTTATCCCCGCCACCCGGCGGGCCCGCGAACTGGGGAACGTCAGGACGCTCAACGTCTTCATGCTCGGCTGCGCCTCGCGCTTTATGCCCTTCACCGTCAAGCTATGGAAAGAGAGAATTGCAGAGCGGCTGCCGGAGCACGTCCGGCAGATAAACCTGACCGCGTTCGACCTGGGAAGAAAAGAGGTGAACGGTGTCCATATCGGAACGAGTTAAAAAGAGCATGGCGGAGGGCTCCTGGATCCGCCGCATGTTCGAGGAAGGGGCCGAGCTGAAACGGGAGTTCGGCGAAGAGAACATCTTCGACCTCTCGCTGGGCAATCCCATCATGGAGCCGCCGCCCGAGTTCCGCCAGAAGCTGAAGGAACTGGCCACAAACCCCCTCCCCGGGATGCATCGCTACATGAGCAACGCCGGCTACACTGAGACCAGAGCGGCGGTGGCGGAACAGCTAGCCCTCGAGACCGGCATCAAGTTCACCGCGAACGAGGTCATCATGACCTGCGGGGCGGCGGGAGGCCTTAATGTGGTGCTCAAGACCATTCTCAACCAGGACGACGAAATCATCATCTTCGCGCCGTTCTTCGCCGAGTACGTCCACTATATAGAAAACCACTACGGCGTGCCCATAATTCTGCCCACTGACAGCCAGTTCGCTCCCCGGCTGGACGCGCTGGAAGAGGCTGTGAACGCTAAGACCAGAGCGGTCATCGTCAATTCCCCCAACAACCCCTCCGGGGCCGTCTATGATGAAGAACGGCTGAAGGAGATAGGCAAGCTATTGCGCCAGAAAGAAGCCCGGTACGGGACGCACATTCTGCTGGTCAGCGACGAGGCCTACCGCAAGCTAATCTATGATGGCCTCAAGTATCCTTTTCCCATCCGCCACCACCCCAACAGCATCATCACCACCTCGCACTCCAAAGACCTGGCGCTTCCCGGCGAGCGCATCG
>Ga0068714_10005437_pt1 | contig 13528 bp, 11 predicted proteins | sample MTBNYHSulfiMetaG_FD_62988 | JGI IMG/M metagenome (GOLD analysis project Ga0068714, IMG submission 62988) | Enrichment culture microbial communities from rom New York Harbor, USA that are MTBE-degrading - MTBE-NYH (New York Harbor Sulfidogenic)... | ecosystem: Environmental > Aquatic > Marine >... | reverse complement strand
CTTAAAGGTCTTAGGTGAAATCCCCGTGCGGCTATTCAGGTAAATCTTTGTAAAATCGGAGAGCGATATTCGTTTTTCAGTCTCAAGGTGGAAAAGCCTGCCCTTTAGCCATTCCTTTTCCATTTCTCGAAAGATTGATTTTGCTTCGCTTTGGTCTCGCGTTGCTAGGGACTTGGCCTTGCCCCTGCGAAACTCTACATAAAATATCCCGTTAGGTCTTCGATATAACCGCATAGACACATTCATACACGAAGACCTTTCATAATATCAAGAGCTTTTTCTCTCGCGGTCAATTGTATGGATTGAGATTCGCGGTAGGTATCGAGAGACTTTCGATCGAAAATCCAATCTCCTCGTTTAGAATCTGGGTCACGAAAGCCTTTTATTTTCCCGTCTTGGGCAAGCTCAATCAGGCGATGTTTTCCTATAGAAGCATAGTATGCCGCATCATTGAGTTTTAACCACCGTTTTTCAAGCATTATCGTACTCTGGTAACCTGTGAAGTCCTACGGGATACTAGCAAAGAACCACCCGTTGCCAATATCAGATAAGGGTCATTATTTTTATTATTGACCCTGGGTATCAGGAAAGTAAGAACCCGCCCCATCGGTATGAAATCTGTCTTCATCTCCACCTTTTTCTCAGCGTCTCGATATTTTGTATCTAGAAGCACGGTATCTTTGTACTTAGAAGCACGGTATTTGTATCTAGAGTCACGGTATCGCTTTTCGTAGGATCGAGACATTTGTATCTTGAATCACGGTATTTTTGTATCTAGAGGCACGGTATCTCCGGTGAGCTAAAAAAATTCTTCTTGATCCCAAACGTGACATCTAACACCTGTTTGTCCCTTTTCAGCCTGTTGTAACTTCGCCTGATTTTTCGTAACGTCTTTAATAAAGATTTCTTTGCTCTTTGCTAACAGAATATAGCAGGCCGGGAAGGACAGTCCTCCTCTCCCGTTCCCCGATCCCGGTTTCCCCGGCCTGTGAGGGTTTTTGCAATGCGTAAGAGCTCTGACAGGCCGGGGAAATCAGGGGAAAATAAAAGGAACAAAAGGGAGGATATGTCCATGTTAACAATCGCTGAAATGCTTTCTCCCGAGGTCGTGGAAGACCTACGGGAAATGGAAGACGAGATTTTAGAGGAACAGGAGTACAGGGCTACGGACGGCTTTGCCGTCTATACCCTGGAAGAACTTGAAGAGCGGGATATGGAGATCCGCGAAGAGGTGTCACGCTATCCGGCTAAGGTCTGGAGTGGCCGGTTCAGCAAACCGCTCCAGAAATGGACGGCGACCGAAATGCTTCTGGACCGCCAAGCATTGGCCAGAACCTATCTCCTTGAATCCCTTGAACTTGACTGGGTCAATAGCCGGTTAAGTGAGAAGGGTAGGGGAGAGGAAGCCGAGGGTCGGTTCAGGCCGACAGGAGGCCGCGCCAGGATGGAGTCTTTCCGGAAAAGCTTCGGGGCAAAACTCAGAGGGAAAACTTCTGAGTATGCCAGGAACTTCTTCAAGGTGCCGGATAGCAATGGAACCTTCCAGGATGATGGAAACGTTTCATTTCGTCCGGGCTGGGAAGAGGCCTGGCAGAGGGCCTCCGAGGAAGCGGCTGTTGTCCAGGACATGCAGGCGATAAACTCCTGGATCGACGGGCTGTCCGAGGAAGATCGCAGGTTCTTCCTTGAGACGCACCTGAGTCCGAAGTTTGACGGGCTCTGGATAGCCCCGGAAACGGACCCGGAGGCTTTGGCCTGGTGGGATTCTTCTTCGGACACGCCGCTTCCGCGGTTTGTCGAAGAGGAAAGACCCATGGTCGATGCTCAGGTTCACGACTTTGTCGTGAAAAAGACCGGGTACGACATGGACCGGATAGAGGCCCCGGAAGAGCACCTTTCCCTCCTGACAAGGGCCAATCTCTCCGGCTATCACATTCGCCGGAAAGACAGCGCTAAGACCGTTGGCCTCGGAATGACCCGCCAGGACCTTTCCAAGGCTTGCCTGTGGAAACACTTTGATTTGCGAAAAGCGGTTTCCAACTGGGTAAAGCGGGATCTGACCAATATTAAAAAGGCCAGGGAAAGGAAAGAGGTGTGGCAGCCTGTCTTCGAGGCGGCCAAGGTTCTCTACCGGGAGGCAAGGACCTGCAAGCCCCGCAAAGCCACTGATCCGGAAAGGATGGCAGCCGGCGTGGTTTTTCTCTTTGACACCACCACGACGATACCGAAAGACAGGGTATTGTCCTGGGGCGGCTTTGCCGAGGCGCCTAAAGAGGTGCCCTTGAAGGCTGGCGCTGACCTGGAAAAGGTCAAGTCAGCGGTGTTCGCGGCAAAGAAAGAGGTCAAGGAGGAGACATGGGGTCTTCTGGATGTTGTGATCCGGGGATTTCAGGAGGCTGGCGCCTGCGTAAGCAAGCGCAAGGCTATCCAGGCTGAGGCCATGGCTGCGGCGGCTATCCTGTGCTTCTGTCAGAATGGTGTACCGGCTACAAACCTGGCCTTCTGGGGCGGGTTTGACGGACCGGCAGAAGCACGGAAGGCGGTCATTGGAAAAGGTGACCCTGAAGAACTTCGCAAGGTGGTTTTCACTGCGCGCAAGGTACTGAAAGGGTCCGGCGGAAATGAGGAAAAAGCAGCGTAACCCTTTGAGGCGTGCCAAGTTACACCCGGCCTGCACGCCTCAAAAAAATTCTGGATTTGACAAACTACTGGAAAAATGTTCCTACGTCGATAAGCATAACATCTTCTTCCTTTGCTACCTTTTTAAGCTTTTCAGAAAATCCACTTTTTGAGAATATCATAAAACGCTCGACACGATCGCTTGTACCCCATTTTACCTTGGGGGCTTTCTCTTTCAGGTTCTCGAGGATCGGGAGACCCAGCGGCTTCGGATTCCACTTCACTTCGCCAAAGTATATAGTTTCCTTGTTATCGTCCAGGGCTACGATATCTATCTCGTTGTTCTTATCCCACCACCTGCCAATAGAGTTGAACTCGATGAGCCCTTCTTTCATAAGCCGCCAGCATGCCTCGCGACAGACTCGTTCGAAGGCGAAACCAAGGTATGAGCCAAATCCTCTCCTGATCTGTTCCATAACCGGCCTTACGTTTTCTATCTCAAGGTGGCTACGGTTGGGAAAGACATACCGGAACCAGAAAGAAAAGAAATGATCCCCGATCTTATAAAGACCAAGCCTGCTTTTCTCAGGGTTTTTCTCCGTGACCGGTACTTCTTTTTCGACGATAGCCAGGCTGCGCAGGATATCGATATACCGGGCCACCATGCTCTTCTCAAAGCCGCACGCTGCCATTATTTCCCCTGGCTTTCTTTTCCCTTCAGACAAGGCCCTTAGTATGGCAAAATAGTTTCTCGGCTCTCTCAATTCCTCCCGTACAAGGAATTCCACTTCCTGATAAAGGAAGGTTCCTTTACGCAGGATATTGTTTTCTATGTTCCCGAAAATATCGAGGGAAGGATTTAGTTTCTCCAGGTATGCAGGTATTGCGCCACATACCGCGTATATATGCACGAGATCGTCGAACGTCTTCTCCGGGAAAAATCCGGTCAGAGCCTCAAAAGGCATTTCCTTTACCTCGAGCGATCCGGTTCTCCGCCCGTAAAGCGGAGCCTTATGAAGCAGGACCTCTCTCTCCATCATGCCTATGCTGGACCCAAGAAGAATCAGAAAAATAGGTGTATTTTTGAGGTGTTCATCGATTCCCTTTTGAAAAACGCTCGATATAGCCTTGTTGGCGTTCACTAGATATGGAAATTCGTCAAAAACCAGTACCATCCGAGTCTTAACTTTTTTTGCCAGGTACGTGAAAAGCTGCTCCCAGTCTTTGAATCCATTATCCCGCAGGATACTGTCATCGAAAGCTGTTCCCACGATCTGACCGATACTTTTAAGTTGCACCTTTTCGGCAAGGGCGTCCGATAGATAAAAGACAGCGGGTTTATCTTTAATAAACTCCTGCACCAAGCGCGTCTTGCCAACCCTTCGGCGACCATATATTGGAATAAACGAAAAGGATGGCTCCGCGTACCAGTCGTTCAACTGCCTTAGTTCAGTACGCCTGTTAATAAATGTTCGTTCCATGCCCGTCCAGTATAATCGTGTTTAGTATAATCGTGATTATACTATTTTAGGTAGTAAGTCAACAAAAAACCAAGACATTTTCTCCTTATAGGAAGGCGAAAGTCAAGCAAAATTCACCTCTTGAAAAAAAGAATAGTAGTTGAGTTCTCCCTTGAGCCTGAGACTTTCAAAGATGCTGTTTTCAAAAAGCCTGCCCGGGGTCTAGTCTGGCGAGGTCATTGGCAAGACCACTGTCCAGGTTCTGAATCGTCGGCGGTAGGCCCTTTCCACTATGGCTTCAAAGCGAGCTCTCTACCGAGGATTTTGTTGACAAAGCGTTCTCCGAAGTCTTCGTGTGCCACCAGTTTGCGAATGCGCTCTAGGGCTTCAGGTTTGCATCCGGCATTCTCAGCAGCTTTCATGGTGTGTTGGTAGGCTGACCACACGTCGGTGCCGGTGATGTCGTAGCCATACCCCTCAACCAGCCAACGGAGTGCGGCCATGCCAGCCTCCACGGCAAATCGCGGCTCTGCAGCTGCCATATCCCGCGCCGCCCGGGTGAGGGTCCTGGGATCACAGGGCGTTTGGTTGGCCAGGTCAATAGCCTCGCTATAGAGTCCCGCGGATTTGGCCGCGGTAAACCACTTGCCTTCGTTGCCGGGCGTGCTGGCCACGAGATCACGCAGGATATCGCGCACATCCTTGTTCGGGTATTTTTGGGCCATGGTGCGAAACATTGCCAGATGCGTCGTCTTCTGATTGGCCTGGATGGAATAGCGGTGGTAGGCTTCTTCGGCCATGCCGCTTGAAAGCAGGATTTCTTCGCAGACCCGGGCAATGGCGATGGAACTGGCGTTCAGCTCACGGGAGTCCTCTGCATACCGAAGGGCCTCGGCCTTGTTGCCCATGGCCACCAGCGCCTTTACGCCCCACTGCCGGTCGTGCCAGAATTTGTAAGGCGCGAGCTTGAGCAACTCCAGGATTTCTTCATGCCGCCCGGCCTTGAGCAAGGCGCTCAGGCAGGCGGCTGTGCCCTTGAAATAGCCGCGCAGCCCGGGATCCGGGCTCCAGGCCAGGCGCACCCCGCCAATCAATTCGTCTGCCCAGCGCGAGGCGCGTTCAGGGGTCACGCAGAGTTCTCCCCAATAATCAGGCAGGATCTCGATGTAGGGTATCTCATCCTCTTCCACGGCCCGCCAGAGGTGTTCCATCCATGTATCGCGCAACGCATCGTCGGCCGGGGCTCCGGCGATGATGGGCACTAGGGCCTCTATGGCGTTGTTGACCGCCGTGCCGATGGCACCCGAGGAACTGTCCACGTGCTCCAGGGCGGGCGACAGCTTTTCCAAGAACAATACCGCACCTTCTGCGGCCAGCACTGCATCTTTACTGGCCACTTTTTTGATCTCGGACACTGCCTCCTTGATTCGGGTTATGGCTGGGTGCGATCGCCAACCAAAGGCGTGCCGCCGGAATCGGGTGCGGAAGGCCCACCTATGAGTGGTACCGGGGTTCATTTTCTTCCTGTTCGCCTGCCTACCGTGCTGCGCACCGGCGCAGGCGGGTCAGTTCTTGGCAGTATATCTACGAGTGCCATCGAAATCTAAGAAAACCATATTAGTCTGTACCAATCAAGTCAAGGACAAAGAGGGGGAAATTGAATGTTCGGCACGCCGGACGTTCTCACCATTCATCCACTTCATTGGATAATCTGCCGAAAATATTGAAAATTATATAGGACTGTCCCGACCTTGTGTCTAACGTTACCTTTTATCAAAATGTCACGTTTCGCTCATCTTGGAAAGGAGTCGCAAGCGGTACGGTTCGAACACACGGCATCTGGAATATTAATCTGCTTTTGATTAGATGCCCCTCCTCAGCGCCACCTTCGTTCGTCAGACGGCATCTTCCTTAGCCTTAGGCCTTTTCTCCAACTCCTTCATTTTCTTAGGTGTGGGCCAGAGTTCATGCAGTCTAGATGATTGCTTCTCCGGCACTTCCCGGCACATGTACGGCCTCAACTTAAATCTTATGCCGGCTTGGGTTGCCAAAGCGTTAAAGGCATCCCACGTCAGTGAAGTCTTTTCGCAATCCGATGACCATAAGCAATGATAGGTTTTGGCACGCTGGCCTTTCTCTTTATAAACTCTTTGTATTCTACCGTGCTTGTATACCGTTATCCCCGTCCCTGACGTATCCTTTTCCTTTGGACGATAGATCTAATAACGGAGTCCCCTTCCTTCGCTCTTTCGTAGAACTGACATCCATTTGAAGGCCACCAGAACCAGTCAACGTGAACACTTTGTTTTTTGACCCTGGACTTCACTTGTTGCATAACCTTAGTCACTGGCTTTTCATCTCCTGGATATGTACAGTCTCCCGCAACACCTACGATCCAGGCACGATACTTGTCAATATTTATGGTCACGCCTGCTCGTGTCTGAGGGAAACCGGAATTGACTTCGAGTCCCTCAATATGTTTCAAAAAATCGTCATTGACCTCCTCCGCCTGTTTTTCAAGTTGAACAATAAACTGCTCTGCGCTAGAGATTATCTCAGGCTGATCAGAAACGACAGCGGCCTCAATCAGACCATTAACAGATGATTTCGACACATTCGCTGAGCCAACTACCGCAATATTGTCCAAGATCATAACTTTGGCATGAAGGCCTGTTATGGAGAAAAGTCTTGCACCTTTGTTGTGTGCCAATCTCAGAGTAGATGCACTGGTCTGGCCCGATTCAATTGCCCGGTCAGAGGCGTCGACTATTAACGTATCTCCGTTTCCAAAACTGACTTGCTGGTCATCGGTAACGTAAGCTATCGCGGCCCTCTTGATTCTTGCGGATTTTGCCTGCTCCTGTATAAATATCCATAGTATGTCACTCAAAACGCGATTCATTGTTCCTCCCGATATCTTATGATTCGAAGCCCTTAGGCTTGGGAAACCCCATGGTTTCCCTCAGGGAAATTCCAAACCGGACAACTTTTCGACACGAATCGATTCCCCGTATGGAGACCGGGCTTGATGACCGTGACCAGTTTCTAAATTGTCATTTATGGGTCTGCTTCAGTTCCCGGTGGTATATCTTCATTGCCCTTTCTGCTCTCCTGGCGGCAATAGACGACTATCAGAGGGAACTGGCAATGTCCATGGGACATTACGTCATAACTCTGAAGCCTCACACGAATATAGTATATACCGCCCATAATCACCTTCAGCTTGATTCCTGAGTCTTTCTGAACGTCATAGTGTGATATATCGGAACAAAGATGTACATTAACAACCATAACGAGTAGCCTGGAATTCGCCAGATTCACGACTCTTTCCCATAACAACCCCTCACTCCTTTCTTTTATCCTCCCACAAAACCTTCAATCCACGAAGTCATTGGATTTTCGTTAATACTGCATAAGACTCACTGCCACAGGAGGTCCGCACGAGGGCCCATGGTGTACGGAATTCCAGTTGCGCGTGAAGGAGCGGGAGCACCTCGCATGGCTCTTCACCCGCCCGGTGACAGTCGAGCGGTTCGTGATGGACAAGGGCTTTCCCGAACTCCTGGCCGGCTTGCACAACCGCGCCGCGCTCCTGCTCGAGCACACCCGCTGGCGCACCCGCGGGGACGAGCGGGTCACAGCAACAACCATTCCATCCGCGCCGGAGGTGATCGGCACACACAACGGCACGATCTACAACGCCGAATACCTGTTCCGCCGCTAAAAGCTGCGGCGTTTGGCCGAGGTGGACAGCGAGATTCTGTTCCGCCTGGCCGCGAACGCCACCCGTGATGGTCGGGTGGACATCGAACGGTTCAAGAGCCAGGTACGGCAATGCCGGGGCCAGATCGCCGCCATCATCGCCTCCAGGACCGATCCGGGCATCGTCCTTGTGCTCAAAGGCAACAGGCCGCTTGAACTGCGCTGGAACCGGCGGATACGGGGCCGTCCTCTACGCCTCGGACACCGCATACCTGGACACCGTCCTGGCCGAGGAAACGGGCTGGCACGATCTTTCGATCCCGCCAATGAGCATGGTGGTGTTCCGACACGAGGACCTAGCGGTGTATTCCATAGATACAACTCGAGGCCCTCGCCCAGGAGAGAAGGGGAATGGAACTATGATACACACACCTCAATGAATCCGAGCAACCAGACAATGAACCCTGAAGAATCCTTAAAGGCGAACACGAAAGGAATGCTGAGGCTCTTCGTCTATGGGACTCTCAAACGCGGATTCTGGAACCACGACCGCTTCTGCCGGGGCGTCCTGGCGGGGGAGAACGCCGTGGTCCGCGGCCGCCTGTTCGAGGCGCGCTCCGGCATCCCGGTTCTCCAGGTCCCGAAGGAGGACATCCTGGCCCACGAGAACCGCCGACCCCTTGGCCAACGTGGCCACACAGGCGTGCGTCGTGGCCGAAGTGCCCGGTCCCTGACCCAAAAAAACCCCGCCGTTCCCCAGATGAACGCCACGGTCGCGCCCTAGGGGCCCCGTGTAGGGGGAGTTTCGCGCCTTCTACGACCCAGAGGCCCGTCTTCCTGCCATCGACCGGCTGGAGGGATTCCACCCCGGCGCTCCAAGTCTCTACAGACGGGTCCTCATGCCGGTCTGTATGAAGCAGGACATTGCTGCGTTGGCGTGGGCATATGCCGAAAAATCGGGGCAGCGTTTTAACCGTCTTTTGCCGGCTGGGAGGTGGCCATCATGAAGCCGCATCAAGGGCCAATCGCAAGATTTCTTTTGCTTTTTTGTGCCACTTGCTATAAAACTCGCTACTGTATTTGCAGGGAAGCCCTTGGTCTATCATCAGACAGCGAGGTACGCTTACATGATTTCGCGAGAACGAGATTATACGGCTTTGGTGAAAAAAGTCCGGAAGCAACTGGCCTTGAGCCAGGAAGACTTGGCTCGGGAACTTGGCATCAGTTACACCACCATCAACCGGTGGGAGAACGGACAATCAAAGCCTTCAAGAATGGCCAAGGTCCTGTTTGACGCCTTCTGTGAAAAGATGATCGCTGCAGGGAGGCTGGCTCTGTCCAATGATTAAAGCGACCCCACGAATACTCGGCAGAGAAGTCTAAATGAATAATTTCGGCAAAATAATCAGTTTCATCTGTTCCGCTGCCGCATGGAGCAAAACGAAAAAATCACGGCAAAGTTCATGAATGAGGAACAGTTCCGCGAGGCTGAAAGCCAACGCCTCCCCAAGGAGGTCTACGAGCAGATTAGGAAGGAGGATGCGGGATGAAGAAGCCCGAAACCTCATCTCCAAACGAACGTCAACATGAGATCAATTCTTATCCAAGTGACTTTCAAATTCAGCACCCGGTGGGAGATAAACAATCTGATTTAAATTCTTGCTCTCCGAGCATTTCTGAGCTTCAGCAAGCTATCCATGAACAACTCAAGAAACTTGGATTCACCAAAAATGGGAAAGGGTATGTAATTGAGGGGCAGTTGACTAAACAAAGAATACGGGATTTCCATTCAAGAAAACGGATTGAAGTGTTGCACAATAACAAGAGTTTTATTGAGCAATATGGCCCAGATTTGGTCCTGAACTTTGCGACCGGGAGACAAGTTGATCCTGAAGCGATAGACCCAGAACTGATTGAGGTAAAACCAGAATCAAAGGAGTCGCGGCTTTTCAGGTTTGCACGCCTTTTGTGGTCAGTGCCGGTTTCTCAAGGCTTTGGTCGCAGACTACGCTTTCTTGTTAGAGATAAGCAAAATGGCCAGTTGATAGGTCTTTTTGCCATCGGTGATCCTGTGTTCAATCTTTCAGCTCGTGACAAATGGATTGGTTGGACATTTGAAGATCGAAAAGATCGCCTAATACACATAATGGATGCCTATGTAGTAGGTTCTGTTCCTCCGTATTCTCAACTTATTGGTGGTAAGTTGGTAGCGGCTTTAATGGGAAGCAAAGAGGTCAAAGAGGCATATGAGCGTAAATACTTAGGACGGCAAGCCGTAATCAGTGGAAAAGAAAATAGAGCGCGGCTCGTGTTACTTACAACCACCTCTGCTATGGGACGGTCTTCGCTTTATAACCGTCTTGCTATACCGAACGGGCCACGGTTCATTAGGATCGGGGAAACGAGAGGTTTTGGCCACTTTCACCTTTCCGGCGAGATATTTGAGCAGATGCGGGGTTATCTGGAGGCAATCGGTCATCCCTACGCTACTGGAAATCGATTTGGGATGGGTCCAAACTGGAAAATACGTGTTGCCCGGACTGCGTTAGAGAAAATTGGGCTCGATGCCGATGACATTCTTAATCACGGCATTGCGCGAGAGGTATATGCCGTGCCTTTAGCCCTCAACTGGCAGGAAATCCTGCTAGGTACACAGAAAAATGTTCGCACCTGTGTCCTCCCAGCTTCCGAAATTATGCAATTCTGTTTGAATCGGTGGATAGTACCAAGAGCTTCTCGCGATAAACGTTACAAGAGCTTTGCGCGGTGCAGAATAATGGAACATCTGTTAAATGGTGGCGTTGGGTCAGCTTGGTGACATCCGAATTCGCGATTATCAACGGTCAGCGGTGAAAACGTGAAGCAGAGGTGATGCAAGTGGATCTTAGCAATTGGCAGATTCGTCTTGAAAAGCACTTCGCACAATTGCGAAAGGAGCGATCTGCTATTGCATCCGACCAGCCGATATTCGGACTCGAGCACGGTCTTAGCACCGCTGAGATAGTAAATCTCTCGGGAGCTATTCGCGAGCATATTCGGCATGGGGCTCCATCCCGCGATCATAGGCTTGCTTGGATAGTGTATGCTTCAGAGTTGGGCTATATCTACGCTGGCGATGAATATTGGCAGACCTTCGAAGACGAAACACCTGGTTGGACCACCTATGGTAATCGCACTTGGCTCCGTAACAGCTTTTTCTGGTTTCACGAAAATTTCGGTGGTGCCAAGCCATCGGGACGCTGGGCCGAACACTTCTCCATTATCTGTTGGCCTATAACAAACGCGGTCCTACCTCGGGATCTCCAACGACAGCTCGCTCGTATATTATTTGACCTGCGGCATTCGTTTTCGGCAGAGCTTTTTGAATCACCTCTGACGCTTGGCGAGTTCATAGCAGCCCGAAGTTGGAACGCTACATCGCGATTCCAAAATCTAGCCGAGGAAACGCTACTCGTCGGACAAATCGCTGCGGCGTTGCTCCTTCATGGTGAAACCGGCACTTCACAGCTACTATACCCGGCAACTCTTCAGAGGATCGGTGAAGACTTAGATCGAGAGCGCCGGGGCCGCGAGTGGATGCGTTCCGCGAGACGGTTTGCTCAAGAACGGGCACACATCTGTGGCCTTTCCTTTAGCCGTAGTCAGTTATCTCCGACTGAACGTCGCCCCGAACATGCGCGAGCGGAAATCGCTGCACTCGGGATCGAACCGAGACTTTTGCTGAAACCAATGGATTCTGAGGGAACATCTTGGGACGTATCGATTGAGATTCCTGACTTGTCGCATTTGTTGTTCAGATTTCCTCGTTTTCGAGACATTCTTGCTGGCTCACGTTGCGTCGTCGCTGGCTCTTCGGGTCGTCCACTTGCGAGGGGACGTTGCCTCCACGGAGCGCAGCGAGTAACTATAAACAGATGGCCGCAGCCAGACGAGGTTCTCCTGCAATTCGAGCAAAAGGATTCCCAACTGGAGTATCTCTTACGAACCGAGTGTCTCCTTCGTCCTGGCTCTCCTTGGCTCTTTAGGATCGCGTCGGATGGTCTTGCATACGAAATGCGAAGTCTGCATGTTCGGCCGGGCGAGCGATACATAATCATCAGTTCTGCTGGCCTTATTGGGGCAAGTGGACATGCGCAAACTGTAGAATTGTCGTGTGAGGGGGTCGACGGCGCACTCATCGAACTCCCCACCGCTCTGCCGGAAGAATGGGAGGAGGAATTACGAACCCTCGGACTCAGTCAAGCTAAGACAATTGAGGTATGGCCCGCTGGGCTGGCCGCAGTCGTCTGGGATGGGGAAGGCCACGGTGAGTGGCTTGCATCCGAGCGCCCTTGCTTAGCGATTCGTTCCGATCATCCAATTGATGCGCTCCTAGTCTCCTTGGGCGACACTGACGATATGTGTCTTGAATTGACACCGATTACTCCCGGCGAAGCAGTCTTTGTAGAACTTCCACAGCTTTCGGTAGGCCTCCATACCGTACATATTTCCACACGCCAACAAGGCTCGGGAGAATCGGCGCCCTTGGGTGACCTTGACGTGGTTATGCGAATACGAGAGGCGCGACCTTGGTCACCAGGTATTAGCCCCCAAGGACCTCTGATCGTACAAATGGACCCTTCGTCGCCAACTCTTGAACAACTTTGGGAAGGACGTGTCGAGGTTGCAATCCATGGGCCTGATGGGCGCCATGTTAAGTGCAAGGTTAGTTTGTTCGAGAGAGAGGACAAAGGAACTACAATCACCCGACAACTACCCCCGCTCGAATTGCCAGTCACACCCGCTGCTTGGCGAGGTCACTTTGAGAAGCACTTCAGAAAACTAGAGGAATCAGAGAACGCGTACGACACCGCGCGCGTTTGTGAACTCGAATTCGGAGCCGACGAACTTGGGGCATTCAACGTCCGTTGTGAACGAGAGTTCACACCGGTTAGATGGGCGTTACGCCGTGACGGACAAGGATATGTGGCTCGGCTGATCGATGACAGCGGAGACTCAGCGAACCCAGTTGTCAGCGGCTACACCTTTGAGGCCCCGCACATTGAGATGATGCTTGACGCTGCTTCGGCATACAGAGTGCCCTCAGCCGGCGGTTTGTACGTGGCTCGTAAGGAGGACTTCGCGGCGTCAATAATCATTCCTCCTGAAGTCCGCATCCGCAGCCTTGCCGATCTTGGTTGTGACCCGTGCGTTGGAGGACAGGAGCGCTCGCCCGATAACCTAATCCGTTTGCTTAGACTGGCCATGATGTGGGGGCATGCCCGGCTTTCCGGCAACCTGCTCTCGTCACTGCGACAACGCGATGTCCTGCTGGCGTTAACACGTCACGCGTTCTTGATTCTTGGGGGAGAGAACTGGAAACAAGCCGAGTCCTCGGTCCGGAATGAGGATGGCGGTTTTATGGAGTTAAAGCGTGCAGTTTCAAAACGCCGAGAAGAGGCGGGCCTCGCTGCGGTTCTTGCCCAAGAATATGTTTCTCTCGCTACCGCCACATGTAGCGAGCGCGTATTACGTTTAGCGTCTCTTGCAATCAAGTTCCTTTCTTTGCCGTCAATTTCATCGACCAGGATTGTCGCTGGCTCGTCGATGAACCATAGACAGCCAGACCGAAATGCGAACGACTCCCAGTGGCTTTGTGAGTTGGCGCTCCGACTTGCGAGCGATCCAGTCAATGTTGAGACTTGGGCGGGACAGAGTTTACGCGGTGGTATCGCACAACTTCTCGAGACACCCACTCTGGCGAGAGC
>Ga0068714_10005435_pt1 | contig 13531 bp, 12 predicted proteins | sample MTBNYHSulfiMetaG_FD_62988 | JGI IMG/M metagenome (GOLD analysis project Ga0068714, IMG submission 62988) | Enrichment culture microbial communities from rom New York Harbor, USA that are MTBE-degrading - MTBE-NYH (New York Harbor Sulfidogenic)... | ecosystem: Environmental > Aquatic > Marine >... | reverse complement strand
CATTATAATGATACGACATCCGCACCTTGACATTGTCAGTAGGAATGTTTCTGCTCTGGCAGAAAGAAAGCACATAAATGCCAGCGCACGAGCCAATCGAGGCCAGAAAAAGATCGAACGGGGCCGGAGCCGAAGCATCGCCACCACTCTTGACTGATTGGTCTGTTTTAATTATAAAATCACCATACTTGACGTCAACACGCTTGCCATGAGGAAAATATATTTCAAGGTCCATAGTTTGTCTCCTTTCATTGGATATCATCTTCGATAAAATCTGATTTTATTCGTTTGATTTAACTGTATCATTGGATACATCATTTCTGAAAAAGTTTCAAAGCACATTGAGAACGAGAGTGATGGTTTTCTGTTTGACAGAAGTGAGAAAACACATATATAATCCCTTACGGGCATCAATTGCTCGCTGAAACCACTACCTACAATTATCAGGGAGAAACACCATGACCGACCAGATGCAATTCAAACCGGAAGACGTCAAAAAAGCCCGTTTTCTGTATGATTTCATCAATGAGACTGAACTTTTCATCGCCAATCTTGAAATTCCACGCAAAGTGTTTGAATTAGAAAAGCTTCAGTATCTGCGGCTATTACTCGATAATCCACGGTGCAGTCGCAAACGCCGGGATGAGGTGGATGAAATGCTCAAACAACGTAAGGAAGAACTCGATGGGCTCAAGGACCAGTCACGATCATTCAACAATGAGCTCGAAATATTCAGAAAACTCTTTCAAGCATTGCCTGAAGCATTGCAGCAGTCCGTGTTGAAACCCGCTCATAAATAAACGGGAGACCGGTTCAGCCGAATAATTGACGGGCAGCAGTGATGGCCTCTTCCTGGATGAGTCGGAGTGGCAGCCCCGTCTTTCTGGCTATCAGGCAGCACTCATCGTACTCCGGATGAAAAAGGTGCGGTTTCTCTTTCCAGAAAGCAATTTTCACGGTGCACTCATGGCCTTGGACCCGGACTTTTCTGAAATCGCGTTTCAGGCTGGTGCGTTCGAGGCCTAAGGCCTTGATTCCGAGCGTGGTTGTTTCTTGGAAAATTGTGTCTTCGATTGTCGTGCGAAACTGTGGTTCGACCAGCACAGACAGAATGATACCCGGTCTGTTTTTCTTCATGATCGTCGGGCTCAGATTGACATCGCGGGCCCCATTTTCAAACAGACGGTCCATCAGATAATCGTAATTCTCGGGGTTCTGATCGTCGATCGAGCACTCGAGCAGCAGCATGTCCTCGCGGTCGAGAGAAACCGACAGTTTACCCTCGATGACCCGGAGTGTATTCGGGATTTCCGGCACTATCTTGGTGCCCGCCCCATAACCGATATTGAGCACTTCCATTCGAGGCAATTCCCCAAAATGCTCGACAAGAGACGCTATCAGGGCTGCTCCCGTCGGTGTCACCAGTTCGGTCTTCTGAACACCTGAAAATATCGGGACATTTCGCTCCCGCAGAATCTCGATTGTGGCCGGGGCCGGGACCGGTAACAAACCATGCTCGGTCTGCACAAAGCCACCGCCGACATTCAGGGCTGAAGCGTAACACTTCGGCTTGCCCATTCTCTCGAGCAGGACAAAAGCACCTACCACATCAACAATGGTATCGGCCATCCCGATTTCATGAAAATGAACATGCTCGATGCTTTCCTGATGGACTTTGGCTTCTGCCGCTGCGATCGCCTCCATGACCTTGATGCTGTTCTGAATGGTCCATTCACTGAAAGGTGAACCGGCGATGATGTCGACAATCTCGGACAAATGCCGGAATGGCTGGGGGGCAAAAGAAAGGACCAATTCAGTGCAACCGAGATGGTGACGCTCGGTCTTTTTCGAGGATATCTTCAAATCCACGATTGCCAACTCCTGCATTTCCCGGGCAAATGAAACAATGTCCTGACCGAGATCAAGCAAGGAACTGATGAGCATGTCGCCACTGATACCGGAATAACAATCAAAATAAAGAACATGTCCGTCTATGTCAGTCATGTATTTCCTCTCGAATCCAGTCGTATGGTTAATATTTTCGACCGCACAGATAACCACCGATGGCGATTATCAGGCCAAGTCCACAGTATAAATAATACACATAACTCATCAAGACAAATTTCATGACAAACATACGGTCCACCCGCTGGTAAAGATAGCGATAGAGTTGCAGGTTTATCCCGAGAAAAATGCAGGTAAAGAACATAAAAAACCAAAACGCAGCGGGATAAATCAGACCTAAAAGAAAAGACGGCAGCATCAGATACGTGCAAACCAGTCCGACAGCACTCGAAAAACTGGTATTCAAATCGCTGCGAAAAATCTTCTCCCGCAACATCAAACGGGTCCAGGGGACCGCCCGGAAAAAAATGTCCGAAATAACCAGACTCTTCAACGAATAACGTTTGAGATGGGTCACCTGGAGTTCTTTCAAAAGATGGATGTGAAAACCGAGTTTGGTCAATTTATAACCAAAAGCGATATCTTCCACCGAAGCAGCATCATAATTTTCGTTAAAACCGCCGGACTTCTGGAACACATCGCGACGGATGCCACCGCAGGCTGTCCAGAAGGTGATGGCTTGCTCGGCTGAATGCTGATGAGTATAGTGGTGCAGAAAATTTTTAAATTTGGAGAGAAAATTGTCGATCGGCGTATCGCATGTGTATGAGCCGATCACAGCATCAATGGCCGGCTCCGTTTCAAATAAATTGACAATTCGAGCTATGGTATCAGATTTGATGAGCACATCAGCATCAGTAAAAAACAAATAGTCGCCACCTGCTTCCCGAGCAGCCCTGTTACGGGCAGAAGCTGCCCCGCACGGCTTGTCATGTGTTGACTCAAGAAAATTGACCCCAAATGCCCGGGCAATGTCAGACGATGTGTCAGTGGAAGCGTCATCGCTGACAATGACTTCTATCGGCTGAAATGATGACTGAAAAATCGCACTCAGGCAACTCTCCAGCGTCGCCGCCCCATTGTAGACCGGGACGATGATCGATACGGTGGCTTTCTTTTCCATTTCAGGTCAGGCTGCGACAGATTTGCCAGTAATGACTTTGCCCGTTTTGGGTCTATCACTCTTTCTGGTCTGAACACTTTTTTTCGGTGTTGCGACTGAATCGCTGGAAACCTTGCGGCCCCTCTTTTTGATATCGAGCATCTGGGCCCATGAATTGAGGGCCTTGCTGAAACATTTGTCACAGAAATGTCGCCATTTCTTTTCCTTCTCCATGATCTGCATGATCTGGAAGAATGACTCTCCGATGTCGGTATACAGATAGTCACTTTCCTCGAGCAATGCGGAAAGCTGGTCCTTTTCCAGCACTTTTTCCTCAGGGTAGATTTCTTCATCATACCGAGAAAAAACCTTGCCAATGTCTTTTTTACCACATCGATCACAATCAAATACGACTCGACGCATGCATAACTCCCCTATGTTGTCCTTGTTATAGTATTCCCGGGGCGTCTTCTGAATTTTTCGGAAGAAACCCCAGAAGGCTTCACATCGTTGAGAACAGTGTGCCATACAGGCAACCACAGCTTTCATCCGACCGTCGGGGCAATAAATCCAGTCCAGAGGCTGCCTGCTATCGTTGGTTTCGGTGTCGGTCATGATACATTCCCGGTTGTGGTTGCTCCGCTTATTATCCCTGTATAGCGCCGAACGCTCGTTACAAGATGTGATTGACCACAAAGCTCCTGACCAACCAATCAATACCAGGAAATATGCAGACTGGAAAAGTCAAACAATAACCTTTTCTATTGAATGATGATCACGGGGCGAGAGACACCAGCCCGGATCTGGGTCCTGCCGCTCAGACTGGCATGCGTGCCGATCATCTTCCGGAAGAACTCCCGGTAGTGCTCCTTGAGCACTCTGTTGCCAAAACCTTCTGTCAGGACCAGAACAAGAGGCACATTCTCATCCCCGGTCGAGATGACTCCCAGCTCAGATCCGGCAAAAGCGACCCAGTCTGCGTTGTCGATCGAGGGGGCGATTATTCCAGCCACACCTCGTTTCACGGCCCGCTCCAGAAAGGAACGATTGATCGCTGTGAGTGCGACAAGGACCCGACCATGGTCCATTTCACCCACATCAGCGATATCTGACATTATTTTGAGCGGACCAAAACACTCATTGCCGAAACCGATCACACCCAACAGTCGATAACCGGAATACTTCAGGGTCACCGCCTTGGCTGCATCGGCCTGAACGACCTTTCCTGTGACAAAGGCCCTGGTCTGATTCAGGTGTGTCTCATACTGGATGGTGATCGTCCCGTCTTTCGTGTCGATGTCCCGGACCGTGCCGCTGGTGGGAGAGCTGACCGGATGAGCACGATCTTTCACCAGAAACTGGCCTTTCTCCACAAAATCACCCTTCTGCACCTTCAGCTGGTGCCAGATGCGCCCGGGTTTGATACCAAGCTGTTCAGCAATATTGATCGTGACCGGTTCACCATCATAGTCCTGGATTTCACGGACCACAATCAAACCATGAGGATCGATGCTTACTATCTCACCGCGTAAGGGAGATTCGATGTTGTGGCTGAAACCAAGTGTTCCTGACGGCACAGTGAACAAGCTTTGGCCCATGTGCAATTTGTCGCCAACCTTTACCAGCAATCCCTCAGCTATCTGTTGTTTGGTGAGTTGGTGATGATAGCCGACATGATACTGAAGATCGAGCAAAAAAATCCGCTTCGGCCCAAACCTGTTCTCACCGATCAGAGTGTCCGGTTTGACATCATCGCCGTGCTTTACAAAGATCGTTCCGTCATAAGGCAATTTCCGTTCGATCAGGAAAGGACCTTGCTGGATTTCGAAGGACGTGTCTTCGAACATACCAACTTTACTCTCCAGTTTCTGCAACGGGACTTGAAAAACAGATAGGCCTGATTGGGACAACGGTTTGCCATTGAAGTGCTGAAACCGGCCCCGGCAATCCACAAGAACCGGCAATGTCGTGTTCAGGGCCGGGCTTATTCGCCCGCTGCCAAGTGAAACGTTTCCAGCCAGCTGAAATTCCAGATCACCGCCCTGCTCAAGATAGCAGCACTCACCACCTTTGATGGACAGCGTGCAGTCTGATTTTCGATCGTGCACAACCAGGGCTACCTTGCCTGGATCCATTGAACCTGTCGGGCAATGACATGGCCCACAGTTTCCAGACAATTCTGCTGGAACAAACGCAGAGCATTCTCGGTGTCCACTTTGGACAAGACACCAAGGTGAGGGCTCTTGAAAGAACGATCGATGGCGATTCGAGTAATGCCCACCGGTTTCAACCCATCGGTCAGGACCCTCAGAGCCTCTTCCCTCCGTTTCACATGGGAAATGACACCTCCGGCACCAATAATCTCATCGATGTCCGATTCCTGGAAATAGTCCCGGTCCCGATAACAATAAACAGGTTCGTTTCTGTTGAACCGGGAATGCGTCTTGATCCGCTCCATAATACCCAGCACTGGCGATTTGAAGTGGAGCGTTCGATGCTGCTCCCAGGACAAGCTGATCCCAACCGTGGCCGCTGCCTGCTCTAAATCAATCTCGGCTGACGACAATGGTTTATATGTGGGATTGAGCGTCTTGTTCGCCAGATAATTTCTGACTTCAGCAGAAGAATAACCAGAAGGAAGATACGTTGTCAATTCCTCGATACCCGCCTGGGCCAGAATGTTGGAAAGCGAATAACTCATACCAATGTTGGCCGCTACAGTGCGTCGAAACTCACCCTTGATCGTTGTGAAGATATCGGTCGTGGCGCCTCCCATGTCAACCATGAGTATATTACTTCCCGTTACCGTGCTATAAAGCTCCAGAATACGCTCTACTCCGGTAGGTGTCGGGATGATATCCCTGGTCACCCATTTCTTCAGTTTCGCGTAACCCGGGGCCTGCTCCATAACATTTTCCATGAATAGCCGATGGACTTCTCTCTTGGCCGGTTCCGGGTTCTCTCTGGTCAGACTTGGACAGATATTGTCGACACAGTGCAATTCGAATTTCTCACTCAAAATACTCGCCACAAATTCACGAGCGGCCACATTACCACAAAACACCAGGGGAACTTTCTGCGATTGACTGAACTTGGGTGTCGGGTCTGAAAGGCTCAGCAGTTCGGCCAAGTGGACAATGCCCCCGATATCACCTCCGTCGATGCCCCCTGCCAGAAGCACCAGGTCAGGATGCAACTCTCTGATTAGTCTCATCTTGTCCACAGTGTTCGTCCCGTCATCTATAGTTATGGTCCGCAGAATGACCCCACCAGCACCCAGGGCCGCCAACTGGGCCAACCGGCCCGTGATCACTTTCGTCAGCCCTAAAACAAGGATCTGGAGACCTCCTCCAGCAGAGCTCGTCGTGAGATAACTGCACTCCGGCTCCCCTTTCTGGTCGACAAGTCGCATGCCAGTCTTCAGTTCCAACATCGAAATAGCCTTGAGAACTCCTATCGTGACATCATTCCGGGGGTCTTCCACCGTCGTCGGCACTTCACTCTCGGCTAAAAAAGTCATCTGACCTTCGTGACAACCAAGTAATAAGGCTTTGGTCGTCGTGCTGCCCACATCAGTCACAGCTATGGTTTGTGCGTCACCCATCTCAGCCACCTTTCACGGTCCCGAGCACTCATTCCTTCTGCTCTGCTCAAAATACGATTATAACCTCAATCATCAAATTGAAAGATAAATAAAGGTAAATAAAGGGACAGACAAATAATTATACACAGGTGGACTTCATAACCTGATTTTTCAAGCACGATTTCTTGACTTTGCGTATGTTAATTGTTAGACTTACATGAAGAGGGTGTTGTGAGTATTATTATTCACAAGAAACTATTATTTTGTCCGTATCTGGTTTGAAACTTGAAAAGTGGTTGTTGATGCTGGCTTCATACTGGACTTTTCCCTAGATTGTGATACCGCTGAGTATAAGTATTTTTGTCGCCCAGAATGATTACAATTGGCTTATGAATATAAAGATCATAAAATCGACCCTATTCGGACCTGTGAATGTCATCTGGACTGAAGTTAATGATAATCCCACAATCAAGCGGATTGTGCTCTCAAAACCAGGGCTGTCTGCCGAAGATCAGGTAAAAAGACTTTTTCCGCATGCTCGAATGCATTCCCGCCCTGAGATTGACGAAATCGCCACTGCCATCACCTGGTTTCTGACCGGGGAAAACATAGAATTTTCGCTCGATGTCGTAGACCTCAATTCATGCAGTAAATTTCAACAGCTCGTTTTACGAGCAGAGCACATGATCCGACGGGGTAGCGTCAGCAGCTACAGACTCATCGCTGAACATCTTGGTAAAAGTAATGGTGCCCGGGCCGTGGGAAATGCCCTGGCAACCAACCCATTTCCCCTGATCGTTCCCTGTCATCGGGCTATCCGCTCTGATCTTCAACCCGGTGGCTTTCAGGGTGGCCCTGAAATGAAAAGGGCTTTATTGGCGTTTGAAGGAACACGTTTCGACGCTGCCGGACGGGTTCTCTGTCCCCGTTTTCATTATGCGTGAGCACTATCATTATGAATATTAAGCCTAATTTAATAAATATAAATCTTTCTAACTAATTATATTAATAGAATATAAAGATTCTTATTAAGATATTGTGCCCTATAAATAATATTTTATCTTATCCTGATACTTTTACTGCTTGTTTTTGTTCTTCTCCTGCTCAATGTTCATGGAATCAGCTGGGACGATTGGCGTCATCTAGGTCAGAATCCTGACTACAAAATTACCACGTTCCGGGTAGTAGGAAGCGTCTGGAGAGGGCATCTCCATTCTTTTCTTTTGTCCAATACCGGCCCTTGGTTGTATCGCTTGGTGACATTTTTAATGTATTTGTGCATGTTTGTGTTTGTGGAAATTTCTGGGAAATATTGAACATCTGGATAAACAGGATGCCCTCATCGTTTTACTATTTTCTCTTGTCCCTATTAATGATGCCCATACAACCCTGGTGAGTTTACCTTAAACACTAGGTGATTTTAGTTTCTGGTTCAGAATTAAATGTTTTTCGCGGAGTCTGACATCGTCATTATTCCCTTTCTGGCTTCTGGCGGCTATGTTTTTTTCTCTATGTCTTTTCCTACGATTTCTCTGCTAGCCTTCTCTATGGCATTGCTCAATACCTGGGTGATTTATGGGGGGCCACCGAAAGATAAATGCTTCAAAACCTTATGGTACCAAGCAATAAGGCATCTTGATTTGTATTTGCTGCCCCTCTTTATCTTCGGGGTGAAGTCCCTGTTCTATGTTCAACCAGCACCGGAAGCTGCAATGTCTAACAAAACTCTGTTGTTTTATGTGGTTATGGCATTGTCCATGACCTATCTGATTGTCATGAATAGTATTCTAAATTTATTAAATGAAAATTATTGTTTCGAAATATGCTGCGTCATTGATCATATGTGATCCACAGTTTTTTCTTTTTTCCTCTCTGCTCAAGAACAAACAGCTCAACTCCTCGTATTGCAAAATTTCAATTCTTCTCGGTATCGGAACTATGATGCTATGGTTGAGCCTCCTGCCATTTATCATTGCCCCGAAACCGCCGCGTTTCGAGGATATGTGCACGCGGCACCAGTTACTAATGCCTTTGGATTTTTCTTTTGCATGGTACTCACTCCTGTAATTGTTGGCTACGGTGTACCGAAGTAAATTTATGTTGGTCATTTTTCTGACCTTTATCATGGCCCTCTATACAATCCGGACCAACCGGGCTTATTTTTCATACCACAGGGAATGGGTCAAGGTTGAAACGCTCCTTGAACTTTTAAAACAAACCCCTGAGTTACGCTCGCATACCACTTTTCTGTTTGATGATCATGCCCTAAACTATAATGTCAACGGACGTGTTCTCCGCTATTATGAATGGCCAGCTTATTCCAGGTAGATTCTGGGAACTTCGGACTGCTTTTTCTGGTATGATACCGAACAGAAAGATATCAAGAGCAGGTCTTTTCATGGGATGGCTTTTTTGCAACATGATCGCTAAAGCTTGATGTACAATATACAATAGCGAAAAACTATCAATGGTTGAAAAAGCTGGAGTATAAGATTGATTTTTTCGAAGGGAAAAAATAACCTGGACCACAATCCTCGAACGTTCAATCTTCCTGGCCACACCGATCGCTATGACTTACTTTCGACTGGAATTCGTGTCATACGAGCCTAAATGAGAAGCATTAATAGCCTGGAGAGTGAAGGATAATCAGGCAAAGTATATAATTGTGGCTTACCTCAAATTAAGACTGCTCGTAATAATGATCTCAATTGTTACTATTGCAGGATTCGTATGCTAAACAAATCAAAAATTCCACCAGCGAGAATGTTCTTTCTCGAAGCAATCCGATGCGCCTGCCGATCGTGTGTGGTTTGAAAGAACGATCTGAATTCGTTGAACATCTGCTCGCAGAACTCCTTGCCGCCTATAAATAATCCGGCACTGAAATGACGCCAGCGACGTCTCAGGGAAAAAATACCAACGTCCCCAAATTGCGATGCCTGGGCCTGCTCCCCAACCTCTTTGCGGATTTGACCCTTTCCCTCCACCTCGATCGCACCTTCCTGATACACCAGGGCCAGATACTGTCTGATGTCGCTTTGACTCATACCTAGCCCCAGAGAATGTTCGGTTCCATCCTTCGTTGCCTTCAACGGTAACACCCCCACTAAAGTGACCAACGTCGCTGGATTAAACAATCGTGTCAGTGTCTCATGATCCAGCCACGATGCTGCCCGACCACCCGCTGCCAGATGACTCAAACCGCAATAACGGAAATCCTCGGGACGCTCTACCAAGCCTGCCCGAATGCTGTTCAGTTCGACATATACCATGCAGGCCAACAAAGCCCGTCCGCCTTCCAGCATCACGCTCCTGAAACGGTCTGACCAAACATGCCCCTCATTACCTGTCCTGCGGTTATACCAGCGCGAAAAACGCTGCTTCAGATCCTGCACAAATCGAGACAAATCTGAAAATCGACGACGATACCGTTCATCATCCGCAACCGGATGATACGGACGCCAGTTTCGTCGTTGCTTGCCTTCATTATAATAGATGTTAAACCGCTCCTCTAACTCCTTTTCACCAATGTCATCTGACGGCAGCATCCGCACAATCAAATGAAAATGATTACTCATCAGAGAAAACGTCACAACCCTGACGAAATACACCCGGGCCAGCAGCCTTAGTGTTCCCAGAAAAAACTCACGTGATTCATCATCCAGCAGAAACGACTTGAGCACCGTCCTTGATATCAGATGATAATACCCGTCTCTTGGATCATGATACTTCAACCTCCTCATACGAGCCATAAGCCACCTCCTCCTTAAACCTCAAATACATGAATTTCTCTTACCACCACATAACATATTCTCTCAAATATCATCAAGCAGCAATCTTGTCAATAATTATTTGACTGTCCCTTAATTCTCCTTAAGGATAGTACCAGGATTGGCGAGATAGATAGGTGCCGGACCCGAATTTAATCGGATGCTGATAGAATTCGAAGAAATAGTTAGTGAGGGAGCGGACTGGGTTGGCGGAGGTCTTTTCTTTCCAGAACAATTCATCAACCACTTTTCTCAGGTCCAGCGACATACCAAAGAGGAGTTCACGTTCCTTATAGAAATGGGTATAATCGGGCTGATGTATTTCGGTTGCCTTGCTGTATCCGGGCATGTAGCCTCGTGAGCGGAACCCGGTGTAGATTTCGATAAAATTCAGCCATTTCCACTCCTGCTCCAACAGACCCTCAGGGAATTTTCCGACGAAGTAGAACTCGAGGCCACTATAATCTTCGGCGATATTATCAAAATGCTCTCGTTTCCTGTATTCAATTGAAGGCCAGTAGCTGAAACGAAAATCAAAACATTCATCGAAACGCGGATAAAGTTCTTCAATGAAACCGAGAGCGCCGCCGGCAAGATTAGCCGCAAAATCGACTGGATCGAAGCCGTAGACCAGAGTGAAGCCGTCCTCGATTTCGCCGATCAAGAGGAATGTCTGTGAAACCCCAAATCCAAACAGGGCCGCTTTCCGTTTTTTGACACCGGCCCAGGAATAAAGCTGCGTCACTGTCCGGGTAATTAGATAGCCACCAAAGGCATGCGAAATTTTGTCGGATCCTCCGGCATAGGAGCGTTGATAGGTATCATTCCATTCACTCATGTAAAATTTCTGATATTCGACATCATCCCAGAAAACGAAGTAGCCGTAGGTCAGATATCCTAAGAATCCAGCAGCAAGCAGGCTGTGGGCCACATAGCGTCGAGAGGTTGCGGAAGGTTCAGCATTTGAAGTTTGAGTGACAGATTGGGCTTCAATATTGTCTAGAGCAGATAATGACCGACTTGAATAAGATGAGGGGAAAGGTTGGTCAGACAACTCGACTAGTTCCTCGGCACGCTCTCCTGCCAAGCCAGATGAAGGGCCTGACAAACCGAGCAATATCACGATGATCAGACTTGCATCAATGAGAATGTGATTTTTAGCCATTATTCATTTATTTAATTATTTAAAGAAAAGTTCGTTTTTGTGTTTCAGAATTCATCAATGATCGTATGAGCAATTTTCGAGCACAGCGTCACAACTCGCCGCATCTCCCCGAGAAGGTCCATGTGTATGGTCCCACTCTCGATTGTCTCAGGGCGACCGTGGATCAAACGATCGAGATGATGTTTGCGAAGCTCTTTCTCTAAAACCGAGACTTTGGCTTTCATCTCGAGCACTTCAGCGGCACATTTTCTATCCTCACGCCGGATTGCCACAACGATTGTCCGGAAAATTTTCATGACCTCTTCATGGAATTGTTGCAGTTCACCTTGCCCTTCCTTTGAAAAATGAATGTCATGGTCAATCAGTTTGGTCGCATTTGATACGATGCCAATCTCGATGACATCGCCGATGTGCTCGATGTCATCGGCGATATACAACAAAGCAACCGCCTTTTTAGACTGGACTTCGGTCACATCCTTGTTCGATAGAACCGCCAGGTAATTTCGGACTGCCTGCTCCAGAATATCGACTTTGTCATCCATTTCAATGATTTTCTGTCGCAGATCACCGTCCTTGTGCATAATCAATTCCATACCCTGTTCAAGCATGACCTCGACAAAACTGGCCATCCGCAGGATTTCACGGAGGGCATGATCGAGGGCCAGTTCCGGTGTTCCCAGAATTGAGTTCGACAGATATTTTGGTTTGAAGACCTTGCCCTCATCAGCAGATTTATCGCTAACCACCCAATTTAACAGCGAGACTGCGGGCCCGATAAAAAAAAGCAAAACAAATGCTGTTATTAATTTATAGACCATATTGGCATTGGCTATCATTCGAGGTAATGAATCACTGACATATTCATGACTAAGATACTCAATCAGTGCCGTATATGAATCACGCCCCAGGAAAAAAACGATACCCCCAATCAGGTTAAACATGAAGTGATAAAGAGCGATCCGCTTGCCATCCAATCCCGCACCGAGGCTCGCCAGCAGGGCCGTGCTGGTAGTCCCGATATGAGCACCGAGGATGACCGGAATAATAAGTTGCAGTGGGACCATACCTTCCCGGGCCAAGACGATCATCAGGCCTATGGTCACCCCGGAGCTTTGAATGATAGCCGTAAAAACAAGGGAAAGAAGGAATACCAGAAAAGGATAATCATTCAATTTAAGCAGAATTTCGGTGAATTGGGGAAATGACTTGAGCGGCTCGACAGCAACAGACATGACGTGCATACCGTAAAAAACAAAACCGAAACCCATGATGATCTGACCGATATACCAAATTTCCTTGCGTTTAGAAACCAATCGCATAAAGAAACCAAGTCCGATCATGAGCAGGGCGTAATCAGTAATTTTGAAGGCAATGAGATGAATCGTAATCACGGTCCCGATATTGGCTCCGAGCACGATACCAAGGGCTTGCTTCAAGGTGAGCAAAGAAGCGGAAACCAACCCCACAACCATGACTGTAGCGGCACTCGAGGATTGCAGAATGGTAGACACGATGGTGCCGATCACAATACCGGCGAAGCGGTTCTCGGTCAATTTGCTGATGATTGTCCGCATTTGCGGACCGGTCGTCTTTTGCAGTCCCTTGCTGCCCAGGACCATGCCATAGAGGAACATGCCCATGCCTCCGATCAATCCCATGAAAAGCACGGAGGCCCAGTTCTTACTCAAACCGATGATCTTCAGGCAGATCGATGCCGGTTCCGTTTCAAGCGAGTTGACAATGACAAAATAATCACCGGGCACATTTCCCAGGAAAACCTGTGTTTTGGCAATTCCGTGCTTATCGCTGATGACTTCATTCTGCAGTAAGTGATGATGGCGTGTCCCGTGCGGAACATTGAGAAAGTCAAAAACGACCGGCGCCCCCTCGATCGGATTTCCGAGGCTGTCGACAATCTGGACCTGCACATCGAGCGGTTTAGCCGAATCGATGAGTCCGACGATATTGTGATGTCCTTTTTTATACGTTTGATTGATTATCCTCAG
>Ga0068714_10005431_pt1 | contig 13542 bp, 10 predicted proteins | sample MTBNYHSulfiMetaG_FD_62988 | JGI IMG/M metagenome (GOLD analysis project Ga0068714, IMG submission 62988) | Enrichment culture microbial communities from rom New York Harbor, USA that are MTBE-degrading - MTBE-NYH (New York Harbor Sulfidogenic)... | ecosystem: Environmental > Aquatic > Marine >... | reverse complement strand
AGAATCGGCTCGATCGCTTCCACCGCGAAGCAAAGGCGCTGGCGGCACTGTCGCACCCGAACCTCCTCGACATCTACGACGTCGGGTCTTCGAACGGCCTGCACTTCGCCGTCACCGAGCTCCTCGAAGGCGACACCCTTCGAGAGCGCATCACGCCGACCGGCCTGCCCTGGCAGAAGGTCACCGCCATCGGCGCCGCAGTGGCCGACGGTCTCGCCGCCGCCCACGGCCGCGGGATCATCCACCGCGACATCAAACCCGAAAACCTCTTCCTCACCGCCGACGGCCGGGTCAAGATCCTCGACTTCGGTCTTGCGGCCGTCCACGAAAATGCCTCGCCCGACGCCAGAACGGCCACCATCACCGAGGCCGGCACCGTCATGGGCACCCCCGGTTACATGTCGCCGGAGCAGGTCAAGGGCCAGCCGGCCGATGCCCGGTCGGACATCTTCTCCCTCGGTTGCGTCATCTACGAGATGGCCTCGGGCCACCGCGCCTTCTCAGGCGACACCGGGGCCGAGGTCATCGCGGCCATTCTCAAGGAGGAACCCCCGCAGCTGTCCTCCTCCGGCGCCGCGGTGCCGGTGGATCTCGAGCGTGCCGTCCACCGCTGCCTCGAGAAGCGTCCCGAGGCGCGCTTCCAGTCGGCGGCCGACCTCGCCTACAGCCTCAAGAACGTCGGTCTGACCGGCGCAGCGCCGGTCATGGCGACGCCGGGGTCCGGAGTCGACCAGCAGGCTGGCCGGAAGTTCTCACTCTCGCAGATCGGGACCGCCGCGGTTCTCGTCATTCTTGCCGCGATCATCGCCTGGCGGGTGTGCCTCCCGGAAGGCGACCAGGCGCCGGCGGCGCCCACCATGGAACTCGACCCCAACCGCATCGCGGTGGTGCCCTTCACCAACCGCACCGGCGATGCCTCCCTCGACAACCTCGCCGGACTCACCGCCGACCGCCTCACCCAGGGTCTCGCCGACCTCGATGAGATCGAGGTCGCGCCGGCCAGCGTGGTGGCGGCAACCAGCGCCGGGGTCGACCCATCGCAGTTGGCAAAGGAGGTGGCGGCGGGCACACGATCCGGGATGGTCCTCACCGGGGTGTGGGACGTCGTCGGCGCCGGCCTCGAGCTCCAGGCCACCCTCGAGGACGCCGCGTCGAACACTGTCGTCCGGGCCTTCCAGCCGATTCGGGCAAGCCGGGATGCGCCGCAGGAAGCCATCGCCACCCTGCGCGACTGGACCCTCATGGCGGTGCAGGACCACCTCCACCCCATCCTCGCCTGGGGCGCCGGGGATCGTTTTCCTGTCTACGATGCCTATGTGTCGTTTCGCCGCTTCTTCGAGGAGTTCAGGAGCGCCAACGCCGCGGCTGCGGGCCGGAACCTCTTTCAGGCGGCACAGCTCGACCCCGAATTCGCGCGTCCCCGCATTCACGCGGGATCCATGTGGACGCCTGGGGTCGATTACTCCTATCAGGATATGGGCCTGTCGTTCTACCAACCGGTCCACGAGATGGAACTCACCGCCAGACAGCAACACCTCGTGGACAGGATCGATGCCCGCATCGCAGGGAACTGGTCGCTCGCCTATCGCCAGAGCCGGGACGAATTCGAGCTCGACCCGACCGACAGCTGGCAACAGTTCCAGTTGATGAGAGATGCGGAGGCGGACAATCGGCCGAATCTCGTCATCGACCTGTCGCAGAACATCTCTCTCGATCCCATCACGCCGAGCGTCTTTCGGCATCGCCTCACCCAAATGACCCTCGATGCGCTTCATCTGACCGGCCGCCATGACGAGGAACTCGCCCGGGCTCGCGAGTATTTTGCCTCCGGGCCTGCGGAGACCCTGGGGAACTCAGTTCGTGCGACCGAACTCAAGGCATTGGCCGCCCTCGGCCGGATGGAGGAGATCGATGCCATCCTCACAGAGGTCCTGCTCGAACCCGACAACAGCACGGACGATTTCTCCGAAATGCGATCGGTTGTGTATGAGCTTCGGGCGCACGGCTTCCGCAACGAAGCTCAAGCCCTCGCCGAGCGAATCGTGGCGCGGTTCGAGTCCGACGCCGGGTCCTCCTCCGGATCGAGATGCGATCACTGCAGGGCCTACTCGCTGAAGGCGGCCGGGCGCTGGCAAGAGGCGCACAGCATCTTCGAGAGGCTGCTCGCCGGGGAACCCGAATTTCGGGGTTGGATCGAGCAGGTCGGTGTGTGCGCCGCCCACCTCGGCGACCGCGCAACGGCGCTTGCGATGGACGCGAGGCTCGTGAAGCTCGTTGACGACATCGGCCCGACCGGCGTCCCGTACGGTCCTCGCGGATCGACGGAAATCGGGTGCGCGGGAATCGCCGCCCAGCTGGGAGACCGGGACCGCGCGATCCACTTGATCCAACAGGCAGTCTCCGCCGGCTTCAACGAGTACCTGTGGATCCACGTCAACCCGGACTTCGAGCCCCTGTGGGGCGAACGCGAGTTCCAGGAGATCCTGCGACCGAAGGGATGACGATTCGCTGCGCGAATGGTGGTGGGGCTCCGCCCCAACAAGGTGCCACAAGAACAAGGTGCCAGGCCCGAGACAAGTATGATAACTCCCGACAAAAAGTCCGCAGGGTTCCACGGCGACCAACCCAGCGCCTGGGATGCAGCTCGGTGCCTGCAGCGCCAGCTCGTCGCCTGGGACGCCAGGTCAGAGCCTGGGGCGCCAGCGCGTGCTGCACAACGCCAGATCTCGAGAGGACAGAGGGAGCAGGAGAAGTGTCCGCTCAGCCCCTGGCCTTCACGGCCAGAGTTATCACACCTGTCTCGGGCCTGGCACCTATACCTATACAGTTGTCGGTCGTGCGAGAGAACGACTGCCGGCGACGAGGCCAGAACACAAGCACGAGCAAGACGTGCCAGGGCCGGGGGAGGCGGGGATCGTCAACGTCGCCCTCACCGCGGTCGAGAGCACTGGTCGAGTTGTTGTGGGCAGTTGCAGAGCCCTTTGGCAGCGGTCTTACAGTCGTACGCAGAGCGTTTCCGGCATGCGACAATGACCCTGAGAAGCGTGATGGACGAAGCTCGTCTCGATGAAGAACGGCTGAAAAGTGTGTTTCGGGCGCTTGCCGAGCACGAGGTCGAGTACGCCGTATTTGGCGCAGTGGCGCTTGGTCTTCACGGATTGGCCAGAGCTACCGCGGACCTCGACCTATTCATAGCACCCACGGCGAGCAACATCGAGAACCTCAAGCGGGCGCTCATTTCCGTGTTCGACGATGCCAACATCGGAGAGATCTCCAGCGAAGACCTTTGCGGCGACTATCCTGCGGTAAGGTACATGCCCCCGGACGGTTTCGGATTCGACATTCTGACCCGTCTGGGCGAGGTCTTCTCCTTCTCGTCGCTCGAAACGGAGGAGAAAACCTACGATGGTGTACCGGTTCGGGTGGTGACCCCGAAGACACTCTGGATGATGAAGAAGGACACAGTGCGTCCGGTCGATCGTCTTGATGCGTCACTTCTGGCAGAGCGGTTCGGGTTCGAGGAGGGATGACGATGGCGGTGCAGAGATACCGCTCGGTCGAGGACGTGCCGCCCGCTTGGAGATCTGCCGACGACCCGACGAATCTCCGGACTGTGGCCATGATGATGCGAATGTACTCCAACCTCACGTCAGGTTTGCCACGGGTCTGTGGCGTTCGACGCTTCCGCACGATTCAGGAAGCCAACGAAGATCGTGGAGATCCCTACCGTACCGAACGCCTTCACGTCCCTCTAGAGCAGGCCGGGAATCGCTGACGCTCGCCGCGTGCAGGGGGGCCAGAGAAAAAATTCTGCGGCCCGACCATCTCCACTTCCGACGCCGCCCTTCGCGGGCGGCGTTGTTCGTTCCGATGGCCGTGCCGCAGAGATTCGATACGCCGGAATCTGCGGGCGGTTGTAGGCCGCCCGCCGCCCTCTCCGGCCCGGCCCGGGGCCGGACCTGCGACCCCCCCGGCCACAGCCGCTCACCGCACCTTCTCGGCGTGTTCAGACTCTGCGTCCCGACCATTTCCGCTTCCGACGCCGCCTTCGGGCGGCATCTTGTCGTGGGGCCGACACCGCCCGAGCTGCGCTCGGGCTCACGAGCGCTCAGCCGCGGTGCCGCGGACGTGGACGTCCGCGTCCCCTCCGCCTCCCGCTCGCGCCGGCTGCGGCTGTTTGACAAACCGGAGCGTCGGTCTCCAACTCGCCTCGACCTCGGGCGGGGTCACGCTCTGGTCGTCTGTCGACCGGGCGTGCCTGGGCCCCGCTCGGCACCTGCTCCGTCTCGATCACTTTGCCAACTGGGCGAGTTGGGTCTAGAATAAAGTCAAAGCAGACCAGGTGTGCGCGGTGGACGGGGAAAGCGTTGCTGTCGAGCCCTCACTGGCGGAGCGGATCTGCAGCGGGGATCCTGCCGCCGAGGAGGAGCTCGTCGCGCGCTTCTACCGTCGGGTGCTGCTGCTGGCCTCGGTCCGGCTGCGGGACGAGCAGGCTGCCCGAGACGTCGCGCAGGAGGTGATGCTGGGGGTGCTGCGCGGCGTGCGCGCCGGGCGCCTCAACAGTCACCTGAACCTGGAGGGCTACGTGCTCGGCACCGCGCGCAATCTGGTGAGCAACGCCATCCGGTCGCGCAGGTCCGAGGTCTCCCCGGGAGACGAGATGGTCGACCCGGGGGTCGCTCCACTGGAGGTCGCCGAGCTGCACGAGCAGGTGGACCTGGTCCGGCTGGCGCTGGAGCGGTTCGACGCCGTGGACCGGACGATCGTCGGGCTGACCCTGGTGGAGGGGCTGAAGCCCGGGGAGATCGCCCTGCGGCTGGGGCTGAAGCCGGAGCTGGTGCGCAAGCGCAAGTCGAGGGCGGTGCAGAGGGTGCGCGAACTTGTCCAGGGGAGGTCACGAACGTGAGCGTGGCGCAACTTGAGGAGTAGGAGGGCGCGTGGAGTGCCGTGACGTGCGCGACCGGGAGCTGATCGAGCGTTACCTGCTCGGGACGCTGGACGAGGCGGAGCGTGACGCGTTCGAAGGCCACTACTTCGAGTGCGACCAGTGCTTCCGCGAGGCCGAGGCGATGAGGGGGGTCCAGCTCCGGCTCGCCGCCGAACGCCGAGACCAGCCGAAGAACGGGGCGAGGCGAAAGGGCCCGAGCAGGCGGTGGTGGTGGGGGCTGGCCGCGGCGGCGGCGGTTCTCCTTTCGGTCGTCGCCGTGGTCTGGTGGACGTCGACCGCCGCGCCGCCACGGACGGTCGCTCTCTCGCCGGAGCTCCGAGCCCTCGCCCGCATCGAGCCGCCGTACTACGAGCCGATCCGCCTGCGCGGCGCCACCGACCGCGCCCATCAGGCCTTTCGGGCCGCCATGGAGCACTACGCCGCGGGCGACCACGGCGCCGCCATCCCCGGCCTCGAGGAGGCGGCGCGGCTCGACCCCGACGCGCCGAACATCTCGTTCTTCCTCGGCGCCTGCGAGCTGCTCGCCGGTCGGACCTCCGAGGGCATCGCCACCCTCGAGCACACCGTCGACCTCGGCGACACGCCGTTCCTGGAGGAGGCGCTGCTGCTGAGGGCGAAGGGCCTCCTGCAGCTGGGCGAGGTCGAGCCGGCCCGAGACGACCTGCAGGCGGCGATCGACCTGCACGGCGACTTCGAGGCGGAGGCTGAGAAGCTCCTCGAGGCACTGCCTCAGTAACCAGCAAAGGCGCGCTGAAGCGCGGATCGGAGGTGCGCGATGAACTGCACACGCCGTCATCTGGCGGGCTGGTGGTGTTGTCTGGTGCTGGTGGGTCTCACGGCCTCGGCCGCGGCTCTGGACGAGCAGCCTGACCCTCGAACGGCTGCGGCAGAGGACCAGGGTCTTTCCGGCGAGGTGGAGACACAGTCCAGCGCGGTGGCTCGGGGCTCGACGGAGGATATCACCGCCCTGATCGAGGCCGGCGAGTACGCCGAGGCGGAGACCGCCGCGCGTGCCCTCCTGGAGAGGTCCCGGGATCAGCACGGCCCGGACTCGCTGCAGGTGGCGGACGCGAAGTGCGTGCTCGCGACAGCGTTGCAGAAACAAGGGGACGCACCCGACCAGCCTGAAGCGCTCGCGCGCGAGTGCCTCCAGATCAGGGAGGCGTCGGCAGCGACCGACAGCGTGGCGTATGCCGACTGCCTCCTCATTGCGTCCCAGGTCCTGATCAAACAGTCTCGGCTCGATGAGGCGCGCGACTACTGCCAGCGGGCGCTCGAGCTCTACGAGCGCCACCTGGGTCCTGATCACGTCGTGGCGGGCAGGGCGCTGAGCACGATGGGGGCGATCGAGGAAGCGGCCGGTGAGTTCAGCGCCGCGGTCGAGCTGCACACTCGCGCTCTCACGGTGAGGGAACAGGCCCAGGGATCCTCCCATTCGGAGGTCGCAGTCTCGCTGTGTCACCTCGGCTGGGCCCAGTTAAGGACAGGCGATTTCCAATCCGCGAGTGAGTCTTACGAGCGTGCCATCCCCATCCTCGAGGCCGCAGGCGCTGCGGGGCTGCCGGTGCTGGTAGGGGCTTTGTCCGACTACGGAACCCTGCTCGTCAATGGCCCGGCCGATCACGACCGGGCACGGGAGGTGCTACTGCGCGCCATGCGGATCGTCGAGGAGCACTATGGCGCCGCTGATCCGAAGCTGGTGCATCCGCTACACCCTGCGCAGAAGCTGCGCCCAGCGCCGTCTCCTCGCCCTCCGCTCGGCAGGGCAGAGCCCGTCAGCCACGTTTCGGTACGGGGATGCGGTCGGAAGTGCCGCGTCCCGTCCCTTGCGCCGTCTGCCCCGGGACACATTGCTGTACCAGCCGTAGTAGTGCACCAGGTGGAGCCTGGGCTCGGGGACGTGGGCGAGGAGGCGAGCCAGGAACTCGAGAGGGTCGAGGGTCTCCTCCCCTCCCGCGCGACCGCCCTTCGGCTTGAGGGTGTACACAACCTTGTGGGCGCCCTCGGTCCAGTGCATGCGCTCCAGGCTCAGCGGCGGTCTCATGACGCACCGGGCGAGTCGCTCCAGCCCGGCGCCGTCCTCGGGCTCGACCTTGACGCTCGAGTCCACCGAGAAACCGGTGTGGTGATGCCAGGACAGGAGCAGCGCGGCCCGCTCGTCGGAGAGCAGGCCCTCTGTCTTCAGGAACGACAGCACCTTGTGCCGAAAGAGCTTCTCGGCGGCGTCGGGGTCAACGAACGGGACCGGTACCCAAGCCCCATCGGAAGCCCAACCGCCCCGGGGGACGATGGCGTGCAGGTGGGGGTGGAGCCCGAGCGCGTCCCCTGCGGTCTGTGCCACCACCACCATGCCGGTGCGGAAGCCGTCGACCTCCCCCGCCGCGGCGGCCATCAGCTCGGAGACCGTGTTCCAGGCCGCGTGACAGAGCCTGCCGAGAAGATCTGGTCGAGCCAGGTGTAACCGTGCCACTCGCCGCCCACCGCGTAGATCGAGCTCACGAGCTCGGTGACGGCGCGCTGAGGCATTCCCCGGCGCGTGTCCGCGCCTGCGGTTCAGGTCCATCGTCGTGGGGCAGGCAGTGTCAGTCGGTCGAGCTCTGCGCTGCGGGCGCGCTCCTGACCCGCGACCCCAGCATCTCCCGAATCGCCTCCTGCACGGGGAGGGCGGCCTGGTCGAGGTTGGTCAGGACCACCGCCACGTAGCCCGAGTCGAGGAAGATGTCGAGGTTGGAGCTGATGCCGGGGAAGCCGCCGCTGTGACCGACCACGCGCTCGCCCGCCACCTCGTCGACGCTGAAGCCGTAGCCGTACTCGGGCGAGCCGAGGTCGGGCTTGGGCGACAGCACCTTCGCCGTCATCTCGGGACCGAGGAGCCTGCCGCCGGTCAGCGCCCGCGCGAAGTGGTACAGGTCGAGGGCGGTGGAGAAGCCGCCGCCGGCCGGCCCGCCGCGGATCACGTGCATGAAGGTGTTCTCCTTGAGGGCGCCGCCGTCTCTGGTGTAGCCCATCGCCAGGTTGGGCACCGGGTCGTCCATGTCGTAGCAGTCGGTGCCGCGCATTCCCGCCCGCCGGTACACCCGCTCGCGCACCGCCTCGAAGTAGCTCGTGTCGGTGACCTTCTCGACCACCACCCCGAGCAGGAGCATGCCGGTGTTGCTGTAGCGCCAGCCTGTCCCGGGCGGGAACTGCGAGGTCTCTCCGACCACCAGCGGCCTGTAGTCGTCGAGCTCGCGGAATCGGTCTCGGGCGGACATCATGTAGGTGTCGTTGAAGTAGCTGCCCAGGCCCGAGGTGTGGGTCAGCAGGTGCTCGACCCGGATCGGCTCGGTCACCTCCCGCGGCAGCCAGTCGGTGCCGACGTAACGCGCCAGCGAGTCGTCCAGGCGGAGCGTGCTCTCCTCCACCAGCTGCGCGATCACCACCGACGTGAACATCTTGTTCATGGAGCCGAGGTTGAAGCGGGTGTCGACGGTGTTGGGCACACCGTAGCGCCGGCTCGCCAGGCCGTAAGCGCGCAGGAACAGGATGTCGCCGCCGCGGGCGAGGAGGACGGTCCCGGAGAAGGCGTCGGCCGCGACCAGGCGGTCCAGCAGGGCCTCGAGCTCCGCGACGATCTGCTCCTCGGTGCGGGGCGGCGGCGGGGGCAGATCGGAGGGGGCCCGGGCCGGGGAGAACCGGATCCCGGCGAAACGGTGCGGGGGGTCGGCCTCGAGCGCCACGACGAAGGCCTGCCACCCTCCGGTGAGCCGGTTGCGCACGATGAGGACGTGGCTCCCGTCCTCGCGCGGCGGGTCGTAGGAGCGCACGCCGTGGATGTCGAAGCCCCGGCTCGTCGCGTAGAGAGACGCGAACAGGCCGAGGTGCTCCTCGAGCGGCACCGCGCCCCGGAACTCCGGGGTGAAGTCATTCTCCACGAGGGCACGAATCCGGTCCGGGCTGCCGCTCGAGGTCACCTCCACCAGCTGCCGCAGGCGTTCGCCGACGAATCCGGCCGGGAGCTCGGCAGAGTCGCGGTAGGCGCCCTGGGCGGCGGCGTGGGCGGCCCACCCGAGCAGCAGTGACACCACGATGGTCACTGGGCGGGCACGGCAACTGCGCTGGCGCACGACCACCTCCTCTGAGCGAGCAGGACCGGCGCTCTCGGGTCCGCGTTCCCGCTGCACCCCTTGATCAGGAGGGCCGTCGGGTCCTGCTGCCGCATTCCTGTACGGCCGGCGGTCGGCCCGGTTGCACCTCCGGTGAGAGAGCGCTCCCCCGCCGGAGGGGATTGCGTCGCCGCTGATGCGGTGCCAGATGCGGTGCCACGTACCACGACTCTCACAACTCTTCGGCGAGCGGGAATCTGAGTTTCGCGGGCTCATGCCATTCGTTGCCAGGATCAGCGGGCACGGGTTGTGAGGGTCGTGGCACGTGGCACCGGCAGATCATCTGGGTGTTCGCCACCAGCCGTCCGGACCTGCTGGAGGTGGACCTCAAGCGGCAGCGGCGGCTCGACGTCCACGTGCCGCTGTTCCCCCCCCACCGACGAGGGGAGCCGCCGGGCGCTGTTCGCGGCCATGGCGCGCAAGCTCGGGGTCGAGGTCTCGCTCGAGGAGCTGCCGGTGCTGCCCCCGGCGCTGGACGTGGGCGGCAACGAGATGGAGGGGATCCTGGTCCGCGCCCTGCGCCTCTTCGAGACCCAGACCGAAGGGGAGGGGCGGCGGCCCCTGCCGGAGATCCTGGCCGAGGTGATCGCCGACTTCCGCCCCTCCGCCCACGTCGAGCGGCTCGAGCTGATGGACCTGCTGGCGGTCAAGGAGTGCACCGACGTGCGGTTCCTGCCCGAGCGCTTCCGCAGCCTCGACCTCGACCACCTCAACCGGCGCATCGCCGAGCTCCGGCTGCGGGTCGGGGAGTAGCGGCTTGCCTCCGGTCCCGATCAGGTACCCGGGTGGGCGCATGCCGCCGCTCTTCACGTCGCCGTAGGCGCGGTCCGGCGCGCGCCCTCCTTCGCCCACATCCCCGAGCCCAGGCTCCGCCTCGTTCACTCCTGCGGCCACTCCTCCACCGTCTCCCGCGGGCGTCGCCGCAACGGCCGCGGCCCCCGACTCTCAACCAGAGGTGAAGGCAGGCACGACGATCCCGACGGCCTCGCCCCCGCCCAACGCCAGGCGCAGCGTCGCGCATGGGCGCATCTCGTGCGAAGGGTCTACGAGCCACCCACACCTCGCGACCCCGCCCGCGCCTGTGGTTGGGTTGAGGGCCTGGTGGGGCGCCGACCCCCGCGGCACTCCCCACTTCGCAGCGGCGCAGCCCCCGCAGCCGGACCCTCTGGGCCTCCCCGTCGCCCTCTCAACGGGCTGTGAACTCGAGCCGTTGGAAAGGAAATTTCTGTCCCTCAACCCGTGACCGTTACCCGGAGACCTGTCCCTTGACCCGAAGGTGCAAGGGCTCCGGACCCGAGACGTGGGTTTCCACGGTATACTGCTGGAAGAGAACCGGGGAGGGAAACCATGAAGAGGTGTCTGTTCTTCATTGCTGTCGCGGGGTTTCTCTGTGCGGTGGGCGCGATGGCGGCGCTGCAGCCTGCGGCGTCGTCGCCACTGGGGCTGCCGCCCCTGCCCATCCCAGGGGACAACCAGATGACCTCCGAGAAGGTCGCACTCGGGGAGAAGCTGTTTCTCGACAAGAGGTTCAGTAGCACCGGCGAGGTCAGTTGCTCGACCTGTCACGACCCCGAGAAGGCCTTCACCGACGGCCCGCTCAAGGTCTCCGAGGGGATCAACAAGCTGACCGGGACCCGGAACGCACCAACGGTGCTCAACGCCGCGTACTTCGGCTCGCAGTTCTGGGACGGGCGCTCGCCGGACCTCGAGGACCAGGCGCTGCACCCGTTCCTCAACCCGGTCGAGATGGGCCTTCCGGACCACCAGCCGATCCTGGACATCGTGCGGACGGACCCCGACTACCAGACGGCGTTCAAGCAGGTGTTCGGCATGAGCGGCGAAGAGATCACCATGAAGCAGGTGACCCAGGCCATCGCCGCGTTCGAGCGCACCAAGGTGGCGGGCGACTCTCCCTTCGACCGCTACTTCTACGGCGGTGAGGAGACCGCTCTCACGGACCAGGAGAAGCGGGGCTTCGACCTATTCGTCAACCAGGGACGTTGCGTCTCCTGTCATCGCATCGAGCAGACCCAGGCCCTGTTCACCGACAACCGGTTCCACAACGTGGGGGTGGGGATCAACACCATCCAGGGCGACGTGCCGGAGCTGGCCGGGGCGTTCATCAAGACCAAGCTCACCCTGGAGGAGGTGGACCACAAGATCCTCTCGGACAAACGCACGTCGGAGCTGGGCCGGTTCGCCATCACCAAGGGCTTCGACGACCTCGGGTCGTTCAAGACCCCGACCCTGCGCAACGTCGCGGCGACCGCACCCTACTTTCACGACGGCAGCGCCGCCACGTTGCGTGACGTGGTGGTTCACTACAACAACGGCGGCGTCACCACCAAGGGTGATCACGTGAACGACTTCCTCTCGGGGGGAATCCGACCGCTCGACCTGAGCGAGGACCAGATCGACGACCTGGTGGCGTTCATGGAAGCCCTGACCAGCCCCGAGTACGCGCAGCTGGCCGCCGCGACCAGCGGCAAGTGAAGGAGGCTACCGTGAACACCAGTAACCCGAACCGTCGCGACTTCATCAAGGGGGCCGGGACGATCGCGGCCGCGAGCACCCTGCCCCTGAGCATCGTGGAGATGGCCTTTGCCGATCCGGCCCAGAGCTTCACCTTCGCCCACATCTCCGACGCCCACATCCAGCACATCCGGGGCGCCGAGTTCGTGCGCAACTGGGACCGCGGCCTCATCCGGGCGGTGGCGGAGACCAACCTGCTCCAGCCAAAGCCCGACTTCGTCGTGTTCGGCGGCGACCTCGCCCAGCTGGGCATGAAGGAGGAGCTGGACCACGGCGCCGAGATGCTGTCGAGGCTCGACTACCCGGTCTACCCCGTCCTGGGCGAGCACGACTACTACCTGGACCTCGGCGAGTACTGGTCGCAGCTGTTCAAGCGGGAGCACTACTACAGCTGGGACCACAAGGGCGTGCACTTCGTGGTGCTCAACAGCATTCTCACCACCGACGAGTGGACCCACGAGCGGTGGCCGACCGCCAGGCAGCGGATGCTCGAGATGGCTGGCCTCGACAACCCCAACGGCTCGCCGTTCATGGTCGGCGAGAAGCAGCGCCAGTGGCTGGCGGCGGACCTCGACAAGGTCCCCAAGGACACCCCGGTGGTGGTCTTCTCCCACTCACCGATCCAGAAGATTTACAAGGGGTGGAACTTCTGGACCGACGACGCGGAGGAGGTGCAGGCACTGCTGCACCCGTTCACCACCGCCACCGTTGTTTACGGCCACGTCCACCAGATCCAGTACAACCAGATCGGCAACATCAGCTTCCACGCGGTGATGGCCACCGCCTGGCCGTGGCCGTACCCGCAGGCTTACGCCCAGGCCGAGAGCCAGCTGCCCAAGCTGACCGTGCCCATGAACCGAGCCGACCCGTTCTTCGAGCGGGACGCCACCGGCTGGCAGTTCGTCGACCTCAAGAGCGGGCGGGTGAGCATGGAGTACAACCTCTACAGCAACACCAACCGGACCGTGGCCTACAACCCGGAGACCGGCCAGCCCGAGGACTCGGTGTACCAGGCCGCGGGCGGGCGGATCGCGCCACAGATCCACTACTGACGGGAGGACGCAATGGCCAGGAAGCACGCATGGGCGATCTTCGCAGTGGTGACCGCGGTGCTGGTCGCCGCCGGTGTCTCGCTGCGGGCCGACGAGTTCAGTGATCAGGACCTCGAGCGCTGGCAGGCGGAGTACATGAGCGTGGTGGAGAAGGGTCGCGCACTGTGGGTGAGCCCCGACCTGGGCAGCAACGGCGTGGCGTGTGCACAGTGCCACCCCAACGCCGCCAACACCCACCCGGAGACCTACCCCAAGTTCCAGCAGCAGCTGGGGCGCGTGGTCGGGCTGCGGGACATGATCAACTGGTGCATCCTCAACCCGCTGGAAGGGGAGATGCTCCCCCTCGACGACCCGCGGATGGTCGCCATGGAGGCTTACGTTCATTGGGAGCGCCGGGGGGTGCCGCTGGCGCCGGGCAAGCACTGACGTCGCTGCCGGACCTCGGCAAGGACGCCCTCCAGAGTCTCGACCTCGGCAACCCGCTGCCGCGGGATCCTGGGCGGGCGCTGGAGCTGGTCAACCGCTTCATGCATGCGCGGCAGCCGGCAGCCCCCGGTGCCAGGCCCAACGAAACCGTGATTGTAGTAGGGTGTGGGGGTGGTGAGGAAGCCGCGGGTGGTGGTCGAGGGTGGGTTGTACCACGTGTACAACCGGTTTGCGCGTGGGGCGGCGGTGTTCGACGAGGGCGACGAGAGTGAGCGGTTCCTGGAACTGTTGCGGCAGGTGCGGGACCGCGACGGGCTGACGGTGTTCGCGTACTGCCTGATGTCGAACCACTACCACCTGGCGCTGCGGATGGGTCCGGTGCCGCTGTCGCGCTCGATGGGGTTCGTGCAGTCGCGTTTCGGGCAGAGCTACAACCAGC
>Ga0068714_10005430_pt1 | contig 13543 bp, 10 predicted proteins | sample MTBNYHSulfiMetaG_FD_62988 | JGI IMG/M metagenome (GOLD analysis project Ga0068714, IMG submission 62988) | Enrichment culture microbial communities from rom New York Harbor, USA that are MTBE-degrading - MTBE-NYH (New York Harbor Sulfidogenic)... | ecosystem: Environmental > Aquatic > Marine >... | reverse complement strand
AGCTACGTCATCCCGAAGAAGAGTGTGTTTAACAAGGTCATTGGCGACAGTCACCTGGAGTTGCTCTTCGCCAGCTTTTTGGACGACTGCGACGACGTGGCCTCCTTCGCTAAGAACTATTTCGCCGTGCATTTCAAGCTGGACTACATCAATGCCGATGGCGACATTTCGAACTACTACCCTGACTTCCTGGTCAAACTGACCGATGGCCGGGTGTACGTGGTCGAAACGAAAGGGTTTGAGGACCTGGACGTGCCTTTAAAGATGCAGCGATTGAAGCAGTGGTGTGAGGATATTAACCGCGCCCAACAGGATATTGTCTTTGACTTTGTGTACGTGGATGAGGCCGGTTTCAAGAACTTCAAACCCTCATCTTTTGGTGCGCTGGTAGTTGGCTTTACCGAAAATAAGGACCGGTAATAAAATTATTTTTTATGAAAATCAACACCATCATGGCCCTGCCTTGCGGAGATCAACGCGATTCAGCCCTGCAAGCGGCAATATCCGTAACTTATTTTAATCATTAAATATAACTGGCTTCACATTTGCCTTCTAAGACCCGTTCTCGGGCTTGCCCTACTCTTCCTATTCGATTGTCTGGGAAAATCGGTCAGGCGGGATCTCAAGAGGGAGTTTTGTGTGGGCCCGTACCCCAATAGTCTATACTGGCCCTGAGGAGGCCTTCTATGTGCGGCCGGTATACTCAATCCAGGGAGACGGCGGCCATCGAGACCCGGTTCAAGTTCGCTCCCTCGGAGATCGAACTCATGCCTATGTACAACATCGCTCCCGGCCAAACCGCCCCGGTGGTGGTCGGTGCGGATCCCCGCGAGCTCAAGCTCATGCGCTGGGGCTTGATCCCCCATTGGGCCAAGGAGGAAAAGATCGGTTATCGGATGATCAATGCCCGGGCAGAGACTCTGAACAGCAAACCAAGCTTCAAAGGGCTCCTGAGAAAGAGGCGGTGCCTGGTCCTGGCCGATGGCTTCTACGAGTGGGCCAAGTCAAAGGACAAGAAGGTCAAGACGCCCTTACGCTACATCCTCAAAGGCGGTGAACCGTTCGCCATGGCCGGCCTGTGGACCTCCTGGAAGGCACCGGATGAAACCTGGCTGGAGTCCTACACGATCATCACCACGGAATCGAACGAACTGGTAGCCGAGGTCCATGACCGCATGCCGGTGATTCTGGCAGAGGAGAAGGAGGGGGCCTGGCTGGATCCAAGGCTGGCGGATCCGGAAGAGCTTGCCCAGCTACTCAAACCATACCCGGCCGACCTGATGGAAGGCTACCAAGTTTCGCGGAGGGTCAACTCCCCAGCCAATGAGGGGGAGGAGCTTATTCGGTCTTTGGACGGGTGAGAGCTAACTCCCTACTGCTCGTGGCTAAGTCGGCCTATCATGGCCGGAGACGGCATGTTCCTTATCTTTGGCATTCCTGCGATTTTGTGCTATTGATTTGTTTTTAGTTCAGCCGACGATATTATATCAGCATTTTATGCATATATATCAAAATAATTTCCGTAAACGGGACTCTGGGCATGAGTTAATATGCTGTCCAACAAGGCAAATGCATCCGATCGATAGTCGCCGGCTGATTTGCGACGTTGGGCTTAAGTAGGTGCGAACTGAGACCACGGATATGAGCAAACGGAAATCAAGGGCCAAGGGTAAGAAACGACAGAGATCGAACACGAGCTCATTGCAACAACACCATAAGATAAAAAAGAAATTGTTGCCCCCGCTCATGCGACTCCCAGGAGGAGGGCCTATTCCATCCTCTTGGATCAACGACCGGCTACCCGAACTGCTATGGGGCTGTCTGATCATTTCTGTAATCCCAAGACAACGTGCACTAGAACTTTTTCGCAACATTGCTGCTCTAGGTATGAATTATCGTGACAGTGTTGATGCCGCGAAGTGGCGCCTCTACCTATCTGATTTCGTGCATTTCCCAGAAGAATTCGTAGCGAATTTAGTCGAAATAGTTACTCGCGACCCCTTAGGGTATGCAAGTTTACGGCCCTTGCTGCTGCTGGATGCATTGCCAGGCAAGGAGCGATGGTCAGCTCTTCTTAGTGTCGAACCTCAGGAACACGATTGGGAAACCCTTGCAAATGCGGTTATTAAGACGCTTGATCATCAGTCTCAAGAAGCAACCGACGTGCGTTGGGTGAGTCTCCTCTTCAAAATCACACTTGGGAAGATGATTTTCACAACTGCATTGAAGGAGATAGCTGAGGAGATTATCCATTATCCTAACAGGGGTGACATGCGGGCAGTCCGGCCATCAATTCGAGCAATGGAAATGTCGGTTGACATGCAGAAAAAGGAGGATATGCGTCGTGCCACATGGCCGTCAGAGTTCTGGGCTGAGTGTTTCTCGCGAACAACCTGCATCCCCGCCGAAATACCGCGGTCCGTAGGTGAGACACATGACGTCAGGGAGAGCATTGGTAAATTGATAGAAACACGCGAAGCTCTGGTACAGCATTGGTTCGATAGCGCCCAGACAACTGCGATTGATGCCCGCCATGATTCGGCATTCGGACTTTGCTTTTTCGGGATGGCAGTGCTGTTGGAAATGGTAGTTGGAAGGAATGCATACGGTATAACGGGCCGGGTACTTCTAAGAACGCTTGTCGAGGCTCGGATAACATTGGCATACTTGAAAGAAAAGGATGATTCTGAGCTCTGGAATAAATATAGAGCTTTTGGTGTCGGTCAGGCGAAGCTTGCACTCTTGAAGTTGGACCAGGTTCACAATCAGCCCAGATTTACAACCCCGGATGTTCTGGAGAGGCTGACCAATGAGGACTACTTCCAAGAGTTCGTGGCGATTGAGTTAGGTCATTGGTGCGGCCTTGATCTTCGCAAAATGGCTGAAGCATCAAATACTAAAGAAGACTACGATCGATTTTATGGGTGGTCTTCATCGTTCGCGCACGGGCACTGGGCAGCAGTTAGAGATACGACCATGATGCATTGCCTTAATCCTCTGCACCGCCTTCACCGAATCCCGCTTCCAGCACATCGCGTGTTGGAAAGCTGCGCTTCTGATGCTGTTGAACTAATGACGGCCATGTTGTCAGATTTATCTGAATTGTATCCCGAATTCAGAAGGGCTGTAGAATTGGTCAGCGAGCGATTTTCTAAAGAGCATGACCTTCAGTCGACAAAGGAAGACATCCAGCAGGACTGAGCCCAACAATTGTATCAACCCAAACTAGACGCCGAAAAGGCCCGTCGCTGGTTATGAGGTCCACCATCGTCAAGCGGTTCTCTCTGGCAATCCTATTCGTTCTTCTCTTTCTGGCCGTAGCAGCGGCTGCACCTTTTTTTCCGGCAAAGGTCGTTCACATCTCTGACGGCGACACCATCACCGTTCTTCGGGGCAGGGAGCAGATCAAGGAAAGGAACTTCAGGTCAGGCGGGCCAGCAATATCCTAGATATGTTTGTCGGCCAGACCGAGAAGAACATCGCCTCCCTCTTTGTCGAGGCAGAACGGGAGGAGGCGGTCCTGGTGCTGGATGAGATTGATTCTCTTCTCTTCGACCGGGCCGCAGCGATCCATTCCTGGGAGATCAGCTTCACCAACGAGCTTCTGGCCCAGCTGGAACGGTACCGGGGTGTTTAATCGCCACCACTAATCGCCTGGATGCATTGGATCCGGCCTCACTGAGGCGATTCAATCACAAGATTGGCTTCGATTTTCTTACCCTGGCCGGGAACCTGATCTTCTATGACCGTCTCCTCGCCCCTCTGGCCCGAGAAGCTATGACCCCAGTCAACCGCCGGCAGTTGGAAAGGGTAACCGGATTGACTCCAGGTGATTTCAAGGTGGTCCACGTCGTAACGCCTTTTCCCCGGAGGAAGAGGTGACTCCGGCCCGGCTTATCGATGACCTGGCGGCCGAGGCCCGGTTGAAACAGAAGAAAGCGGATGGAAGAATAGGTTTTTAAGAAAGGCAGGATTGTTGGATCCGGAAAATTATAAAAGTTAGACGGAAGAGGCCCTGATCGATTCTTAAGTAAAAATAATATTTGAAGAGCGAGAAGATATGGCAAAATAAATGAATGATCTCGATCAATCTTGCATGACCATCATTGCTATTCGGGTTTAGGAGGCCGGAGGTGAACGTATTCTTCGATCCCGAGTTTGACCAGGGCGCCTGGCCAGGCTCCTTGGCCGGGCGGACAGCGGCCTGGGGCGAGGTCTGGCTCGGCCAGACAGGACTGCTGAACCTGCTGGAGACCCGGCTCGGCTTGGCCCGGGAGTTCGAGCCGGATGCGGCCCGGGCGGCCGCCCTGGTGCCCCGCTTGCGGTCGTTGGATGGTTTCTGGGCCGATTCGGCTGGCCACGACCCCTTTGGCGTGGCCCGAAAGATGATCGAGTGGCGGGACCGGCTCTACCTCCATGGTTGGAGCGGCCAACCGGTCAGCCCCCGGCTGGCCCAACTGGCTGAACTGACCTCAGAGGTGCTGCCCGGCTACCCTGATCGCCTGGCCGAGGTGGCCCAGGCCTTGAATCGTCGAACTTCGGGTATTGAGCGGCTGGTCTGCTACGAACCGGAAGAGGATCTGCCTCGGGTCTGGAAAGAAGTTCTATCCGTTTTGAAACAAACCGGTACCACTGTCGAATTCGTAACCGTTTCCCCGACCCTAGCCACGGGAGATCTGGCTGGGGCCAGGGATTACGGCTTTCGCCCTGTCGGGGACGGCTCTCTGTTGCTCCTGCGTTCCCCGGGTCCCGCGGAGGCCGCCCATCAAGCCGCCGCTTGGCTGGCCTCCGGGGAACCAACCGAAACCTTGATAATAAGACCTGATCCAATCCTTGACGCGGCCTTGAAACGTTTTGGGTTACCGTCGGCCGGTTCGACCCGGCCATCCAGCGAAAATAGCCTGCTCCAGATCCTGCCTCTGGTCTTGGAGCTGGGCCGGCAGCCACCAGACCCCCAACGGGCCTTGGAATTGCTGACCCTGCCGACCGGTCCGGTACCGGCCAAACTTGGTTGGCAGCTGGCCAGGATCCTCACAGATACGCCGGCTGTTAATTCGGAGGCCTGGCGGGAAAAGGTTGAAGAATTCCTTGACTCGGTTGACGAGGCAGATCGCCACAAGGAGCTGGCGGCCCGTCTTACCGGAATATTCGATTCACCCCACAGTGGAGAAGACTACCAGGCGTCTGAGATCATCGGCCGGACTAGACTGGTGACCAGATGGCTCCAGGCCCGGCTGGGCCGTGCGCCGGAAAAGGACCGGCCTGCCTGGACCTCCGCCTTGGTTCAGGCCGAAAACCTGGTCCGACTCCTCGACCTTTCCGGCATGACCGCGCTGAGGGATGCTCAGCTGGCCCGGCTGCTGGAAGCGGCCACTTCAGAGGTGCGGGAATTGGTCGATTACGAGGCCGAGGCCGGTTTGGCAGCCATCGGGAGTCCTGGGGCCATGGCTGGACCGGTCCGGCGGGTGCTTTGGTGGAACTTCAACCAAGCCGCCGCGCCGGTGGTCACCCGGCCACCCTTCTCCCCAGCCGAGGTGGCCTCCCTGGCCGAGGCTGGAGTCAGCCTTCCCGAACCGGCCGCCGAAGCGACCACTCAAGCCAGCCGTTGGGTCCGACCACTGCTGTTGGCTGGCGTTGAAATGTTGCTGGTCTGTCCTCAATTCGATGAACGGGGCCAGCCCTGCTTTCCCCATCCCCTTTGGGACGAGATCGAGGGACGGCTCGACCAGGATTCCAACACCGCTCCCCTGGTCATGGACGAAATCCCGGCAACCAGTTGCCTGTCTCGGCGGCAGCGCGCCCTTCAGCAACTGCCTGACTGCCCGGATAGGGTCAGTGTAAATCCAGCAAAGCTGTCCACGGCGTTGGCCAAGCGCCAAGAGGAGTCAGCCACAAGCCTAAGCCGGCTGGTCGGATGCCCTTTTGCCTGGGTTGTGCGCTATTTGGGTCAAGTTTGGCCAGGTTTCAGCGCCGCGCTGGGCAACCGCTGGCAAATCGAAGGCACCCTGCTCCATGAACTGCTGGCTCGGATCCTGGTTGAACAACCGGCTTCACCCCAACGAGCAGGCGAAATAGCAGCTGAATTCCTGGACCGGTTCGGACCGTTTCTGGCCGGTGGGGTCTTCCGGCCCGAGGCGGCGGCCGAACGGACCCGAGTAAGAATGAAACTTCGCCGAGCGGCCGTGGCCCTGACAAGGCAACTGCTGGCGGGTAGACACCGGGTGAGCGCCGTGGAGATGGAACGTCAAACTCCAGTGGCCGAACTCGGACTCACGGTAAAAGGTCGGCTGGATGCGGTCATCGACAACGGAGCTGCGGTTATTGACCTCAAAAGGGGCAGTTTGAAGACCTACGAGGATCAGCTCAACCAGGGTACGGCCTTTCAATTGGCCGTCTATGGTCACCTTCTTCGTGACGGCCCGACCGCGCCCTTCCCGGTGGCGGCCTATTTTATTATGCGGGATCAGGTCATGCTGACCACTGAGCCAACCGCTTTCCCGGAGGCCCGTTATGTGGACGGCCCAGGCCTGGCAGAGACCTGGGCAGGGTTAATAGAAGCAGTCCAGAAACGAAGGACTGAATTGAGGGCAGGCCAGATAGCCTCCCCTGGCAATTCCGGTGAACTACCCCGGAGCGGATGGGAGGAGGACCAGTTGGTCCTGGAGCCGGCTTGCCGTTTCTGCGATCTAGCCTATGCCTGCGGTCATGACTTGGAGAAGGGCTGATGGAAAAAATCAGAATAATCTCTGCCAGCGCCGGCAGCGGTAAGACATATCGCCTGACCGAACTGCTCCACCAGGCCGTGAGCGAGGAAGACGACCATCTGGTCCGCCCAGAGGCGGTAGTGGCCACCACCTTCACTGTCAAGGCAGCCGGGGAGCTAAAGGAAAGGGTCCGCCACAGGTTGATCAAGGAAGGCATGATCGAAGCGGCCCGGCGGCTCGGCGCGGCTAGGATGGGGACCATCCATTCTGTCTGCCACGGCCTGATCAACCAATTCGCTCTGGACCTGGGCCTACCCCCGGAACTGAACGTCATAGATGAGGAAGCGACCGCCACAGAGTTGGAGAGGGCATTGGCCGCCACAGCTGGGGAGGGAGATTTTGAAACCCTGGAGGCTATCAGTCAGCGACTCAAAGTGGACTGGCACCAGGAGGTCAAACAGATCCTTGACCAGGCTCGGGCCAACGGTCTCGGACCAGAGGAAATAAGGGCCATGGCCACTGAAAACCGGGAATCCGTACTCGGCTTCCTGGGCCAGCCGGCTCCGAACGGAGACGAACTCGACGCTAACCTTCAGCAGGACCTGGCAGAATTCCTGGACCAAGTCAACGCCTCCGATGATACGACCAGAAAGACTTCTACGGCCAAGGGGGTATGCCACCGTTGCCTCGGGGTCCTCAAGGCCGGCCGGAAACTGAACTGGAGCGATTGGGTCAAGCTGGAAAAGCTCGACGTGGCCAGGAAATCAGAATCCCTGGCCGCTGGGGTTCGGGCCGCCGCCGCAGCCCACGACCACCACCCAGCCCTGCGGGCTGATCTGGCAGAAGCGGTCGATCGGCTCCACGAACTGGCCGCCCGGACCATGACCGCCTATACCCAGCGCAAGGCTGAATGGGGCGTGCTCGACTTCGGTGATTTGGAAGCCAAAACCCTGACCCTGTTGAACGATCCGGTTATACGGAACCAACTCGCCCCTGAGATCGACCTGATCCTGGTGGACGAATTCCAGGACGTCAGCCCGATCCAACTGGCCATCCTGCTTAAGCTGGCCGAGCTGGCCGGGGGGTCCATCTGGGTAGGGGATCAGAAGCAGTCTATTTACGGCTTCCGTGACGCCGACCCCGCTCTGATGGACGCCTGCATGAAGAAATTGCTGAGAAAACACTCCCCGGAAACGCTACCTTACTCCTGGCGTAGCCGGCCGGAACTGGTCCGGGCCACCTCGGATATTTTCGCCGCTGCCTTTGCCGGTTACGGTTTGGCCGAGGAACTGGTCCGCTTGGACATGCCGCCTGATGGGCCCGCAGAACCGGTGGGCCTGGGTCCAGTCTTCGAGCGATGGGTCATCCCAGGTCAAAGAAACAACCAAGTCAGAGATTCGGCCCTGGCCACAGGGATCCTGGAACTGGTCAACGACCCGGAGGTCCGGATTCGGGAACTAAAGACCGGCCAGGCCAGGCAGGTCCGACCTGGGGATATTGCCGTACTCTGCCGGACCAACTCGACCGCAGAGCATCTAGCCAATCAACTGGCCACGTTAGGAATACCATCCGTGCTTCCCCGGCAGGGGTTGTTGAACACCCCAGAAGCCCGGGTCGCCTTGGCAGGGTTGCGACTATGGGTCGATGCCAAGGATTCCCTGGCCGCAGCTGAACTGGCCCGGTTGATCCACTACCCGGATAAGGCCGGGGAGTGGATCGAACGGCTTCTGGACAGGCCTGGAGCAGAGGCCTTCGGCGATTTGCCTGAGATCGCCTCTATCATCAAGGTGGCCGAGGCCAACCCCCTGGCGGGGCCGCTCAAGGCTTTGGACCTGATAAGCGAGACCGGCAGGATAAGGGAGCTTTGCTTGGCTTGGGGCGAAGCCGACGCGCGTCTAGCCAATTTGGATAGGCTCCGGGCCCACGCCGCCGAATTCGCCAAACTCCGGGCCGACGGCGGAGGTACCGTGGCCGGTCTGGCCGCACATCTGGAAAGGCTTCGGGAGGAAGAACTGGATCATCGGGCCCTGGTTGCCAGCCGAGATGCGGTCAATCTTCTCACCTGGCACAAAGCCAAGGGTTTGGAGTGGCCAGTGACCATCCTCTACGAACTGGATAAAACCTACCCGGGAAAAGCCCTGGGGGTTAAAGCCCTGAGCCGAGGTGAAGAGTTTAACCCCGCCAAGCCACTGGCCGACCGCTGGATCAGGGTTTGGCCCTTCCCCTATCACGATCGGAATACCAACACCCCCTTCCAGCAGCGGCTGGCCAACCATCCGGCCGAAATCGAAGCCCAGGAAAGAGAACGCCACCAGGAACTCCGCCTGCTCTACGTCGGCTGGACAAGGGCCAGGGACCGGTTAATCCTGGCCGGACCCGAGGGGCAGCTCAACCTGGGCATCCTCGCCACCCTGACCGGACCAGACGGGCCCTTGCTGACTGAACCGGAAGACGGCCGGGTCGTATGGGCCAGCCGGGAAGTGGAGGTCAAGATTCGCCAACTGGCCGGCCGGGAGCCGTTGCCAACACCCCTTAACCCAGGCTGGGATTTCGTTCCGCCCGGGCCACAGGACTACCCGCCGGCCCGAATCGTCGCCTCGGCTTTGGCCGGCCAAGCCAAAGCGGCTGAAGTAACAGAAATCGGGACGCCGCTGATTCTGGGCTCCGGGGTTAATATCAGCTCATTGGCCAAGGCGCTCCACGCCTTCATGGCTGCTGACCGGGAGGAACTGGATTCGGCTGATCGTCTGGCCCTGGCAAGGGAAATCCTCCACCGATGGGACATCCACGTTGGTGTCGACCCGGCCGACTTGGTCACTGCAGTGAGCAATCTCCGGGCCTGGGCCCAGGCCCGACTGCCAGGCGCCGAATGGCTTCGTGAGTGGCCTCTCACGTACCGTAAGCCTACCGGGACTATTGTAGCCGGATTCGCTGACCTGATCCTCAGGAATAAGGATGGCTTCGTCCTGGTTGATCACAAGTGCCTGGCTACTAACCGGGAAGAGGCGATCAAACTGGCCGAAAGCTATGGCGGCCAGCAGGCCGCCTATGTTGAAGGGATCACCCAGGCGAGCGGCCTAGCCTTGCTCGGTGCGTATATCCATCTGCCCCTGTCAGGGTTAGTGGTACGGTTGGAGATTTGAAATCTATTCGGTACGGAAGAGGTACCCGTGACTCAGTTGAAATTCGAAGACGTTTTGAAGTTGCTCGGAGTGGACGAATTGCCCGGCGCAACGTCCTGGCACAAGCGGTTTCTGGAGATGTCAACCGAGAGGCTTCTCCAAGAGAAGGAAGAGGCCTGGATCAAGCGCCACTGTTGCCTCCTTCTCGATCAGTACGAATACCTGAGAGGGTTTCTCTAAGCCTTCAGAGCCTCGTCCAGAAGATCCCCAAGGACAAGTCGTAGAAGTCACCCGGCAAAGGAAAACCTCTGCCCTTCAGATTTATTTAAAAGTTGATAAGTATGGCGGTTGTATCCAACTCACCGTCCAATGATGGGGAAGAACTGTTCAGGCCGGTTGAGGGGTGATTGCTGCATAATCCAAAGAGAGGGGGGAAAGGATGCCTTGGGAGGACAGGCCTTATCTATTTTGCCGCCAAACTGCGCAAGTGAAATACAATCCGGACAAAGAAACGTGGGAAGTCAAGTGCATCAGATGCGGAGACCATCTGATTTCCAGAGAAGCGATTGAAGACTACTTCGATAACTCGCCCGGAGACAACTACCCCAAAGAATTCGGCAGAAGCTTAACGGCCGAGATTGCCCTGAAGATCAGTGAAAAACTGGCCAAGGACCCGAGGGACAAAGGATTGCCACTAGTAAAAAACTTGACCTCGAATACCTTATTAGAGGCAATGCCCCCAAACCTCATAAGTTATCCCCTTGGGTATACAACTGACCCGGACAAAGACAACACCCGGGAGAAGGCCTGTCATGCCCAAACGCTTCTCTCTGGCAGCCCTGTTTGTTCTCCTCACTGCCTCCTCCGCCCTGGCCGCGGCCCCCTTCCCTGCCCAGGTCATTCACATCGCGGACGGCGACACCATCACCGTTCTACGCGACCAGCAGCAGATCAAGATCCGCCTATTTGGGATCGACTGCCCAGAGTCACGCCAGCCATGGGGCAGGAAGGCCAAGATGTTCACAGCCGCCCTGGTGGGCAAGTTCCTTGTCGAAAGGATCACCAGGACCCCGGTGGAGGTGGATCTGGCCTCCGAGTTCAGGCACCGCGACCCCCTGGTGCGGCCCCAGGACCTGGTGGTCCTGGTCTCCCAGTCCGGCGAGACCCTGGACACCATCGGGACCATGCGGAAGGCCAAGGCCAAGGGGGCCAAGGTGCTCTCCATCTGCAACGTGGTCGGCTCCACCCTGGCCCGGGAGTAGGACGGGGTCATCTACACCCACGCCGGACCCGAGATCGGGGTGGCCTCCACTAACCTTCAACCCCGGTCGATCCATGCTTGGAACGATGTTAAGAAACTGGGAAAACGACAGGCATGGCGGGAATTGAATAAATCGTGAGGCGATGCCAGAAAATGATTTCAGAACACTCAAGTTTTAATTAACCCCATAGGTTAATTAAAACTTGACGAGGGCTCGATATGGACGTATCTTTTAAGAACAAGAAGCTGGCAAAAACCCTCAACGAAGGTGCTCAGCTTGAGAGGATTCATGGGGCCAGGCAGGCGAAGCTGATTCGAAGTCGTATGGCCGTGCTTAGGGCAGCCGAGAGCCTGAGCGATTTCAAGCCGTACACCAAACCGGAGCGGTGCCACGAACTGGATGGGGACAGAGCCGGCCAACTGGCAATGGATTTGGATCACCCCTATAGGTTGATATTCACTCCTGCTCACGACCCGGTTCCGACCCGCGAGGATGGTGGCTTGGACTGGTCACAAGTGACCGCCATTAGAATCCTGGGGGTGGAGGATTACCATGGCTGAAAAAGCGAAAAACCAATTCGTGCCTGATTATTTGGTTACACCGGGCGAGGTGCTTGATGAGTACCTGGATGATCTAGGAATGACCCAGGCCGAGTTGGCCTCTCGCACAGGACTGGCCAAGAAGACTATAAACGAGATCATCAAGGGCAAGTCGCCCATAACGCCAGAGACTGCCTTGAAGCTGGAGTGCGTTCTAGACCGGCCAGCTCATTTCTGGAACAATCTGGAGCGCCAATTTCAAGAAGACCGTGTTCGCCTAGCTGAGCAACAACGTTTGGAATCCTGCCTGGAATGGCTGAAGCGTGTTCCGGTAGGAGCCATGGCCAAGCACGGATGGATAAGGAAATTCAGCAATAAAGTCGAGCAACTCGAAGAGGTACTCCGTTTCTTCGGGGTGGTCTCGCCAGATCAATGGCAGACTGTGTGGGCGAAGCATCAAGTCGCTTACCGGCAAACGCAGCGTTTCGAGACTTGCGCCGAGGCCGTCTCGGCCTGGCTGAGACAGGGCGAGATAGAAGCTCGGCAAATTCCCTGTGCCCCTTACAACGCAAAGCGCTTCAGGCAGATTCTTCAGGAAGTGCGCGGATTGACCAAGGAGGGGCCTGGCAGTTTTGTTCCCAAGCTGGTCGAATTGTGCGCTTCAGCTGGGGTGGCGGTTGTATTTGTGCCTGAGCTGCCCCAAACAGGGGTTTGGGGAGCCACCAGGTGGTTAGGCGACAGGGCTGTGATTCAGCTCAGTCTGCGCTACAAGAGCAACGATCATCTTTGGTTCACCTTTTTCCATGAGGCAGGACATATCCTCAAGCATGGCCGCAAGGAGGTCTTCATAGAGGATAACGGTCTGAACGGAGAGAAGGAGGAAGAGGCCAACGCCTTTGCCCGCGATCAGTTGATCAGGCCAATCAACCTTAGGAGATTGCTCAGGGGAGGTAGGCCTTCCCTGGCGGCAATCAATGACTTCGCTATAGAAATTGGCATCGCCCCGGGGATCGTGGTGGGGCGCCTGCAATATGAAGGAGTGCTCCCCAGAGATACGGGCAACAAACTCAAGGTGTTCTATCGCTGGGCAAGTTAGGACAGCCACTAAAACAGAGTTTACCCGTGGATGAATGAACCTCTCCCGCCACCTTCTGCGAAGTTATTTGTATTGAGAGATTGCGGGCCAGCCAACGGCTGTTGCGGTAAGAAACCCAGGCTTGCCCCTGCCCAGGGGAAATATTTGATGGGACGGTGTGGATCTGTGCGCTCAAGCGCCCTACCCTGGCCTACCTGCTCGTTCTCCTGGCAGCTTCCTCCGCCCCGGCCGCGACCCCCTTCCCTGCCCAGGTCGTCCACATCGCAGACGGTGACACCATCACCGTCTTATCGGACCATCAACATATCAAGGTCCGGCTCTTTGGGATCGACTGCCCAGAATCACGCCAGCCATGGGGCAGGAAGGCCAAGAGGTTCAAGGCCCACCTGGTGGGTATTAAGACGGTCCTGGTCCAGCCAATCGACAAGGACCGGTATGGCCGGCTGGTAGCCGTGGTGAGCCTGCCGGCTACCGGGGAGGACCTGGGCCTGGAGCTGGTCCGTGCCGGACTGGCCTGGTGGTACAGAAGGTACGCACCAAGGGACCATGATCTGAAGGAGGCGGAGGAAAGGGCCAGGGCAGCAAGGCGGAGACTTTAGGCAAATCCGAACCTCATACCACCCTGGGAGTGGAGGAAGGACCAGAGGACCGCCGTTAAACTACTCACTCCGTTGTCTCATACAGAATCGGCACCTCGACCAGTTCCAACCCCCATTCCTCGTGGAACGCCTTCAGCTGGCCCAGGTCATCAGCCACCGGCTCACCTTTTTTCTCGTTCCGGCTCAGACTATCGGCCTTATTGAGGGCCAACCAATCCCAG
>Ga0068714_10005427_pt1 | contig 13546 bp, 9 predicted proteins | sample MTBNYHSulfiMetaG_FD_62988 | JGI IMG/M metagenome (GOLD analysis project Ga0068714, IMG submission 62988) | Enrichment culture microbial communities from rom New York Harbor, USA that are MTBE-degrading - MTBE-NYH (New York Harbor Sulfidogenic)... | ecosystem: Environmental > Aquatic > Marine >... | reverse complement strand
CCGGGGAGCAGGACGATCGTCATCGCCTACGAAAAGGCCAAAGAGGCCATGGACAGGATCCTGGCGAGGAACGAGTTGATCACGATTATGCAGTTCGATCGAACGCTTCTCGTCAACGGAAAGCGGTATGAAGCGACGGAATTCAAGGCTTTTGCCGAATCGTTCCTCAAGCTCTTTTTCCATCTCGAGCTCAAAGGCATGACCTTCAAACAGGGCATATCCCTGGAAGAACTCTCTACCCTGATTGAAGGTTTCGGCCGAACCAAGACCGAGGTGATCGAAGAAGGATTCTGGCAGCGCTTCATCGAGGAGAAGGAGCTGACCCACGTGGAACTGACCCAGATTCACTACGCGGTCCGCATGGAAGGGGGTCCTGCTCAGGCGGAGGTGATCCGGGAAGAGGGAATCCAGCCTGTCGACGTGGAGGCCGAACTGGATGCCTCCGAACAGGAGGTCAGCGCCGATTTTCTGATCGAGGTGGTTGAGTTCATTCGCGCCTTGCTCAACGCAGCGAGAGGGATCAAGCTCTACCCCATGAAAAGCAAGGCCCTGGAGAGTGCCATCGACCAGGTTATGGCGGGTCTGAACCGGGTGCTGGCCAAGCGTCCCGCACTCACCCTGGCCAGGGTGGAGAAATCGCTTTTCGTGAACGGGGAGAAGGTGGGCATCTCGGAGTTCGAGATGGTTGCCCAGAGTTACCTCCAATTCCTCGACGCCATCGGTCTCAAGAGCCTCACTTTCCTGCGAGGGCTGCCCTCGGATCAGATGAAGGCGTTTATCGCCCTTCAGGGAGAGCTTCCCAGCTCCGGTCTCGGTGCGGAATATTGGAACCGCGCGGCCCGGGAAAGAAAAATCACCGGCATCCTCTTTGACCGGCGACTCTACGAGACGACCTTTGTTCCAAGCGCCTCGGGCCAGTTCCGGATCAAGGCGAACCGGGCCCAAATCAAGAGGAAAATCGTAGGAGCCTATGCAGCGGAGGAAGAACGCCCCCAGGACTCTTTGGAGGATTTCATCCAAAAGGCGCCTGTCCACATGAGCGACCTCCTTCTCAAGGGGGACGAGAAAGAGATCAATGCCATCATCCGCCGTCTGTTCCAGGGTTATCTCCAGGGCACCCCTCAGTCCCGCCTCAAGGTGATCAGCCGGTGTATGAATCTTTTCGAGGACCTCAACATCGGACTCCAGAATCAGCTGGCCAAGCATCTGGACAACCCCCTGCTGCTCGTCCTGTCTCAGGAAAAGGAGCCCGCAGTGCTCAAGGATCTGGCTAACACCCTCAACCGTCTGGCGACGCTGCTCATCGAATTCGGGGAATACGCCCACGCGAGCCGCATCCTGCTGCACCTCCAGCGCCGCCACCGGAAGCTCGTCGAGGCAAAGAGCGAGCAGGCGGAGACCCTGGAGGAGATTCTGCTCAGGCCTCTGGACCCCAAGGCGCAGCAGGTGCTCTTGCAGGACTTCCTGTCCAGGGATGCTTCGCGGCAGCAACATGCGGTGCAGTTGCTCGGAAGCCTGGGAAGGATTACCATCCCTTTGCTGCTGAACGTCGTCAAGAGGGAAGAGGATCTGAGAATCAGGCAGCTTGCCGCAAGCCTGCTTTCGGAGCAGGGGTACGAAGCGACGAAGATGATCAAGCGGGAATTCGTTCTCCAGACCTCGGCGGAGGACAGGGTCCGGATCCTGGAAGTCATCGACGGGATCACCCGGGATTTGAAGACCGAATTGCTTTATGCTTTGAACGATGAGCACCCTGCGGTCCGGCAGGAGGCTTTCAGGCTCACGGAACGGTTGAATAACGACGATGTGGAAAATATCCTTCTGGAGCTCACGGAAAGCAAACGGCTCGACGTGGCGGTGGCGGCCATCAAGCAGCTCGCGAAACTAAGGCCGCATGCGACCCTGGAAAAGGTTCTTTTCCTCGTCAAGACGGCAAGGGAGAGAGAGCGCATCATCGCATGCTGCCAGGCTCTCGGTCAGATCGGAGAGCCCGTGTGCATCGATCCGTTGGCCAATATCCTCCTCCTCAGAGGATTCCTTTCCCGGAAGAAAAGGCACGACTCGCGGCTTCGCACGGCGGCGGCGTTGGCTCTCGCTCAAATCAACGACCCCAGGAGCAAGGACGTCCTTGCAAAATGCACCGAAGACAGGGACGCGCAGGTCAGGCAGATCGCCAGATCCGTGCTTCGCCTGGACGCCCTTCCACCCCAAGAAAAGCCTCAGGACGTGATGGACAGGCCCGTCACCTCTTGACGTGATCCCGAATGTAGCGAACGATTTCCTCGGTGCGGGTTCCCGGCCCGAACACGTTCGCGATGCCGCAGGCTTTGAGGGCAGGAATGTCCTCGTCGGGGATGATGCCCCCGCCGATAACGAGGATATCTTCCACCTTTTTCTCCTTCAGCAGTTCCATCACCTTAGGAAACAGATAATCGTGGGCGCCGGAGAGAATGCTCAGGGCGATGACGTCCACGTCCTCCTGAAGAGCGGCTTCCACGACCTGGCGAGGCGTCTGCCTGAGACCGGTGTAGATCACCTCCATGCCTGCATCCATCAGGGCGTTCGCAACGACCTTGATTCCCCGGTCGTGACCATCCAGTCCCGGTTTTGCGGCCAGCACCCGTATCTTTCTTCCCGTGTTCATAGGTCTCTCTTTTTCAGTGTTCGGTGTTCAAGGGCCAAGGACCAATGGCCAATGACCTCAGCGGAACGTGTCGATCTGGCGGTATTCTCCGAACACTTCCCGCAAGGTGTCACAGATTTCTCCGAGAGTGGCATAGGCCCTGACCGCGTCCATGATTGGAGGCATGACGTTGTCCGCGCCCTGAGCGGCCAGCTTCAGCCGGGCGAGGCTCTGGTTGACCTGGTCCTGGCTTCGTTCCGACTTCAGTTTCTTCAGTTTCTCCAATTGCAGGATCCTCACCGCTGGATCCACCCGCAGCAGGTTGCCCGGCCTTTCCTCTTCCACCTGGAAGCGATTCAATCCCACGACGATCCTGTCATTCTTCTCGATCTGCTTCTGATAGGTGTAGGCGCTGCTCTGGATCTCTTTCTGCACAAAGCCCTTTTCAATGGCCGCGGCCGACCCTCCCATTTCGTCGATTTTCAGGATGTAGCCTTCAGCCCTCTCGCAGATCTGGTTGGTGAGCTCTTCAACGAAGTAGGCTCCGCCCAGAGGATCCACGGTGTCCGTCACACCGATCTCATGGGCGATCAGTTGTTGGGTGCGCAAGGCGACCTGAACGGCCTGCTCCGAGGGTAGGCAAAGCGCTTCGTCCATGGAGTTGGTGTGGAGAGACTGGGTGCCGCCCAGCACGGCGGAAAGGGCCTGAAAGGCCACCCTCACGATATTGTTCAACGGCTGCTGGGCCGTTAAAGTGCAGCCCGCGGTCTGGGTGTGAAACCGGACCATCATGGATCGCGGATCTTTCGCGCCGAACCTTTCCTTCATGATTTTCGCCCAGAGCCGTCTTGCCGCGCGAAACTTGGCGACTTCTTCGAAAAAGTCCAAATGTGCGTTGAAGAAAAACGAGAGCCTCGGACCGAAGGTGTCGACGCCGAGACCGGCCTGGAGAGCGGCGTCTACATAGGCGATGCCGTTGGCCAGGGTGAAGGCGACCTCCTGCACGGCGGTGGAACCCGCTTCGCGAATATGGTAGCCGCTGATGCTGATCGTGTTCCACTGGGGCACGTGTTCCGAGCAGAAGGCGAAGATGTCCGTGACAATTCTCATGGACGGCTGAGGCGGGAAAATAAAGGTTCCCCGGGAAGAGTACTCTTTCAAAATGTCGTTTTGGATCGTGCCTCGCAACTGGGCGGGCTGAACCCCCTGCTTTTCCGCCACGGCGATGTACATGGCCAGGAGAACGGCGGCGGGCGCATTGATGGTCATGGAGGTGCTCACCCGGTCCAGGGGGATGCCGTCGAAAAGGATTTCCACGTCCTTCAGAGAATCGATGGCGACCCCGACTTTCCCGACTTCCCCCATGGCCATCTCGTGGTCCGAATCATAGCCGATCTGGGTGGGCAGATCAAAAGCGACTGACAAGCCCGTCTGGCCCTGATCCAAGAGAAACTTGTATCGCCGGTTGGATTCTTCCGCCGAAGCAAATCCTGCATACTGCCGCATGGTCCAGTGCCTGCCCCGGTACATGGTGGGTTGGACCCCGCGGGTGAACGGGTAGGAGCCCGGAAAGCCGAGGTCCGAAAGATAATCCATGTTTTCGAGATCGAGAGGGGTGTAGAGCCTTTGGACCGGGATGCCGGAGGTGTTCACGAAGGGGGTCTTCCTTTCCGGATTCCTCTGCAGCTTGCTCTCAACCGATTGGTCCCAGGCTTTCGCCTTTTCCTCCAAGACCCGAAGATCGTCTTCCTTGATCATGTGAGTTCTCCCTCCCGTCCACCCGATAACCGTTTCTTGAGGTGCCCAGGAAACGGAGTATAGGGAATTTGGGCACTGTTTGTCAACGAGGACTTCTTCTCTCCAAGCCCTCCGTCCAAAAGGGCAAGGGAGGACGCAGCCGCCCCCCAGGGAGTGTCTACCGCATCGGAGGTGTTCTATGCTTGCAGGAGACGGAAAGGGGATTCACGGCTCAGCATGTCTGGTCCTTTTGGAGCCAGGATTTGTACGTGTGGAAGTAAAGGTCTGAGAGGTAGACAATGCCGTACAGTTTGTCGCCGTCCTCGACCGGAAGCCGGCGAACTTTATTCTTGACCATCTTGTTCACCAGAACCATGAGGTGGTCCTCCGGCGAGGCGGTGATGACGGGGTAGCTCATAATGGCTTCGACAGTCAGATCGTTGAACTCCTCCAGGTGGAAGTCGATCTCCTCCATCCACAGGGACCCTCCGTCCGCCTGGTGTTTCATGAAGGGAGGCCTCACGTGGTATAGGATGTCCCACATGGAGACCATTCCAACCAGGCGTCCTTTGGTGTTGACGACCATGATCCCGAAAGGCTTGTAACCCGTTTCTCTGACCCTGCCTTCAAAGATGAGGCAAGCGGCTTCCCTGACGGTCGTCTCCGGACGAACGATCGCATAATCTTGCACCATGATGTCCTTCGCTTTTATATCCATTGGCCTATCTCCTTTCCATCACAGGTTCATGGGACGGGAAAACTGTGGCGTCACGAAAATGAATGGAAGTATAGGACAAACACAAAATGAGGTCAATCTTGCAAAACTGCGGCCCCGGTTGCGGAAGTCCTCGGGAGCGGTTTTGAGGCTCCACGGGCACCTAGAATCCGAAGCTTTTTGTCGCTTGCGGCCTTATTTCTTTGTTCCCTTTATTTAGGGCGTGTGCTATAAAGTAGCTACATCTTCTGTTCGCCGGTGAACGGGTCTGAGCTTCAGAATGCCGAAGGGGTGTTCTTGCATCATTCGGCTTGTACCATTTCCGTGCACTGGACGTCTCGCGGAGGTCATTTCTGATGGATAATTGGACCTTTGGAATCACCATGATGGTATGCGGCATGGGGGGAACACTTCTCACCCTTTTCATCATGAGCCTTATCATGAGTCTTTTGAGACGGCTTTTTCCGTACAAGAAAGAGAAGGAATAGCTATGGAACAGGCAATCATCGGCGGATTACAGGGTCTCATCAACGGCTTTCTCCATCTCGATTGGCGCTCTCTCGTCATGATCTTTGTCGGGTTGCTGCTGCTGTGGCTCGGCGTCAAAAAGGATTGCGAGCCTTTGCTCCTTGTTCCCATCGGGTTCGGATGCATCCTGGTCAACATCCCCCTGGCGGACGTGATGGAGCACGAAGGGTTCCTTCGGACCATCTATGACATGGGCGTTTCGAATGAGCTTTTCCCCCTCCTGATTTTTGTGGGGATCGGTGCCATGACGGATTTCGGTCCCCTCCTGTCCAATCCCTCTACCTTTTTGCTGGGAGCTGCCGGGCAGTTCGGGATCTTCCTCACCCTCGCGCTTGCCCTGGCCCTCGGCTTCCCCAAGCTGGATGCGGTTGCCATTGGGATTATCGGAGCCTGTGACGGCCCCACGGCTATCTACGTCACCTCGCGGTATGCTCCCCACCTTTTGGGTGCGGTTTCCGTAGCGGCTTACTCTTACATGTCCCTTGTCCCGGTGATCCAGCCGCCTATCATGAGGGCCCTCACGACCGAGAAGGAGCGGAACACGGTCATGGGAACCATGAAAGGGCAGGTGTCGAAAACGACGAAGCTCTTGTTTCCCCTGGTTATCACGGTCATCGGAGGGGCTATCGCCCCAAAGGGCTTACCCCTTCTGGGAACGATCATGCTCGGGAATTTTATGAAGGAATCGGGAGTGGTCGCCCGGCTCACCAAGGCCTCTGAAAATGAGATCGCCAATATCGTCACCCTCTTCCTGGGCCTTTCCATCGGCGCCACCATGGCCGGGAATGCCTTCCTGCGGCCACAGACCCTTCTCATCCTTTGCCTGGGGCTTCTGGCGATCTGTCTGGATACGGTGTGCGGAATCCTCCTTGGCAAAATCCTCCGCGTGCTGAGCGGTGGCAAGATCAACCCTTTGATCGGCGCGGCGGGGATTTCGGCCTTTCCCATGGCCGCCCGGGTTGCTCAAAGGGAAGGGCAGAAATACAACAAGAAGAGTTACCTTTTGATGCACGCCATGGGTGCGAATGCAGGGGGCCAGGTGGGTTCCGTGATTGCGGCGGCGGTGATGCTCTCGGTCCTGAGCGGCATGGGGATCGTTTAGTGGGATTTATTTCCAGTGCCGTGTGAGAGGACTTCGTTCACCGAGGGCCCCTATTGGGCGCGTTTCTCGATGAACAAGATCTCTTTTGTCGATCGAGATAAGAGGATCGACCCTTCGCGCGACACTGGAAATCCGGCTTCCTGTCTCCTTTTCCTCCCCGGTGGCTTTTCGAAAAAGATCCTGGGCTTGTGACCCTTGCGGGCCTATTCCACCACCAGGAGGACGGCGTCGGCCTCGACGGCGTCGCCATTCTTGCACTTCACTTCCTTGACGGTTCCGGAAACGCCGGCCACCACCGGCAATTCCATTTTCATGGCTTCAAGAATCACCACCTCATCGTTCTCGTCGACCGTATCGCCCACCTTCACCCTGATGTCAATGATCTTTCCTCCCATGGGAGCCGTTACGTCACTCACAGTATCTTCCCTCCTTTTCCTTAGAGATGGCCGAAATTTGAATCCCTCATATAGCACTTCGTCCCCCTTCTTTGTCAAGCTTAAACTGTGGGAACGGCCAAAAGAGACCGGGTGGAGCATCGGAAAAGGCCGTAAAATTAAGAAGATGAAGCCTGGTCGCCGGGAGGGGAGCATGACAGAATGCTTGACATAACTAACATATTTTACTAAGATTATGGGAACCTTTGTCCAAACGGGTGATTATTCCCCGGAGACCGGTGCACCGGGGGGCGAAGGGCAAGCTTGAGGAGGGAGTGACCATGCCGGTTTACGTCTGGGTTGCAGAAACGAAAAGGGGCCGAAAACTCAAAGGCGAGATCGATGCCGCCAATGAAGCCATTGCCCTGAATCAACTGAAAAAACGGAATTTCACGGTCAAGAAGCTCAAAGCGAAACCCAAAGACATTTTCGAAAACATCTCCTTCCTCAAACCCAAGGTCACCAACAAGGACCTCGTGGTTTTCACGAGACAGTTTTCCACCATGATCGACGCAGGGCTCCCCCTGGTTCAGGGCCTCACCATTCTCGCGGAGCAGTCGGAGAATCCGACCTTCAAATCCATTCTCAAGGAAATTACCAAGGATGTGGAAGGCGGGTCCACCCTCGCGGAGGCCATGAAAAAGCACCCCAAAGTTTTTGACGATCTTTTTGTGAATCTGGTAGCCGCAGGTGAAGTGGGCGGTATTCTGGATACGATCCTGCGCAGACTCGCGGCTTTCATTGAAAAGGCCGAAAAGCTGAAATCCCAGATCAAAGGGGCCATGACCTATCCTGCGGTGGTCGTGGCGATTGCCATCATCGTGATCGCCGTGATCCTGATTTTTGTCATTCCCGTCTTCGAAGACATGTTCAAGAGCTTCGGCTCCGCCCTTCCCGGGCCCACCCAGATCGTGGTCAACATGAGCCGCTTCATGAAGGGGAATTTCCACTGGGTCATTTTGGCCGTAGGGGCCATGATCTATGCTTTCAACAGATACCGGGGCACCCAGAAGGGAAGGAAGCAGACGGACGCCCTACTCTTGAAACTTCCCGTGTTCGGCGACCTCATGAAGAAAACCGCGGTGGCGAGATTTACGAGAACTCTCGGAACCATGATCAGCAGCGGCGTGCCCATTCTCGATGCGCTTGAGATCGTGGCAAAGACCTCCGGCAACGTGATTATCGAAGAAATCCTTTACGAGGTCAGGGCGAGCATCGCTGAAGGTCAGACGATCGCCGAGCCCCTCTCGGAGAACGACATCTTCCCCGGGATGGTCATCCAGATGATCGCGGTCGGTGAGGCGACAGGCGCGCTCGACACCATGCTGGAAAAGATCGCCGACTTCTATGACGATGAAGTGGACGCGGCGGTGGCGGCTCTCACCTCCATGCTGGAACCCCTGCTCATGCTGTTTCTCGGCGGATCCATCGGTGGCCTCGTGATCGCCATGTACCTGCCTATTTTTGGGATGGCCGCAGCCATGGGCGGCTGATCCAATCGAGATGGCCGCGCCCGAGCTCAAATTGTCCCGAGCCGAACTTTCAGGTCGCCTTCAAAAACTCATGTTTTTGAGGGTGATCTTTGTTTCGCTTCTGCTTGGAGCTTCGGTCTTTGTCCAGGTCCGGGAGACGAAGACCGACTTCGGCAGCATCCAGGCCTATCACTACCTCCTGATCGCCCTTATCTACCTCCTCACGTTTGTCTACGCCGTTCTCATGAAACGGCTGAGGAACCTCACCGCCTTCGCCTACGGGCAGCTCGTCATGGACACGGTGGTAGTGACCGCCATCATTTACACCACCGGCGGGATCGAAAGCATCTTTTCCTTCCTCTACATCCTGACCATCATCAACGGCAGCATTATCCTCTACCGCAAAGGCGGGATGATCACCGCTTCCTTCTGCAGTATCCTCTACGGTCTCATGCTGGATCTCCAATACTACGGCGTCATCAAGCCCATGGGGGGTCGGCTCGATTATGCGACGGACTACCAGGTGTCCTACATCTTGTACCTGATTGTCGTCAACATCGCCGCCTTCTATCTTGTCGCCTTCTTGAGCAGCTACCCCTCGGAACAGGCAAGAAAGAGCCGCTTCGAACTCAAGGCCAAACAGGCCGACCTCGTGAAGCTCGAGGCGCTCAACGAGTGGATCATCCGGAGCATCAAGTCCGGCTTGATCACCTTGGACGACCAGGGATCGATCATCCTTTTCAACCCCGCCGCAGAAGAAATCTTCGGTCTCAAGGCGAAGGAGGCGATCGGGAAAGACTTCCGGGTTCTTCTGCCGTTCCTGAACGGCCACCTGGAAGGCCGGACCGCTCATTCCGGCTTCACCGACCTCCCTTTTCTGAGACAGGACGGGAAGAAGCTGTTCCTTCGGTGCTCCGTTTCTCCCCTCAGTCTTCCCGACGGAGGGGAAGGGGGAGAGATCTTTTTCTTCCAGGATGTGACGGAACTGAAGCGCATTGAGGTGGAAATGAAAAGGGTGGAGGGGATGGCTTTGATCGGCCAGCTGGCTGCGGCCATCGCCCACGAAATAAGGAATCCCATGGCCTCCATCAGCGGCTCCATTCAGATGCTCAAGGAAAGCCTCGATATGGATGACGTGAGAAACCGGCTCATGGACATCGTTTTGAGGGAAATCAACCGGCTGAACAGCTTGATCAGCGATTTTCTCGTTTTTGCCCGCCCCAAGGAGGCGACGATCGAGTATTTCGACCTCAACCAGCTGATCGTGGACTCGCTTGTCCTCTTCAAGAACAGCAACAAGTGGACGGAAAAGATCCGTCTTCAGACGGATTTCCAGGAGGCTCTGAGGATCCGGACCGATCCCGAGCAACTTCGACAGGTATTGTGGAATCTGTTTCTCAATGCCGCAGAAGCCATGACCCGAGGGGGCATCCTTTTCGTGGGCACCGGGAAGTCGCACTGCCAGGATGGGGACGGAGCGAGCAAAGAAATGGCAAGAATCACCGTTCGCGATACCGGCGACGGATTTTCGAAAAAAGCTCTTCAGCACCTCTTCACGCCCTTTTTCACCACCAAAGAGGGAGGGTCCGGTCTGGGTCTGGCCACGGTCAAGCGCATCGTCGAAGGGCTCAAGGGCACCGTGACCGGCAGGAACCACCCTGAGGGAGGGGCCGAGCTGAACGTGTTCCTCGACCCGGCCCTTTCCCAGCCCGAACCGAGCATGGAAATCGGCGCTTCGGAACCCCCTGAACCCTGTCATTCCTAACCCGTGAGCGGTTTGATAGGCTCGGGCGGGTCCGGCACGTAAGGGCACTTGAGCCTGGAGAACGGAGAAACCGCATTTCGGCCTTCAGGGTTGGTGAATTCCGGCGAGGCCGGAGCAGGGCTTCCGCCTCGGAGTTCAATCTCGCGATTCGGACAATGGACTTGCCTAACCCTGCGTCTCGCGTTAAACTCCAGCTTTTCGTTATTTCCCCGGTGTCGTGCGCTTCGAGCCGGGGCCCCTTTGAGGAAAGGGCGCGTGGGGAGCACCGCCGTGTTCGATATGGATTGGTTTTCGAAGATTCAGCGTCCCAGCCGGTACGTCGGCGGGGAGATCAATACGATCAGGAAAGATCATCGTGCTGTAGACGTGACCATGGCCCTGGCGTTCCCCGACGTCTATGAGGTGGGGATGTCCCACCTCGGACTCAAGATGCTCTACCATATTCTCAACGCCCAGGACTGGGCGGCTGCAGAAAGGGTTTTTTGTCCCTGGGTGGATCTGGAAGAGCAACTGCGGGGGCGGGGCTTGCCGCTTCGTTCCCTCGAATCCGGCAAGCCTCTGGCTGAGTTCGATATTCTCGGTTTCAGTCTCCAGCACGAGCTTTGCCTGACCAACGTGCTCACCATGCTTCACCTCTCGGGGCTTCCTTTTCTCGCGGCGGAGAGACAGAGCTCCTTTCCCCTTATCATCGCGGGCGGCCCCGCCTGTTTCAATCCCGAGCCCTTTGCCGCGATTTTTGACGCGCTTCTCGTCGGGGACGGCGAGGAAGCGATCCTGCAGATCTGTGAAGGGGTGCGAAAGGGGAAGAGGGAAAAAGCCACCAAAGAGGAAATGCTCACTCATTTGTCCCGGATCAGAGGGATGTACATCCCCGGGTTTTTCGGGGTCTCCTATAACGCGGACGGAACGGTTTGGAAGATCGAACCTCTGCGGAAAACCGCCCGGGCGGTGACGAAAGCGGTGGTTCCCGATATCAACCGTTACCCCCTTCCTGAAAGCCAAGTCGTTCCCTACGCCGAGGTGGTCCATGACCGTCTTGCCGTGGAAATCTCGCGGGGATGCACCCGGGGATGTCGTTTCTGCCAGGCGGGGATGATCTACAGGCCGGTGAGGGAGAGGGAGCCGTCCTCCGTTCTGGGAAGCGCGACCGCCAGCCTTGAGCACACGGGCTTCGAGGAACTCTCTTTGCTGTCTCTGAGTTCAGGGGACTATGGCTGCCTGGGGCCTCTGCTGAAGGCGCTCATGGACACCCAGGCGGGCGGCAAAGTCGCACTCAGCCTGCCGTCTCTTCGGGTTGACAGCCTGGACCCGACGTGGTTCGAGGAAATCAAGCGGGTCCGCAAGACGGGGTTCACCCTGGCTCCCGAAGCGGGAAACGACCGGCTCAGAAGAATCATCAACAAGCAGCTCACGGATCAGGAAATTTTGAGCATGGCGGATGAGATCTTCAAGGCAGGGTGGGAACTGATCAAGCTCTATTTCATGATCGGACTTCCCGGTGAAAGGGACAGCGACCTCCACGACATGGTTCGCCTGATCAAAGAGGTCGTGAAACGGGGGGGCCGCAGGGCCAAGGTCAACGCGAGTGTCGCCGTTTTTGTCCCCAAAGCGCATACCCCCTTCATGTGGATGCCTCAGTTGACCCTGGAAGAGAGCCGGAGAAGGATCGACCTCATCCGTCGCGGCTTAAAGGACAGCCGGATTCGGTTGAAATGGAATCAGCCGGAAATAAGCTGGCTGGAAGGGATTTTTTCGAGAGGAGACCGGAAGCTCACGGAAGCCCTGATAGGAGCCTGGCTCAAAGGAGCCAGATTCGAGGCCTGGAGCGAGCATTTCAACTTGGCCTTGTGGACGGAGGCCCTCCAAGAGGCCGGCTTGGATCCGGCCTTCTACCTCCACCGAGAAAGATCCGCCGATGAAATCCTTCCCTGGGAACACATCTCGTCCGGGGTCACCAAAGATTTTCTACGCCGGGAAAACCGGCGGGCGCAGGCCGAGGAGCCGACGACGGACTGCCGTGAGGGCTGCCTGGATTGCGGGGTCTGTGACCATCAAACCGTCGATCCGGTGTTGCACCGGGACTGGCAACCCGTGCAGGGGGCCCAGGGGCTCCCTTCGCCTTCGGGGCCGGCGAAGAGGTATCGGATGGTTTTCAGCAAGACAGGCCGTCTTCGATATCTCAGCCATCTGGAGCTCGTCCGCGTCTTCGTCCGGGCACTGAAGCGCGCCGGCATTCCCCTGGTCTATTCCGGCGGCTATCATCCCCTGCCCAGGATCTCTTTCGCCGCCGCGCTTCCTGTAGGGACCAAGAGCCTCCACGAGACCGTGGACATTCATGTCCACGGGGTCGAATCCGCGCGCGCCCTGGAGGAGCAGCTGGCAAATCGGCTTCCCGAGGAGATCCACCTTCTGTCCCTGGAGGCGTGGCCCCTCGGGGCCGCGAGCCCGAAACTCAAGGAAAGCACGTACGAGATCGACTTCGAGGAGGACGGATTCAGAAGCGCGGACTTGGACCGGTTTTTCCTGGCCGAGTCCTTTCCTGCGGTGAAAAAGGGGAAAAAGGGTGAGAAGACGGTCGACCTCCGGACGCTGGTGAAGTCCGTTGATATTCTCGGGCCGAGCAAGGTGTGCCTCGTCATCCGGCACACCGGCGGGCCCGAGCTGAAACCGGCGGAAATGATGAAAAGCATTTTTTCCATCCCTGAGGACAAGATTCTGAAAGTCGTCAAAACGGACGAAGTGGTCGACTGACTTGACGGCGACAGCAAAGCGAGGAAGGGTATGGCCCACGAACTGATCATCAATGCGAGACCCCATGAAACCAGGGTGGCTCTTGTGGAAAACGGGGTGGTGGTGGAATTGCACATCGAGCGAAAGACCGGGCAGGAGCTGATGGGGAACATTTACCGGGGACGGGTGGTCAGGGTCCTTCCCGGGATGCAGGCTGCCTTTGTCGACATCGGGCTTGAGCGGAGCGCCTTTTTGTACGTCACGGAAGTTCACCAGGACTTTCTGGATCTGGAACAGATGATGCTGCGAAGGAACGCACACAACGCGGCAGACCATCCCGCGGAGGAGTTGGTGGAAGAACTCCACCCGTCCAGACCGCTCGTTCCTTTCAACATCGAGGACCTCCTGCACGAGGGCCAGGATATCATGGTGCAGATCGC
>Ga0068714_10005425_pt1 | contig 13547 bp, 14 predicted proteins | sample MTBNYHSulfiMetaG_FD_62988 | JGI IMG/M metagenome (GOLD analysis project Ga0068714, IMG submission 62988) | Enrichment culture microbial communities from rom New York Harbor, USA that are MTBE-degrading - MTBE-NYH (New York Harbor Sulfidogenic)... | ecosystem: Environmental > Aquatic > Marine >... | reverse complement strand
ACTACATCGAGCTACGACGCGACCTGCGCGGTGCGGGCCACCGCCTGCGCACCCGGTCGGACGCCGAGGTAATCGCTCACCTCTATGAGCAGCGCGGGATCGATTGCGTCGATCATCTCCGCGGGATGTTCGCGTTCGCCCTCTGGGACGCGGGCAAACTTCGGGCCTTTATTCTTGATTCCGCCCCCTCGACTTCACCATTGCCCATTGAGAATCGGCGGGAGTGAAGATTGAACATGAAGGCAGGGACCTCGAAGGCGGAGGGCCGGAGACGGAGGCGGCGAGCGAGTCAAGAATAAAGGCCTGACCCTCTGACCCTGCGGCATCCTCTTCGGCAGAGTGTCCTCTCATGCCTTCGGCGCTCCCGTCGCTCTCGCACGCAGTAGATATAGCAGACCACGTTATGCGACCACAGAACCTCCGGCGCGTTTCTCGCCGACAGAGCGAATGACTCTCTGGAGCTTGCCCGATGGCCCAGCGGCGATGTCGGTAACCACTGTGACGGAGCAGCGTAACATCGGATCCAAGTCTCGTAGCGCTTGAGTGATGGCTCTCTCCAGATCACCCACTCCTCCGCCTTCAGGGATCACGCGGACGATCAGATGATTAGGCTCGTCTTGCTCAACCTGAAATCTTCGAAGCAGCCACGGGGCACCGCCATGGGCCTGCAGATCTATTGTCGACTTCCAGACTGCATCGCAGATGTGACGTGGCGACACCAGCCGCCCATTGGGAAGAAGAATGTGGTCGTCGCTGCGCCCGCCAATCAGAGCCATACGGGGCCGGCTGCTGCCACACGCACATGCCTCATCTTCGATCGCGGGAAGAAGAACACCACGGTCGCCAATGCGATACCGAATCAGTGGCATTGTGCAGTTGTACAGGTTTGTGAGGAGGAGCTGCCCCTCCCTGCCCGGAGGAGTGACGGCCCCGGATTCGTCGACAACCTCAACGAAGCAGACATCGGTATTGATGTGAAGCGTCGATGCGTCCGCCGGGCACTGCGAAGCGATATTCCCAACTTCCTCGCAGTTGTAGAACTCGGCCACTCGACAGGCGAACACCTGCTCGAGTTCAGTTCGCGTCTGCTTGTGGAGAATCTCTCCCTGTAGAGCGACAAGGCGGAGTGCCGGAAGCCGGATTGGGGCCTCTGCAAGGCGCCAGGCAATCGATTCCAGGTCGCTGGGGCAACTCGTGATCACATGCGGGTTATATCGCGCGAGGAGACGAACCCGAAGCTCCACTGGAAGAGCGTTAGACAGTCTCAGAATCGAGCACCAGGGCCGTCGCACGACACAGAACCCGGACTCCCGGGTGATCCACGAACTGAGATCGACAATCCGAAGGCGTAGCGGCAGCTTCTCAAGACTCCTCCATGCAAGGAGGATCTGTGCCTTACGAAACAGCGCCTCCGCTCGGCTCATGTAGATCCGAACAGGCATCGCCGTAGATCCGCTGGTGCAAGCCTGGACACATCGAGTGACTTTGGTCCGGTCGTGCAACTGCGATTCCGGCGGAGTAGCGCGGAACAGGTACTCCTTGTCGACGATCGGCAGCGACGGCAAGTCATTGGCACCTCTGAACGAAACTACCGCCCTGCTGGAGGCAGCGAGAAGCCTTTGATACGCGCGTATGTGGTTCGAGGCAGAGTGAATGACATATCTCAGAATGCTATCCACTTGCCTCGGAGTCTTGCTCAGCGCGAATCTCGCCACGTACGCCATTCTGTCTCTTTCCAATGCTGAAAGGTTCGGAGATTCCCAGCAGGCTGTTGAAATGGACCTCGTGACAGCCTCACACGTTCGCCGACTCCATCCTACCGTCACCTCCTAACAGCGCCAATCTCGGCGCCCGCAAACGGCGGTTCGTTCCGATCGGCGTCCTCGGGCACACTTCCGCTCCACTTCCTCGCGACCTCTTCAGTAGTAGACTACCACGCGAGTGGTTATACCGGAGGTCTTGGAGGGACATGGCGAGCCTGAGCATCCCACGGCGTCTCATGCGGTGCTTCTTTGACGTCCTGAGGTGGGTATCACCTCGTACGCACTACTGGGTGGTCTCGTTCTGCCAACCGATACGGGCTCGGTTCGTTATTAGGAAAGACCCGCCAATCATCACTGCCCGACCGCTCATCGTCCTCGTGACCGGCGAGAACGGTCCCGACAAGCTGAGTGTCTACTCGCCGGCATACGATGTGTACAGAGCGCTGAGGCCGCATTTCTGGGTGGAGCTCAAGGTGCATGTATCGCTCAGCGAGAGACACGTGAAGCGGATCGCAGAGATGAAACCAGACCTCGTGCTGCTTAGCTCTGACAGTGGCCATTGGCAGCAAGCGTTTGAGGAATACAACGTCCCCCTCATGGGGTGTGCCTCGGACGTTTCTAGACTCTGCTACGACAAGGTGGCCGCCAAGGAGGCCGTGCTCCGTCTGGGCATCAGCACAATGCCATGGGTGGTGATGAAGCCTGGGATGCCGCCGGCGGAAGTCCTTACCCATCTGCGCCTTCCGGTTGTCACAAAGCCACGGCGAGGAGGAAGCAGTGAAGGACTCAGCAAGTTGGAATCCCTCAGTGCGTTGAAGAAGGCCATCAAGAGGGCGCTCAGATGGGACACAGAGGTTCTCGTAGAGGAATACGCTCCCGGCAGGGAGTACACCTGTACTGTCTACGGGAATGACACCCCGGTGACACTTCCCCTGAACAGGAAGATCATGCGGTTTGAGAGAGAAGAGATGGGGGCCAGAGGGGAGAGAGTAACTCGCGGAAGGTTCCCTGTTCTATCTGAGGAAGCCTTCGTCGCACGAATCCATGCGCTGTCCAAGGAGGTCTATCGCCACCTCAACTGCAGAGACATGATACGAATCGACTGGAAGCATGATCCTGCGACGGGAGTCCTGTCCTTCCTCGAGATCAATACTCTACCATGGATCGGGAGATCCGGGGGCAACATCGAGGATTGCGCCATCGCCATCGGATCATCGTATGAGGAGTTCGTTCTCTCATTGTTTCTTGATTCTCTTCGCAGACACCGGCAACCTGCCATCACCTGACAGACCCGCCGGAGCAAAGGGGTCAGGCCTTTATTTTCGAATGAGAGTGCGCTAGACTCTCCTCATCATGGCTAGACCGTTACGGGTCGAGTATGAAGGAGCTTTCTACCAGATCACCAGTCGCGGGAATGCTCGCGAGGAGATCTTCCTGACGGACAGCGATCGTCTTGAGTTCCTCGGTCTCCCGGCCCGGGTGGTTTCGAGATTCGAATGGATCTGTCACGCGTACTGCTTGATGTCGAACCACAATCACCTTCTCGTCGGCCCCCCGCTCCCGAACCTGTCCAAAGGGATGCAGCTCCTCAATGGCGTCTACACGCACCGATCCGAACGTTCTGCGTCGAGAGCGTGACGCGGCCAGGCCGGACCTGAGGGCGCTATTCGCAGACGCCACAGACAAGGCATCCCATGATCGGAGAATCCACGACGCTGTCCGGCTTCATCACCACACGCTTCAAGAGGTCGGAGACCACATCGGACTTCATTTCTCGACGATTAGCGTCATCGCAAAGCGTGTCGCGGAGGAACAGGCCCGTTCGAAAATAAAGGCCTGACCCCCTTTGCACTCTCGGCTGCGAACAGCGCGGGAACACCGCCCGTGTGGACGAACACCACCACCTTGCACTGGTCAAGATCCCCCCGCCGGATCAGGTGAATGAGGCCCGCCATCGCCTTCCCGGTGTACACCGGATCCAGGATCAAGCTCTCCAGCCTCGCGGTCAATCGGATCGCCTGCCCCATCTCCGCCGTCGGAAGACCGTACCCCGGACCGATGAATTGATCGTTCACCACAATGTCGTGTCCCGGTTCGGGACGCTTGAGGAACGCATAGGCTTCAGCCAGTCCGTCCGCCACTCGGCTTGCTTGAACCTCCTGCGGTTGCCCCACGCTGATCCCGATGACCCGGGGGCTGCTTCCGCAGAACAGCTCGCTTCCGAGGACAAGGCCCGTCTGCGTACCCGCGCCGCCGCAGGCCGTCACTAACACGTCGGGGGCGAGATTCTGCTCGTGAAGCTGCACGGCCATCTCGCGAACGCAATGGGCATACGCGAGTGCCCCGTGCAACGGCTTGCATCCGTTGGGAAGGAGATACGGCCGCTCGCCCCGGCTCTCTAGCTCGGTCCGAAGGTCTTCGGCAGCCTGCTGAGTCGGCGTTTGTCCTCTCGGCAGACCGATCTCGAGAGAGGGACCCGGGATGAAGCGAATGGAAGCAGCGCCCAGCAGATGATCCAGAAGGAGATTCCCGCTCAGATGGTCCGGTTCGCTCCCCCGCAGCAACAGGTGACATGGAAGGCCGACCGTGTTGCAGGCGGCAACCGTGAGACGACAGTGATTGCTCTGGACAGCACCGGTCGTGATGACACACGTGGCCTTCGATGCCTCCGCCTCGGCCAAGGCATACTCCAGTTTCCGCAGCTTGTTTCCGCCGAGTGCCAGTCCCGTCAGGTCGTCACGTTTCACGAAGATGCGCGGCCCTCCGAGCTCGTCGGTGAGCCTCCGCAGTTTCTGCAACGGCGTGGGCAGCATGGCGATCGGCAGCCGCCTGACGGCTCCTATTTGCATGGCGCGCTCCTGTATCTCCGCGGGAGCAGGGTGCAAGCGCTCCACGTCGGATCTCGCAACTCGAACAGCCGCGCCGGCGCCCCAAACCCCGCGACGTGGGCGATCATTGCCCGCCTCCCATGAGGGAGTGAACGCACACGACCAAGATCCTAAGCGGCGTCTTCCCCGTGTTGCGAAGACTGTGACTTCCTCCCAACTGGGTCAATATCAATGCTCCTTCCCCTACCGTCTCCTCGTGCCGACGTTCGCACGATACAAGACCGATCCCAGAGAGCACATAGTACATCTCCTCGTCGCGATCATGGCGGTGCAGTCCGATCGAAGAGCCTGGCGCCAGAGAGAGATCACGCACGTACTTGAACGCGCTCCCTGGGGGAGACTCGAGCACCGTATTGACGGAATAGCGGCCCTCACCGCCGTGACAGCCCAACAGCTCCTGAGTGTCCCTGTCTCTCCTCTCAAAGACCGGCATGGAAACCCCTCCTCTGTCGATTGACTCGCCCAGCCGATTGACTCGACCACTGGCAGCTAGTATACTGGTAGGGTTAGTATACCAGTTAACCTGTTGCGAGGCTGCCGCACGGAGGTATATACCGAGTATGGGTCGGACCACGGGACAAAGAACGGACGATGCCGTTGAACTCGTCATGGACGAGAAGACGGCATTTGGCTTCTTCCGAACGGTGGAGCCCGTCAGAGCGTCGGAAGAGATCGCGCGTCAGATTGCCCAATCCATCGACGCTGGCCTGTTGCGCCCCGACCAGAGACTCCCCGGAGAGCGCACTCTCGCGGACATATTCGGTGTGAGCCGAGGCCCTGTACGGGAGGCGATGCGCTCGCTGGAAGCCCTCGGCTACATCACTGTGCGGCCCGGTCGGGGGGCCACTGTGCGGCTCGGTCAAGCTTGTGAAGACGACGTGATCCGGCTGCGCTTTGAATCCCGTCGAGATGCTCTCGTGGAGCATTTCGAGGTCCACGCAGCGTTGTTCGCGGAGGCCTGTGCGTTGGCGGCAAGACGTGCGGGGGCGGACGAGGTAGAGGCGCTCGAACAGGTCCTCGCTCGGCAGGCGCAGGCGAGAGAACGAACCGAAAAGACAGATCTCTTCTACAGCGACCGTGACTTCACGTGCGCCATTGCGCGCATGGCCCACAATCAGACACTTGAGTCAATGCTGATCGAGTCGACAAGCTACACCAGAAGCTGCCGAATCACCCTCTTCGCCCTCCCCGGCGCCGTGCGAGCGGGGAAATCGCTTTCCGAGCACCAGCGGATCGTGGAACAGATCAGAAGCGGCGATGAAGCCCAGGCGGGCTTGGCGGGCCGCGGGCACGTCATGTCGGCACTTTCTGACTGGCTGGCCTTTCTGGAGAAGAGCGAGAATGCGGACCGCTAGGGCCCGGTCATGCCCGGACCGAAGCGGTCCGCTCCGCCCTCCTGCCGGCTCGAAGCGGGGCCGGCTCCACCGAAGCGCCGTCGCTTCGATGGGGGCCTTTCGCCCCGAATCGCCAACACAGAAGAGGAACTCATATGAGGAGCCGGGGCAACTCACCCGCCCCGAGAGTCGCGGCAGGGCGCTCATCGGGGGCGAGAGCCCTCTGTGATGCCGGAGCCGTCTCAAGAAGGGAGCTGGAGTGAGCACGTCATACAGGTATACTGTGATCGGGGCGGGGAACGGGGGATTGGCGACGGCAGGGGTCCTTGCCCTCAAGGGCCACGAAGTCACCCTGTTTGAGAGCGAGCAGTTCGAGGCGAATCTCGCCCCGGTCAGGGAATCCGGCGCTGTCACCTTGCTGGGGGAGATCTCCGGCACGGCTCCGATCTCTCACACGACAACGGACATCCAAGAGGCAATCTCCGGCGCGGACGTGATGATCGTCGTCACACCGTCCTCCGCACACCGCTACATCGCCGGCATCTGCGCTCCACACCTCCGAGACGGGCAGGTCGTCGTACTGCATCCCGGGAGGCCGGGCGGGGCTCTGGAGTTCGTGAACTCAGCGAACTTCCCACCGGGGGTCATTGTCGCCGAAACACAGAGCCTGCTCTACGCCGTCCGGACTCTTTCGCAGTACGTGTCGATCCCGTCGGACCGCTTGGTCTCTCTGCTTGGAGACAAGGTATGGCTGTACGCCGTCAAGAGGAAGGTCCGGATAGCGGCGATTCCAAGCAGACGCACACAGCATGTGATCTCTTTGCTTCATGAGCCGTTTCCGCAGCTCGTGCCCGCGGATTCAGTCCTTGAGACAAGCCTCAACGACGTGGGCGGCGTGTTCCATCCCACCCCGGCTCTCTTGAACCTGGCGCGCATTGACCGTGGCGAGCGCTTCCTGCACTACCACGAAGGGATCACCCGGTCCGTGGCCCGGATCATCGAGGGGATAGACGAGGAGCGCCTCCGAATCTGCGACACGCTCCGGGTAGCGAGTGTGTCGGCCAAGGATTGGCTCAAGGAGACGTATGACGTGGACGGCGAAGACCTCTTCTCGGCACTACAGAACCACGAAGCGTACAAGTATGCCCATAGCCCCCAGCAACCGGTGGAGAACCACTACTATCTGAACGAGATCCCGATGGAACTCGTTCCCCTCTCCTCCATTGCCCGCCTGATCGGAACGCCCACACCGTGCATCGACGCCGTCATCACGCTTCTTTCCCAACTGCATCGGCGGGACCTTCGCGCGGAGGGGAGGACTGCCGAACGACTTGGGCTGCAAGGGCTGAATGCCGCTCAGATTGTTGAGAAGGCCAAGGGAGGTGGGAGATGAGAGCATAGACCCGCCCTGTGACTGACCGTCTGACCCCATTAAGGAGGTACTGCATGAATGCTAGAGGAAATCGTGGTCTACGGATCTGGATAGGGATCTCCCTCCTCGTCGGCGTCCTGGTCGTCTGTGGCGCTGCGAGTTCAGATTCGTCCCCCCAGGTGCTTCGCATGGCGCTCAAGTACTCCGACATCCGGGCACTGGACCCGCACTTCGGCACGACGACTCCGGATCGGATCATTGCAGACATGGTTTTCAATGCCTTGGTTCGATATACGCCGGGCCGCAGTGATGCCACCACCATCGAACCGGACCTCGCCAAGGAGATCCCGACTCCGACGCTTCTCCCCGATGGGCGGCAAGAGTGGGTCTTCGAACTGCGCGAGGGCGTTCTGTTTCATCCATTCAACGATACTCCCGCTGCGGAATTGACATCGGAGGACGTCGTCTACTCGCTGTCCAAGGCGGCGGATTCGGGACGCTCCGCCTACTCCGGGGAGTATGGCGGGATGGAGTTCGAAGCCCTCGACCCCTACACAGTCAAGATCACCTTGCCGGCGCCTCTCTCCCCTGCGCTGTTCCTTCCCAAAATCGCCAACTACAGCGGCGGCTACATCGTCTCGAAGAACGCAGTTGAGAGCCTGGGCGACGTAGCGTTCAAAACTCATCCTGTCGGAACGGGCCCGTTCATGCTCGGCGAGTACAGGCCGATGGAGGAGGTCATCCTCGTTCGTTTCGCCGACTATTTCCGCGGCGCTCCGATTCTCGAGAGCGTTGTAGTCAAGTTCATGCCGGATGCCACGAGTCGCGAACTCGGATTGCGCAAGGGCGAGCTGGACGTCATCGAGGTCCCCACGGATCAAACGTGGGCGGATCGGATGCGTGCGGTCCCCGGGATTCGGGTCGATGTCTTCGGGCCCGGAGAAGTGATATGGATCAACTTCAACATGAGCCAGCCGCCGTTCAGCGACCCGCTGGTCCGGAAAGCCGTCGCATACGCGCTCGATCGTGGAACATTCGTGGACTTCCTCGGTGCGGATGTCGTCGAGCCGACCTACTCGATCGTCCCTGGCGGCTATCTTGCCGGCGGGCTCTCTGAGACCGAGGTGGCCGATGCGGGTCTCCTTTACCCGGTCGATCGTGCCGAGGCGACGGACCTTCTCCGGCAAGCTGGATATCCAACCGGATTCTCGGTCGAAGTCATCACATCCGACAGCATCACCTACCGCACGGCCTACGACCTTGTGCAGGACCAGCTGCGATACGTCGGGATCGACCTCCGCATCCGGATCGTGGAGCACTCCACCTACCACACCATGATCCGCGATGACCTGAGTTCCTTCGTGATCTACGGCGCTTGGCGGCCGAGCGCCGACGCGTTTCTCACGCGGTTCTTCCACTCCGACTCCATCGTCAAGACGGGAGTGAAACCCGACACCAACTTCTCTCACTACGATCAGATCGATCGGCTGATCACATCTGCCCGGCTTCAACAGGACCTGGAGGCCCAGGAAGCGCTGTGGCAAGAAGCCCAGCTCCAGATCCTGGAGGACATGGCCGCGTACACCTTGTACATGATCAAGTTCGTGTTCGCGGCCGATGCGAGGGTTGAGTGGGGCTACGAGCTCAACTCAACGCTCACGACGGGTCCGCAGATCACCGAACAGACAAGGATCATCGGCCAGTAGCAGTGACCAGACAGAAGGAGAACGGAGGAGGATTCGCCGTTCTCCTTCTGTCCCATCTCAACGGGGCTGACGATCGGAGGGTCAGGTTCGGGACGGGCTGGAGACCGATGCAACAGCAAGAAGCCGGGCCCCACGTCCCGCAGCAGCCGGCAGACGTGTCGGGTGACAGAGGTGCAGCGCGCGCCCCTCAGTGAGAACGCCGGGGGATCTGCGCAGTCCTCGCGCGGAGAAGATGAGAGGCCGAAGCGCCTGAGGGTGCATGGGAAATCAGAGAGGGTGGTGCTCCAATGCGAACGAGGAGCTATGAACCGAGCGAGACGCTACCGATAGGGGATCTGTCGCTCTTGTCGTCCTTCGTCTGTCAATTGCGGCTGCAGGACGTGCCGGAGGCCGCAACCCGCAAGGCGAAGAGCTGCGTGCTCGACATCATCGGCAGCCTGCTGGCAGGTGCTCGATCGCGGGCAGGCGCCATCGCCCGCGCCTTCGCGAGCCGCGGAGCGCAAGAGCCGGAAGCCACGCTCGCGGGCCACCCGGATCGCGTGTTGCTCCAGAATGCGGCGTGGGGAAACGGTCTGATGGCATCCGCTCTTGACGTCGACGACGGACACAGACGCGCCACCGGCCACCCTGGCGCGGTAGTGGTTCCCGCCGCGCTGGCCATCGCGGAGTTTGCGAGAGCGTCCGGACACGACGTGCTGGAGGCCGTGATCAGCGGCTATGAGACTGCCATCCGAATCGGGGCGGGGCTGTTCTCGCACACCGGCGTGCTGAGCGGTTCCGGCCACTGGGCGAGCGTGGGGGCGGCCGCGGCGTGCAGCAAGCTCCTGGGGCTCGACGCGGAGAAGACCCGGGCAGCGCTCGGCATCGCATCGACCGCCGCGCCGGTCGCGGCCCCCAAGATCCTGAGGGACGGCGAGGATTGGCCGATGACGAAGGAATGCGTCGGCTGGGGCGCCATGACAGGATTGACGGCCGCCCTCCTCGCGGAAAGGGGGTTCTCCGGCCCTTCCCTCTTGCGCGGCATCGGGAAAGACGTGCTGTGTGATCTTGGAGAAACCTACAGAATCGAAGAGGTCTACTTCAAACCCTATCCGAGCTGCCGATGGACCCACCCGCCCGTCGATGCGGCCCTGGAGCTGAAGGACCGCCACGACATCGATCCGAGCGAGATCGAGAGCGTATCCGTCTCCACGTTCGCCCGCGCAGCCATCCTGTCCTACCCGGCGCCCAGGACAGCCGAGTCAGCGCAGTTCAGTATCCCCTTCACTGTAGCCGCGGCTCTCGCACGCGGGAGGCTCACCGTGAGAGAGATGGATGAGTCGCAACTCGACGACCCCGACATCCTGCGCCTTGCAGCCCGGGTTCGCATCGAGCACGAAGAGGAGTTCGACGCTCTCTACCCCGAGGCGATCGCCGCAAAGGTCACGATCCACCTCGTCGATGGCACGAGCCGCTCGGCTCGGGTCGACGTGCCGAGAGGTAACTACAAGAATCCCCTCAGCCCGGAGGAGCTCCTCCACAAGTTCCACGAGCTCGCGGAATACGGGATGCTCGATGCAGAGCGCCGGGAGACCCTCGCGGCTCGAGTGCTCGGCCTCGAGGACGTTGCGGACGTATCAGAGATCATGAGATGCCTCGCCGGAAGAGCCTGAGGCCAGATGGGAGTCCCATTCCGACGCACGCTCCGAGAGGAGGAGAGCGGCTGAGATGATCGCGTTTGCCGTTCGTCGCCTCCTCCTGGTCCCTCCCACGGTCCTCCTTGTGGCGACGCTGGTCTTCCTGCTGGTCCGCGTCGCGCCGGGGGACCCGGCCGTAGCGATCCTCGGCGACTTCGCCACTCCGGACGCCGTCCAGGCTCTTCGGGAACGCATGGGGCTCGCTGCTCCGCTCTGGGTGCAATACGGCCGTTTCCTCCGCGACGTCGCTCAGGGAGACTTGGGAAGATCCCTCGTCACAGGAGCGCCGGTCGGCGCGCAAGTGGCCAGGGCGCTCCCGCACACGCTCGCGCTGACCTTCGGGGGGATCGTCATCGGCCTGCTGATCGGGCTTCCGCTGGGAATCGCCAGTGCTCTGAAGAGAAACACCCTCCTGGATTACCTCGCGAGGACGGTCTCTCTTGCGGGTCTGTCGGTACCGGGCTTCTACGTCGGGATCTTGCTCCTGCTGTTGTTCTCCGTTCACTGGGGCTTGTTTCCCGTCGTCGGCGCCGGAGATCCGACTGACGTTGCGGACATCCTCTATCACCTGTTCCTGCCGGCGCTCTCGTTGGGTCTTTTGATGGCGGCATACGTCACCCGAACCACTCGCTCCTCGATGCTCAACGTGCTCGAAGAGGACTTCGTGCGAACCGCCAGGGCAAAGGGCGTACCGGAGAGCGTCGTCCTTTGGCGGCATGCATTGCGAAATGCGCTGATCCCGACGGTCTCGGTGATCAGCGTCTACGCGATCGTGCTGATCGGGAGCTCCGTCATGACCGAGATCGTCTTCTCGAGGCCCGGTCTCGGGAAGGTGATGGTCGATGCAACCCAGCGCCGCGATTACACGACGCTTCAGTCGGTGATGGTGATCTACGCAGTGATCGTCGTGATCGTCAATCTCTTCGTCGACCTAACGTACGGAATCATCGATCCGCGGGTGAGGTACGACTAATGAAGAAAGGCCGAATCTGGCGGACGTTCCGGAAGAATCGAAGTGCAGTGATCGGCGCGGTGATGGCGGCGATCGTCGGACTCGGGACCCTCTTGGCCCCGATCCTCGCCCCTCACGACCCGTACCTCCAGAACGCCAAGAACTACCTGGCGGCTCCCAGCCGGACACATCTGCTCGGGACAGACAGATACGGAAGAGACACGCTCTCTCGGATCATGTGGGGCGGGCGGGTGAGCCTCACGGTGGGGATCTCCGCCGTCGTGATCGGTATGACCGTCGGCACCGCACTCGGCCTCGTCGCAGGGTACAAGGGCGGGATCACCGATATCGTCATCATGAGAGCCGTTGATGTGCTGCTCTCGTTCCCAGGGCTCATCACCGGGTTGATGGTCATGGCCATCCTGGGACCCGGGCTGTTGAAACTGATCATTACGATCGGCGTCGTCATGACGCCTCGCTTCGCTCGGGTCGCCTACGGACCGACGCTCGCCCTGAAAGAAAGGGACTTCGTCGTCGGCGCCGTGGCCGTCGGCGCGAGCGGACCCAGGATCATCGCCCGCCATCTCCTGCCGAATATCCTGGGCGAGGTGCTGGTGATGGGCACGCTCTGGATCGGGACAGCGATCATCTACGAAGCGAGTCTCAGCTTCATCGGTCTGGGAATCTCTCCCCCCACACCGACTTGGGGCAACATGATCAAAGACGGTGTGCAATTCTTAACCTACGCGCCTTGGCTCTCCGTCTTTCCGGGCCTGGCCATCCTGCTGACCGTCCTGTCCCTCAACATGTTCGGCGACGGAATCCGTGACGTGACCGACCCCAAGCTGCAGATCTGAGCCTCTTCGTAGGCTTGGCAGGGGCAGGATTCCACCAACAGCGCCTCAGAGAACCTCGGTGACCGGCAGCTACCCGGCAACTCGCCACACATTCACACGCGAATGCCGAACGACGGACCCCGGACCATCGACGACGAACAAGACCCGTGAACTACGAACCCCGAACGGCTTCTCTGACCCCCTCCACCACCCGTTCCACCTGCCTCTCCGTCATCCTCCCGTGGAACGGGAGCGCGACCGTTCGCCGGGCGATCCGCTCGGTCACAGGGAGCATCCCTTCGCGCGTCCCGAGCGCCTTGCGTACGTACGGCTGCAGGTGCACCGGGGAGAAATAGCCGCGGCTGGGGATCCCGCGCTCGGCCAGCGCCTGCATCACCGGGACCCGATCGAGCCCCTCGGCGAGGGTCACCACGTAGACGAACCAGCTCATCCGCACATCGGATCGGACCACCGGCGGTCGCACGCCGTCCAGGCCCGCCAGACGATCGGTGTACATCTTCGCCACCCGCTCGCGATTTGCCAACAACTCCTCGATCCGCGCCATCTGCGAGAGACCGAGCGCGGCCGACATTTCGGTCAGCCGGTAGTTGTACCCGAGCCGCTCGTGCTCGAGCCACGATCCCATCTCGCCCCGCCCCTGGTTGCGAAGCGACCGGCACTGACCCGCGAGTCCATCGTCATCCGTCACGATCATCCCGCCCTCGCCGGTCGTCATCTGCTTGTTGGGGTAGAACGCGAACGTCGCCGCGTCCCCGAACTGCCCGAGCTTGCGCCCTCTGTACTCGGCACCCAGCGCCTCGCAGGAGTCGTCGATCACCCGCAGGCCGTGTTCCTCCGCCACGTTCAGAATCGCATCCCAGTCCGCCGGGTGGCCGAACACGTCCACAGCGAGGATCCCCCTCGTCCGCGGCGTCACCTTCCGGGCCAAGTCCTCCGGGTCCAGGTTGTACGTGTCGGACTCGATCTCCACGAAGACCGGCGTGGCGCGCTCGTAGAGGA
>Ga0068714_10005423_pt1 | contig 13552 bp, 13 predicted proteins | sample MTBNYHSulfiMetaG_FD_62988 | JGI IMG/M metagenome (GOLD analysis project Ga0068714, IMG submission 62988) | Enrichment culture microbial communities from rom New York Harbor, USA that are MTBE-degrading - MTBE-NYH (New York Harbor Sulfidogenic)... | ecosystem: Environmental > Aquatic > Marine >... | reverse complement strand
TTTTCGGAACCAGGGTCCTGGAGGTGGGGCCGGCCGGGACCATCCTCCTGGAGGTCTTTCTCTCCCCGGACCTGATCCATCCGGACTACTACCACCGCCACATCGCCGGGTCCATCGATCGGGTGGTCGGCCACTTCCGGGCCCGGGGGGTCAACTTGCCCAACAGCTTCGGACCGTTCATGGGCCGGCCGGGGGACCAGGAAAGCCAGCGGCTGGGCCGATTGATGTACGACCACTTTTACGGCAGCAAGGAGTCCCTGGAGGTGGTCCGCCAGGCCCTGGCCCACGACCTGCCGGGGTTTCCGGCGACCATCACCCTTTCCGGCCGGATGATGGTCCAGTGGCCGGCGGACCGGATCGTCGATTTCCTGACCCGGGGCCTGGAGCTGATCGTCCGCGGCCACGGCCGCTACCCCTCGATCCGGCTGACCTCCCTCCAGCCGCCCGACCGGCCGGCGGCCCTGGACATGGCCGACAAGATCAGGGCCGTGGTAAAGGCGGTCAACTCCTTTCCCCTGGCCTGACCTAGACCCCACCCCGGGACGAGGCGGCAGCCGGAAGGACCTTGGAAAGAGAGGCAGAATGAACCACCGCCAGCGTATCGAGGCCGCCCTGGCAGGCCGGCCCACGGACAGGCCGGCCTGGGGCTACTGGCAGCATTTCCCCAACCGGGACCGGGCCCCGCGACGGCTGGCCGAGCTGATGCTGGCCCAGCAGAAGGAGCTGGACCTGGACTTCATCAAGCTGATGCCCTACGGCCTTTTTTCCGTGGTCGACTGGGGGGTGGAGCTGAAGATGTTCGCCGGCTTCCAGGACCCGCCGGTGGCGGAGCGGTTGCTCATCCGGGAGCCCCGGGACTGGACCGGCCTCCGGCCCCTGGAGGGGGACGGCGGCGAGTACGCCGTGGCCCTGGAGGCCCAGCGGCTGACCCTGTCCCAGGTGGATGGCTCGATCCCGGTCATTCAGACCGTTTTCAGCCCCCTGACCTCGGCCCTCAAGATGTCCGGCGAAAAGACCCTTCTCCGCCACCTCCGGGAGAGCCCGGAGGTGGTCCACCGGGGCCTGGCGGTCATCGCCGGGACCACCGGCCATTTCGCCAGCCAGGCCGTGGCCCGGGGCGCGGACGGGGTGTTCTTCGCCTCCCAGATGAGCACCACCCGGCTCCTGACCCCGGCCGAGCACTCGGCCTTTGTCAAGCCCTACGACCACCAGGTCCTGGCCGGGATCAAGGACCGGACCTGGTTCAACATCCTCCACCTCCACGGTCCCCAGCCGATGATCGACCAGGTCCTGGACTACCCGGTCCAGGCCCTGAGCTGGCACGACCGGGACTCGGGGCCCTCCCTGAAAGAGGTCAGGGGCATGACCGACAAATGCCTGGTGGGAGGGGTGGGGCATATGGGGACCCTCCTCAAGGGGACCCCCCGGGAGGTGGCCGACCAGGTCGAGGACGCCTGGCAACAGGTCGACGGACGGGGTCTGATTGTCGCCCCGGGCTGCGGGGACCAGACCCGGATCCCCTGGGAGAACATCCTCCAGATGAAAAAAAGCGTCCTGGGGCTGGGCGGCCCGAGCCGTTAGCCCCCAGGTTTCCTTGAATTGGCCAAAAGAGAAGCGGGAGCGCGGCCTGGCTGGGCTCCCGGCCCTGGTCTTGCCCACCAACCTTAAAGATGATCAACCTCTTTTAGGTGCCGCCTTTTGGGGTCGGCTCCCGGTCGGAGGATAACCACCCGCCCAGGACCGCCCGCTTCGGCCAGCCCCGGCAGGGCGGGATAAGCAGCGGTGGACCGAAGAGCCCGACTCTCCCTGATATGAAATTTCCACCGGACTCATCGCACGATAAAAAAGAGTTATAAAAACCGATGGATTGATCTTTAATTTTGCCTCGATCAAACTCTGTCCCAGTTTGCCCGACGATGGATAGAGAATCTATCGATGATGACGACAACGATGACCCTGACGACGAGGATGAAAAAGACGAACATGATGATGACGATGTAGATGGCGGTTGAAATCGCGCCGGTCTACAATTTAATCCGAAAACCAACCTCAATGGACTTGGGGCATGATGCGTGTCTTACATTGCACTTTTATCAAACGGGTTCAACATGCCCTTAAGGTCGAGCGATCGATTTGACTAATTTATATAGTTTGACAAATTGTTCAAAGTGGTCTATTTAGTCAGGCATGAAGGCGCCGTCTGGACAAAAGGCAATGAGGCTGGTTGCCGAACGTCTGGCAGAGCTGTTCAATATCGATCTTGACAAGATCCGTTTCCACCCCAGCCATGATCCTATTCAAGCTGATGGTGTTATTGAGGTAGGTCCCTTTAACTTCCTGGTCGAGTGGAAGGGCTTGGGGCTGGCCGGACCGGTAGCCACCGCCATAAACAAAGCTCGCCGGAACGAGTCTAACATCAAATGGGCCGTGCCTCTGGTGGCCGTTCCCTTCATGGGTGACGCAGGCCGAAAGCTTTGTGCTGAGGCCGATGTCGCCTGGCTGGACCTGTCTGGCAACGCCCGAATTTTCGCCCCTGGACTATACATCCTGGTCGAGGGCAAGCCAAACCTGTTCAAGAGACGTGGGCGCCCCTCATCTGCCTTCGCCCCCAAAAGCTCTCGAATCGTCCGCTGGTTGCTCATGCACCCCGATGAGCCGTTGACCCAGCGAGAAATGGCCAGGGCCACCGATACGGACGAGGGTTATACGAGCAAGATCGTCGGCAAGCTCGACCAAGACGGGTTGATCGTCAAAGACACCAGCGGAGCCATCAAGCCCCGCGACCCCGACCTCCTCCTCGATGCCTGGCGCGAGGTCTACGAATTCTCGAAGCACCACATCATTCGAGGCCATGTTGCGGCTCGTTCCGGTGAGGTGTTGTTGCGGCAGTTGGCGGATAACTTGAAACAGGCTTCGGCCAGGCACGCAGCGACAGGCCTTGCGGCGGCCTGGTTGCTGGACCGATTCGCCGGGTTCCGAACCGCTACCTTCTATCTGACCGAGGATCCTTCGTCTGAGCTGCTTGATTTCCTGTCCTTCCGTGAGGAGAAACGCGGCGCGAACGTCTGGCTCGTGGTTCCCAACGACGTGGGTGTCTTCCACGGCGCCACCGAGATCGACGGGATTAGATGCGTTCATCCGGTCCAGGTCTACCTCGACCTTCAAGCACACCCCGAGCGTGCCGAGGAGGCCGCGCGGAAGGTCCGGGCCACTCACCTGAGTTGGAGAACGGATGCCTGACAAACCACCCAGGGCCGCTGATTACACCATGGATCAGGTCGAGCTGGTCCACGCCACCTGTCTCTACGTGGCCACAAAGCTCGGCGACATCATGGAGGAGCTGGTGGTTATCGGCGGTCTGGTGCCGTCGCTGTTAATCAGGCAGGATAAGCTACCGGAAGGCGCCGAGCCCCACGTCGGGACCATGGATCTCGATGTGGGGCTCGCGCTCGCCCTCCTGGACAAGGGTCGCTACAAGACCTTGACTGAGAGACTACGCCGCGCTGGTTTTCAGCAGGATGTCAACGAGGAGGGAAACCCGACCCGCCAGCGTTGGATGATCGAGCAATTCAAGAAGGTAACCGTCGACTTCCTGATTCAGCCGAGCCTCCCCGAGGACGAGGGTGGCAAGCTTCGGGCTATTGAACCCGACTTCGCCGCGATCATCGCTCCCGGGCTTCATCTCTCCTTCCGGGACCGTGAACGGGTCACGCTCGAGGGCAAAACCATCAAGGGCGAGCAGGCCAAGCGTGATGTCTGGGTAAGCGGACCCGGCGCCTATGTCATCCTCAAGTCGATCGCCTTCCGCCTTCGCGGTGAGAACAAGGACGCCTACGACCTCTATTACCTGGTGCGGAACTTCGGCACAGGTGTGGATGAGGTTGCCTCGCGGCTCAAACCACTCCTTGGTGACGCCTTGGCCAAGCAGGCGATCAATTACCTGAGGGAGGACTTTCAGGACCATGACGGTCTCGGTCCCCGCCGGGTAGCCGAGTTCATCACCGGCGGGTTCGATGACACAGTCCAGGCCGATGTCGTGGGATTCATCGGGCAACTACTCAAGCTCTGTGCCGGGTAGACACCTCTTCAAGGCCGCGTTTTCTATCCCGGAGATTTCTTAAAAAACCACCACGATTTTCCCACCAGGCAAGGGGTACAATCCGTAACCGTTTAAAACAGACTCAAAATCGACGTAACCAATTTAATTACCTGTCGATAGAGCGGTTGTCAGAGGTACGTTCCGTTTGGAAGGCGGATAGCTCCGGGCGGGAAAGCGGGAGCGGCTCTGGAACCGGCGCGGATTTCCGAAAACTGTTCTAATCTCCATCGGTTGGCGGTCTCCATGAGATATTCGGCCTAGAGGCTCAGGTACCTGTCGCAGGCGGCCTGGTCGGCCAGCAGCTCCTTGACCCCGCCCTGGTAGGCCACCCGGCCCTTCTCCAGGATGTAGATCCGGTCGCTCAGGTCCAGGGAGAAGGCGATGTTCTGCTCGCTGAGGAGGATGGTCATGCCCTCCTCCCGGAGCTTGCCTATCTGCCGGCCCAGCCGCTGAACCACCACCGGGGCCAGCCCCTCGGAGGGCTCGTCCAGGAGAAGGAGGTTGGGGTTGCCCATCAGGGCCCGGGCCACGGTCAGCATCTGCTGCTCCCCGCCGCTGAGATGGCCGCCCCGCCTCTCCTTGAGCTCGGCCAGGGCCGGAAAAAGCTCGAAGACCCGGTCCAGGGTCCAGGCCGGTCTTCCCTCAAGCGGCGGCTTGACGGCCACGTCCAGGTTCTCCCAGACGGTCAGATCGGAGAAGATCCGGCGATCCTCGGGCACGAACCCCAGCCCCAGCCGGGCGATCCGGTGGGGAGCCAGGCCGCCTATCTCCTCCCCCCTGAACCTTATCCGGCCCGCCCGGGGCGGGGCCAGCCCCATTATCGACCGGAAGGTGGTCGTCTTGCCCACCCCGTTCCGGCCCAGGAGGGAGACGATCTCCCCCTCCTCCACGGCCAGGGTGACTCCGAACAGGATCTGGCTCAAGCCGTAGGAGGTGTAGATGTCATCAACCTCTAGGAGCATCCGGCCTCCCCGAAGTAGACCTGCCGGACGGCCTCGTTCTCCCGGACCTCGTCCGGCCGGCCGGAGGCGATCAGCCGTCCCTGGGAGAGGACCATGATCCTCTCGGCGATGGAGAAGACCACCGACATATCGTGCTCGGTGAAGAGGAGGGTCAACCCCTCCTCCCTGGTGATCCGGCCGATGAGCTCGATGGTGGCCCTGGTCTCCCGGGCCGACATCCCGGCCGTGGGCTCATCCAGGAGGAGCATCTTGGGCCGGCTGGCCAGGGCGATCCCCAGCTCCAGCTGCTTTTGAAAACCGTAGGAGAGGGTGCCCCCGACCGCCCGGGCCTGATCGGCCAGGCCCACCTTCTCCAGGATCTCCCTGGTCTCCTCCTCAAAGAGCCTTCCCACCCGGGTCCAAAAATCAAGGCTCCTGCCCCGATGGCTCAGGACGGCGGCCTGGACGTTCTCGAAGACGGTCAGGCGGGGGAAGATGTTGGACCGCTGGAAGGAGCGCCCCAGCCCCAGGCGGCAGATCTGATGGGCCCTGAGGCTGGTCACCGGGCGGCCGTCGAAGATGACCTGGCCGCTGTCCAGGTCCAAGTGACCGGTGATGAGGTTGAAGAGGGTGGACTTGCCGGCCCCGTTGGGGCCGATCAGGGCGCATATCTCCGCCCGGGCCACGGAGAAGCTGACCCCGGCCACGGCCAGGAACCCGGCGAAGGACTTCCTGAGCTCCCTGACCTCCAGCATCACCCGGACCCCTTCCGGCCGGCCAGGCGGTCCTGGACGAACCCGATCACCCCGCTGGGGAAGAAGAACAGGAGGAGGCAGAGGATCGTGCCCAGGATCAGGGGCCAGTAAGCGGTGTAGGAGGTCACCTCCAGGCGGAGGTAGAGAAGGAGGGCCGCCCCGACCAGCGGCCCATAGAAGCTGTACATGCCGCCCAGGAGGGTCATGATCAGGACCTCGGCCGAGACCGACCAGTAACAGGTGTCGGGGAAGACGCTGTGGTTGAAGACGGCGAACAGGCCCCCGGCCAGGGCGGCGAAGAGCCCGGAGACCACAAAGGCGATCAGCTGGAAGAGCTTGACGTTGATCCCGATGAACTCGGTCCGCTCCGGGTTGTCCCGGATGGTCATCAGGATCCGGCCCATGGGTGAGCCCACCAGCCGGTGGAGAAGGAACATGGAGAGGGCCAGGACGGCCAGGGTGAAGTAGTAGAAATGGACCTTGGAGCCCAGGTACCAGGGGAAGTCGATCCCCATGATCCCGTTGTCGCCCCCGGTCAGGGAGTTCCACTTGAAGGCGATGGCCCAGACGATCTGGGAGAAGGCCAGGGTCAGCATGGCGAAGTAGATCTTGGTCAGCCGGACGCAGAAAAAGCCGATGATCACCGCCGCGGCCGCCCCGCAGAGGCCGGCCAAGGCCAGGGAGAGAAGGAAGTTCAGGCCGGCCTTCTTGACCAGGAGGGCGCAGGCGTAGGCCCCGATGCCGAAGTAGGCCGCCTGGCCGAAGGAGACCAGCCCGGTGTAGCCCAGGAGGAGGTTGAGGCTCAGGGCGAAGAGGCCGAAGATCATGATGTCGGTCAGGAGGAAGATGTAGAACCGGGACCCGGTCAGGGGGACCAGGGCCAGGAGGGCGATCAGGGCGGGCAGGAGCCAGTCCTTCTTGGTCATGCTCTCACCGCCTCAGCGGCTTCCCCAGGAGGCCCCAGGGACGGATGATCAGGACCAGGATCATGATGGCGTAGATAAAGACCATGGACAGCCGGGGGACCACCAGGATGCCCAGGGAGTAGACCACCCCCACGATCAGGGAGCCCAGAAAGGTTCCCCAGAAGCTGCCCAGGCCGCCGATGACCACCACGATAAAGGCGTTGATGATCACCTCCAGGTCCATCCCCGGCTTGATGGAGGCCACCGGGGCGACCAGGGCCCCGCCCAAGGCGGCCAGCCAGGTGCCGATAAAGAAGACCAGGGTGAAGAGGCGGTTGACGTCCACCCCCAGGGAGCCGAGCATCTCCCGGTCCAGGGCCGCGGCCCGGATCATCCGCCCCCAGCGGGTCCGGAGCATGAAGTACCAGAACAGGAAGGCCACGCAGGGCCCCAGGAGGATGATGAAGACGTTGTACTTGGGGAAGTACTGGCCCATGATCTGGACCGCTCCCCTGAGGACCTCCGGCCGGGAGACGGAGAGCTGCCCGATCCCCCACACGATCCGGGCCGCGTCGCTGAGAATCAGGACCAGGGCGTAGGTGAAGAGGAGCTGGTTGAGCTCCTCGTGACCGTAGAGCCTTCTTAAGAGCGTCCTTTCCACCACCCCCCCCACCACGGCCACGGCCAGGGGGGCGGCGATGACCGCCGCCCAGAACTGGAAGGGCGAGTTGACGAAAAGGGAGACGACCTGAAAGGTCATGTAGGCCCCGAGCATGTAGAAGGAGCCGTGGGCGAAGTTGAGGACCCCCAGGACGCCGAAGATGATGGACAGCCCGGCGGCGATGAGGAAGATGAACATGGCGTTGGTCAGGCCGTTGAGCAGCTGGATGATGATGAATGAAAGGCTGTATCCCATCTCCGCCCCTGCCCCGGCCGCCAGGTGAGGTTGGTAAGGCCTGCCCGCCGCCCCTTGATTATGGGTCAGGCGGGCAGGCCTGGGGAAGGAATTAAACGCCTCTACTCCATCAGGTCATCGGCCTTGACGTACTCCACCGGCCGGAGGATGGGGAAGGGGTACTCATCCACCTTGGTCAGGGTGCCCCAGTACTGCCCCCGGACCGCCTGGTGATCCTTTTTCCTCATCAACAGCTTGCCCACCGACGAATCGACGGTCAGGTCCTCCAGGGCGGCGATGACCTTGTCGGTCTCCGTGGTCCCGGCCTTGGCGATGGCCTCCACCAGGAACTTCATGGCGTCGTACCCGGTCCCGCACCAGGAGGAGGGGTACTCCTCGCCGGTGTACTTCTTCAACCGCTCGATCCAATCCTTGTGCCAGTCGGTTTCCGGATAGTAGAAGGTGTCGTAGGCGTTGGAGACTATCCCCAAGGGCATGTCGGCCCCGGCCCCCTTGACCGCCTCCAGGCAGCCCGACTCGCCGCCGGCCACGAACTTGACCTTCTCAAAGAAACCGTAGTCCTTGGCCTGCTTGGCAAAGGTGATGAAGTGTCCGCCCCAGAGGCAGGAGAAGACGGCCTCCGGGTTCTTCCCCAGGACCACGTTGATGAAGGGGGCGTAGTCGGCCTCGCCCAGCTTGGGCCAGGCCTGGTGGACGATCTCGATGTCCGGACGGAGCTTCTGGATCCGCTCCACAAAGGCGCTGTTCACGCTCTGGCCGTAGGAGTAGTCCGGGGCGATGGTGGCGATCTTCTTGACCTGAAGCTTGGAGAAGAGAACCGCCCCGCTCCGGCCCTCGGTCTTGGAGTTGCAGGCGGCCCTGAAGACGTAGGGGTGCAGCAGGGGCGGCTCGCAGATCTCGGCGGGCTTGGAGATGGGGGCGATGTAGAGGATCTTCTCCTGCTTGGCCACCTCGGAGAGGGCCAGACCCTGGCTCCCGGTCAGGCCGCCCACCAGGAAATCAACCTGTTCCTTGTTGATAAGCTCCTTGGCCACTCGGGTGGCCTCCTCGGGGGTGCCCTTGCAGTCCCGGACCAGGAGCTCGATCTTCCGGCCCAGAACGCCCCCGGCCGCGTTGACCTCCTCCACCAGCATCTTGGCCCCCTCGGCGCTGGGCTGACCGAAAACGGCCCCGCCGCCGGAGAGGTACATGGGGAAGCCGACCTTGATCGGCTCCCCGGAGGCAACCACCGGAACGGTTAAGAGGATAATGGTCAAGACAAGGCCGCCCCATCCGGTTAAACGCTTCATCGGTTCACCTCCCTTTTTTGAATGCGGTTTATATTTGGTCCCGCCGTGTTCCCGGCCCCTCCCCGGCCGGGCTCACTCACCCACGGCGTCGAAGCCGGTCCAGGAGATCCGCTGGCAGAGGGCGGCCACCTTGGGCCAGACCCGGGTGTGCTCCGGGGAGGCGACCCACCTGAGGCGGAGCTCCTCGGAGTCGAAGGTGATGTCGATCTGGTACTCCCTCAGGGCGTCGCGTTTCTTGAGGAGGGTGGTCCGCCTGAACCCGGCCTGGATCCTGATTCCAGGCAGGTACTCCTCCTGGTAGAGGGACTCCAGCTCGGCTTCCCGGCCCTCATGGGGCTCCAGGTAAATATGCAGCTCGATCATCTTTCTCGCCTCCTCCCCTCCGTGACCCGCCGGATTCGGGGGCGCCGGATATTAATCCTCGGGCCCTGGCTGTGGTTGCTCAGCATTCGAAGCTCTCGTCGGGCTTGAGCCGGATCAGCTCCACCCCCGGGGCGCGGACCTTCATCTCCGCCTCCAGCCGGTCCAGGTCCAGGGATTGATCTGGGAAGGTCCCGTAGTGGGTGGGGATGACGTACCGGGGCCAGATCAGGGAGGCGGCGTAGGCCGCCTCCCGATAGCCCATGTTGTATTTCCCGCCCGCGGTCAGGATGGCCAGGTCAGGGCGGTAGAGGTCCCGGATGAGGGCCATGTCGGCCATGACCCCGGTGTCGCCGGAGAAGTAGACCGTGGGTCCCTGGTCCACGGCCAGGATGAAGCCCACTGCTCCTGAGCCGGGCTGGATGGGCCCCTCCAGCCAGCCTTCGCCCATGATCTCCGAGGTGTGGACCGCGTTGACCATGGTAATGGTGTAGCCCTGGCCCTGCCAGGAGCCGCCGGTGTTCAGGGCGTAGACCTCCACCCCCTCCTTGAGCCCCTTGGAGTCGGCGTAGAAACCCAGCTCCGGGGAGCAGATCAGGGTGGCCCCGGTCCGCCGGACCAGGGCAAAGGAGTCGCCCAGATGGTCGATGTGGCCGTGGGTTGGGCAGACGGCGTCGGCCTTCTCCACCTCGGCCACCTTCAGGCTGGCGGCCGGGTTGTCATCCAGCCAGGGGTCAAAGTAGACGACGCGGCCATTGAACTCCACCTTCACCGAGGCGTGGCCCAACCAGGTGGTCTTGACCTTGGTCACTTTCTCCTCCTCTCCTCTCGGCCGTTGAAAAGCAGGAAGTTTCCCAGGCGCCACGGGTTTTGGTTTCCGGAGCGCGGCAAGGGGGCGCTTCAGAAGATCGGCCCCTCCTGCCCAACGCTCCGGGCGGCGAGACGGTCCCGCCCTCCCGAACCTGGCTTGTCTTTGCTTTGTTCAGTATTGTGAACTATGTCTACGATTTTAGAATAGAAAAAAATCCCCTGTCAACCCCGAATAGGAGGGGACAGGGGAAGGATCAGATCAGGTGAAGAGACGGCGGTCCTGGTAGCCCAGCCGGAGGGAGAGCTTGAGGGCCGCCTCCCGGACGAAGCCGCCCAGCGTTTCCAGCCGGCCGGAGTTCATCCGGGAGGAGTGGCCGACGATGCTGATGGCCGCCAAGACCTCTCCCTTGGCCCCATAGACTGGAGCGGCCACGCAGGAGATGTCCGGCAGCAGCTCCCGGTCGTCCACGGCATAGCCCCTGGTCCGGGTGCTTTTAAGGTCAGCCATGAGGTCCTGGTGGGAGCAGAGGGTGAACTCGGTGCAGGTCGGCAGCTCCCCGCCGCCGGTGATCTCGGCCACCCGCTCCTCGGGCATGGCGGCCAGAATGGCCTTGCCCAGAGCGGTGCAGTGGATGGGGCCCCTGGTCCCGGGGTTGACGCTCAACCTGAGCAGGGAAGGCCCCATGACCTGGTCCAGGTAGACGATCTCCCCGGAGTCGTGGGTGGCCATGAAGACCGTCTCCCCGGTCCTGGCGCTGAGCTCCTCCAGAATGGGCTGGGCCTCGCGCCTCAGGTCCATCCGGGCAAAGGCCGGCAGGGAGATCTCGAAAAAGCGGATTCCGAGCTGGTAGGTCTTGGAGTTGGAGTTTTCCAGAATCCGCAGCTCAACCAGGGTCTGGAGAATCTGGTAGGTGGTGCTCTTGGGAATCTTCAGGGCCTGGCTGACCTCGGTCACGGTCAGGTGCTTCTGACTGGCGGCGATGAGGTGGAGGATCTCAATGGTCCTGACCGTTGATTTATTGGTGTTCATCCTTCTTCCTCAGCATTCCATATAAAAAATCTGTTTCGCTATTCTGAACAAAACCAGGTTGCCTGTCAAGGAGCCGGGCCGGGGCTCAGTCCACCAGGCTCAGGTCGCCGCTGACGACCCTTCTCGCTCCCCGGGCCGTCCGGACCAGGAGGGCCCCCTCCCCGTCGATGTCCAGGGCCCTGCCCCGGACTGTCTCCTCCCCGTCTTTGACCTCCACCTCCCGGCCCAGGCTGTAGGATCTCTTTTTCCACTCCTCCCGGAGCGGGCCGGCCTCCAGGCCGGCCTGGTAGAGCTCCTCCAGCCGGTGGAGAAACCGGTCCAGAAGCTTCAACCTATCCACCGGGGCCGAGGCCGCCTCCTCCAGGTCGATGGCCGGCAGACCCGGCGGATGGGCGGAGACGTTGAGCCCCAGGCCGATCACGGCCCACCTTAAGCCCTCCCCCCGGGGCTTGACCTCGGTCAGGATCCCGGCCAGCTTCCGGCCCTTGAGATAGAGGTCGTTGGGCCACTTGATCAGGGGACTAAGCCCGGTCTCCTCCTCCACCGCCCGGGCCAGGGCCACGGCCGCGGCCATGGTCAGGCGAAAGGCCGAGCGGAGAGGGATCTCCGGCTTGAGGATCAGGGACAGAAGCAGGCTGGATCCGGCCGGGGCCTCCCAGGAACGGGCCAGCCGCCCCCGGCCCCGGGTCTGGAAGTCGGCCAGGACCAGGGTCCCGGAGAGAGCCCCTTGGGCCGCCAGCTCTTTGGCCAGCCGGTTGGTGGAGTCGATCCGTTCCAGGAAGCGGACCGGCCGGCCCAGGAACCCGGCGGTCAGGCCGGCCTCGACCATCCCCTGGCTCAAGCTCCCGGGACGTTCTATGGGCCGACCCCCTTCCCTTTCCTGGTGCGGTCCTGATGGCCCGGGCCCGCTACTCCGCTGCCAGGAAGACGGCCATGGCCCTTTGGCCCATGTGGAGGTCGACCTTGGAGATGAGCTCAAAGGGCGAGTGCATCCCCAGGACCGGGATCCCGAAGTCCACCACCTCCATCCCGTACTTGGCCAGGTACATGGCGATGGTCCCCCCGCCGCCCTCGTCCACCTTGCCCAGCCCCCCGGCCTGCCAGATGACCTTGGCCCGGTCCAGGACCCCCCTCAGCCAGCCCATGTACTCGGCGTTGGCGTCGGAGGTGGAGTACTTGCCCCCGGAGCCGGTGTACTTGACCAGGCAGGGGCCGTGGCCCAGGAAGGCGGCGTTGCGCCGCTCGTGGACGTCGGGGTAGTCGGGGTCAAAGGCCGGGGCCACGTCGGCCGAGAGGCAGCGGGAGTTGAAGAGGGCCTCCTGGACCTCCCAGGCCGAGGGCTTCCGGCCGGAGGCGGCGAGCATCCCGGCCGCGACGTGCTCCAGGAGCCTGGACTTGGCCCCGGTGTTGCCCTCGGAGCCGGTCTCCTCCTTGTCCATGAAGAGGCAGATCCCGGGCCGGACCGGGTTTTTAACCTCCAGGGCGGCCTTCAGGGACTGGAAGGCCGAGACCCGGTCGTCGTGGCCGTAGCCTCCGATCAGGGCCCGATCCAGGCCCACGTCCCGGGGCTCGTCGGCCGGAACCGCCTCCAGCTCGGCCGAGATCAGGTCCGCCTCCACCAGCCCGTAGCGCTGGTTGAGAAGCTGGAGCAGGTTCAGCTTGAACCTCTCCTTGACCTCGGGGTTGTTGACCGGCCGGGAGCCGACGATCAGGTTGAGCTTCTCGCCCTGGAAGGCCTCGGTGACCTTCTTGTCCATCTGGGCCTTGCGGGCCAGGTGGGGCAGGAGATCGGCCACGGTGAAGACCGGGTCGCCGGGCGAGAAGCCGATCTCGATCTCCTGCTTACTGCCGTCGGGCTTGACCACCACCCCGGCCAGCCCGAGGGGCCTGGCCAGCCACTGGTACTTCTTTATTCCACCGTAATATTGGGATTTTAGAAACACAACTTCAGAATCTTCATAAAGTGGCATGGCCTTGAAGTCCAGCCTGGGGCAGTCAATGTGGGAGCCGATGACCCGGAGCCCCTCCTTAAGCGGCCTCTGCCCCAGCCAGGCCAGGGCCGCGGCCTTGCCCCGGTGGAGGATGACCATCTTCCGGGCTCCTTCCCGGGGCTCGGTGAACCCGGCCTCCCCGGCCGCTCTGTTGATCCAGGCCGCGGCCCGGCGCTCGGTCCGGCAGGCGGAGAGGAAGCCCTTGTACTCCTCGCCCAGCTTGAAGACCTCCTTCTCCTGGGGCGCGGTCAGCTTGTCCCAGATCAGGGTCGGCTCATAAGCCAGCTTCTGCCAGGATTGCTTGGCCTCCTTGACGCTCACTTTCTTCATCTTCTTCCTCTCCTTGGTCCGGTTGCTTCCCGGGTCGGCCGGTTTCGGTCAGCCCAAGGGCCTGATCGAAAAACCCTCTCCTGGGGCGGCTTTTGGGCCGCCCGGCGGTCTTCTGGTTCAGTCCCG
>Ga0068714_10005422_pt1 | contig 13553 bp, 11 predicted proteins | sample MTBNYHSulfiMetaG_FD_62988 | JGI IMG/M metagenome (GOLD analysis project Ga0068714, IMG submission 62988) | Enrichment culture microbial communities from rom New York Harbor, USA that are MTBE-degrading - MTBE-NYH (New York Harbor Sulfidogenic)... | ecosystem: Environmental > Aquatic > Marine >... | reverse complement strand
TGTGGCTCCTGTCAGGGATCTACGCGACCTTCGGTTTCTCCTACGTGATCTACGCGACCTTCTTTGTCCGTTACCTGACCGGGGAGGCGGGGTTCACGCTGCAGCGGGCCGGTTCGCTCTGGTCGGTGGTGGGGATGATTAGCGTGGCGAGCGGCTTCGTCTGGGGCACGGTGAGCGATCGACTCGGCCGCAAGGTCGCCCTGGCCCTGGTCCTGCTGCTCCAGGGCGGAAGCTACCTTCTGTTTGGAACCTGGCGGGCCTCCGGCGGGTTCCTGGTCTCGGCGCTGCTGTTTGCGATGACCGCATGGAGCGTTCCGGCTCTCATGGCCGCCTCGGTCGGAGACATGACAGAGCCTCGGCTCGCCCCGGCGGTCTTCGGATTCATCTCCCTGTTCCTCAGCCTCGGCCAGGTGGCCGGCCCCTTTGCCGCCGGGCGCATCGCCGCCGCCAGCGGCTCGTTCGCCGCCGCCTTCGTGACCGCCGGGGCGGTGGCCCTGGCCGGCGCCTTCGGGGCGCTGCTGCTGAGCTCCGGCAGAAGCGGGTAGCAGCCGACCCGCGCCGTACGGCGGCTTGCTCCGCAGGTGGCCTGCCGGTACAATCGGGGTGGGACTCGACGAGACCACGAAGCGGTTGCACGGCGGCCGGTGCCGGGCGCCTGGTTGATCGCTTCGATCCCGCCTGCATGGAGGCAAGCGTGAGCAAGACCCGGGAGTATGCACGGCGACTCCAGCCGCTTCTGCTCGATCCGGCCCGTTCCGAGGACCTGCGCCGCCTGCTGGTGGCCGAATCGGGCCTGCCGGGGCCGAGGGGCAATCTCGAGCTTGCCTGGGCCTTTGCCCGCGGGGTCAGCCAGTCGCCGGAGCCCGCGGCCTGGCTGGCCACGCTGTACCGCTGGGCCGAAATCGGGGCGGAGGAGGCCCCGACCGGCGACCCGCGGGAGTATCTGGCCTTCTGCGCAGTAATCGCCTTCGGCGCTCTGTACCGCTCGCACACCTGCGGCTATCCCTGCACGCAGCCCTGCACGTGCCCGTTCTGGCCCGCCCAGGGAATCTACCTCCTGGAGGCGATCCGCCGGGCGGCGGAGGATCCGCGCTGGCGCCTGCGCGAGGCGGCGGCGATGGCGCTGCAGTACCTCGGGGAGGATGATCCCGAAGAGCTTCCGAGAATCCTCGATCTGTGGCTGACCGGAACCTCGCTGCTGGCTCGCCGTGCCGTCGTAGCCGCCCTGGCGCATCCCCCGCTCCTCGAGGACGAGGGGCTCGCCCGCTACGCCCTCCAGAAGGCGGAGGCCATCCTGAGCGACGCCGCCGCGGTGCCCGTCGAAGCGCGGAAGAACGAAGAGTACCGGGTTCTGGCCAAGGGTCTGGGCTACGCCCTCAGCGTCATCGTGGTCCGCCTGCCGGCGGAGGGATTTGCCCTCCTCGAGCGCTGGGCCCGCAGCCCCGACCGGGACATTCGACGGGTGATCGCGGCGAACCTGAAGAAACGGCGCCTGGCCGCGGCGGCGCCCGAGCGTACAGCCGCGCTCAACAGGCTCGTGGCCCCCGGCAGTGGGTAAGGCGGCTCCGGGCGCCGGGTCCACCGGCCATCGCGCCCGCCCGGACATGGGCACGCAGGGGCGGCTCCTGCCCCTTCGCGAACCCTGCCCTTATCCGTTACAGTGAGAGGTGATGCAGCAGATCCTGGCCGCCGACCCCATCGCGTCGCCCGTCCTGGAATCCCTCCGCCGCCTGCTCGGGGAGGTACCGCAGCGTACCCTGGGGGCCGGCGAGCGCCTCCTGATCGTCAGCGATCTGCACCTCGGAAACGGGGGCAGCCGGGACGATTTCCGCCGCAACGCCCCGTTGTTCGAGGCTGCGCTGCGTCGCTACTATCTGCCCGCTGGTTTCGCGCTGGTTCTCAACGGGGACATCGAGGAGCTGCAGCGTTTCCCTCTGGCGGAGGTGCGCCGCGCCTGGCGCGAGGTCTTCGAGCTGTTCGCCGAGTTCCGGCGCGGCGCCGGGCTGTTCAAGATCTACGGGAACCACGACTTCGTTCTGTCGCTCCGGGAGGATCCCTTCCCGGCGGATGAGCTCCTGGAGGGACTGCGCCTGACCCGGGACGGGCAAAGCCTGTTCGTGTTCCACGGGCATCAGGCCTCGCTGTTCCAGGAGCGCTTCATGAGCCTTTCGGCCCTCGCCCTGCGCTACGTGGCCACGCCGCTGGGATTCCGCAGCTACTCGACCTCTCACGACAGCCGCAGGCAGTTCCGGGTGGAACGGCGCGTGTACACCTTTGCATCCGCCGGCAAGCTCATCTCGCTGATCGGGCATACCCACCGGCCGCTGTTCGAGTCGGTTTCCAAGATCGACGTGCTCCGATTCAGGATCGAGCAGCTGTGCCGGGAGTACGCGGAAGCGAAGCTCAGGAAGAGGCCGGCCCTCGAAGAGGAAATCCGGCGCTCCAAGGCGGAGCTCGAGCGGCTCTACGAGGTCAAGGGCGAGATACCCCACACGCCCGGCCTGTACAATTCGCGTTTCCTCGTGCCCTGCCTGTTCAACTCCGGGTGCGGAGTGGGCAAGCGCGGTTTCACCGCCCTGGAAATTCGCGGCGGGGAAATCGCCCTGGTGCACTGGTTCGAAAGGCAGCGCGGCAGCCAGCATTTCCGGGCGGCCATCGGCGGGACAGCCGGGACAGGGGAGGCAGACCACGCGGCCCGCACCGGCGGACGCTCCGGCCAGGCCGGCCGCCCCCCGTACCCGGAGCAGCTTGGAGACAGTGAGTACTTCCGGGTGGTTCTGAACGAGGACACCCTGGACTACATCTTCACCCGCATCCGGCTGCTCAGCTGAGCTTTTCTGCCGGGGAGAGCGCCGGCGGGCGCGCCGCGGGGTCTATCGTTCGTAGGCCAGCACGCGGATGATGCCTATCGTCGCTCCCGTGTCGTCGGTCGTGCAGGCGTCGCTGACCGACAGCACCCTGGTGACGCCCTGGTCGGTCAGGAAGCGGTTCACCTGCTCGTCGAGGCTCTCCAGCTCCCGCATCGTGTAAAAGGGCTTGATCTCCGAGGTAAACGTCTTGACCGCGGTCATGAGGCGCTCCTTCCTGGTCGTGGCCGGGCGGCCCGGGGGCGGCACGCAGGTCCCGGGGGCCGGCCATGCTGAGCAGAAGATACCCACCGCCGGCCCGTCAAAGCAAGCAGGGCCGGCGACGCGCTCAGCCGGCTGAGAGATGTTGCGCTGTGATCGCTGGTGTATCGACCCGATGCGCCGCCCCGGACGCGGGGCGTCTCAGGGGCGCACTACTTGGACATCTTCTTGACGGTATCTCCGTACACCGACCAGTACTTTCGAAACGAGTAGGGCCCCTTGCCTTCCACCGTCCTGTCCACGTTCGCCATGAGCTTGGTGTGGCAGGGCATGCAGATATCGCGGCCCAGCCGATACACGTAGTTCGTATCCAGGTGGGCGCTCTTGACGGACTTTCCGCAAACGTCGCAAATCACTTGGACCATATGAAGTTCCTCCTCGCAGGTACCATTCTATACCATATTCTCGGCAAGCTCAAACCTCGAGGCGAGTACTTCGAAGCGGGCACGACTTCGGAGCGTATTGTCGCTCCCGGTCTCCTTCAGGTAGAATGACCGTCCATATGAATACGGTCACCTACACGGTAAAACCAAACATCCCCGAACGGCTGCGGCCCCTGGAGGAGATTGCCAACAACCTCTGGGTCAGCTGGAACTACGACGCCATCATGCTGTTCATGCGCCTGGACTTCGAGGCCTGGCAGCAGTCGCGTCTCAATCCGGCACGGGTCCTGGGGCTGATTCCGCAGAGCCGCCTCGAGGAGGTCGCCGAGGACGATTCCTTCGTCGCCGCCCTGGAGGCGGTATACGGCAAGTTCCAGAAGTATCTGAAGAGCGAGCGATGGTACAAGGACGGGAGATCCGACGTCATCGCCTACTTCTCGATGGAGTACGGCCTGGACGTGAGCCTGCCGATCTACTCGGGAGGGCTGGGGGTGCTTGCCGGGGATCACCTGAAGAGCTCGTCGGATCTCGGCCTGCCGCTGGTCGGCGTGGGACTGTTGTACCGCCAGGGCTACTTTCAGCAGTACCTCAATCCCGACGGGTTCCAGCAGGAGGTCTACCCGGAGAACGACTGGTACACCATGCCCGTGCGCCTGCGCCTGGACGAACAGGGCGGCCCTCTGAAGGTGTCAGTCAGGCTGGACGGCTTCGGCGTGACCGCCCAGATCTGGGAGGTCAGAGTCGGGAAGACTCCCCTGTACCTGCTGGACACCAACATCGAGGACAACGACCCGGCGGGCCGCCGGATCACGGCGACCCTGTACGGCGGGGACCAGGACATGCGCTGCCGCCAGGAGATCCTGCTGGGGATCGGGGGCATCCGGGCTCTGGAGACCCTGGGGCTCAACCCCGCCGTGACTCACATGAACGAGGGGCACTCGGCGTTTCTCGGGCTGGAGCGCATCCGGCACCTGGTCAAGGAGGAAGGCCTGGGCTTCCGTGAGGCTCTCCAGGTGGTCTGGCCGACGAACATCTTCACCACGCACACTCCCGTGCCCGCGGGCAACGAGCGCTTCGGTGCCGAGCTCATGGGACGCTACTTCCGGGAGTTCGCAGGCGAGCTGGGCTTGAGCTGGAAAGAGTTCCTGGCGCTGGGGCGGGAGAAGCCCGATGACGACCAGGAGAGCTTCTGCATGACGGTCCTGGCCCTGAACCTGGCCGCCTACTCCAACGGGGTCAGCCGCCTGCACGGACACACCTCCCGGAAGATGTGGAGCGGCCTGTGGCCCGGGCTCCCCACCGAGGAAGTGCCCATCAAGAGCGTCACCAACGGCGTGCACCCCCGCACCTGGATCTCCCACAACATGGTCGAGCTCCTGGACCGGTACCTGGGCCCGCGATTCGAGGACGATCCGACGAACCTCGAGCTCTGGGATCGCATCGACCGCATCTCGGACGAGGAGCTGTTCCGGACGCACGAGCGTCGCCGCGAGCGCCTGGTGGCCTACGCCCGGGAGAGGCTGCGCGCGCAGCTCAACCGCCGCGGGGTAACCGAGGCGGAGCTGGAGGCGGCCGAGGACGTGCTGTCTCCCTACGCCCTGACGATCAGCTTCGCCCGGCGCTTCGCCACCTACAAGCGCGCCAATCTCCTGCTGCGGGACCCGGAGCGCCTGATGAGGCTGCTCACCGACGCGCAGGCGCCGGTGCAGCTGATCTTCGCGGGCAAGGCCCACCCCCACGACCGGGAGGGCAAAGAGCTGATCCGGGAGCTGGTCCACTTCGCCCGCAATCCCCAGGTCCGCAGCCAGATCGTGTTCCTGGAGGACTATGACATGACCCTGGCCCGCTACCTCCTGTCCGGCAGCGACGTGTGGCTGAACACCCCGCGCCGGCCCCTGGAGGCCAGCGGCACCAGCGGGATGAAAGCGGCCCTGAACGGTGCCCTGAACGTCTCGATCCTGGACGGCTGGTGGGACGAGGGCTACCACCCCGAGTGCGGCTGGGCCATCGGCAACGGAGAAGAGTACGCCGACTCGCGTGTCCAGGACGAGATCGAAGGCAAGGCCCTGTACGATCTGCTGGAGCAGGAGATCGTCCCCACTTTCTACAATCGCGGCCGCGACGGTCTTCCCCGGGAGTGGATTCGCAAGATGAAGGCGGCGATGCGCTGCGTGGGCCGGCAGTTCACGAGCCACCGGATGGTGCTGGACTACGCCAAGAGCTACTATCTGCCCGCCCTCGAGCGGGCGCGGCGTTTCGGCGCAGAGGATTTCCGGGCGGCCCGGGAGCTGGCGGCGTACCTGGAGAGGCTTGCCGGGGCGTGGCCCGGCGTCAGAGTTGAGAGTCTGTCCGTGCCCGAGCAGAACCTCTTCAAGGTCGGTGAGAAGATTCGGGCCTCGGCACGGGTTGACCTGGGCTCCCTGAAGCCGGAGGAGGTGCGGGTCGAGCTGTACCACGGCCGCGTCTCCTCCCATGGGCAGCTCGAAGAGGTCGCCACGCTGGAGATGACCCCCGTGCACGTCGGGGACGGGGAAAGCGTGGTCGAGTATCACGGAGAGCTGGAGTGCGTGGCCACGGGACGCCGGGGGTACACGGTGCGGCTGCTGCCCAAGCACCCGGCTCTGGTGCACCCGTATCTCACGGGCTTCCTGCGCTGGGCCTGAGCATGCGCCGCCCGCCGCCCGCCTTCGCCCTGCTCCTCTTCGTCGCGGCGGTGCTCTCCGCCGGCCCCGCGCTGATGGCCGATCCCTCCCGTACCCCCGACAGCGTTCCGGACCTGGCCTCGATCGTGGGCATGGGTCTCCAGGAGGCGGCGGAGCGCTTTGGCACTCCCGAAGCGGTCTTCGTCCTCAGGGGGGCGGAGCCCTGGCAGGACGACGTGGTCTTCCGCTTCGCCTCGGGGCTGTACCTGTACTGGTACCAGAACCGGGTGTGGCAGGCCCGCCTGGACGTTCACTACGGCGGCGAGATCCTGCAGCTGCGCATGGGCGCCGAGCGGCAGCGCGTGCGCGAGCTCCTGGGACAGCCCTGGCGGGAGGAGGAGGACGTCCTGGTCTACCTCCTGGAGGACCGCGGCTACCCGGTGCGCCTGCGTTTCTACTTCGAGCGGGATCTTCTCGTGGACGTGTACTGCTACCGGGGAGACCTGTGAACGCCCGGGTCTGCCTGTCCCTTACCGGTGAGACCCTGGCGCAGAACCTGGAAGTGCTGCAGCGCTATCGCCCCCTCGTCGACCTGGCGGAGCTCCGGGCCGATTTTCTGCGTCCCGAGGAGCTGAGCGGCCTCGAGCACTTCCCGGCCCGGGCCGCGGTCCCGGTCGTCCTGACGATCCGCAGGCAGCGCGATGGGGGGCGATGGGCGGGGGCGGAGCGGGAGCGGCTGCGCCGCCTGGAGAGCGCTCTGGCCGGGGCCTACGCGTACGTCGACCTGGAAGAGGACGTGCCGGGCCGGGCGCTTGCCGGGGCGGCCCGGGCCCGGGGCGTGGGGGTGATCCGGTCGTTTCACGACCTGCAGGGGGTGCCTGGGGATCTGGCGGAGCGGCTCCGGGCCCTGCCCCGGCTCCCGTCGGAGCTCCCCAAGGCCGCGGTCACTCCCAAGGACACCCGGGACCTGGTGAGCCTGGTGCAGGCGTTCAGAAGCCTTGCCCGGCAGCGGAAGATCCTGATCGGGATGGGAGAGCGCGGGCTGTTCAGCCGGATCCTGGCGGGCCGGCTCGGCTCGTCCATGACCTACTGCTCGGCCCCGGAGCAGAGCCCCGCGGCCCCGGGACACCTGGACCCCCGGCAGCTTGCCGGGTTGTACCGCTTTCGCGCCGTGGGCCGGGAGACCCGCCTGTGCGGGGTCATTGGAGATCCCATCGGCCACTCCCGCTCTCCGGAGATCCACAACCGTGGCTACGCCGCCCTGGGCCTGAACGCGGCCTACCTGCCGTTCCTGGTGGAGCAGGTCGAAGAGTTCCTGACCCTGGCGGACCTGCTCGGCGTCGACGGCCTGTCGGTGACCATGCCCTTCAAGCAGGCGGTGATCCCGTTTCTGCGCGAGCGCGACCCGGTGCTGTCGGAGATCGGAGCCTGCAACACCATGGTGCGGCGGCCCTCCGGCGGGCCCTCCCGCCGCCGCGGCGGCTGGTACGGCACGAACACCGACGTCGAGGGATTCCTGGGCCCGGTGCGCAGGCACGCCCCGGAGATTCTCACGCGCCCGGGCAGGGCTGCGGTCCTGGGCGCCGGCGGGGCCGCGCGATCCGTGGTCTACGCCCTGGCCGCCGCCGGGGTCCCGACCCTGGTATTGAACCGCACCCCGGAGCGCGCCGCCGCCCTGGCCGGGCGCTTCGGCTGCGCCTGGGGAGGGCTGGACGCGGCGGGGCTTGCCCGCCTGGAAGGGTACAGCGACCTGGTGGTCCAGGCCACCGGCGCGGGCATGGAGCCGCAAGCCGGAGCCGACCCCCTGCCTGAGTACCGCTTCCGGGGAACCGAGACGCTGTTCGAGCTGATCTACGAGCCCGAAGACACGCCGATCGTGACCCGAGCCCGGAAGGCGGGGTGCAGGGTGATCCGGGGCTTCGAGATGCTCCTGGCCCAGGCCAGGACCCAGTTCAGGCTCCACACGGGTCGGGAGTACCCCACGGGCCTCTACGACTGATCCGGCTGGTCGGGCTGGTCGGGCTGGTCGGGCCGGGCCGGCCGCCGCTTCCTTTCCGGGTGGCTGCGAGCCGCCTTCCTTCTGCTGTTGCGCTCTTCCTGCAGCTCGAGCATGCTCTGAATGATTCTCCGATTGTCCAGGAGGCTGGAAAGGCTTCTTCCGGCGTGGAGCCGGTAGATGCTGCGGGCGAACAGGTAGCTGATGTCCGCGCTCAGATACCACTCCCGCCCGAGCAGGTTCCGGTCGTGGTACACGGCGTTGGTGCCGATGATCCGGTGAAAAAGGCCCTTCCTGTATGCCTCGTCGAACACCTCGACGGCGTTGCCGCTGAAGAACGGCAGGCTCACCGCGCAGATGATCTGTCTGGCCCCCATCTCCCTGAGGGTGTCCATGGCTCGAAGCAGGGTCCCGCCGGTGCCGAGCATGTCGTCCGCCATGAACACCGTCTTGCCTTGCACGGAGCCGAGCATGCGCACGTTGGTGATGTTGCTCTCCTTGGCGGTCCGGGAGATCCTGGAGTAGTCCCGCTCCTTGTAGATCAGGCCCAGGGACTTGCCCAGGGCCGTGGCGTAGAACTTGTTCCGGTCGATGGAGCCCGTGTCCGCCGAGACGATGGTCAGGTCGGGGTCTTTGAGATCGGTGACGGTGGACAGAACGCGCAGGATCTGGTAGGAGGCGTGCAGGTCCTCCAGCCGCAGGCGGTTGAAGCTGTTCTCCAGCTCCTTGGAGTGCAGATCCAGGGTAATGATGCGGTTGACCCCGGCGAACTCCAGGAACTGCCCGAGGCGGGAGGCGGTCAGGCCTTCGCGGCTCTTCTTCTTGTGCTGCCGGGAGTACGGGTAGGTGGGGAGCACCGCCGTCACCCGTTTGGCTCCGGCATGAAGCACCGCATCGATGGTCACCAGGAGGCAGAACACGTGGTCATTGACCGAAAGGACGTGCGTTTCGGTGTCCCCCCGGTTCAGAGTCAGGGGGTAATGGTTCTCCACGTCCTGGATGATGTACACGTCCATGTTCCGGATGGAGGTCAGGATCTCGGTCTTGAACTCGCCGTTGGCGAAGCGGGTGAAATAGGCCGGAATTCGAAAACTGGCCGGCCGGAACTTGTCGGTGGGCTGAGTGAGGTCCAGGGTCGTGGGGTGCAGGTCCATGCTCAGGTTGACGCGCCGGATGACCTCTTCCTTGGTCTGCCCGTAGCGCTCGGCCAGGATCTCCACCTTCTTGCGGAACTTGCGCCCCGCCAGATCCTCGAGGTCGGTGATTGTCCGGTTGGCGAACGCTGCCCCGCCGGGACAGGCCAGAATGCCGATTTGCTCGGGAATTGCGCAGATCATGGAATTGTAAAGATTTCCTTCCGAATGTCCCGGACCTTGCGTCTGAGCTTGATTCCGGTCTGACAGCACCCCGCCGGCTTCCATTCCTTGGAGCAAGTCGGGCAAAAGAACACGCTGCCGTCATACTCCATGGCCCTTCCATGACACACCGGGATGTCCACGGTTCTGCCGCAGTCCGGGCAGTACAGCTCCTGTTCGAGAACGCGAGGCATGGTCCCCCCTTTTTCGGCACACACACTCTCTCGTGCGCGTATCACGAGAAATACGCGACGGTCTTCTCAATTCCCTCGTGCAGGCTCACCGAAGCTTGCCAGCCCAGAATGGACTTGGCCTTGCGGACGTCCAGGCTGCTGTGCCGCAGGTCACCCGGCCGGGCCTCGGCCCGCTCGGGCTCCGGCGGGTCGGGGAAATGGCCGGCCACTTCCCGGTACAGGGTGCCCGTGGTGGTCTCCACGCCGGTACCGACGTTGACCGTCTCGCCGGCGCCCCGTTCCAGGGCCAGCAGGCTGGCCCTGGCCACGTCCTCCACGTAGACGTAGTCGCGGGTCATGCCGTCTTGTTCCCCGGGTTCCGGGTAGGCGAAGATCCTGGGTGCCTGGCCTTGCAGCAGCTGATGAATGAAGATGGCCACGACCCCGGCTTCACCCAGGGGGTTCTGCCGCGGTCCGTACACGTTGGCGTAACGAAGAACCGTGTACTCCAGCCCGTGCTGTTGGGAAAAGAAACGCAGGTAATGTTCTCCGAGCAGCTTGTGAATGCCGTAGGGGGACAGGGGTCGTGCGGGGAACGTCTCGGGGGTCGGGCGTTGTTCCGTATCGCCGTAGATTGCCCCGCCCGTGGAAACGAAGATGAACTTCTTGATCGAGCTCCGTACGCAGGCCCCCAGCACGTTGAGCAGACCCAGGGCGTTGACCCGGGCGTCCAGCGCGGGATCCCGGGCCGAAGCGGTCACGCTGATCTGTGCCGCGTGGTGGTTCACGACCTCCGGCCGTTCGAGGCGCAGCAGGGTCTCCAGCTCTGCCGCGGCGATGTCCATCAGGACGAAACGAGCGCCATCAGCGATGTTCTTGGGGCTTCCAGTGCTCAGGTTGTCGACGACCACCACCTCGTGGCCGGCGGCCAGGTAGGCGTCTACCACATGGGAGCCAATGAAGCCGGCTCCCCCCGTGACCAGGACCTTCATACGCACCAGCACAATACCACTCCGAGGGGCGGCAGGTCAAGATTGCGCGGATGCTTGGTGCGCCCGCCGCGCCGGGGTCCTCTGTCTTGACCCCTTGCGGACGGATGAACCATGATACCACCATGATAGCGGGGAAGCCACGGCCATGGACCTGCTGGAGCATCTGAGGCAGCGGCTGCGTGACGCCCGGCCGGGAGACGGCGCGGACATACAGGCGGCCGTCGTGGTCCCCCTGCGCCCCGGCCCCCGGGGTCTGGAGGTTCTGTTCGAGCAACGCCCCATGCACCTGAGCCAGAGCCCCGGGGAGGTGAGCTTCCCGGGGGGCAGGGTGGAGGAAGGGGAGGGGCTCCTCGAGGCCGCCCTGAGGGAGCTCGAAGAGGAGCTGGGCGTGCCCGAGGGGCAGGTGGAGGTGCTCGGGCGCCTGCGGACCCGGCAGCGGCGGCGGGGAGAGTTCATCCATCCCTTCGTCTGCCTCCTCGATCGGGCAGCCCGCATTCGGCTGCAGGAGGCCGAGGTGGAAGAGCTGTTCAGCGTTCCCCTCGAAGAGCTGCTGAGGCTGGAGTTCGGACAGGCGCGGATCGTCGAGGAGTACTCCCTGAGCGAAGAGTTCCCGATGCCCAGGCTGCCGGGGGGGCGTTGGGGGGGGCGCCAGGAGCGGCCGGTGTACTTCTTCGGCCATGATCGCTACTTCGTCTGGGGACTCACCGCCGCCATCCTGCTCGAGCTGCTCGATCTCCTGCGCTCCGAGACCGAATAGGCCGGCGGGGGCGCCGGCGGGGGCGGCATACGGCAGGGGTATTTTTGGTGAAAAGCCGTGACCCGGATGCCGAAGATACAATCATAGGGAGATTCACTCACCGCTTTGAAACGGCTGACAGCATTTCTGATTGGAGGAATCCTCTGTGCCTCGACCCTCGCCGGCGAGGTGGGTTTCGCGGGCCTGGACCTGAGCGCCGACAACCGGCTCCTGTTCCGGGCCAGCGCCGACGGCCCCCGGTACGGGGCATATGACACCCTCTTTCTGGCCGCCCTGGGGGACGGCGGGATCACCCAGCTGACCGTCTTTCCCGAGGAGGTGGTGGCGCTTCCCGGGGCGGAGGGGATCCAGGTACAGAATCGCTTCGGCGTGTTCCGCAGCAACCCCGAGAACGGCGCGCTCGAGCCGGTGGACCTGCTGCCTTCCTTCGTCCGGGACGGCCGGGTCGAGCACGGCGCCCCCATGCCCCTGCGCGTGTCCCCCGACGGGCGCTACGTCTTGCGTTTGCGGGCCCGGACCCCGGCCTTCGGAGATCTCCTGCTTCTGGATCTCGCTCAGAAGAAGGAGACCCTCGTGGCCGGCGGAGTGGAAATCGACCTCCGGGAACCGCCCTGCGCCTGGTCGCCGCTGTCCGACTATTTCGTGTACAGCAAGGCGGGCACCCTGTACTACTTCTCCATCCGCCAGCACGGGGACGGGCGCATCCTGGCCGAGGAGTACCGCCGCATCGGCGAAGGGCGGATCGGCAACGTGCGCTGGGGCGGGGGAGGCGTGCTCTACTACGTCTCCGACTCCCTGGTGTACAGGATGGTCAGCCGGGAGCTCTTTGCCCGGGCACTGTATTCCGGGTATCTGCCCATCGGCGAGCTGGTCGGCAAGATCCCCTTTTCCTTTGACGCGAACTTCGACCGTTTCTGGGTTGCCCCCACCGGGGAGCGCATCCTGCTGGACAAGGACGGCCGCAACCTGTTTCTCTATCCCCTCAGGACCGAGGACTTCTCCTCCACCGGCAAGGGCTACGCCCTTCCCTATCTCTTCCTGCCCCGCAGCCGCACGGTAAAGCGGGTCGTCTGGCCCGAGAACGGAGCGCTGACGGTGCTGGCCGAAGGGATCGAAAAGGGCAAGCTGCGCCGGGCCGTGTACCGCCTGCAAGGCCCGGGCGGGGCGGGCACGCCCTCGGGAGGCCGTGAGGACGCGGACGGCCCTTCCGCATTCGCGGAAATGCCCGAGCAGCCCCGGGATCTCGTCCTGTCCCCTGACGGGCGCGTTGCGGCCGCCCTGCTGCCCGACAGGGTGGCGCTGTTTGATCCCCTGACCTGGCAACCCGGAAAGGTCCGGCTGCACTCCGATCCCCTCCACGCGGTGTGGACCGAGGAGGGCCAGCTGGTCATCGCCGGAAGCCGGATCATCGAGCGCTGGGATCCCCAGAGTGACGAGGCCGTCCTGATAGCCCTCTCTCAGGCCGGGACGTACAGCTTCGCCGCCGACGAGAAGGCGGTCCTCGCGAGCCTCGGGGGCGGCACCTACCGCCGGGGACTCACTGAGTCGCGGTGGCAGCCCGGCACGGGCCTTGCGCTGCGGGAGAAGAAGACCGCCTCGCCCACCCACCGGGTGTACCTGGAGGAGGCCCTCTCGGATCCCTTCCGCAACATGATCATGGTCCGGGACACGAAAGGTTTCGGGACCCTGCCCCTGCTCGCCCGGCAGGTCCCGGAGTTCGAGCCGTTTCCCGCCAGCGACGAGCCCGTGGACACGACGGTGTTCGCCCACGGCGCCCGAATCCGGCGGCGGGAGGTCGCGGTGGTGTTCAACGCCATCGACTCCATCGAAGGGCTGCCGGAGATCCTGGCCACCCTCGAGGAGTACAAGATTCGGGCCACGTTCTTCGTGAACGGCGAGGCGATCCGCCGTCACCCGGACGCGGTGCGGGAGATCGCCGAGGCGGGTCACGAGGTGGGTTCCCTGTTCTACACCTACTTCAACATGACCGATTCCCGCTTCCGTCTGGACAGAGAGTTCATCAAGCGGGGTTTGGCCCGCAACGAGGACGACTACTATGCCGCCACCGGGCGGGAGCTGTCGCTGCTGTGGCACGCCCCGTACTACTTCGTGAGCTCCGACATAGTG
>Ga0068714_10005421_pt1 | contig 13556 bp, 12 predicted proteins | sample MTBNYHSulfiMetaG_FD_62988 | JGI IMG/M metagenome (GOLD analysis project Ga0068714, IMG submission 62988) | Enrichment culture microbial communities from rom New York Harbor, USA that are MTBE-degrading - MTBE-NYH (New York Harbor Sulfidogenic)... | ecosystem: Environmental > Aquatic > Marine >... | reverse complement strand
GAGTCCGAGGGACGGTGCACAGGATGGACGCTGACAGGTACACGGGCGACAAGGGCCATGGCATGAATATCCTCGGGCTCCAGATAGTGTCCCACGATGAGGCAACGGTTCCCCCGCCCATCCCATTCGCCCACCGGAAGGGGGCTGGACGCGATGACCAGAGGTCCTTGTTCGACCAGTAACATCCCGTTCATCCCTCCGCAGGGGCGCCCGCCTCCCTCCTGAAGAGCCGTCGCGGCACAGCACTCCAACACCTCCGGCGGAAGGGGGCTTTCCCCTCGTCTTTGGGCGTCCAAGGCCCAGCCGAACTCCACATCTCCCGACTCATCCACGATCAGGACCAACTCCGGATGAACAGGAGATAAGGGTGTCTCCAGTAACTCGGCGGCCATACCGGCCGGGTCTGCATCGGCCATGATCCGGTACCGATTATTGGCGAAAACCTGTTCGGCGGCGGTTCGACCCAAGTTCTCGAGTTGAGCCAGAAACTCGTCGCGAACATGTTGAACGGTAATCTGTGCGTATTCCTTCTCGAGTTCTACAAGCGGATCGATTACCAGAAATCGACATTCCGCATAGATAAAAACCAGTAGGCAGGCCACCGCTAAGCCCAAAAGAACGGCGATCTTCCGGCGCAATTTCATACGAGATCCTCCCCGAATTAATTATACGAGCAAATACAGGGTACGGATCCCTGGTTGCCAGGATCCTAATTCGATCCGGTTCCCCTGCCGTTTCCCCCGGGAAAGATTTACGGGGCCGCATGGATCTCGCAAGCATGTAGGAGATGTGCAGCTTCTGAACGATGGCGTATGCAGTACGTGGAACCGGTCTCCTCTAACACTCTACTTTCCGGGTTACCCTCGTCCTTTTTGTTTGTTCCCGGCGCCGAATTCGAGCATCGGAGGGTTCGCGCAGTCTCAGAACCTATCGGAGCATAGCCATCATAGGTACCATTTTAAAATGGCGTCAAGGGGGGTTCCCTCCCCATTGGGTTGTCGGTCCCTTTGAACACGCGCATGCCGTCAGGGGGTTGGTTGGCTGCTACTCCCATGAAAAGCCGTCCTTCATTCGCAGCCGACCCGTGTGCGCGTTTTGAATCCGCTCCGGCGCAAAATCGTCTCCCGCATGGGAAAAAATCGTCCTTTGGACGATTCCACATCCTTCACCGCCTGTGGCATAAAGGATAATATGATCTGTGACGGACACGGCCCCTTTTCATTTTCTGTACGCGGTATTCGGGATTCCGGGCTTCTCGATGCCGTACGGGAAGACAAAGGGCCGTCTTGGGAGAAGAACTCGGCGGGCCCTTCCAGAGAACCTCCCGCACCAAAGGCGGAACGGCTTCCGAACCCACCCCATTCCATTTTTCAGCATAAAAGGAGAGAGCGTTCACTATGACCGAGCTGACCCCCAAAGAAAGAGTCATGCGGCTGTTTCGCAAGGAACCCGTGGATACCATGCCGTTTTTCAGCGGAATGGGTATGGTGCTGCTGCCGGCCATTCAGAAGCTGGGCTACAAGTTCCCCCAGGTGCATACGAGCGCCGAAATGATGGCGAAATCCGCCATTCTGTCCAGCCGCATGTTCGGCTTCGACTCCGTGGTGGTTCCTTTCGACATGACCTGCGAGTCCCAGGCCATCGGCAACAAGATCAGCCTGTATGAAAACTCCGAGGATATTCTTTATCCCACCATTCCTCAAAAAATGTGGACCACCATGGATGAGGTGGACATTCCCCAAAACATCATGGAACTCGGCCGCATGCCCATGGTCATCGAATCCATGAAGATCTGCAAGAAAGAGGCGCCGGAACTGGCCCTGGGCGCCTGGCAATTGGGGCCGTTCACCATGGCGGGACAATTGCTGGAACTGGACGTTTTGCTCAAGGGCGTCTTCAAGGAAAAAGCCCGGGTGGAAGCCACGCTGGACATGATCACGGACATGATCATCCGCGTCGGCCAAGCCTACCAGGAAGCCGGGGCCGATTTCATCACCCTGCGGGAGATGGGCACCGGAACGGATCTCCTGAGCCCCCGAACCTGGAAAGCCACCATCCAGCCCCTCATGCGGCGGATCCTGGGCGCCTGGAAATCCCCCAAGGTCCTGCACATCTGCGGGGCCACCGACCTGATTATCGAAATGATGGCCGACTGCGGCGCGGACGCCGTCAGCGTGGACATCAAGAACAACCTGGCCGAATCCCGCAAGAAACTGGGTAACGACGTGGTGTTGCTGGGCAATTTCGACGTGTTCGCCCTGCCCTGCAAAGAAGAAACCACCGTGGAACAGGCGATGGAAGCCATGAAGGTCAACATCGACGGCGGCGTGGACGCCGTATGGCCCGGCTGCGACCTGTGGCCGGACATCAAGGAAGAGAATATGCGCGCCATCGTCCAAACGGTTCGCGAGTATGGGCGCAAACCCAGTCCGGCCGTGGGCCGATTGAACTGATCGCCGAAACGTCCCGTATCCTCCAAGCGGGTGCAACCCTCCACTACCGTCCCGCGGGGCTTACCGGCCCTTCGGGACATTTTTTGCCTGCACGGATATCCCGGCTGGAAACTCGCGCCTCGGACCCCCGTTTCGCTTGACAGGACGGTCCCGGACCACTATATTCCTTTTTAACGATATAGTTTTGCTTGAGGAGGCCTCATGCGGGAGTTCATCCAGGTGATGAAGGCCCTTTCCGACCCGAATCGCGTCACGATGGTGAAGCTGCTCCAGCGAAGAACGTTGTGCGTGTGCGAACTCCGGGAAGCTCTCGGCCTGGCCCAGTCCACGGTCAGCAAGCATTTGAAGATATTGGAGGAGGCCGGGCTGGTGACGTATTCCAAGGAAGGGCTTTGGGTGAATTACAGAGCGGCCGACGGCGCCAAGAGCCCGTACGCGGCCAACCTGCTGGCGAATCTGATGCACTGGCTGGAGGCGGATCCCGAGATGGCCGCTTTGACGGCCCGTCTGCCGGGAATCCGGCGGGAACGCATCTGCGGCGTAGGACCGCCGGGTTGAAAATAGATCGTTGTATGACCACATTACGATGAATCGGCGGCCCCATGGCGCGTGCTTCAGCAGCCCGTGGATATACAGCCTCTTATGGGGCGGCTGTCGTTCGTCGCCCGCCGCCCGGGAGACTCCACATGAAACAGCTAGAAATCGAATGGCGTCACCTGGACCAGGATGGAAAGACCTGTGACCGTTGCTCGGACACCGGCGAAAATGTGCGCCGGGCGATTCAGTCCCTGGCCGACGATCTCCAAGCCCTCCAGTGGCGCGTCACCTTCAAGGAAACCCGGCTGACGGAAGCCGATATCGCCGAATCCAACCAGATCCTGTTGAACGGCATTCCTCTCGACGAACTTCTGCCCAATGCCCGAACCTCGGAGAATTGTTGCGCCTCCTGCGGTGAACTGCTCGGCGCCCCGACCCTGTGCCGGACCCTGGAGCACCAGGGACGAACCCACGAGGCGATCCCCGTTTCCCTGATTCGGGAAGCCGCGTATCAATGGATCCATCAACAGAACCGGTAAAGGAGTAGTATAATGGAAATCAAGGTATTGGGCCCCGGGTGCCCCAAATGCGTACAAACGGAGAAGATCGTACGGGAAGCCGTGGCGGAAACGGGTGTCGACGTTTCCATTGAAAAGGTCGCCGACGTCATGAAAATCGCCCAATACGGCGTGTTCGGCACACCCGCGGTGGTGGTGGACGGAAACGTCAAATCGGTGGGGAAAGTACCCGGCAAGGAGGAGGTCAAAGCCTGGGTCAAGAAATAGAAGGCGGTGGATGAACCCGGCAACGGGAGGCAAGCGCTCTGTCGCGCATCGGTTTTAACAGACCCTTGATACATAGTATTGCGTGCAGGCCTGTCAAAAAGGCCTCCCAAAGGACCGGTTCTCATCCGGAGATGCAACGGAACCGCGTCCCCGCCGAAAAACATAAACCGATTGCGTTTGCCGCCTTCGACTGGTATGATTTTCTTCGGATAAGGACGGCATCGGTATGATTCTGAAGATTCTTCAGGTGAGTCTATGCATCGCGCTGATCCTGAGCGCGGGGCCCGGTACGGTATGCATCGGCTTGTCGCCCGCCGCTAAGGGGCCGTTTTGTCTCACCCATGCGGTCCCGGATGATGTCATCGGGCCCATGGATAGGGCCCCATGCAGGATAGCACCTTGCCGATCCGAAAAGGGGCCGGTGTTTACCGTCCCGGATCCCGCCTCATCCCGCATGGAACGAGGAAATCAAGGCAAATCTCTAAAGTTCGGGTTCTGTGGGGCTTCGGAAACCAACGCCGTTGCCCTGCATCCCTTCGATCGAGGGGCCTTTTCCCTGAATCTTTTTTCAACCCATGCACCACCTTCCTTTATTATTCATTGCTCCTTTCTTTGTTGAATCCCGCTCACTGCTTACGGACGTGTCCATCCCACGGCATGGTCCCGCAACCGCTCCGGGGCGGACGCGGAGCCGCAGGCCTTAAGCCGCATGAGGCGCACAGAAGAACCGCAACGGCCGACAATAAACATAACGTCTGGGACGGCGTTTTTCCATAACCGGATCCGAAAAAGGAGTTGCGCCGGATATGTTCTATGAATTTCTGATTACGATCAACCAATGGATGACCTCCGGGCTGGTCCTGGGCGCCACGGGCGCCTTTGTCTGGGGGATGGTGAGCGTGCTGTTCAGTCCCTGTCACCTGGCCTCCATACCGCTCATCGTGGCGTACGTGGGCGGTCAGGAAAAGGCCCTCAACCCCCGCCGGGCGAGTTGGTATGCCGGCGCTTTCACGCTGGGATTGTTCATCACCATCGCGCTGGTGGGGATCGTATGCGCCTTGTTGGGCCGCATGCTCGGGGATGTGGGGGTCTGGCTGCAGGTCTTCGTGGGCGCCGTACTCGTCTGGGTCGCGTTGGGCATGCTGGGAGTGCAGGCCTGTTCCATGTCCGGCGCGCTGCTGTATCGCCTCAAGTTGCGGGGCATTCATGGCGCGTTGGGATTGGGGCTGGCCTACGGGATATTGTCCGGCTCGTGCACCTTCGGGTTCATCGCCCCCATTCTGGCCATCGTCACCATTCAGCAGCAAATCGTCGCCGGGGCCGTCATGATGATCCTGTTCGCCCTGGGCCATTGTCTGCCCATCATGATCGCGGGCAGTTCCACGGCCATGGTGCGAAAGCTCACGGAAAGCAGCGCCTGGCAAGGAGCCGGCCTCTGGTTCCGGCGCGGCGCCGGCGTGGTCATCGCCCTGCTGGGAGTGTATTTCATGGTCGGCCCATTTTTCACCGGTGCGTGACCGCTGCGGTGGAGCGCCGCACCCTGTTCAACGGTGAACGAGTCTACAAGCAGACCCTATCAGCCGTTGAAAAACGGCATTTCGGACAGGTTGTTCAAAAACGATGAGATGCAAGGCGCGCGAATCCTGAGGAATGAGGCGTACAACCCGTACGCCGCAATGACGAAGGATGAAGTCACGCCAAAGGCGTGAAAGCAGATCGCGTTTTTCAACAGCTTGCTATGGAGAAGGAAGAAGCGCCATGATTCGCATACACAAGAGCCTGATCATCGCCATGGTTGCGATATTCCTGGGATGTGGTCACGCGTATGCCCTGGAACAGACCTTGGAGCAGTATATTTCCCGTTTCGACAATCGGGAGCGAAGCGACATGAAAATCAACAGCGCCGCGCTGCTCCAAGGCGTCCGGGAAGGCGCCGTCCAACTGATCGATATACGCTTCAAGGAAGAGTACGAGGCCTGGAAGCTCGACATCGGAAGCAGCATACCCCTGAACGAGCTGCCGGACCGAATCGAGGAACTGGACAGAACCAAGATCATCGTGACGGCCTGTCCCCAGAGGGACCGCGCTATTCTGGCCATGGTCTACCTTAGAACGAAGGGCTTTCGTTCCAAGTACCTGTTCGACGGATTGATACGGTTGGCGGAATACATGCGTGGAAACACCGGCCGACCCTGGGTTCGGTAATTCTGAAACCGCCCTGAGGAATCCCTGACAATCCGCTGATAAACCGTATTGCGGGCGGGCCGGCGTAAAACGATGAGATGCAAACTACGCCGTTGGCGTGGCGAATCCTGAAGAATGAGGCGTATATACCGTACGCCGCAATGACGAAGGATGAAGCCCGACGCCGCGGATCGCGTTTTTCAACGGCCTGCGAAGAAACACCGGAGGACCTCTATGCTTCAATCCTTTTCCATTCCCGTCAAACAAGCACTCTGGCAGATTCCCGCCATTCTCGTGCTGGCGGGATCCATCGCCATCGCCACGAACCAGTGGCGCGCAACAGGCATACCCCTTGTGGGTAATTGGTCCATCGAAGCGCGCTTTTCGGACGCGGCGGGAGAAAGCCTCATCGTCACCCTCGAGGAAGCCCGGCGGTTGTTCGGGTACGGCGCGGCCCTTTTTGTGGATGCACGCGCCCTGGGTCCATACGCCGAAGGCCACATCGCGGGAGCCGTCCATCTTCCCTGGGAAGACGCCGAACCGGCCTTTAACCGCGCCATGCCTCGGCTCTTGGAAGGTCCCCACACGATCATCACGTACTGTGACGGCGAAACGTGCGACCTGAGCCACCAAGTGGCCCTCGTCCTCCAGCAGATGGGGTTTGAAGACGTCCGCATACTCGTGAACGGCTGGAGCGTTTGGCGCGAGGCCGGCTTGCCGGTGGAAACGGGGGGAACCACGTCATGACCGAAACCACGAACCTCTTTGCACGAAGTCCGCACCCATCCTGCTGCGGGCGCGGCTTCGAGACCCGGGAAACGGAAAGTCGTTCACGCCCCATGGGCCCTCGGGGGATTGAGGCGCAAGGCCCTACGGATCGGGTGATGGTCCGCAACCTTGTGCGCGCCGAACCCTTCGTGTATCCTATCCTGCGGGTTTTGCTGGGAGGCGTATTTCTGTACGCCAGTTACGACAAGATCCTGAATCCGGCGGCCTTTTCCCAGGCGGTGTACAACTATCAGATTTTGCCGGATGCATGGGTCAACCTGACGGCCGTCACGCTTCCCTGGCTGGAGTTGCTTTTGGGATTGTGCCTCGTGGCCGGAGTCTGGCTGCCGGGGGCCATGCTGATCACCACCGGGTTGCTCGCGAGCTTCACCGCAGCGTTGATTTTCAATCTCATCCGCGGCCTGGATGTGCACTGCGGCTGTTTCTCGACGGACCCCACCGGCGACCCCGCAAATCTCTTGACCGTAGCGCGGGACATCACCTTTCTGGCCGTTTCCATGTACCTGACGCTGCGGGTGCTTGTCTTCCGCTCCCGGGCCGTCCAGTCGCCCGGCCGCGTAGGCAAACGGCGCAACCCTTTCTGATATCCCTGGAGGAACAGTATGTCGCTCGGAAACGCATGGAAACGATCGATGGTTTTGGGAATCGCCCTCCTGCTGGTCCTGGCGGGATGGTCGGCCTGGACGCCGGCCCTCTCGTCCGCCCCAGGAGAACCCAAGGACCTTATTTCCTATGGTTCAGGGCCCGTGGAAGTAGTTCTCTTCACGGATTATTTCTGCGCTCCCTGCCGGGAAATCGAGCCGTACCTGGAGATGACGCTGCCGGCCCTGCTCCGGGCGGGGGCGCAAATCACCTTCGTGGACGTGCCGCTGAGCGCACACACGACCTTGTACACCCGGTATTTCCTCTATGCGGCCAACGCCGCCGGCGGTTTCGACGAGGTCCTGCATCTTCGCGGGGTCCTCGCCGACATCGCCGCCACGGGCGCCGCGAAATCCGAGCAGGCGCTGTTGCAGCGTCTCCAGGAAAAGGAAATCCGGCTGGCGCTGTTGGACGTCCGGCCCGCATTCGACCGGATGGCGGAACGGATCCAACGGTTCGGCGTCCGCGGCACGCCCACGTGCGTGGTGACCGAACCCGGGCGGGAACCCCGCACCTTCTCCGGCGGCCGAAACATCGCTACCGGCCTGGATCAGCTGTTGCATGAATTGCATCGACCCTCACCATCGAAAGACATTCAATCCCCTGCAAAGCCCCGGTAGCAGGCCGGTGAATGGCCGGGCGCCCGTACCGGCCCGTGGAAAAGCGGTCCGGTAGGCCTCCCGGCTGTTGAAGCGCCGGCCGAACGACGCCGAACCGCCCTGTGAAACACGGCCCCTGCGCCTTGCGGATCCTCCAGGGATCCTCTCGCCTGTTCTCTTCCCCCGGTCTTTCTGGTATGCTGACATACGGCCCTCCCGCCGGATGCTCTCTTGGCTCCGTCGCCGCTCCATTTCGCCCCGCGGAGGCCGCCCATTCTCGCGTTGAATGAAAAACGCCTGTTCAGCCGGTGGATGACAGCCTGCGTTCGCGCCGGCCATGCCTCCACAGGATGGACCCGCTTGCGCGGAAGGTCCATGAACCAACCTACCGGACGCCGAGACATCCGGTCTCCCGTTCGCCCGCTCAGGAGATCCTATGGAACTGCCGGGAAGCAAAACGGAACGAAACCTCAAAGCGGCCCTGGCCCGGGAGGCCCAGGCGCGCAACCGGTACCTCTTCTCCGGAGATCTGGCTCGGGAGGCCGGGTTGCGCCATATCGCGGACGTCTTTTATGAAATGGCCGCCAACGAGGGAGAGCATGCCCGAAGGGAATTCGAATTCCTGGGCGGTTTAGGCGATGTAAGGGCCGCCATCGAAAAGGCGGCCCAGGGAGAGCGCCTGGAATGCCGCAACATCTATCCGGCCTTCGCGCGGGAGGCCCGGAAAGAAGGTTTCACCCGCATCGCCGAGTTTTTCGAGCGGATGAGTCATGCGGAAGGCATCCACGAAGAGCGGCTTCGCGCGCTCCTTAAGGACCTGGACGGGGTGGAAGCCTTCCGGGGAAAGACCGTGCTGCGATCCGCCACCACCGTGGCCCAGGTGACCCTTCCCGACATGGCCAACCCGGCGGGTTTCGTGCACGGCGGCGAACTGGTGAAAATGATCGACAACGCCGCCGGAGTGGCGGCGGCCCGTCACAGTCAGAAGAACATCGTCCTGGCCCGCGTTGCGGAGATCCAGTTCCTCCACCCCGTGCGTGTGGGCAACTTCGTATTGATCGACGCCCGGTTGACGTTTACGGCCCGATCCACCATGGAAGTGACGGTGAATTTGGATGCCGAATCCCCGCGAAGCGGCAAGCGGCGGCGCGCAGTCACGGCCGTGCTCATCATGGTGGCCCTGGACGAGCAGGGCCGGCCCGCCGAGGTCCCCCCCCTGCTCATCAGCACGGAAGAACAACAACGTCTGTACGAACAGGGCAAAAACCGCTATGAAGCGTACAAGAAATCCAAGGAACGGGCCTGAGATTCGGCGGATCGTTCTTTCGATCGCCGGCCCTTGAAGCATCCGCCTGCGCACCCGGGGTGTTCGCCGGCCGGGCGGGATGGGATCTTTTTCAGTCGGCGGCCCGTGGATAAACCGTATTGCGGGCGGGCTGTTGAAAAACGATGAGATGCAAGCCACGCAAATCCTGAGGAATGAGGCGCACCCATAGTACGCCGCAATGACGCCTGTCTGCGTGGGACGCACAGGCAGAAAGAATGAAGCGCAACACGGCAGATCGCGTTTTTCGACAGCCCGATAGAGGTCCCTGGTGTCATCGGCCATTCTAGTACTACTCGTCATCGTCCTGGCGGCCCTGGTCCTGTTTGTCGGAGGTTGGCTGCGGGTGGATCTGGTGGGTCTGCTGGCCCTGTCCGCCCTGGCCCTGACGGGGCTCGTCACCACCCAGGAAGCCCTGGCCGGCTTCAGCAGCCCGGCGGTGGTCACCGTGTGGGCCATGTTCATTCTCTCCGCGGGACTCACGCGGACGGGCATCGCCCATCGCATCGGGCAACCCCTGCAATGGTTCGCCCGCCGCAGCGAGGCGCTGCTCACGGCGGCTCTCATGGCCGCGGCGGCTCTGCTCTCCGCGCTCATCAACACGGTCACCGTGGCGGCCATACTGCTCCCCGCGACCATGGAACTGGCCCGGCGCAGCGGGCGCTCCCCCTCCCGGCTGCTCATGCCGCTGGCCCTCGGCTGTCTCCTGGGCGGACCCTTCACGGCGATCTCCACCCCCCCCAACATTTTAGTAACGGACGCGCTGCGGAACGCGGGCCTGCGCCCCTTCGGCCTATTCGACTTCACCCCCATCACGGGGGCCATCGTGGCCGCGGGTATCGTGTTCATGGTGCTCGCGGGCCGGCGCCTGCTTCCGGATCGCTCCAGAAGTTCCGGTGAGGGCTCGGGCCCCCTGCCGGGAGCCTCCTATCATCTGGACGAACACGTCTTTACCACCCGGATCCGGCAGGGGTCGCCCCTAGACGGGCGCACCCTGGCGGAAAGCCGCCTGGGATCGGCCCTGTACCTGACGGTCATGGCCATCCAACGATACGGACAGCTGCGGCTGGCCCCCGGGCCGACGGACGTGCTGAGGGCCGGGGATACCCTCATCGTACACGGCCGTCCCGACCACCTCCAGCGCCTCCACGGCAGCCATCATCTCCAGGTGGAATCCCCCGAACTCATCCGTTCCCTGGTGCGCCGGTGCCTGCAATTCGCCGAGGCGCGTGTGAGCGAAGCCTCCACCCTCCTGGGCAACACGGTGCACCGCAGCGGATTGCGCGCCCAACGCCGGGTGCACGTGCTGGCCATCCACGGGCCGGAGGAAGGCGAGGTAAAGGATCCTCGGACCCGCCCCTTTGCGGCGGGGGACGGCCTGGTATTGCAAGGGGGTCGGGAGGACCTCGAGGCCCTGGAACGCGACGGCCTCGTCACGGACCTGCGGTTCGTGCCCTTCGACGCCGTGGTTGAAAAAACCGCCGGCCGCGCCCAGTTGCTGCCCGTGCGGGTGCCCCCCGGTTCCGTGCTGGCGGATCACGATCTGGTGGAAAGCCGGCTGGGCAATGCGTTCGGCCTCACCGTGGTGGGGATCCTGCGCGGCGAGTCCTTCCTGTGCATGCCGGCGCCCGAGGAAAAGGTGGCGGAGGGCGATCTCCTCATACTCGAGGGCTCCCCCCGGGACCTCGAAGTGCTCCAGGGGCTCGAGGAATTGGAGATTTCCGCCCAGAGTCCGAGCTTATTGGCGGATCTGGAATCCCAGCAGATCGGCATCACCGAAATCCTGCTTTCCCCCCGGACCGCCCTGGCGGGCCGGAGCCTGGCGGACCTGCTCTTCCGGGACCGGTACGGACTGAGCGTACTGGCCGTCTGGCGGGCCGGGCGTCCTCACAGGAGCGCCCTGCAGGACATGCCCCTCCAGTTCGGAGACGCGTTGCTGGTATACGGTCCGCGCCGCAGTCTGGAAGCCGTGGCCCGGGACCCCGATTTTCTGGTATTGGACCAGGCCGCCGCCCGCGCCCCCCGGCTGGAAAAGGCGCACATCGCCGCAGCCGTCATGCTGGGGGTGCTTCTCACGGCCATCCTGGGCCTGGTTCCCATTTCCATCGCCGCCATGACGGGCGCCGCGTTGATGGTCCTGGCCGGCTGCATCCGCATGGACGAGGCGTACCGCGCCATCGAGTGGAAGGTGGTGTTTCTCATCGCGGCCATGCTGCCCCTGGGCTCGGCCATCGAGAACACGGGAGCGGCGCAGATGGCCGCCGAAACACTCGTTGGCGCGGTGGGCCATTTGGGCCCGCGGTGGATCGTGTTCGCGCTCTTCGTGGTGACCGTGGCGGCCACCCAGGTGGTCCCCACGGCGGCCCTGGTGGTGTTGATGGCCCCCGTGGCCCTGAGCACGGCCCACGCCACCGCCGTCTCACCGCATCTGCTCATGATGACCGTGGCCATGGCGGCGTCCTCGAGTTACGCCAGCCCCCTGTCCCATCCGGCCCACCTGCTGGTCATGGGTCCCGGCGGCTATCGTTTCATGGACTACGTCAAGGTGGGCGTCCCCGTGACGATTCTGGCCCTGGCCGTGTGCGTGGGACTGCTGCCCATATTGTGGCCGCCGTGACGGCTCCATCCTTCCGGCCTCTTCGCGCAGGATACCCATCGTTTTTCCACCCGCAAGACACCCGCACCTGCATTGTGTATCGAGACACCTTTGGCCGCGCCCGAAGCAGGGTTCCATGGGGCGCAGCCCGGCGGCGGGGAAAGAAGGCTCATTCCCGCTCACCGCCGGGGCATTCTCAGGTCATACCTGTCAGGCCGTTGAAAAACGCCGGTCAAGGTATCACATTTGTATTGCCTTACGGACGTCGTCTTGCTATTTTAATGGCTACGTCCTGTCCCATGTCCAGGGTGCGCCTCTATTTGGGTGGTCCACGAGATATGAGGTGCATTCATCCCCTCGTCCGGAGAAGATGTCGTGGACTCATCTTCTAAAGATCCGCCGAGACATCAACGCCGCTTCCTCCTAACGGAGACCGGCTCTCGATACCTCATTCAAGGATTCCCTTCCGTTCATCTTCGAACCCGTACTTCCCGCAAGACCCGGCAGTCGGACCCTACTTCCCAACAATACCTTACCTTTTCGCCTATACAGAAGCGGCGATTTCGCCCCTGGAAACCATAACAGCCCGTTGAAGAACAGCATTTCGGACAGACTGTTCAAAAACGATGAGATGCAAGCCACGCCTTTGGCGTGGGGCGAATTCTGAGTAATGCGGCGTACAACCCGTACGCCGCATGGACAAAGAATGAAGTTTAACGACGCAGATCGTGTTTTTCAACGGCCTGATAGAGGGTTTTCTAAGAAACTATGGCCGATAGGACCTTTTCCATCACTCATACATATAACGTTCAAGCATAAGTATAACATTATCTTCCTGTCGGATTAACGTATACGCAGACAAGCCGGACGATAATGTCTTGCTTCATGCGATACTTCTGCCTTTGCCTGTCGGTTCACTAAACAATTATAGACATTGAATTCTACTATGGGTGCGCGAATCCATATTATCGATGCATCTTACTATATCCATAGGCTTATCCACGTGCCACAAATATATTAAAGTGTTATAGATACGCTAAGGCATTATACTATACGTTTACATATTATAGCATTTATGTAACCTAGATATCAGGAGGGTCTAATGGGGATGAAACGTTTTATTATCACGTTGCTGGCTGCCATATGTGTTCTTTTCCCTCTCGTAAATGCTTCTCAGGCGGAATACCATGGAATTTGGAAGGATATCGACACTGGGAACACGCACAACCTCTACATTCAACACTACTCCACGGGCTCAACGGTTGTTATCTATACCATGGATGCCATTCACTTGTATTCGTTTCTCGGCGCCCTATCGGGCGCCGTCTTCGAACAGGACTCCATGGATTCTCTTCACGCCAAAACCCTGAAAATCGAGTTCGCGTCCCCCAGCACGGCCACCGCCGTCATCACGGATAACACCGGCCCCGCTCCCCATTCCATTCAAGTGGATATCCACAAAATGTATCCCGCGGTTCGTACCCAGCACTCGGGCATCTGGAAAAACGTGGCGTCCGGAATCAATATGTACGTACAGGAATACGCCACCGGTTCCACCGTAATGGTCTACACGTACGACGCGGAACACTTCCGCGCTTTTCTCACGGACATGGTGGGGCCTTTCTTTCAGTGCGACAGCATGGGAGG
>Ga0068714_10005420_pt1 | contig 13558 bp, 16 predicted proteins | sample MTBNYHSulfiMetaG_FD_62988 | JGI IMG/M metagenome (GOLD analysis project Ga0068714, IMG submission 62988) | Enrichment culture microbial communities from rom New York Harbor, USA that are MTBE-degrading - MTBE-NYH (New York Harbor Sulfidogenic)... | ecosystem: Environmental > Aquatic > Marine >... | reverse complement strand
ATGGTCTATGGGCGCTTCTGTGGGCCTTGTTCCACTTGTTGGCGAGATAATAACTGAAATAGAAGCAATAAAAATATTATTGGGAGTTAGAGCTGTAGTTATTGGTCGTGGCGGAATTAATGGAGCTGAAGGTAGTTCGACAATGGTAGCTCAAGGGGATAACGAATCTTTAAAGAAACTTGTCCATTTAATCAAATGGTCTTTTCAGCAAACATTGAGTGGGAGCCCTGGAAGTATTAAAGAATGTGAGAGAGGCATCAAAGCTTGCTCAAGGCATGTAGGGTGTTGTTATAAATCTGGGAAATTATTTAACAAGCTGTAATTTTAGTTTATTATTTCTCAAATAAAAATTAGTTATCATTGATAATTCGGATGAAGTAATTATATTTTCTGAGAAATCCTTTCTCTTTTCTAACAGTATTACTAATTTGTACTTTAGAAGCTAATGATTTCCACTAAGATAATCGATATTTTTACAAACAAAGAATTCTTTCCATGCAATATGTTAACTTATTAGAAATTATGAGACAGAACAGACTGCAGAAAGTATATAAAGATACCGGAAGAGGATAAATTAAGATTATAGTAAATTAATTATTGAAAAATAAATAAAAGAGGAACCAAGGAAACATTATTAATCCAGTGATTTTTCAGAAAAATATTAAATCCTTAAATAAAAAGGTTTGCTTTTATAAGGTTATTATGGTAATTTAAATGTATACATTATACATTTTATTCTCCATGAATAATACATGTATTAAAGGTGGTATTTACTATGATGGTGCAATTCTCAAGAATCAAAAATCATGAATTATTAAGCCAAAGGGTGTACCGAATTATCAAAAGAGACATTATCAGTGGCAAATTAGCATCGGATAGTCGCCTATTTGAAGAAAAAATTGCTGAACAGATGCAAATAAGCAGAACACCCGTTAGGGAAGCTCTTCGGCTATTGTCTGCTGAAGGTTTTTTAACTCTGAAACCCAATAACGGAATTGTAGTAAGTCAAATTTCACCTCAGGATCTTGTAGATGTCCTTCATATACGACTTCAATTAGAGACCTATGCTATCAACCTTGCTGCTAAAAAGATTACTGATACGGAGATAAAAGAACTTAGATCAATATTAGAGCAAATGAGAGAAGTGGTAGATTCCAGGAATTCTCTGTCTTATAACAATCTTAATTTAAAATACCATAGTAGAATTATAGGTATATCGGGAAATAAAAAATTGTGTGAAATATGTGATCATTTACATCAACAATCAGAACATTGGATCAGATCTTTAGTTTTACCAAAACGAATGATGCAAAGTTTAAACGAACATATAAGTATATTCAAAGCTCTGGAAAAAAAGGATTCTAAAAAATCAAAAGAAGAAATGTATAGACATGTAAATAATGTTATTTCAAATATTTGCATCAATAAATTGAAAGGAGAAGAAGACAAAGGATGAGAAAGATAGAGGCTAGTAAAATTTCTGATAAGGTCAAGGAATTATTTTTACAAGCTAATTTTCATATAGGACAAGATGTTTTAGATGCACTAGAGAAATCCTTACAGAGTGAGAAGTCAAAAGTTGGCCAGGATGCTTTGAAAATGATTATAGAAAATAATCATCTGGCATCTTCAAAGGAATTAGCAATTTGCCAGGATACCGGACTTGCTGTCTTGTTTATTGAGATAGGACAAGAAGTCAGTATTATTAATGGAGACTATAATAAAGCAATCAATCAGGGAGTGGAGGAAGCATATCAAGAAGGCTATTTACGAAAGTCAGTGGTAGATGATCCGGTATTTGAAAGAAAAAACACCAAAAAGAATACTCCTGCATTTATTTATAACGATATTGTTCCAGGAGATAAGATTAAGATACTTGTTATGCCCAAAGGTTTCGGCAGTGAAAATATGAGTTCTCTGGCCATGTTAACTGCTGCTCATGGCGCTCAAGGTATCGTTGATTTTATTGTTGATACGGTAAGAAAAGCAGGTCCTAATCCATGCCCTCCCACAGTGCTTGGGGTAGGTATTGGAGGGACTGCTGACAAGGCAATGGTAACAGCAAAAAAAGCAATTGCTCGTCCAATCGGGGAGCATAATTCAAATTCAAAATATGCTCAGATGGAAAAAGAGGCACTTAAAAAGATTAATCAATTAGGAATCGGACCGGCAGGTCTGGGTGGAACTACAACTGCACTTGCTGTGAATATCGATTACTTACCTACTCATATAGCCGGTATGCCCGTTGCTGTGAATGTTTGCTGTCATGCAACTCGTCATGCTTTTGGAGAGATATGATTATATCTATGGAAGATGGAAGGAGATAAAAACTGATGTCTGAAGAAATAAAAATTTCTACACCCCTTGATGAATCAATTGTACAACAGCTGAAAGCCGGTGATTCAGTTAAAATTTCAGGGTATATTTATACAGGAAGAGATGCTGCTCACAAGAGACTTATTGAGTTGATTAAAGAAGACAAAGATTTACCTTTTCCCGTAAAAGGACAGATTATTTACTATGTTGGTCCTGCTCCGGCAAAACCGGGATATGCTTGTGGACCAGCCGGGCCTACTACAAGTTATCGAATGGATCCTTATACCCCTGCCTTGTTGGATAAAGGTCTTAAAGGCATGATTGGTAAAGGATTACGTTCAAAAGAAGTCATAGAGAGTATGAAGAAAAATAAAGCAGTCTATTTTGCAGCCATTGGAGGAGCAGCTGCTTTGATTGCTCAAAGTATTAAAAAATCAGAAGTGATTGCCTATCCGGATTTAGGTGCAGAAGCGATACATCGGTATTTTATTGAAGATTTTCCGGCCATTGTTTGTATTGATTCTTATGGAAATAATTTATATGAAAGCGAACCACCTAAGTATAGAAAATAGTATGAAGTATATTTTAATGAATATCTAATCTAAAAGGAGAAAAATTATTATGGATTTAAATCAAGAGGCTCTTAAACTGCACAGTGAGAATAAGGGAAAAATCGAAGTTGTCAGTAAAACAAAGATCAAGGATATGCACGATCTTGCTGTGATCTATACTCCCGGTGTTGCCGAACCCTGCAGAAAAATCAACCAAGATCTCTCCAAGGTGTATGAATATACCACTAAAGGGAATATGGTTGCAGTCGTTTCTGACGGAACTGCAGTTTTAGGTCTGGGCGACATTGGTCCGGAGGCCGCCATCCCGGTCATGGAGGGTAAGGCCGTCCTGTTCAAGTATTTCGCCGGCGTGGATGCCTTCCCCATCTGTCTTTCAACCAAGGATCCGGAAAAGATTATCGAAGCAGTGACGTTAATTGCCCCGGTCTTTGGCGGTATTAATTTGGAAGATATTAGTGCTCCCCGTTGTTTTGAAATTGAAAGAAGGTTAAAAGAGACCCTGGATATTCCGGTTTTCCATGACGACCAGCATGGAACAGCTGTGGTTGTTTTATCAGGATTGATCAATGCCCTGAAGTTAACCAATAAAAAGATGGAAGACATCAAGATTGTGGTCAACGGTGCCGGCTCTGCAGCTATTGCAGTTTCCAAATTTCTTCTCTCAGCCGGTGCACAAAACATGATCTTATGTGATTCCAAAGGAATTGTTTATGAGGGAAGAGAAATCAACATGAATTTTGCCAAGGAAGAAATGGCAAAAATAACCAATAAAGATAAAATCAAGGGTAGTTTGGCGGATGCCCTGGTTGATGCAGATGTGTTTTTAGGACTATCCGGGCCCAATGTTGTGACCAGCAAGATGGTCAAGACCATGGCTGATGATCCCATTATCTTTGCCATGGCTAATCCTACTCCTGAGATTTTACCCGATGAAGCGAAAGCAGGCGGTGCCAGAATCATCGCTACCGGACGTTCCGACTATCCCAATCAGGTGAATAATTGTTTGGGTTTCCCTGCCATCTTTAAAGGCGCTCTCCAGGTCAGAGCCAGTAATATTAATGAAGAGATGAAACTGGCCGCAGCCCATGCTATTGCCTCGGTTATTCCGGAAAGCGAATTAAGTGACACCAACTTTATTCCCAATGTCTTCCATCCTGAGGTGATGAAAAGAGAGGCTGAAGCCGTTGCCCAGGCAGCAAGGGAAAGTGGGGTGGCAAGGATCTAGATATAAAAAAGTATTTTCTTTATATACGCTACATTGTATTTATTCATGTAATAAAAGGATAAAATAAAATAAAAGGAGAAAGTAAAATGTTATTTCAAGAAACAAGAGATTTTTTAGAAAAGTTAGGACTACCTAAAGGAGATTTATTTGATCTGCCTACCTCCGGTAAAACCTTCCCCGATGGAGCTCATTATCGTATTGAGGTTCCAACTATCAATTCATCAGAAGCTATAAAATCATTATTGGAAAATACCAAGCGTCAGGGTGTCAATGTCAACCGTGTCGATGAAACCTACGGCATCTTTAGACATACAATCGCAGAATTAAAAGAATTTGCCAAGATAGCCAAAGATTTTGGTTGTGGACTCAATATGTCAGTTGGCCCCAGGGCTACCTATGATACCGGAGCTACGGTTTTATCTCCGCAAGGAGTTCGTGTTGGATATCGCCTAAGAGGTATGGAGCAGGTTCTAAGAGCAGTAGAAGATATCAAAAGAGCCGTTGATTGCGGGATTCGTGGAATACTCATCTATGATGAAGGACTACTCTGGCTGGTCAATGAGATGAGAAAAGCAGGAAAACTACCGAAGAACATACATTTTAAGACTTCCGCTCATTGTGGACATTGTAACCCGGTTGCTTTCAAGGTATTAGAAGGATTAGGAGCCGACTCTATCAATCCGATCCGAGATCTTTCTCTGCCTATGCTGGCAGCCCTAAGAAGAGGAACAAGTTTACCTTTGGATCTGCATACTGATAACCCCCCAGCCTCAGGTGGATTTATCCGTTCCTATGAGGCACCGGAGATTGTTAGAGTTGCCTCTCCCTGTCATCTGAAATGTGGTAACTCTGCTGTTTCAGCCCACGGACAAATCACAAATGCTCATGATGGCAAAATGATGGCTGAGCAAGCGGTAATTATTAAAGAGATGATGGATAAATATTTCCCGGAAGCCATCCAGAGCGAACCGAACCAGAAAGATATGGCAATTCCGGAAATATAGAAACAACAACTTAACTATTAAGTTAAGTAACATATCATATATAGAAGTATTCTAAGAAAAGAGGAAGGAGAAAATAACATGGCTGCAAAAATTACAGTTCATGAAAGTGAAGTGCAACCGATAAGAAAAGACCCTCCAAGAACTTCCAAAATCTTACTGACTGAACATACAGTAGGAGCAACAAGCATGGCTATGGGCGTGAATTATACCGATGTAGGCAGTATGATTCCGGATGGTATACATGAAAATCAGGATGAAGGAATGTTTTTAACTCAAGGAAGGGCAAAACTGGTTATTGAAGATAAAGACGAATATATTATGGAAACAAATACTGCTTTTTTTGTCAAGGCCGGAACAAAACATCGTATCGAAAATATTGGTGATGAACCTTTTAAGATTGTATGGGTGTATTCTCCTCCATTGCCAGCTCATTTAAAAGAAAAATAAATTGTTTAATTTAATAGGGCTGATAATAACTTTATAATATCAGCCCTAGTGGGATAATATATTTGATTTAGTTTAGCCTGTTTTCTTAACCAATGATTTGCTATGAGAAGTAAAAAATGGAAGAGGGGTTTTATAAGCAATAAAAGATGCCATATTTGAAGAGTACCTTGTATAAAATGAAATTAAGAAAAATTATGAAGTAATTTAAAAGGATACGATTAAAGTTGTAATAATTGCCAGCAACATAATTATAGATATATTTTGCAATTTGTAGATTTAAAATATAAAAGCTACAATATAAAATATAGAAAGGGAGTGTGTAATTATGGGAAAATGGAATTTTCCTCAAGAAGGCTGTATGGATAAAGATAATGGCATGTATTTCCAAACCATGAATACCAAATCATTAAAAGAAAGATTATCCAAGGATGATATTATTATCATACCGGTAGGTAGCACTGAATGTCATGCTGCCCATTCTCCTTTTGGAGAAGATACCTTTTTAGTAACTAGAATGGCTGAACAGGTGGCCGGAAAAACGGGTTGTACCATAGCCCAACCTACCTGGTATGGTTCACATCCCTATCAGCATATTGGTATGCCCGGAACAGTCATTGTACCGGAATATACTTTTATTGATTACTTGATAGCAGTGATCGCGGGCTTATGGAATGCCGGTTTCCGAAAGCAGATTCTTTTAAATGGGCATGCCCAGGAATATGTTATTCCCAATGCAATACATATGTTTGAGAAAAAATATAAAGTTCCAGCCGTTATTGCTAATGTAAATTGGCCTTTTGCTGCTGCTCAGTTTCTTAAGGACAAAGAACATGGCGGACCGTTTGATACTCCCTTTAGACATGCCTGTGAAGTAGAGACTTCTCTGGCTATGGCTCTATTCCCTGAATTTAATCATATCGAAGATGCAGTGGATACCAAACCCCTGGGCTTAATTAAAGGTGATCATGTCGATAAAGGTGGGGATATATATCAAAGACCATTACCGGGACAGTGTCAGGTAGGATTTAGTGCCATGGAAATAAGAGGGACTCCGGAAGGAGTGGTAGGCACGGCAACTAAAGCTGATCCCAAGAAAGCACAACAGGCCGTTGAGTCAATATTGGATTATTTAGTAAAACTCCATGATGATATTTTAGAAGCTTTTCCTCCGGGGAAATTGCCTGATGCTCATCTGATGTCGGAAAGACCCAAGGAAGAAATTGAAAAAGCTTTAAAAGGTCCACTAAATGGAGGAATCAGCATTTATGCGCTGGCATAGTTTTTGGGATAATATTGACTTTTTACTTTATTCCATGGCTGTTCTGTTGATTCAGTCACAAAAAGTTTATTCACTTATTTCTAAAATTTAGTTTAGATTAATCAGTCGAATAAATTTAGCAGGTTTATCTTTAGAAATAAAAAAAGAGAATAATATGACAATATGAAATAGAAGGTGAGTAAAATGGCGGGTTCTGAACTAGAAGCAGTTCTAGTGAAAAGTAATAATTTGTATAAATTTTGTCTATCATGTTTTCGAAAAATAGGTTTATCCGATGAACATGCCAAGATTATCAGTGATACCTTGATACAGGCAAATCTGAGAGGCGTGGATTCCCATGGCATTACCAGATTACCCGGATATATTGAGAGAGCAAGAAAAGGCTTTATTGAATACAGTGAAAAAATAAAAATTGATTCAAAAAATCTTTGTATAAGCACCATCGATGCGGAAAATAATTTTGGACAAATAGTCGCATATTATGGCATGGAGGAAGCTATTCGAAAAGCAAACCAGAAAGAAACAGGAATTGGTTTTGTGGGAATCAGTCATACTAATCATATTGGAATGGCTGCGTATTATGCGCTAATGGCAGCAAAACAGGGAATGGTTGGTATTGTTATGTCCAATTCTCCTGCTACTGTAGCTCCGTGGGGTGGAGCACAACCGATACTGGGAACCAATCCCATCGCTATCGCAATTCCGGCAGGCAAGGAATATCCCATTGTGCTGGATATGGCAACCAGTATGGTAGCCAGGGGAAAGATCCGTCTGGCCTTAAACAATGGCCAGGAAATTCCTTTAGGTTGGGCGTTAGACCCGGAAGGGAATCCGACAACGGACCCTGAAAAAGCCATAAAAGGGGTTTTACTGCCATTTGGGGGACCCAAAGGATATGCCATTTCTTTGATTATTCATGTATTTTCCGCCATATTAAGTAACTCAGCCAATGAAATGAATGTGAAATCAATGTATGACTTTTCTGGAAAATCAGAAATTGGTAATTTCTTAGGTGCAATCCGGGTTAGTAGTTTCGTTACGCAGAATTTGTTCAATCGCGAAATCGATGAAATGATCGGACGAATCAAGGATTCAAAACGGGCGAAAGATGTAGAGCAAATTTTTCTGCCTGGAGAAATTGAATTTAATATGCAAAAAGAAAGAGAAAAAAAGGGTATTCACATTTCTTCGGGAGTTTATCATATGTTAAATGAGTTGGCTGACCAATTGGATGTTCCTTTATTTTAGTATAACTTTTTTATGTTAAAATTGATTATCAGACCAATAGAAAACTGGAAAGAATAGCAAGAAAACAATAATGAAGGAGATGTTATCTCCGTTGAAAGCATCCTCAATGGTCCTTTAAGGAAAAATATTGTTCACAAGACTTTTCTGGACGAATCATTATACTCGACTAGACCTCTGTTAATTTATGAAGACATCAATATTCATAAACTTATTAATAAAAAGATTAAACAAATTTATGCTTTTCCCTTACGATTAGAAGGAATGGATGCTTCTCCGGTAAACATGGTAGCAGACGTGGAAGAAGAATAAAAAGTATGTTTATTTGACAAAATTATGAATATAGCTAAAGGAGGAAAAACAATTGAATGAATCGAAAGAAAAGATTCTTGAACGGATGAAAGAGCGAAAGAGTATAAGAGATTATAAAGAAGGAAAAGTCAGTGAAGAAGACTTGAAATTAATATTGGAATGTGGTAGATTTGCCCCTTCAGGAGAAAATGCGCAGCCTTGGAGATTTATTGTCGTTAAGGACAAGAAAAATATGGAATTTTTAGCTCAAATCTCAAAGAATGGGAGTGGAAGAAGATTTACCGGTGAATTTCTGGGAAAACAAATGCAGGCTAGATTTACCGGATTACAGGATCCGGAGAAAAGAAAAAAGATATTTAAAAAGCTTACTTCAGGCAATGTCTCGGCGTTTGTCGATCAAGCCGACCTTATTTTAATTGTCTGTGGTAAGAAAGATGTATGGGATACACCCTATGATACTTCAGCTGCCATTGAGAATATCTTATTAGCAGTGAGTGATTTAAAATTAGGATCTTGTTGGGTTATAGCATGTGTTATAGATGTTCGAGATGAAATGAAAATAAAAGAATATTTCAATATTCCTGATGATTTAAAAGTAGTAAGCATTTTTCCTATTGGATATCCTTCGAGAATTCCTAATGTTCGTCCTAGAATACCTTTAGAAAAATTAGTGTATAACGAAAGATATGGAGATTTTTACTATGAAACACAGGAGGTTGAATGATGGTAGCTGAAAATAATAATCTAATAGACACATTGTTTTTTGAATCAGTCAGAGAATTTTGGAATGAAAGAGGAAGAGGAGCAAGATATCGTTTAACAACGATTGGAGTTTCCTTTTTCAAAGAAAAAATAAAAATAGGGAAATCGAAAGAAGAAAATCTTGAAAACTTTAAGAAATATTTACTTGATAATGATTATTGTAAATCTATAGAATACAATGAAGATGAATTCTCATTCACAGTTCGAACTCAGAATTGCTGTTTAAAAAATATTAGAAAACAATATGAAGATAAAGGTATGGAAATCTTAAGCTGTCCCATAGCCAATATGTTTATGTACATTCTTGAATTGGATACAGGTTTATCCCCTGAGTTATTACCTATTGAGGTTAATGATGAGGATTGTAAATTAACAATGGCCAAAATGGGTACTGATGAAGTGACTGAGGAGGAGTAGAAATTGAATAATAAAGTTATAGAATTAACCGAAGCTGTAAGAGAAATAGCCCAGGATGGTGCCGAAATAGCCCTGGGAGGATTTGCAATTACCCGGAATCCAATTGCTTTTGTCAGTGAGATGATACGGCAAGAGAAGAAGAACATAAAATTGTATGAAATCATCGGGAGCATGGATGCAGATTTATTGGTAGGTGCAAATTGTGTGAACACTTTTATCTACAGCGGAGGTTCTTTAGATCGATTTGGAAGGTTGGGAAGGGTAAACAAAGCGATTGAAAAAAACACAATTAATGTTGAAGAATACAGCGGATTGAGTATTTCTTTACGATTTCTGGCGGGATCATTGGGATTGCCTTTTATTACGACCAAAACATTGTTGGGAACAGATATGTTGAATAATTTGATAAAAAAGAAAAGTGATTCTATCAAGGTAATTAATTCTCCTTTTTTAGAAAATGATAAGTTGGTTGCAATGAAATCAATTAATCCTGATTTTGCCGTAATCCATGCCCAGATTGCTGATGAAAAGGGTAATGTCATAATTGAAGGGCCCAGGTGGGATATTGAATTAGCTCTATCAGCAAAAAAACTTTTTGTAACAGTTGAGCAGATTGTATCCAACAAGTATATCAAAAAATATCCCGAGAAAGTATCTATTCCAAGCATTTCTACTCATAGAGTTATAGAGGTGCCTTATGGTGCATTCCCTACTTCGGTCTATCATTGTTATGATTATTCTAGTAAGCTGTTAAAGGAATATGCAAAAGTAAATATGGATACAAGTCAGTTTGATAAATTTTTGCATGCATACGTATTAAGTTGTAAAAACCATTTTGATTTTTTAGGAAAAGCATGCAGTCTAGAAGAATTGCTTGATTTAAAAGTCGATCCTGAATATGGCTATCCTGCTGAATTGGGAGGTAAGCAAGATGACTAAATATTCCACAAACGAATTAATGGCAGTCACTGCTTCGCGTTTATTGGAGAATAATCAAAATATTGTTGTCGGCCTTGGTTTACCACAAATTGCTACATTGCTTGCACAAAACACCCATGCACCGAATTTGAATATTATCTATGAAATTGGGGTTGTTAATCCGGTGTCTGTTGATACGGGAGTAGGAATTGCAGATTCTCGTTTATGGTATCAGGCAGATTATTTTACTTCCTTTGTCGGTACCTTAGGTGGTTTATTACAGAAGGGATTGGTTGATGTGGGATTTCTGGGAGGATTACAAGTTGATCAATTTGGAAACCTGAATTCAACCCTGATTCAAACAGGTAAGGGCATCAGGCATTTTACCGGAAGCGGTGGTGCAGGAGATATTGCCACTTATTCAAAAAATATTTATGTTATTATGAGACATGAAAAGAGAAAAATAGTTAATATGGTGGATTATATTACCAGCGTTGGTTACTATAAAGGCAAAACATCAAGACAGGATATAGGATTACCTGCATGCAATTCAGTTAAAATCATTACAAACCTATGCGTGTTCGGTTTTAGTAAAGAGGATAAGAAAATTCAGATAGATTCCCTTCATCCGGGAGTCAATTTGGAACAAATTCAAGAAAATACCGGGGTGACCTTGTTGATTCCTGATAAAACAAAAGTAACGGAAGAACCTACTATAGAAGAGATTGATTTGTTAGAGAATCAAATTGATCCTGAACACCAGTATATTTAATTTTTACACATTAAAGGGGAAAATGTTAATAATTAAATGTAGTTTTTTACAGTACATGTAAATTATAAATTTTAAGAAAGGAGAATGATAGTATGAAAAGAGTAAATTATTTTATGGTAATCATGATCACCATCCTTGTTTTCAGCCTGACCGGTTTTGCGCAATCTTATCCGGAACATAACATCCAGTGCGTTGTCGGGTTTTCTCCGGGTGGCCCTACTGACGTCATTGCTAGAGGTTCTGTACCCATCTTGCAGGAGATATTGGGAGTCGGTGTTGCCATTACCAATATGCCCGGTGCTGCTGGAGCAACTGCGGCACAGCATGTTCTGGATCAGCCGGCTGATGGTTATACCTTCTATTTTGGCTCGGAAATTATGTCCGTATGGCAAACCATGGGAACCATGGATGTGTCTCCCACTCGTGACTTTATACCGGTAAAAATCGTGGCTGAGGCCACTCCGGTATTGGCTGTTCCTCCGGGTTCTCAGTTTGAAACAGCTGAGCAATTCGTGGAATATGCCCAGGAAAATCCGGGAGAATTACGAATTGGTACTGCCGGACCGGCAACAGTTCCCCATGTTTCCGGATTAATGTTAACGGAAACACTGGGTTGTGAATTTACCTTTGTCCCTTACCAGGGTGGTAAACCAGCAATTACAGCAGTCATGGGTGCACAAGTGGATGCCACCATTGAAATGGTCCAGTCTATGGTCTCAGCACACGAGGGCGGACAATTAAAGATATTGGCTTCCTTTACCAATGAACCCATCCCTGGATTGGAGGAAATACCCTGTATCGGACAAATTTATCCTGAATTACAGGAAGATTTACCCTATGGACCTTATTTTGGTCCATTTTTCAAAAAGGGAACACCGGATGAAGCTGTAACTGTTCTTAAAGAAGCAATGGATAAAGTCGTTGCAGATCCGCGCTGGATTGAATATACAGATAAATTTTATTTAACCAGGGTTGATTACAGTGGAGAAGCTGCATACGAATACCTGGAAAATTGGACTGCCAAGGCCGCCTGGCTTCTTTACAATTCAGGTGTGGCTCCCAATTCTCCCACCAAGTTTGGGATTAAGAATTTAAATCTTTTACAAAAATTAGAAGACTAAGCAGTTAATTTTAGAAATATTTCCCCTTTAATGTGTAATTGAATGATTTTTAAAATTTTATAGAAAGGTTAGAGATATTAAATGGTAGAAGTAAATAAAGAAAAATGTATCGGCTGTGGCACATGTGTAGCAGTTTGTCCTGTAGGGGCGATAACCCTTTCAGATGGTGAAGAATATGCGATTATTGATCATGATTTATGCATCGAATGTTTTACCTGCATTGAGACCTGCCCGGAAGAAGCCATATATAAAGATGAGGATAAATCCAATGGATAGGATGGATTATTTATGAATCAAAATGAGGAAAAATTTTCAGTTTATAAGATTCTGTCACTAATATTTTCTTTGCTGATTATAATCATTATGTTTTTTGATATAGGCAAAAAGTATATTGAACAAAATATTAAAATATTTACGGTAGAATCACCGATTTTATTTCCCTTTTTACTTGTTTTGGTTTTATTGATAACCTTTGTTCTTGAATCAGTATCAGAAATAAAGAGTTCTACAAAACGTGGTAGAGCAGGAACAGGGAAGCAAAGTGTTGTCGAAAACAATCAAGGGAAACTATTGCTCAGCATCTTTGTTTTTACAGCTATCAGTATCGTTTATATTTATCTATTACCAATTTTACATTTTCTTCCTGCCACAAGTTTATATATGTTTTGCATTATGATTGTGTCGAATCAGTCGGATAAATTCAGAAACAGATTGGTAAAGGCACTCATAGCGACCGGGATAACCATTCCAATTATATACTATATTTTTTATGGTATTTTTGATGTCATTTTGCCATAACTATTGAGAAAGGGGTTTTCTATGCTAACACTATTAATATACAATTTTGTTGGGACCATTGTTGGTCTGGTGATGGGTGCCATGCCAGGATTGACCGTTACCATGACAGCAGCCTTGATCGTATCGTTAACTTTTGGCTGGCACATGCATGAAGCACTTGCTTTCATTATTGGTGCTTTTTGTGGCGGTGTTTTAGGTGGTGCTCTATCTGCAATCGCTATTAATATTCCGGGAACAGCTGCGGCTGTTGCCACCACTTTCGATGGCTTTCCACTTAAAAAGAGGGGGGAAGCAGACATTGCCTTAGGTCTTGCTCTATTCAGCAGTCTGGTAGGCGGATTATTTGGACTTATCTTTTTTCTCATATTAG
>Ga0068714_10005418_pt1 | contig 13562 bp, 12 predicted proteins | sample MTBNYHSulfiMetaG_FD_62988 | JGI IMG/M metagenome (GOLD analysis project Ga0068714, IMG submission 62988) | Enrichment culture microbial communities from rom New York Harbor, USA that are MTBE-degrading - MTBE-NYH (New York Harbor Sulfidogenic)... | ecosystem: Environmental > Aquatic > Marine >... | reverse complement strand
TCGGCATCAACATCGGCGAATGCGGCGCGGACACGGCCAAGGAGATGGCATCGCGCCTTTACGACCGGGTGACCACCGCCGCCGAGCGCCTTGTGCCCGTGGCCGAGGCAATCGAGCGTGAGTACGGCATCCCGATCCGCAACAAGCGCATCTCGGTGACACCGGTGGCCTCCGTTGCCGGCCGCTGCGCCGGTGACGACCTCACCCCTGTGGCCGAAGCGATGGACCGGGCGGCCGCCGAGACCGGCGTGGACTTCATCGGCGGCTTCTCGGCGCTCGTGCACAAGGGCGTCGGGCGCGCCGACGATGCGCTCATTCGCGCGATCCCGTCGGCGCTCGCCACGACCGAGCGCGTCTGTGCGTCCGTGAACGTGGCCTCAACGCGCGCAGGCATCAACATGGACGCCGTGCTGCGCATGGCGCATGCCGTCAAGGAGGCCGCCGCGCTCACCGCCGACCGCGACTCAATCGGCTGCGCCAAGCTCGTCGTGTTCTCCAACATGGTTGAGGACAACCCGTTCATGGCCGGCGCGATGCACGGCGCCGGCGAGGCCGACGCCGTCATCAACGTGGGCATCTCCGGCCCGGGCGTCGTTCGCGCGGTCATCGCGGCGCTTCCCCCCGGTGCAGACCTCACCGCCGTTGCCGAGGTCATCAAGGCCACCTCCTTCAAGATCACCCGCGCCGGCGAGCTCGTTGCCCGAGAAGCCGCACGGCGCCTCGGCGTCGCGATGGGCATCGTGGACCTCTCGCTCGCCCCCACTCCAGCCGAGGGCGACAGCGTCGCCGAGATCCTCGAGGCGATGGGCATCGAGCGCTGCGGCGCACCAGGCACGACAACCGCCCTCGCACTCTTGAACGATGCTGTGAAGAAGGGCGGCGCCATGGGGACCTCAAGCATCGGAGGTCTCTCCGGTGCGTTCATCCCGGTCTCGGAGGACGCCGGGATGGTGCGAGCGGTCGAGTGCGGCGCGCTCAACATCGAGAAGCTCGAGGCGATGACTGCCGTGTGCTCCGTGGGCCTGGATATGATCGCCATCCCGGGCGACACCCCCGCCGAAACGATCGCCGGCATCATCAGCGACGAGTGCGCGATCGGCGTGATCAACAACAAAACGACCGCCGTCCGCCTCATTCCGGCCGTGGGCAAGCGTGCCGGCGACTACGTCAGCTGGGGCGGCCTGCTGGGCGCCGCACCCGTGATGGCCGTCTCCGAGTGGAGCAGCGCGGCGTTTGTGAACCGTGGCGGCAGGATGCCGGCGCCGCTCGGCAGCCTGCGCAACTGACGCCCGTCGCCCGTCCGTGACTCAAGTCACAGCCATGATGTTCCGATGTATGATTACGCATTGTCCCGCCGAGGCCACTGAGGGAGGCGGAGGGTGCACGAAGCCATCGGCCATCGGTCCTGGCGAATGAGAATCGCTGTGCTGATCACCGTGGCGCTCGTAGCCTCGGTGTATCCGCCGTTGCTGGCGCATGCCGTGACGGGCAACCCGGCCCTCGTGCTGAGCGACAACTCCGCAACATCGACCGGTGTCACCTACACCTATGGCCCATACAACCTTGGCGGCAATCAGAGCTGCACGGGCGTGGTCGTCACATTTCCGGCAGGAACGGCGTTCGTAAACCCCACATGCAGCCCCGCCGGCACCGTCACCGTCGTGGGCCAGACGGCGACTATCGTGTTTACCACGCCGATCCCAAAAAACGCCGTGCTGACGTTCAGTATCTCGGGGGTCACCAATCCGTCAGCCGGCTCGTATACGAACGCCGTCACGTTCAACATCGTGGATCACAAGGGCGCCCGGTCAACCGAGACCGTTACGAGCCCGGCGTACTCGATCATCGACAGGATTCTTACCGTGACACTGAGTTCCTCCTCTCTCTACTTTGATCTCACGCCGGAGGTCGTTTCGCCGGATCAGTACGTCACGCTGAATGTCACGTCAAGTCACGCCTATACGATCACGCGCACGGTCGCCGGTGACAGCGGCCTCATGGGTCTCACCGTGAGCGGCGCGGCGACAGGAGCACAGACCGCCGGCACTGCGGCGCTCACCGACACCTACAGTGCCTCGGTCCCATGGACGACGCCCGGTGCTGCCACGTACACCGCGACGGTGACGTATACCATCGTCCAGAACTGAGCGCGACGGCCCGCTCACGCAGCGGGCAGCGGACAGCAGCGCGCCAACTGTGCCATCTGTCACACTTTTCCGCCGTTCGTCGCAAAGTGACCGCTTGTTTCCCGATTTCGCTAAGGCTGGTCGTCCACCTGGCCGAAAACTCCTCGAGAAGAAAAGTGGCGGCCGCGAGGCCCCGTCTATCCCTGAGAGAAGGTGCTCAATGAGAAGAACAGTGATTGCGGCAGGAGTGCTGACGGCACTCGTGTTCGGAACCGTCGGCTACGCGTGGGCTGCAGATCTCGGCTCCGGTGAGGTTGCCGTATCGGCGACAGTCAATCCGAAGTTCGAGATGACCGTCAACGATGCCACAGTCGCCTTCGGCGCGCTTGATCCTGGAACCTCAACCACTCTCGGAACCTCAATCACCGTCAAGTCGAATCAGCTCTGGAACCTCACCGAGAGCGCGACCGAATGCGATCTCGATGCTTATCTGACCGACGACGTCGCGCCTGCAAACTACGGCCGCGGCGTGCAGGACATCGCCATCAACTACACGCTTGACCTGACCAGCGATACTGCCTGGGAAATCACCCCGAGTGACTACAGCAAGACGTACACGTACACGGCAGTTCAGGGCAACCTGTAGGATTGGCAACGGCGCTCGTCACCACTCACGTCGGTACGATACAGCGGGCGAACTTCAGCAGGCGTCTCCAGTGCACGGGAGGCGCCTGCTGCCTGCTTCGCTCGCCCTGTGGAACGTCTAGGCCGCCGCACACCGCCTTGAGCCCGCGCGTTCGTTGCTCAGGACTCGGCGGTGCACATCATCGGCACCGGACCGCACGTCTCCACGTCCGGACATGAGTCACATTCGTGCCAGAGTTCGGCGGGGACCTGGTCCCAGGGGATCCGTTCGAATCCCCGGCGTTCGTAGAAGGGCAGCGCCGCCCCGCGCGCAACGGCCAGAAGCGTCCCATGCTCCGTCATCGCAGCCTCGACGAGCGCTGTACCGATCCCTGAACCCTGGCAGGTGTCGTCGACAACGATCGGGCGGATCCACGGCCGGTCATCCATAATCTCGACTCTGATGGCACCTGCAAGAACACCATCCAGCTCGCAGACGGTGAACGCCTCCGGCGGGAACTGCCCTTGCATCTCCTCGGCCGAAAGCAGCACATCGAGCCTGGCCTTGTCACGCGCCTCGCCGCGCCTGAGCAAGAGACTCACGGCTGGTCCGCTTCCGGTGGCTGCACGTCAGTCTCGGTCAAACTGCCGAAGCGATCGTGCGCGATGCACTGCAGCACGCGAGCACTTTCCGGGTCCCAGGCGCCGTCAAAGCCCTCGCGGGCGTGTGCCACCAGGACACGCGCAACGAACAGGATGTGGTCACCCGCCGCAATGCGCTGCTCTACGGAGCACTCCACCCATCCAAGCGCGGCGCCCAGACGCGGCACGGCCACCTGCTCGGCGTCGAGGAGTTCCAGACCAAGGGTGTCCGCCCGGCCGGTGCCACTGGTGCGCGCGTCGCCGCAGTAGCGCACGACAGGAGACAGCGACGTGTCCACGACGTTTACAACGAACTCACCCGACTCGTCGATCAGCATGCCCGTCCGGCTTGCCGGACGAACGCTCACGCCTACGAGCGGCGGTGTGTGCGAGAGCGGCGTCACCCACGCGACGCTCGCCACGTTGGTCACGCCGTCGTTGCTGCGCGTGGTGATCAGATAGACGGGACGCGGATGCAGGAGCGCCGCGACACCGCGACCCTCAACGCGCACAAAGCGCTCGCTGGAGGTTGTCATCGGACGATCACCGTCATTTCCACCCTAGGGGACCGTACACGAAGAAGTCCCGCATGTTCTACGCAAGCGGCGGCAGGTAGATCTTGTTCCGAGAGTCCGTGATTGCCTTCTCGCCAAGACGTTCGAGGCCCTTGATGAGCTCCGGCATCCGCGCGACAGGAATACCCATGAACATCAGGTTGTCGCCTACATCCGAGCTGGCGCGGCACCCATAGCAGCCGAGCGAGATGTTGAGATCGCCGGTGGTGTACGGATAGAGCGTCGTTTCCACGCACTGGGCGTTGTAGCCGCTCACGTGGAACTCGAAGCGCTTGCCGGTGAAGAACGACGCGGACATGCACATCCACATCATCTGCTCCGGCTCGGCGATGAGCGCGATTACGTCGGCGGGATGCTCGGCCCTGGCAAGCGGTGTCACGAGCGTTGCGGCAACGGAGCGTTCCGGCAGGTGCGGGCGCTCGGAGACCATCTGCTGCGCGGCCTCGATGGAGGCGAGCTTCTTGAAGAGGATGTAGAGCTCCCCGCTCGCCAGCTTCGCGGGCATCTCGGTGAGGCCGAGGATCGCGGTGCCGTCCGGGCACGCATGACACTGGGGCGGCATAAGCAGCGTCGCGCCGCGGCGCGCAGCCATGAGCGACTGACAGTACCGCAGGCGGTCGTGCGGACGGGGCGCGTCTGGAAGCTGCGTGCCCGCTGGCACGAGCGTGATCGCCACGGGACTCCAGCGGAGCTTCAGAATGCGCTGGAGCTTCTCGGACCACTCGGCGTATGAGGCGTGCTCGTCGGCGGTCAGCTCGCGAAGCGGTTCGCCAGCGACGGCCGTGACGGAGGGTGGCTGCGCCATGCCCGGAACGCCGTCCGGGCCTTCTCCGGCCTGGACGACCACGTGCAGGGCGCCTTGCGGGCATTGGCCCACACACGTATCGCAGCCCCAGCAGTCCTCGGGGCGCACGGCCAGGGGGCGCTGGCCCGCCTCGGTCTCGCGCATCTCGAAGACGTTCACCGGACAGAACGCCTCGCACAGGCCGCAGCCCGTGCACCGCCCTGCGTCAAGTTCAATGATTGCCACTAGCCGCACTCCTTGCAGGTCCCGGGAAGCACGCCGACAGCGCGGCCCCACGTGGGGTGAAGGCGCTGTCCCGCGCAGTTCGTGAGCTGATACGAGCAGAACGGAACGAGCCGACCGTCTTCCATCACCACAGTCATCGAGCACTCCCTGATGCGGGCGAGGTCGAAGTTTGTGACGTCCATGTAGTTCATGACGACCACCGAGAGAGCGCCGTCACAGGACACACCTCGCTTGACCATGAGGTCGAAGAAGACGGAGCCCTGCGGGCTCGAGGGATCGTAGTCAGCACGGTACTCGTCTTGCGAGAGCAGTCGCGTGACCGGGACAAACGCGTCGCCATCGGGCACGAGCAAGGTCGCCACCGAACACACCGGGTGCGACGTGGAAAGCGGCCAGAGATCGTACGCGCCGAGAACACCGTGGCTCTGCTCCTCGAGCATGAAGGCGACGTCTCCGAGGTTGATCGGCGAGACCTCCTCCGGCTCAAACCTGCCTGAGGTGAACGCCGGCTGGAATGCCACACCTGCCACCACATCGGTGTTTGCCAGCGCGAAGTCCAGCACCGCCCCGACCTGATCGTCATTCACGCCGAGGATGACAGCCATCGCAAGCACCGCCTGGACGCCCGCCTCACGGCAGCGCTCCAGCGCGGCAAGCTTCGTTTCAAGAAGCGCACGGCCGCGAACCGTTTCATAGACGTCGTCGGACAGACCGTCAAACTGCAGGTAGACACCGCTCGCGCCGGCGTCTCGGAGCCGCTCTATATAGCCGGGCTCCGACGCGATGCGGACACCGTTTGTGTTGACTTCGATTGCGATGAAGCCCATCTCCAGGCCCATCGCGATGATCTCGGGCAACTCCTCGCGGACCGTGGGCTCACCGCCTGTGAGCTGGATGCTGGTCTCGCCACCCGTCTGCGCCAGCGCCGATGCGAACATCGCGCGAAGGGTGTCCATCGAGGGATCGGCTGGAGCCACCCCCGCCGAGACGAAGCACACCGGACAGCGCAGGTTGCAGCGCTGAGTAATCTCGATCTCCACGAGTGTGGACTTGCGAGCGTGAGACGCGCAGAGGCCGCAGCCCGTGGGGCACGGCAGGTCACTCTCGCGGACAACGGCAGGCCGGACGGCCGGAAGGCCAAAGTCCGCTACCCACCGGTAGTGGGCAACGTCCGGCCACAAGTAGGTGCTCGAAGTCCCGTGCTCAGGACAGGTCTTTTCGAGGAAGACCCTGCCATCTCGTTCGGCGACCTGCGCATCAACGACGGCGAGACACACCTGGCACAGACTCTGCGTATGGGACAGTACCGTGGGCACGCCTGGATCCCCGCTTGTCAGACTCATGCGGACTCCGCATGCCGGACCGCGCCAAGAAAACCGCGATCGGCGCTTGCCAGCGGACTGTGCACCGCCGCGCCTGCGATATCCACAACGCCAAGGGGGATCGTCGCGTGCGATTGCTCATGCAGGGCGAGCGCCTCTGCGGCCACGACGTCATCGGGAGTGTTGGCGTTCACGAACACCGGGCCGCCCAGGCCGATCGCGTCGAGGCGGTCGCGATCGAACGCCACGAGGCGTACGTCGCTGAACCACGAGGGGGCCCTGGTTTCGCCGCGCTCGATGGCACAACGAACCGCCGCGACGCACGTTTCTCTGCGGTAGACCGCATGGAACGGCTCGAAGCCATGCGCGGTGACCGGAACCGCGATATCGCCATCCTCGGCCACGAGAGCGTCGAACTCGGCCGCGAGAAGCTCCGGTGAGGCAAACACCATGTCGCACGCAACGACGGCGACAAACTCGCACGTTGCCACCGACAGGGCCGTCAGGAGACCGTTCAGCGCCCCGCGCCGCTCGGTCACGTCCGGGAACACCGGCAGGCCGAGATAGGCGAGTTCCGCCGGGTCATTGCTCGTGATCACGACCTCATCGGCAAGCGACTCGACGCGCTCGAGCACCCGCTCGATCATCGGCCGGCCCAGGAAAGACACGAGCGCTTTGTCGCGACCCATACGTCGTGACTCGCCACCCGCCTGGATGACGACACTGCGACCTGCGGTACGCTCAACGCCGCCTGCGTGGTAGTCGTGGTCCTGATTCGCCGTCATACGTCGAGCATCTCCCTCGGGTCGTGGAGCGAGTTTGGAGGTGTCGAGATAACGATACCGTGCGCGTCAAGCCACCACAGCGTGTAGCGCGGAACGTGGATCCCCGGCTGGTGGGCTCCCGAGTAGCCGAGCGCGCGCACGTACGAAGCCGCGTGCGCGAGGTCGCCCACGTCGTCGATGTCGGCGACCTGCGTGAGACACGCCACGGGCACGCCCTTCTCGCGAGCCTTGGCCACGTATGCGTCGAGTGCCGCCACGCCGTCCTGGTTGTAGTAGACACCTGTCGAGTCCATCGGCGTCGTGTTCGTGTAGCCAACGATCGAGACACCGCACTCCTGGCATGGCGCCTGCACGAACCCGCCAATCTCCGAGTACGAGCCGAAGTAGTCCAGCCACTGAAACGCCTGGACCACGTGGCTCGGGGGCAGCTGGGGCAGGTCGCCGCCGATGGCAACGACGGAGGTATAGCCGAGCGCAAAGATCTGCCGGAAGGCGTCGTCGAAGTGCTCGTCGAATGTGGCGCCGTGGTCCACCATGAAGCGCATCTCACTCGGCCAGGGACCGCCGGCATCGAGCGCGGCCTTCAGGGGCTCCAGGTTGCTCTCCGGACTCGTGCTCACGAAGAGGTGGTAGGTGTCTGGCGAGCCACCGTCGTTGGCGGCGTCGGCGGCCGCAGCCTCGGCAAGCTGCGCAATAGCGGCGTATGCGATCTCGGCCACATCGAGCAGACAATGCCGGTAGAAGTCCGCGGCCTCCTCGGGCGTGAAGATCCCTCCACGCTCCTCGGTCAGCCGGGTCTTGACGACGCCCGGCAGCGGAGCCTTTGAGAAGAGCAGGAGCGCGTGTTTCCTGTCAGACATCGTCATGCTCGCCTTTCGGTACTTGATCGTTTCCGCCCCTGGCAGGCGTGACCCTGCAGGGGATGCCATTGTAGGTCCATGTGCCGATGACGCCATCGGATTCCTCGATATCGCAGCCCGTCAGCACGTTGGCATTCGAGACCCACATGCCGCCGAGGGAGGGCTCGCACGCGGGCTGGTCCGGATACCACCAGCCGTACTCGATGCTCACGGCGTCGGAGACCATCTCGATGATGCGCGCCATGAAGACCGCGCTCCCCCGCTCGGTGGCCACCTCAACGCGCTGGCCTTCCTTGATCCCGAAGCGCGCGGCCGTGCCGGCGCTCATCTCGGCCAGCGGCTCCGGATGGTGCCGCACAAGAGACGCCACCTGGTGGTACGACGACGCGTAGTACGGTTGCGTGCGCGCGCCGGTGAGGAGTGTGATCGGGAAGGCATCGTCGGTCTCTGCCACCGGGGCCACGAGCGGGAGCGGGTCACCGCCCAGCTCGCCCAGTACGTCCGAGTAGAGTTCGACCTTGCCGCTCTCGGTGGCAAAACCGCGCTTCTTCCCGGTTGCCGGGTCGATCTCTTCATGTTTCGCATACCCGGCGTGCGTGTAGTAAAGACCGCTCGCGCAATACTCGGCCCAGGACATGCCCGTGGGCAGGAGCGCCTCGGCAAGGGCGTCGCGGAGCGTGTCGTGCGGCCAGTGCGCCTCCTGGCCGAGGCGCAGGCCGAGTTCCCGGAAGACGAAGTAGTCTGTCTTGCGCTCGAAATACGGCTCAACGGCGGCATCGCCACCGTAAGCGATGTTCGCCGTGCCCGCGTGCGTCTGGAAGAGCGCGCGCTCGAGGCCGCCAGCGATCGGCAGCACGTAGTCAGCGAGCATGGCGGTGGGCGTCACGTAGTACTCGAGCGCCACGAGGAGATCGAGGCTGGCAAGCGCCGCGTGCATGCGCACCGAGTCCGCTTGCGTGAGCAGCGGGTCCGAACCCATGACGATCATCCCGCGGACGGGATACGGATCGCTCGCGAGGATCGCATCGAGCACCAGGTCCGGATGAACGGAGGTCAGGTACCGCTCCGGCAGGCGTTTGCCGGCCTTCCCGGTGATGCGCCGCACTCGGTCGTAGCCCTCCGGCGTCTGCAGAATGAGTCGGCCGCTGTTGAGGTTCTTGGCACGCTGCTCGGGAGCGAGCAGGTCGGAAAGTTCAAGCTCCACTTCGGGCGTGAAGTCCGGCATCTCGGCCACGACGCAGGCGCCCGGGCGGTCCACGTTGCCGGTGATGGCCCGCAGGATCGAAAACGCCCGATGGACGGCCGGCGTATTGCGGCCAAGTTGGTCGATTCCCCGCCCGGAGACGAGGGCCGAGGCGGGCGACGCCGCAAAGATGCGCGCGGCTTCCTCGATGTCGCTCGCAGGCACGCCCGTCTTCTTCGCAACGCGTTCGGGCGTGTAGGGCTCAACGTGACGCGCCAACCGCTCGAAGCCGTAGCACCACTCACGCACGAACTCGCGATCGGTGAGATCCTCGGCGATTACCGTGTGGATGAGACCGAGCGCGAGGGCAACGTCCGTGCCCGGGCGCACCGGCAACCACACATCGGCACGCAGCGCTGCGCGCGTCCTGCGCGGATCCACCACGATGAGCGGCTTGCCGCTCTCCGAGTACTCCCTGATGGCCGCCCAGAACGCCGAGTTGTCCGACTGCGCCGGATTCGTGCCCCAGAGCATGAGCGCGCCCGTGACCGACGGGTTGAAGTCCGCCTCGATCGGCCAGCCAAACGTGAGGGTGTTCATCCAGATGCCGGGGTTCCAGCAGATCTGTCCGATGCCCATGTTGTTGGGCGTGCCAAAGAGCGTCAGGAAGCGATGGAGCGGCCAGTACGTCGCGTGCGGTCCGCCGATGGAACTGGAAAGCGACTCGGGACCGTACTCGTCGGCAAGTGCGGAGAGACGCGCGGCGATGTCGTCGAGCGCCTCGGCCCAGCTCACGCGCTCCCACTGTCCGCTGCCGCGTTCACCAACACGGCGCATCGGGTAGTTGACGCGATCGGGATGCTCGAGCACCTCGATCGCCGCGCGCCAGCGCGTGCAGCCCTTCTGGATGCGGGGGTCGTACGGATAGCGGCCTGGATCGGGCTCAACCGCGATCACACGGCCGTCCTCAACCGTTGCCGAGAGTGCACATAGGTAGCCGCAGAAGCGGCAGTTGGTGGGAACGACACGTGTTGTCATTGACCGACGCCCGCCCCGGCGGCACACGCATGCTCGTCCGCAACAACCGCAACCTGACCCATCGGGCCCGCACTGACAAGCTCGGCCTGCTCCACCGTCCAGCCCGTGAAGCATCGCGCCGAGGAGAGGTGCTCCATCGCGCGCTCACCTTGCTCGCCGTACCACATACGTTCCTGGTTCGCTCTCACTGCCTCCCAATCGATGCTCGTGCCAAAGACCAGCTCGAGGTAGTTTACCGCCTTGCCGCGCGGCATCTGACGCGAAAGCGCGTAGACACATGTCACGCACGCGGTGACCAGACGATCGGCCCCGGTTCGCTCGAATTCATTGAGACGTCGTCGGCCCCGCTCGGCGTAGAGATCCGGATCGACGGCGGAGACCATCCCGCCGGATCCACAGCAGATGGTGTGCTTGCCGTGGTGTTCCATTTCGACAAGCGGATGCCCGCCGAGCACCCGGCGAACGGCGCCGCCGAAGAGCCCGCCGCGATCGCCGCAGGAGTCGTGAACCGTGAGCACCTCGTCGCCGCTGTGGGCAACTCCGGCCGCGCTCATCAGGTCCGGGAGCGCGACCACCTCGATCCCGCCGAGCGCGCCCGCGAGTTTCGCGTGGCAGCCCGGACACACGGTCACGACACGCCTCACGCCGGCGTCCGCAAACTCGTCGGCAATGTGCGCGCGAAGCCGTCTCGCGCGCGAAGCCAGGCCGAGGCTCTCTAGCGGGCTGCCGCAACAGTGGAGCGAGAGTGCGACCTGCATGTCCTGCCCTGCAAGCCACGTATAGGCGGCCCGTGTGATCTCGGGAGAGTAGGTGGCGAGGACACAGCCCGGGAAGAAGATCGTGTCGTACGATGCCGGGATCAGGTCGTCGTAGGAGATCCCGAAGGCGTCCCGATAGGCGCTGAAGACGGTCGCATCGAGATCAACGTGCACGCCCTCGCAGCCTTCGTACGGCAACAGGCCCCGCTCGGCAAACGCCTCCCGGGCCGAAATCATCACATGATGCGCGTCTACTCCGGCCGGGCAGTCGGCGGAACACAGGCCGCACAGGCCGCAGCGAAGCACGGTTGCAAGGACGTCCCCGTCAGCGGTGCCCTCCAGGACATGGCGGGCAACGTGGCTGATCCCGAGACCCTCTTCCTGCAGTACCGGGCACACGTTGGTGCACCCGCCGCACTCGAGACAGCGCTCCTCGGCGAGACGAAGCTGGTGCAGGGCGCGCTCCCGGCTCATCGGGCGCTCGCCTCCGCACGGGCGGTCTCCACACCGGCAGGGTCCACACCGGCAGTCTCCGCACCACCCCGGGCCGCCGCGCCCGAGATGGTGGGGGGAGTGTCGGTATCGAAGAGCCTGGCCAGCTTTGCGTCCACGTCAATCCAATCGATCCGCGTGCCAAAGACAAGTTCGAGGTAGTGCAGCACATCGCCCTGGGCAGCCGCTCCGAGGCGGTGCGAGCAGTTCACGCAGGCTGTCACCATCAGATCAGCACCAGAAGCATGGAACTCATCGACGCGTGTCTGCGCGCGTGCCCGGGAGAGATCCGGGTCCACACACGAAACGAGACCGCCCGATCCGCAGCACATCGTGTGACTTCCCGAGTGCTCCATCTCCACCAGCGAGTACCCTGCCAGCATCTCGCGTACCGCCGCACCGATTGCCCCGCTTGCCCGGTCCGAGCACGAGTCATGAACGGTGAGGTGCCCGCCGCCCGGCGCGCGAACGCCCGCCTCGGCCAGAAGCGACGAGAGGCGAACAACCTCCACACCATCGAGAGTACCGGCGAGTGCGCCATAGCACTCGGGACACACCGTGATGAGGCGCTCGGCGTTGCGTTGCTGAAGCTCGCTGGAAAGCCGCGCGTGAAGCACGTCACCGCTCTCCACCATGCCGCCAGCATAGAGCCCGGCGCCACAGCAGCTGTCTACGAGACCCGCCTCAATTCCCTGCCCGGTGAGCCAGCCGTGCGCCCTCCGGACGATCTCGGGCGCATACGCGGAAAGCGCGCACCCCGGGAAGAATACCGTGCCGGTGCCGGGCCGGTCCAGATCATCGAACGCGATCCCGTGAACACGCTTGTACTCGCCAAAGATGCCAAAGTCGCAGCCGTCGAACATACCCCGATACGTCACGGGGAGCGCACCTGCGACGCCCAGAAGCTCGCGCGCGGCGACCATCGTCGGCCGGGCCTCGATGCCCTCGGGGCAATCCGCACAGCAGAGGCCGCACAAGCTGCACCGCAGAATCGCGTCTACGGCCTCGCCCGATGTCTCCCCTGCCAGGGCGCGGCTGGCCACCTCTCCGATGGTCAGCCGCGCCCTCCCCAGGAGGTCACACGCCCCGGTGCACACGCCGCACTCGATACAGGCAGCTCGTGAGAAGCTCAGGTTGCCGCGAGCGGTGGAGAGCGTCATCGTGCGCGTCCTGACGTGCTGGGCATGATTACTTCCACGCCTCCAGAAACGCCTCGTCGCCTCTCGGCAGACGTTCCCAGTAGCGCTCCTCGCCCGAGAACAGGCGACGATCGTCCGAGAAGACAACCAGGAAGCGCAGGAAGATGCCGCCGATGATCGCAAACACCGGCGCCAGTACGGCGGCAGCAACACCGCCGAGGATGTAGAACGCGAGCGGGAGCACGAGGCCGATGGCCACGAGCCCGGCCCAGAACGTCGTGGAGTACGATCCGAAGATCCAGCGACCGGCCGCGCGGCGGGCCGTCGGGTTCGACGACGTGTACATCATGACCACGTAGAGCACAACCACGATGAGTTCGAAGACGACGAGCACGATGTCGAGCGTGTGGAGAATCGCGTGCACGCCCTCAACGGTCTCGGCAGCGCCGGCGTATGGCCACAGGCCCGCAAGGAGCGAGTTGGCGGCCGCGCCGGTGGACAGGCCGGAGATCGTGAAGAGCACCGGCAGCGCCGGGGTGTTCCAGAACGCACGGGCCTTGAGGCTCGAGAGCATGATGCCCGTGTAGAGCACAACGCCACAGGCGAGCAGCAGAGCAACCGCTGCCACGATGGTGTGCGCGGCCCCGGTCCCAGCCCACGGCATGAAGTCCAGCCAGAAGCTGAAGTAGATGGCGTCCACAACGATCTCGATGCCGAGCATCCACGCGCCAAAGGTCAGGATCGCCTTCTGCTTGGAGAAAACACGCCAGAACTGCAGCGGACGGCTGAGTTCGAAGATCAGGAAGAAGCAGCCAAAGGCGATGCAGGCCGCCGCCACGATGAGCGCAAGCGCAAACACGTCGCCCACGCCGAAGAACAGGTCAGCCACAGCGGCAAGAATCGTCATGCCGCCACCAAGGCCACCGAGGAAGAGGTAGCACGCGATCGGCCACCCCCAGAAGTGCTTCTCTTTCATCCCTGTCCTCCC
>Ga0068714_10005417_pt1 | contig 13562 bp, 13 predicted proteins | sample MTBNYHSulfiMetaG_FD_62988 | JGI IMG/M metagenome (GOLD analysis project Ga0068714, IMG submission 62988) | Enrichment culture microbial communities from rom New York Harbor, USA that are MTBE-degrading - MTBE-NYH (New York Harbor Sulfidogenic)... | ecosystem: Environmental > Aquatic > Marine >... | reverse complement strand
CACCGCATCTATACCCCTATACCTTTTTCATCGGCACAGGCTCACGGCGATCCTCGCCCGTCTGTGCCATGGTTCCGCCTCTATCCGGTCATGCCGTTTCCTTATGTCGAATATCCAGTGAAATAAACCTGCGCCCCTTCCCTTGGACGACGTTTCCGGTTATGATAGTTTTCTTAAAGGTCGAGAATGACGCGTCCCAACCAAAGGGTGCCGTCATTCCAGACCATGCTTTGATGGTACGTTACAGCCTTTACATCGAGCGTCATCTCGTGGCGGGCGGGGTCGAAAGCTGCCCCGTCCACGTCAGCTTCGAGTCTGTCCATGGAAACGCTTTTTATGCGGGCTTCGACAGGGACCATTTCCTCTCCTTGGAGGAAATAGAGGATTTCTCCGAGCCATTTTACGAAAAGATCGGCCGGGTCGAGGCCTTCGAGCAGAACCTGCCTGGTTCTATCGGCTTTTGCCGGCGGACCGGATACAATGAGCCGCACGAAACCCAGCGCCGCATTTCGGAAAAGAGAATTCAGGGTTCGGCCCCGGGCTATGAGGCCCATGTCCGCCGTGTGATCGATGACTTCGATCGGTATATAGTCGCTGTCCATAAATAAAATTTTATCTCGTGACCATGATATTGTCAAAATCTTGACGGGAGGTTGCCATGGAAATGAAATGCGTGTTTTGTGGCGAGAAAATCGAAATTTCAGGTCCGGTCGGGAAAAGCGATGAATGTCCGCGCTGCAGGAGGGACCTGCACTGCTGCAGACAGTGTAAGTTTTACGATGCCGGTGCTTACAATGAATGCCGGGAAGTTTCCGCCGAGCGGGTTCTGGATAAGGAACGCGGCAACTCGTGCGAATATTTTACCCCGAGAGGGCTGGAGTTCCCATCCGAGAGTCGAAATGAGGAAGCAAAAAAGGCGCTTGAGGCCCTTTTCAAAACGTAATCCCACCGATCGTTCTTTTCGGCAAATAAGAAACCGACATTCCGATTCATTGGTGATGGGAATCGATAATTCCGTTTATTGCGTCTCATCGGCCTTTCCAATGGTTGGATTATTCAAAAGATCGATGTATTATTTTTCATATCCAGGCAATATGTAGAAGAAAATTCCCTGAACAGGAGCCTTCCAACCCGGAAAATATCAAATGATGGCATGGGTCTTGCCGTGTCTTTGTTGAGTGAAGAGGAAAGAAAATCCTGGATCACAACGAGCGGCGGAGACCGAGCATGGTTGAGAAGGAAACATGTGATTCAAAGAGAGGTTTTGTACGTTTGCGGGGTATCATGGTTGCTTCGGGCTGGGATGAAACCGGCCGGGTAACGGTCGCTGCTCTGTCAACATTCGATGAACAGGTCTATCAACTGGATACCGGGATGCTGGGAGATCAGCTCGATGGTTTTTTGAGGAAGGAAGTCGAGGTGCTGGGTGAATTTGTCGGCGAAGGGAACAAGAAGGTTTTTGCCGTCAAACGTTGTTTCCGGAATGCGGACGGACTCGAGTTGGGGTGAAGAATGGCGGACAGGATGATCCTCTGTGCTCAGTGCGAAAAACCTTTTCGCGTGAGCGAGGCTGAAATGGCTTTGCTGGAATCGAAGGGATTCAGCCTGCCAAGGCGTTGCCCGGAATGCAGGCGTAGAAAATGGAAAGCGGCCAATGAAGCCGCAGAAAGCAGGTTTGAAGAGAAAAAAAAGAGACACAGGCGGAAATCCTCGGAGATGGACGATTGGCGATGAAATGCTTCGATCGGGTCCTAAGGGATGACCAGGGGTAGGTCAAGGGGATTTCTCATCCCCGGGTAAGTTCCCTGAGGTTCGGCCCAGGCATTGGATGATCCTATCGGCATCGTTCACATTCTCAGTGAGGAACAGCACAAAAGGATACGGCTTCCCGGGCACCGGTTCCAGGTAGCCCGCCCTTGTCCGGATGCCTTTGAGGGTGCCTGTTTTGTAAGCCATGCCGAATTCCCGGTTGAGCAGATGCCGGTACGGGGCGAAATGGTGCAGCAGCGTCAGCATGTCCGATGCACTGATACGGTTTTCCCGTGATATCCCCGAGCCTTCAACGATTCTCAGAGATGGGAGGCCGAACAGGCCGTCGGCCGTTTTTCTCACCATCTGCAGCGATTTTTCGAGATTGCCCGGTGGCCCGAACTCCCTTGCGCCTGCGGCCAGGAAAAGCTGGTTGGCAATGAAGTTGCTTGAAAACTCCAGCATTTGAACCACCGCGTCTTCGATCGTCCACGGAGAAAAAAAGGTCATCAACGGTTCCGCGCCCGGCGGCACGTCGCCGGTTTTGACCGTTCCGGCAACCGATACCCCGTTCAGCCGGAGGAAATGAGAAAGGAGCTCCCCGGCATACCGGGCGGCCTCCCCGGCGTCATGAATGAATGCATACCGGCCGTCTTCTTGAACCCCGATGCGTTTAAGGCGGGTTTTCGCATAGCGGATCAGAGGGGTTTGATCTTCGGCGGATACGATGCCTCCGCCGGACCCTGAAGCTATCTTGACGGTGTTGAAATTCGCGGAAAGGGCGCCCACCGGTGCATCGTAGGGATTCATCGAGCGGTTCGAACCCGGTATCCTGACCTCGGAAAAATAGGAATGATCGACCACAACGTGCCGGATGCTTCCAATTTTTGCAGATATTTCTTCGGCCATTTCGGTCAGAACTTCGGACGTCAACAAGGGGTCTCCGAAACCCTTGACATAGAGGCTTTGGTCGGCGGCCTTAAAAAGTCTGGTCGGAAACCTGTAGGACGGATCGAAGGTCCGCAGTGCGGTGAGGGCGGTCAATATTTTGAGCGTACTGGCCGGGATGCAGGATTTTTTTTCGTTCACGGCATGAAGGACACGGCCGGACGGGTCTGCCAAAGCCGCCGCGTCGTTTCTGCCAAGTTTTGAAAAGCATGAAGCAGGGGATGCGGCGATTGAAGGGGAGGATGTAAAAAGGCACAACAACAGCACGGAAATGAAACGTGCTGCGGTGCGCACGGAATGTTCCCGTGGGGCTCTTCCCTTGATTGGTTTATTCGTCAGGTTCATTCGGGTATACCTGAACGTCTCCCTCGACGATTCCTTCCGGGGTTTCAGGTGTGATCTGTTCAAGGCTGCTTTCGATGGCACCTATTCGCTCCGAAGCGGAGGCTCTGCGGTCTATGAAAAGGTGAGGTTTGCCCTGTATCCTGCAAAGACCTCCGTTCAGCTTGAGCCCGGCGGCTTCCATTAAATCATAATGAATTTCCAGGCCGATCTCCGCTGCTCGGGATTCCAGTTCGTTCAGGCGGGCCACAAGATGGGCCGGAATTTTTGTCCTGGATTTGCTTTTTTTCTTTTTCATTCAGCCGGCGCCCGGTTCAAATCGACTTAACGTGTTTTTCGCCCCGTGTTCTTCATGAGGAAGTTTCCACCCGGGTGGTTCAAATTTTGTATCATAGCGCCTGTCAATTGGCAAACATTCCGATCGAGTTCCGCGCTCATTTAAAGCTGTGCGTGGTTGTCTGTGGGAGCGGATTGTACCCGCGATGTTGTTGCACTGGCATTGCTGGCCGGATCGCGGTTAAAAACCGCTCCCACAAGCTGAAGGTGCGCGTGGTTCTGTAGAAGGGGACTTGCACCGCTGGGCCCCCGGTGTTATTTTTGTCGGTGAATGTAAATGAAATGCGATTTGAAAATAACGCAGAGCCCGGATCCAGCCCATGGAGGGGCCGCGGGCCGTGAACAGACACGAGCGTGAATCGAGCGGGCGTGAGGGCATGAGGTGACCGGTGGACCTGTCAAGTGGTTATCGAATCCTGGAACTATCCTCTGATGCGACCCTGGAAGAGCTGAAGGAGGCCTACCGGGATGCCATATCCGTATGGCACCCGGACAGGTTTTCCACCAACCCCAGGTTGAGGCGGAAAGCGGAAAGAAAAGCCGCCGAAATCAATGAGGCGTATGAAATGGTTGCGGCGCACCTTACACGAGGAAACAACGGAGAAGATCGCCGGCGGCCGGAAACCAACCGCCCGCCCGGCGGAGGTGGAAACGTGGAACGTATTGCTGAAACCGGCACCACGCTGGCGCTTCACTTCGGTTATGCCGTGTATTCAGCCATACGAAAACTGACGAGACCGTAAAACGTAGCATGCCTGGCTTATCGGCGTCGGGGTCGGGATCGGTATCGGGGACGATATGGGGCGGATTTTGACTTTTTACGAGGCCATCAGAATTCACGACTTCAAAATAATTTTTTTATGGAAACCAAATCATTGATTGTTTTTGATATGGACGGGGTGCTTGTGGACGTCACCAATTCCTACCGGGAAACGGTCCGGCGGACGGCGCGTTTGTTTTTTGAACGGAGCCATGGCATCGAGGCGCTTCCGGAGCCCCTTTTCCCTCTGGAAGACCTGGCCGAGGTGAAAAGGAGCGGGGGGCTCAACAACGACTGGGATCTGGCGTTTAAAATCATTTCCATGCTGTTTACCAGGGTTGCCGGGGAGCCGGACTTGCAGGTTCCGTTGAAGCAACCATGGGATGCCTATGCGGCCGAGGCTTCAAAATGGAATGTGACACCTCTTGCGGATTTCCTGGCTTCGGGGCCGGGCGCGTTTCAGCGCCTGAGCGAATCCAACACCTCAAAGGACGGTTCCATCGGCCGGTTTTACCGGGGAGACGTACGTGACGGAAACGTGATAAAACAGATCTTCCAGGAGATCTACCTGGGCGGTGCGTTGTTCGAATCCACCTACGGGCTGCCGCCGAGGGTCTACGACGGAGAAGGGCTTATATACCAGGAAGCGCCGCTTGTCGCGTCAGACGTTCTTTTTCGGCTGCACTCGCGGCACATGATGGCTGTCGCGACCGGGCGTCCGCGAAACGAAGCGGTCTTTGCCCTGGAGGCTCATGGGTTCGACGGCTTTTTTGATGTCATGTTGACTCTGGATGATTGCCTCGCCGAGGAACGGAGCCGAGAGTCTGAATCCGGTTCAAGACCGTGTCTGTCGAAACCGGACCCTTTCATGTTGGATGCCGCGGCGGCGGGGTTGCCCTCAAAACCGGAAAACTTTTATTACCTGGGAGATATGCCGGATGACATGATCGCGGCGCGCAGATCGAGATACCCGTTTCTGCCGGTTGGTGTGACCGGAAGAGGCCCCGGGGCCGCGGCTGCTGGAGAGGTCCTGACCAGGGCCGGTGCTGAATTTTTGATAGAGGGTGTTGAAGACCTGGAAGCCATTCTTGATGAGTTCGTAAAAACTCACAAATGAGACGGCTATGTAAAAAGCTCCAAATGCAAGGCTTGCGAATCCTGAGGAGTGAGGCGTACATACGGTACGCTGCAGCGACGAAGGATGAAGCGTAACGCAGCAGTTGGAGCTTTTTACGACGCCGTCATTCTTAAAACATCGCCTTGAGGGTGACCGGCTCCAGGTGGTCGGCTGCGTCCTCCGCTTTTTGATTTAAACCCTGACCGACGTCAGGCTGCGTAAAGGCGTCTACAGGAAGACCCTTGCACGTTCGGGATCGTACAGTGCCCGGTTGTGCCGTACTGCCGGGATAACGCGCCGAAACGCTTCAATTTCGTAGCCTTCGGTCAGGCCGGCCTTTTCCGTCGGCAGATAGCCGTAGGCTATGGTCTTTCCTACCGTATAGCCGTACCCGCCGCTTGTGACAACCCCGCAGACATCTCCCTTGTGAGAGATGGTTTCCCCACCGTAAAGGAGCATCGGGCGTTCGGTGTCGAGGGTAAAACAGCACAATTTCCATTTCGGACCCCGCTCCAGTAATGCAGAAAGCGCGGTTTTTCCTCGGAAATCGGGTTTGTCCATGGCGACGCAATATCCCAGCCCGGCATCGAACGGGGTATAGTCAGGGGTGAGTTCCTTCCCCCAGTAACGGTAGCCTTTTTCCAACCGGAGGGATTCAATGACCCGGTATCCGGCGTCACGTACGCGGTCGCCCCCGGCTTCCATCAGGGTCTCGTAGGCATGGCAGGCGTATTCCGTCGGGATGTAGAGTTCGTAACCCAGTTCCCCGACATAGGTGATTCTGAGGCACCTCGCCGGTGCGCATCCGACGGTTATCGACCTCCAGGAGGCGAACGGAAATGCATCGCTGCTGAGGTCGGTGGAGGAAACGTTTTCGATCAACCTGCGGGATTCCGGGCCGCATACATTCAGGACCGCATAGGCCGACGTCACGTCATGAAACCGGACCGACCCGTCCAAAGGAAGACTGCTGGAGATCCAGGAGCGATCCCTTGCTCCGAACGCTGTTCCACTCACGATGAAGAAACGATCTTCGGCGATTCGGGTGACGGTGATGTCCGCCTCGATTCCTCCCCTGTCGTTGCAAAGCTGAGTGTACACGATCGAGCCCGGGGGGCGGTCCATCCGGTTGGAAGCGATCCGGTTCAAAAAGGAAAGGGCGCCGGGCCCCTCCATCTCGAATTTGTTGAACGAGCTCTGGTCTATGACGGCGACCTGCTCTCGAACGGCCCGGTGTTCTTCACCCACATGATCGAACCAGTTGGGCAGTCCGAAGGTCAATTCGTCTTTTCGTTCGACTCCTGGAGGTGCGAACCACAAGGGTCTTTCCCATCCGTATTTGGCGCCGAACACCGCACCCCTCTGCTCCAGATGGGCGGCAAGCGGACTTCGCCGGATGCCCCGCGCCGATTCGTGCTCTTCGAAGGGCCAGGATATCGTGTAGTGTTTGCCGTATATCTCTCGGGTGCGTTCGACGTTATAGCGGGTGCTCCGGTGGTAGTCACCGAACCTGCGGATATCGAGAGGCCAGAGATCCAGGCTTGGCTCCCCTTCGACGATCCACTCGGCAAGCATCCGGCCCGCACCTCCTCCGGCGGCGATGCCGAAAGCATTGAAGCCCGCTGCTACGAAGTAATTGCCAAGCTCCACCGCGGGCCCGAGGATGCAGTTTCCATCCGGAGTGAACGCTTCCGGGCCGTTTACGAGTCTTGCGATTCCAGCCTCGGCCAGGCAGGGGGTGCGGGCCATGGCAGCTTCGGAAAGCGGCATGAAATGGTCGAAATCAGGTTCGAGCAATTCCTGGGTGAATCCTTCCGGGATGCCGTCCACGGCCCATGGAATACCGTCTCTTTCATAGCCACCCATCACGAGCCCGCCGACTTCTTCCTTGTAGTAGATCAGGCTGTCTTTGTCCCTTATGGTCGGCAGGTCCGGGGGAATTCCGTCTATCGGCTCCGTGACCAGGTATTGATGCTGGAACGGCACGAGCGGGACATTGACACCCGCAGCCGCTCCCAGTTCCCTGGCCCACATGCCGGCGGCATTCACAACCGTTTCACATTTGACGGTGCCTTTTTCGGTTCGAACCGCTGTGACTCTCGACCGGTCGATGTCGAAGCCGGTTACCCTGGTTCCTGTCCATATCTTTACACCGCGGCCGGCTGCCCCTTTCGCGAGGGCCATCGTGAGGCCGCTGGGGTCAGCTTGGCCGTCCGACGGCATGAAGGCTGCCCCGATGATTCCTTCAATGTTAAGCAGAGGGAAGCGTTCCAAAGCTTCCCGGGCCGGAATCATGTGCATTTCGAGGCCGAAGCTCCTGGCCGTGGTGGCGCCTCGCTCCAGTTCCCGCAATCGATCTTCGGTGGCCGCCAGATGCAGGCAGCCGACCTGCTTCCACCCGGTCGTAAGGCCTGTTTCGGCTTCGAGCGTATCGTAGAGTTCGACACTGTATTTGAGCATGCGGGTGACGTTTCTATCGGATCTCAACTGTCCGACAAGCCCTGCCGCGTGCCAGGTGGACCCGCTCGTCAACTCTCCCTTGTCGATCAGGATGACGTCGGTCACACCCATTTGGGAAAGATGGTAGGCAATGCTGCATCCCACGATCCCCCCTCCGATGATAACCACCTGTGCCTGCTCGCTCATAGTTCTCCTTGTAAAATGATTGTTTTAATCGCCAGTTAATGCTGTTTTCCCTTCAACGTCTCCAATAGCTGCATCCAGAATATCAAGGGCACGGTCCAATTCTTCCCGGGTTATGGTGAGAGCAGGAGTGAGCGTTAGGATATTGCCCATGGTGAGCTTGAAGCTCAATCCCCGATCGAGGCATAAATACATGATCTCTTCAGCTTCATCCATGGCTCTTTCACGCGTTTTTCGGTCTTGAACCAGCTCGATTCCAAGAAACAAGCCCAGCCCACGAACATCCCCTATCAGTGGGTGTGCTGCCATCATTATTTTCATACGTTCAAGGGCGTGAAGCCCGAGTTGCTCGGCATGGCGGGCAAGCTGGTGAGTTTCAACAAATTCAATGGCGGCCAGCGCAGACGCACAGGCGACAGGGCTTTTTCATGCGTATAATGGCCCAGAGCGCGTTCTGACGCTATATCCAGTTCTTCGCGAGCGATGAGGGCGGCGAGGGGAAAAATTCCCCCGCCAAGGCCCTTGCCGATGACAATCATGTCGGGGATGACATCGAAATTTTCACAGGTGAACATCCTGCCGGTTCTGCCGAGGGCGTGTGGGATTTCATCGAAGATCAACAAGGTGCCGTGGCGATCACAGGATTCACGGATAATCCTCCAGTATTCGGGCCTGGGAATGTAGGGAGTGGTCCTGATGGGCTCTGCGATAACCGCTGCAATGTCACCTTCTTTTTCCAGGACATAATCCAGGTAACGGGCGCACATCAAATCACATCCGCCCCGCTTGAAGCATTCAAATGCGCAGTGATATTCATCGGGGGGCGGAACGTGCTCCGTGCCGGGCATAAGAGGCCCTATATCCTGGCGAAAAATGGCTTCTCCTCCCACGGAAATGGTATACAGAGTCGCTCCATGAAAGGAATCCCACATGGAGACGGTTTTATGCCGGCCGGTGACCACGCGGGCAAGTTTGACGGCGATTCCGATGGCTTCGGCACCGCCTGGGCAAAGCAGTATTTTGTTGAGGTTCCCGGGTGCGAGGGCGGCGAGTTTTCGAGCCAGGTCCACGGCGGTTTTGTTCGTATACCGCCGCGTGCAGAAAGAAAGCCGCTTCATTTGCTCATGGATGGCTTCGATAACAGGTGTCATTGGAGACGGCAGATAATAGGCGCCGAAACTTTCACTGGCCAGGATCCGGATCCTTCCTCTCTTGCTTTGTTGAAATTCCCGGATCGTTTCCTCGGCAAGGCTTTCAAGATCAAATATTTTTTCAGCGATTTCGAAAAGGGCGTGGCCTGCATCCGTAAGCGCCAGCTTTTTACCAAAACGATTCACCAGCTTGATGTCATAATGGTCTTGAAGCCGCTGGATTCCTTTTGTCACTGCCGGCTGGGTGACAAACAAGTCCTTCGCGGCGATATTCAAATTTCCCCGCATGGCCGCTACGTAGAAAATTTTGAGTTGATTCAGGTTCATTGTGCAGAACCGCCTGCCTGGATTCTTTTATGTTGTCAGCCGGTTTTCCTTTTGTCGCTTTTTGTTCCGAACACGCTGTTCCTGTCATTCGAAAGGTGTTTTAAAAGATGCTACGTCAACAATTCAGTCAAAGCAGGGACGATTTCAAACAGGTCGCCCAGGACACCGTAGTCGCACTTGCTGAATATCGGGGCTTCGGGGTCAATGTTCACAGCAATGATGGTTCTGGATGTCTTCATGCCGGCGAAATGCTGGATCGATCCTGAGATGCCGCACGCAATGTAAACGGAAGGGCTTACGGTTTTGCCGGTTTGTCCCACCTGCATCGAGTGAGGTGCAAAGCCGGCGTCCACCGCCGCCCGGGATGCACCGACCGCAGCGCCTATTTTCCGTGCGCAGGTATTCAAAATCATGAAATTTTCGGCGGATCCCATCGCCTTTCCGCCCGATAGGATGATGGAAGCTTCCGTCAGCTCAACCGGGGCATCCGGATTTCTCTGAACCCCCTTGACCTTGATTCGTCCCGGATCGGAGGATCTGTATGGAAACGCAACGATTTCCGCGTTCGCCCTCGAAAGACGGGCTTGCACCGTTTTCGGCCGTATACTGCATGCGAAAAGGCCTGGATCGAACTCCAAAACCGCGGTGGTCTTTCCCGAGAATCGGGATTTATGAACGCGGCGGGCTGCAAAATCAACGTGGGTGCAGTCGAGCACCAGGGGTATATCAAGCATGGCGGCAATTCTGGACAGCAAATCATTGCCGCGACGGGTTCCGGCCGCTGCGAGCCCATCCGGTTTGAACCTCTTCACCGCCTCCGCCACGGCCGCTGCGGCGTCTTCCGGACGTTCGTCCAGTCGGCTCCCAGGCTTTCTTATGCTGACGATGGTGGTTGTCCCATACGCCTCAAGGAGACGTCGGTGTTTCGCTGGATCTTCATCCACTAAAAAGGCCGTCACTGAACAGGAATCATGGGTCCGAGCTGCGGTTATGGCTTCACAGGATGAAGGTTTGATTTCACCTTGGTCTGTTTCTATAATGATAGCAATTGTGAGCATAATATCAAATAGTTAAACTTTAAACTTAATCCATTATAGGACGTTTAATCGCCAATCCCTTCCGCTGATGCCGTCTTTATGATCCGGGCAAGCATCTCAGCCGCTTCCTGGGTCGTCCCCGAGATCATTTGCGCGCGTCTTTCATCGACCGCTGCCTCGATGCGCACCATCCGGAATCCTTCGCTTCGGTGCTCCACGATGGCGTCGAGGGGGATTTTTTCCACCGGCTTCTTTCTCGCGTGCATGAGCGAAGGAAGGGTTGGAGATCGGGGAATGTTGAGACCTCGGGCGGCCCCCACCACGCAAGGGAGAAACAACTCGATTTCCTCCATCGCTCCGCTTCCTCGATCGCGCTCTACAGTGAGCGTTTTCCCGGCCATTTCAAAGGAGGTTATTTCCGTAACCACCGGCAGTCCGAGAATTGCGGCGAGCCGGTAGGGAGTCTGCATCGCTTCGGTATCCACAGACCGACTGCCGGTGAACACAAGGTCAGGGGAAGAACCGAGGCGCATGACCGCGGCAAGCCCGGCGGCGGTAAGACCGGGTCCCGGAAAAGCAACGTCGGTTTCAATCAAAATCGCCCGGTCCGCGCCGAGGGCCAGCGCCGCTCTCAGGGTTTTTTCAGCATCTGCGTTTCCGAGGCTCACCGCCGTTACTTCGGATGCACCGTCCTCCCGCTTTATCGATACAGCCTGTTCGAGCGCGTATTCATCATGGGGGTTCATCACGTACCTGGTACCGGCATCACATTCGGCGGCTCCAAGGATCGAAACCCGTGCTGCCGTATCCGGAACGTGTTTCACACAAACAACGATTTTCATTCTCTAAAGACCTCGGAAAATCCAGTCTCATTTGTGACTTCTTACCAGGCCATCAATTCTGAATATGGAATCCTGGATTCCGCGCGGCGGCACACCACCACTACACCGGGGCGGTGCCGGGCCGGCGGGCGGTCAACTTGACGATGACCTGGAGCACGCCCAGCATCGCGAGTACGATAACGATGATCGAGGTACACATCGCGTTTGCACTCGCCGTCCATCCGTCGTTGTCGAGCATGATTATCTCGATGGCCGCCAGGTGCACGGTAGCCGAGACCAGGAAGATCACGGCACTGATCGTGGTCATCGCGCGCATGAAAAAATAGATGAAGTTCTGTAAAAACGCCACACGGGAAAGCGGGAATATGATCCTGAAAAACGTCCTGATCGTGTCGCTCCCCAGGCTGATGGCGGCTTCTTCAACCGAGGGATCGATGTTGCGCAGGTTGGATATGCTTGAAAGGATGCCCAGTGTGAAATTGCATATGATGATGTTGATGACAATGATCCATGGCGTTCCATAGAAAATGTAGTAGGGTTTGTTAAATGCCAGGATATAACCGAGCCCCATCACAAGACCCGGAATCGCGGCGGGCATCACCGAGAATAGGTAGAGAATCTGTTTCCCGAAAGGTTTTTTGGTTTCTATGATATAGGCTGCTACCAGGGTTACAAAAGATCCTGCAATCCCTACCACAAGCGATATCCAGACGCTGGTCCAGAGAGCCGAATAGCCTGCAATGGAAGGAAAATCGTAATGTCTGAACGTCAAGGTCCAGTCATAGGGCCATATATTGACGAAGGAACCGATGATAACCGTGGCGAATACAAGGATAATGGAAAGTGCCACCCCGCTGCAGTACCCTGTGTAGAGCGTTTTTTTCAGAGGTCTGGAGGGGGGTATGAACGGGTTGGCCGCGCCGCTGATCATGGCGAAGGATTTTCTGGATATGTAGTAGTTGAGCATAAAGGCCATGAGCGATGGAACGAGCAGGATGATGCTTATGGTGGCTCCCAGCTCAAAACGATAAAGATTGGTGACCTGTGCATAAATTTCGGTCGCCAGCACGTTGTAGTCCCCGCCGATGACCACCGGGTTTCCGAAATCGGTTATGGTCAGGTTGAATGTGAGGGCCGCGGCGCTGACGATCCCGTACTTGGCCGAGGGGATCGTTATTTTGGTGAAAACCTTGAGCGGCGAGGCGCCGAGGCTTTCAGCCGCTTCGTCGAGCCGGATATCCACGGCTGAAAGGGTCGTGTATAATATGACGAAAGAGTGGGGCAGACAGTACAAAACCTCGGAAATGATGATGCCTGTGGGCCCGTAGATGTTCCATGAGGTGCCGAACAGGTGCGCGGTGATAAGGCCGTTGCGACCGAAAAGATAAATGAGTGCAAGCGCCTGGACGATGCTCGGAGCCACCAGCGGCATCATGATGATGTTGCGGAAGAAGCCCTTCCCTGGAATCGTGGTTCGGGTGAGAGCGTAAGCGAAAAAAAAGGTCACCACGGTGACGATCAATGTCGTGGCGAAGGAGACGTAAAGACTGTGCCAGAGCGCATTGAGCGTATAGGCATTCGTAAAATAACGATAGAAATTTTCAAGCGTCAGGTTCGAGAGCGCGAGTTCACCGTTTTCAAAAAACGCGAGTTTGAGAATCGAAAAAATGGGGAAAAGCATGAAAAAGAACAGGAGGGCGGATATACAGATCGTGACCGCCGGAACGATAAATTTGTCCATCTCCATCCTGGCCGATGAAACCTGGTAATTCCCAACCACAGCGGTTTCTTGATAGTGTGAACCCATAAGCTGTTTTCAACCTTTCCTGTTCGTTTCGGTCCCGCTTAGATCAACTTCGAAAACATTTCGGTATAGGCGTAAAACGCCTCGGGCGGAAAATGAAGCATCAGCTTGTCTCCCCGGGCCAGGGCCATCTTCTCGAAATCTTTTTCGGGAATGTCGATAAACATTTCCTCTTCTTCCATCAAAAAGGTTATCCGCACAACCGCACCGAGGAAATTGATGACTTCCGCGCGGGTTTCCACGATGTTTTCAGGGGTGCAATCTTCGATATCCAACTTGGATCCGACCAATTCGATGCTTTCGGGGCGGATCGCCAGGTGGATGCTGTCTCCGTCGACGCCGACGCCGTCCGCCCCGGCCACCGTGAATTTTCTGCTTCCGCACTGGATGTGGTTTCCTGTCCTCAACCCGCTGATAAAGTTGGATGTACCGACAAATTCGGCGACAAAACTGGTCTGCGGCTTTTTGTATATTTCAAAGGGGGTTCCGATTTGACGGAACCTGCC
>Ga0068714_10005416_pt1 | contig 13564 bp, 16 predicted proteins | sample MTBNYHSulfiMetaG_FD_62988 | JGI IMG/M metagenome (GOLD analysis project Ga0068714, IMG submission 62988) | Enrichment culture microbial communities from rom New York Harbor, USA that are MTBE-degrading - MTBE-NYH (New York Harbor Sulfidogenic)... | ecosystem: Environmental > Aquatic > Marine >... | reverse complement strand
CTTGTTATCATAAGCCAGACTGGCAAAAGATGGGTTATCCATTCTTCAAGTTCCCCCTTCGTTATTCTTGCCTCAATTATACCTTATGAAGGGGAACTTGTTCAGAGTTTCCCTAGTAATTAGTCTTGATAGCACAAAAAGATAACGAATATTTTGCTATTGACAATGTGTTACAATGTGTTACAATATATATGAGTATGAGAATTCGTCACTTGAAGTGGGATGATGAAAATCTAGAGCACATTATAGCCAATCATGGTATAAGAGCTAACGAAGTTGAAGACGTATGTTTTGGGCCGCATATTGTATATTCAGTAAAATATCACAGGAAAGCCGTGTATGGGCAGACTTCAGGTGGAAAGTATTTAATGGTTATACTAGAGCGACTCTATAATAACGTTTTCAGGCCCATAACAGCTCGGAGCATGAATCGAGCCGAACAAAGAAAATATAGACGGATTATGGGATAGGAGGAGAATATGAAATCATATGATATTCCGGCTTTTAAAGATTTAAAGGAAGAAGACAAGTTCTGGCAGACCCACAGTCCTTTGCTAGAAGAAGTCAAGCCAGAAAAAGTGCAGAGGGGGAGACAGAATCGATCCTCTTTCTTGTCTATCAGATTGACCGGAGAGGAACTGTCTCGTCTGAAAGAGCAAGCCATGCTTTATGATTTGGCGCCATCCACATATGCCAGACAGATAATAATTCAAGCTATGGAATCGCATAAGGGGGGTACTGTGCCGCCTGAACTTTTAATAAGTTTGTTCCATAGACTCAGTGGCGTTCATGGTGAACGCAACGAAAAATACATGGAAGAAATAACTAGGCTATATAAACAATACACGGAAGTCCAAGAAATATTCACAAACCAAATTGGAAATATAATTACTGACACTTTCATGTCTACAATGATGGATCCAGCCTTCATTGCGAAAACAGAAGAAATGCACAAGCAAAGCAGAGCTGGCGATGTTATGAGAGTGATAGATGTGGACTTCGCTGCAAAAGAGGCAGAAATACATGAGCAAAACCGAGAAGCTCAGAAATGACAAACGCAAGTACTTGTTTTGCTACTAAGAAGTTTTGGCAGTCTCTTTTTCTGGTTTGCTGCTAACCACAGCATCAAATCTCTTGGCAGTTGCTTCCTCAAGTCCTAAAGCTAGAACTTGCCCGGTAAGTAACCTGTGTAAATCCTGAATCAACTCCTTCCCCTCAAACACCCGCTCGGAATGTTTACACATCGTCACTTCCAGCCCTGCTCTACTGTGCTAAAATAGAATACTGCGGTCTCAGGCCATTATTTACAACTCAGGTTCAAAAAGGACGAGATGAAGCTTGTCAGCGCCTGCCTGTTAGGAGTGAAATGCAACTGGGGTGGCAAGTCGAGCACCAGCCGCCGTGCTCTGGAGCTTTCCAGGCGGGAAACCTTAATTCCTGTCTGCCCGGAACAACTGGGAGGACTGCCAACACCCCGAGCACCACAGGAAATTCAGGGAGGTACGGGGGATGATGTCCTCAGCGGCAACTGTATGGTTATTAATAAAAACGGAGAAAACGTCACGGCTCCATTCATCCGTGGTGCACAGGAAACCCTGAGAATAGCCCGGCGGTTGAAGATTAAGGAATTCATCGCCAGGGATAGAAGCCCCTCATGCGGATGCGGACACATCTATAACGGCTCGTTTTCAGGGAGACTGGTTCCGGGTGACGGAGTTACCACCACGCTATTAAAAAAGAACGGTATCAAGGTTTCTACGGCAGGCTCTTTGCCTTCCTGAACTCTCGTATCTGGGGGATAAGGAGGATGAGGGTCAGTATGAAGGTGAGTCCATCAGCTATCGGGAAAGCCAGCCACACGCCGTCCAGTTGTAAGAAATGGGGTAGTATAAATATCAGTGGAATCAAGAACAGGGCCGCTCTCGATATCGAAGTAACGAATGACTGTAGCGCTTTCCCGACTGACTGGAAGACTAAGGAACCGACCATGATAAAGCCTATCAGATACATAGCTAGAAAGACATACTTCGCCGCATGAGAACCCAGAGCAATAAGCTCGCTATCACTGGTGAAAATGCGAATAAACGGTTCCGGAGCAAAATAGAGAACGATAAATACTATCAGACAGCAGGTTGTTGCTGCCACCATAGCTATCTTTATTACCCTCAGTGCCCTATCATAGCGCTTTGCCCCGTAATTAAAGCCGAGTATGGGTTGAAGACCTTGACCGATGACGATGCCCGGCATCAGGGCAAACATCATTACGCGGTTAACGATACCAAAGGCAGACACGGCATAGTCACCACCATAGGCCACCAGCATTCTATTCACCAGAATTGCGGATATACTGCCCGTTACTGTCCTGGCAAATGAGGCAACTCCTATAGCCAGAATCGCTTTCAATATAGCCCATTCAATGATAAGGTTTCCTGAATGAACTTTAAGGAAGCTCCTTCCAGTAAAATAATAGCTCATAAAGTAGACTAAAGAGATTAGCTGGGCTATCACGGTGGCCAGGGCTGCTCCCTTTACCCCCATACCCAGCGGGATGATGAATACCGCGTCAAGTATGATGTTTGATACGGCTCCTATCATCATTCCCGTCATTGGAATGCGGGCATTGCCCTCGGCTCTTATCAGGCCGTTTAAGGACATGGCGGCAGTTTGAAAAAACATACCGATAAGAATGACTGTCATGTAATCTCTGGCATAGGGCAGGATAGTCTCCGAGGCACCCATCAGCCTGAGCCAGAAGTCAGTATTGACCAGGCCGGCTATCATTATTATGGCTGATAGTGCCATAACAGAGGTCAGAGCGTTACCCAGGGCATGCTCTGCCCGGGAAACATTATTGGCTCCGATTAATCTCGAAATTAATGACGCCGCCCCCATTCCTATCATCTGCCCGATACCCATTGACAGCATTTGGACGGGGAAGACGATGGAAAGACCCGCAATACCAAGGGGACCAACGTAGTGACCGATAAAAATTGTGTCCACCACGTTGTATAATGTCATGACAAACATGCCTAAAAAGGCGGGAAGAGATAGTTTCAGCAGTAAGCGACCGATTCGGTCATCGTCAAGAATATTTTGATTTCGATTATTCATCTGGCCAAATGTATGTCCCTGCTAAATTTATACGGTAACAGCCGACCCGGGATTTTGCCTACTGTAATTTTGAGAGTATGTCTCTTATTTTTCGCAGTGAAACCGATAGCTCTTCCAGGTCTTGATTGCTGAGAGGGGACAGGAGTCTCTTGATAGTACCCCTGATTAACTTTTCGTGCTCTTCCAGAATCATTCTACCCTTGCCGGTAAGCATAATATTAATGGTTCTCCTGTCGGCTGCATCCGTCTGTCTTTCCACCATATCCAGAGCTACCAGCTTATCTATCAGGTGAGTCATCTGCGGTCTTGGTATCTGTAACCTTTCTCCAATCTCGGTAACATGCAGCGTTCCTGATTCATCAAGTATCTTCATAATTTCAAAGTGAGGTGGGGAAATATCTTCACTGATACTGGCCAGTGCCGTCTTAAACAGTTTTCTGCGAACACTTCTAAAGATAAGCGGCGGAATAGAAAATAGCTCTTCAGTAATGCTATCCAGGTTGTTACCCTTCATTGAAATCCCCCGAAAACCACTTCATTTAGTTAATAGTTTATTTTTATAATAGTTTATAATATGAACTATTTTACTCGCTCGCAACAGGCCTGTCAAGGCCCCATTCATGAAGGCACTATTCGGTTTTAGCTGGTTGCGTGGTGACTTTCAACCTTCCTTGATGTTAGAATGGCTAGTAGCCCGATAATACTTATAGGAGGCCCTTGTTTGCCAGTAATTCGCCCGGAAACACCTGAAGATGTAGATTCTATTCGCTACGTTAACGAGCAGGCGTTCAGCCAAGAAGATGAAGCAAAGATTATTGAACAGCTTCGAAAGCGCGGTGTTTTAACAATATCACTTGTTGCGATACAGGATGGTAAGATTGTGGGGCATATTACCTTCAGTCCGGTAGTTATAGAATCGGAATCATCAAGCTTTGAAGCAATATCCCTTGCTCCGATGGCAGTTCTTCCGGCGTACCAGCGTAAAGGGATTGGCTCGCAAATGGTCCGGGCAGGTCTCGAAGAATGCTGCCGTCTCGGGCACAAGATAATAGTGGTACTGGGTCACCCAGATTATTACCCGCGTTTTGGATTTGCTCTGGCCAGGTCCAAGGGTATCAATTCTGAATTTGAAGTTCCTGAAGAAGCCTGGATGATTCTGGAGTTGCACGAAAGAGCCCTGGCCGGGAGACGGGGTATAGTAAAATTCCAGCCTGAGTTTAATGAACCAGGTTAAAAATAATGGGTTTCATTTGTTATTTCATGGCTAGTCCTGCACTGCATCCATGTCCCTTCTGTAAGGCAGGGTGAAGAAGAAGGTTGAACCCTCGTCTTTTTTCGACTCCACCAACATTTCTCCACCATGAGCCTCCACCAGTCTTCGGCAGACAAGCAGCCCCAAGCCAATCCCTCTGGCCCGGTCAGGCCTGCTATTCTCCAACTGCAGGAATGGGCTAAATATCCTAGCCTGCTCGCTGGGGGACAAACCTCTGCCCTGGTCACTGACTCCTATGACCAGGCACTCCGGCTCTGCTCTGGCAGTAACCTTTATTTCACTTCCCGGTGGAGAATACTTGGCCGCATTTTCCAGCAGGTTATAGAGGATGCGTTCAATTCTCAATGGGTCAGCGTGTATTAATGGGAGCCTATCGGGAATAGAGATAGAGAAATTCTGCGAAGGTGCCTGTCGTTTTATTTTATCCAGTGTTTCTCTAACTATCGTTTTAACGTCGGTTGGTTCGGTATAAAGAGATAATTGCTGAGCCTGGAACCGCGATAGCTCCAGCAGGTTTTCTACCAGGTGAGAGAGGGACTCACTTTCCAGGACGGCGTCCCGGAGGAGTTGCTGCGCCTCGCCTGACGGCAGACGGTCCCATTCAGTAAGGACGGTACTTAAGCAACCTCTGATTACGGTTAATGGTGTCCGCAGTTCGTGAGAGACGAGACCGATGAACTCGTCTTTAAGCTGCTCGAGCTTTTTACGCTCGGTGATATCACGTGCATAGATTATCGTCTGAGTCGGTTTCCCTTCTCTATCCGGCAACACCACTGCCTTAATCCATAGTGGTACCGCCTGGCCATGCTGACCCCTAGCTTCGAACTCATCCTCGACTCGCCCCTTCTGGGCGAGCTGAGTATAGTAAGATTCGACCCTCTCCCGTGTCAGGCTAGTCGCCAATTGAATGATATGTCTACCCAGGACTTCTTCTACGGTGTATCCCAGTAGATTGCATAATGCTTCATTGCAACTGGCGATGCGTCCCTCGGCATCCAGTGAAGCAACCCCGTCCGGAGCCGATTCTACCAACGTACGATAGTTTGCTTCAGACTGTCGTAACGCTTCCTGCATTATCTTCATCTCCGTGATGTCCTGAGCGGTCCCGAATCCGCCTTCAAGCAAGCCCTGCGAGTCGAACTCCATTTCCGCCCTCTCGCGAATCCACTTCACTTCATCCCCTGCAATGATGCGGTGTTCGATGTCGTAGGGCTCGCCGCACAGAGCCGCTGTCCACTTCTGGTCAACGTATTCCCTGTCCTCCGGATGAACGCTTGAGAGGAAAGTCTCGTAGGTCATGGGCGTTCCCCCGGGAATCCCGAAGATACGGTGGGTCTCATCGGACCACAAAAGTTGATTGCGCCGAACATCCAGACGCCAACTCCCGATATGGGCTACCGCTTGAGCACGGTTCAGGTCTTGTTCTCTCTCCAACAGTGCTTGTTTGGCCTGCTTGTAGATAGTATTTTCAATAATATCCCACTTTCCCTCCTGCTTAATCAGGGCAAACTGATGGTTTTTGACTACATCAATGACGTCGGCGCCGTCACATTTTTCCAGGCAGTAGGTACATAGTGCCAGCATCCTGTATTTTCCGATAACATCGTTTACTTTAACTTCGTATTCCGTGAAAGCCTGCCAGTGATTTCTTTCCAGCCAGAACGTGTTACCCGTCAACCGCAGTCCTGAGTAACCCCTGGCCTGGGCTCTCTCCAGCCTGCTGACCCAGCCAGCGAGTACGCGGTCATCGTCAAAAACACCCTCCGCCAGATACCATTTGTCGTATGTAATTATTTCTATTTGCTCTTTGCGCACGTATTCGTCGAACTCATCAACTGCCCTCCTCATGGCCTCTTGAGCTTCGGCCACCATGAGAGGCTCGGATGTAATCCACATGCAGAACTCATTATTTTCCAGACCGGCTTTGAAGTAAGGGACAAGTATATCGAGTAAATCCTGCTTGGTCTGGTAAAACTGGCAGAAGTGGGTGCCCCAGGACATACTGCCAATCACATCAATGCCGCTGTTTCGAAGTTCGTCTTCCATTGGTAACTCTCCTTGAATCAACCTGCTAATTGGACTAATTGGTCATATTCTAGTTCTGCTTTGCGCGGCAGTCAATAAAATGCAGTTGATATGCTTTGACATTATGGGACATTTACTTATATGATTCGGGATGAAAAGGTATGTGCAGGATAACAACATGAAACAGTTCCGCGTACTGGTAGTTGATGACGAACAACGCATTCTGAATTTCCTTAGTTCTAAGCTTAGAGCCTCAGGCTATGAGGTTCTCACCGCCAGCAATGGTGTAGAAGCTTTAGGGCAAGCGCAGGCACAGGAACCGGACCTGGTTGTGCTTGATGTAATGATGCCCAAAATGGACGGCTTTGAAACCCTGAAAGAACTCCGCTCTTTCTCCTCGGTGCCGGTTATCATCCTCAGTGCTAAGGAATCCAATGCAGACAAGGTGAAAGGCCTTGACCTGGGTGCCGATGATTATCTGGCCAAGCCCTTCAGTCCCGATGAGTTGATTTCCCGCATTGAGGCAGTGAGACGGCGTATGGCACCAGATGAAAAGCGTAAAGCCCATGAGCAGCTTTCTTTGGGCGACCTGACTATTAATTTCAAAAAGCGCCTTGTCATCGCGAAAGGAGAAGAGGCCCGTCTGACCCGTATTGAGTGGCTTCTGCTCAGCGAGCTTGCCCAGAATGCCGGGAGGCTGATGCTTTACAGTGAGCTTCTCACGCGAGTCTGGGGACCGGAATATCGCGACGACGTGCAGATACTGCGCACATGGATTAGCCGGCTAAGGAACAAGGTAGAAAGCGACCCTAACAATCCCACACTAATTCGCACTATACCAAAAACAGGCTATATGATAGACCAGCCATCTACCTAAACGGACTTTCCGCTTGAACCCCGAGATGTTCCTTCAAATGTCATATTTTTGTAACTTTTTCCACCCCGATTTTATAACTTTTCCATCGTTTGACGTCTAAAATTTCAGAGTGAACATATCACGGGAGTGAATCTATGGTATTACCGGCTGTCAAAGAAGAGAGAGCCTCCAAGATTCAGAAAGCACGATACGGCGTTTGGTCGGGAGAGGCTGTGGCATTTTGTCCCCGGTGCAAGGCACTCCAGACAGTTTGTATCAGTGATAATAAGCTGATGCCAACTCGCAAGTTCTATCAGATAGGAAGCCAGATCTACCACGATTGCGGCTCGAGTCAACCCTGCCGTTTGTACCACAGCTTTTGATGACTCCCATGCCAGAGAGGTTTGACACGAAAGAAGGAAAGCGAAATATTAGATGGGCTTCAGTGATGGTTCACACCATTCTGACGTTCATATTCTTCGGCTGGCCAGGCCAGAACCTGATTTTCAAGAGAAAGGAGAGGTACCATGAGTTACTTGCCTAATATCTACAAAGAATTTCAGCAACAATTCCCAGAGGTAGCCAAAGCCTATGACGAACTGGCGGCTAAATGCCATGGCTGGGGTCCGCTCGATGAAAAGACAAGACGGCTTATCAAGCTGGGTGTCGCCATCGGCTTGAATTCGGAGGGCGGCGTCAGGTCGCACGCCCGCCGGGCGCTGGAGGAAGGCATAACCGCCGATGAACTCTGTCATGCTATGCTCCTGGCGCTTACCACGGCAGGTTTCCCCACGATGATTGCTGCTATGAAATGGGTTGACGAGGTTATCGAAAAAATATAAGAGGTAGCCTCGAATAATTATGGAGGGGAGGTAATAAATGCCTGTAGATTTCAACTTTATGGTAGGAGGCGAAGCCGGTCAGGGAGTGCAGTCGGTGGGATTCCTGCTGGCCAAGGTCTTCGCACGGGGTGGTTATCACGTCTTCGCCGACCAGGACTACGAATCAAGGGTAAGAGGCGGCCATAACTTCTTCCGCGTCAGGGTCAGCGATGGTAGGGTAGGTGCCATCGCTGAGGATTTAGATATATTGATTGCACTCAACAGAGATAGTATCGAGTTGCACCAGGTCGAGCTGGCACATGGCGGCGTGGTTATTTTTGACGGCGAGAACATAAAGGACACCGGCGACAACGCTAGTCTTTTCAGTGTGCCCCTGGAGAGGCTGGCCAGAGAAAGAGCCGGAGACAGGGTAATGAACAATACCGTCGCCCTCGGTGCCGCCCTGGCACTAGTAGATTACGACCTGGAGATATTGAATAACCTCCTCGCAGAGTATTTCGGCAAGGGTAAGATTGCCGAAAACAACATTGAAGCAGCCAGGGCGGGGTATGAATATGCCCAAGCTGAGCGCAAAGGCAGCATTCGCCGTCTCAGACCCGTCTCCAATATTAAGAGAATGCTGCTCACCGGCAACGAAGCGATATCCCTGGGAGCCATCGCCGCCGGCTGCAAGTTTATGTCGGCTTATCCCATGACCCCGGCCAGCTCTATTATGGAGTATATAGCTGCCAAATCAGAGGATTTTGACCTGGTCATGGTTCACGCCGAGGATGAGATAGCCGCCGTTAACATGGCTATCGGTGCGGGCTATGCCGGTGTCCGGGCTATGACCGCCACATCGGGCAGCGGGTTCTGTCTCATGGTGGAAGGGATAGGACTGGCCGGGATAACCGAGACACCCGTTGTTATTATTAACGCCCAGCGTCCGGGGCCGGCCGTCGGGTTGCCCACCAGAACCGAGCAGGGAGACCTTCAATTCGTCATTCACGCTCACCACGGCGATTTCCCCAGGGCCGTGCTCGCCCCGGCCACCATTGAAGGTGCGTTCTGGGTAACAGTGAAAGCCTTTAACTGGGCAGAAAAATATCAGCTACCGGTGATAATTTTAACCGACCATTACCTGGCCAGCTCCTACGCCACGGTTGCTCCCTTTGACCTCGCGCAGGTAACCATTGACCACGGCCCATTGTTTTCAGTAAAAGATGATGAGCCCTCCGAGTATATGAGACACAGGATAACCCCCTCCGGAATCTCTCTGAGGGCCTTCCCCGAGCTCAGCAAGGCTCTGGTGGTTACCGACTGTGACGAGCACGATGAGGAGGGGCACCTCACCGAAGATGCCGGAGAGCGGACAGCGCAGGTACAGAAAAGGCTGCGCAAGATGTTCAGTCTGAGACAGGATGTCAGCCAGCCCCAACTTTATGGTTCTAAGAAGGCTAACACAACATTAATCGGCTGGGGCAGCACCTACGGGGCTATCCATGAAGCCGTTGATATGCTGCGCCGGGATGGCGCCAGTATCAACCTGCTGCATCTTGACGAACTCTGGCCCTTCCCGGCAGAGATTGTTGCCGATGTCCTGAGCACGGCTCACAACAGCTATGTCATCGAGAACAATGCCACCGGCCAGCTTGCCCGCCTCATCAAGGCAGAAACAGGAAGGGACGTGAGTGGAAAGATTTTGAAATTTGACGGGCGTCCCTTTACCCCGGCGTACGTTGCCGAAGCGGTGAGAAAGGAGGGATGCTAACGATGGTCACACTTTCTGATTACGCTGGTCTCCAACCGACCTGGTGCCCGGGCTGCGGCAACTTCGGCATCCTGAAGGCGTTAAATAAAGCCCTGGTTGAGCTGGAGATAGAACCTCATCGTGTATTGCTGGTTTCCGGCATCGGTCAGGCCGGTAAGCTGCCCCACTATACCAGGGGTAACGTGTTCAACTCCCTCCACGGTCGGCCGGTTCCCCCATCTATTGGAGCTAAAATCGCCAATCCCGAACTGGTAGTTATTGCCGTCAGCGGCGATGGGGATGCTTATGGTGAGGGAGGCAATCACTTTATCCACGCAGCCAGACGCAATCATAATATTACCTACCTGGTGCATAACAACCAGGTCTACGGGCTTACCAAGGGACAGGCATCCCCGACCAGCGATGCCGGTTTTATCACCAAGACGACACCTTACGGGGCAACGAACCCGGTAAATCCCGTAGCTCTGGCGATAGTCAGTGGCGCCAGCTTTGTGGGGAGAGGCTTTGCTGGAGATGACGAGCACCTTTCCAGCCTCATCAAGCAGGGCATCACTCACCGGGGGTTCTCTCTTATCGATATATTGCAACCGTGCGTCTCGTTTAACCATAAGAATACGTATAGCTGGTACCGTGAGAGGGTGTATAAGCTGGAAGATGAAAGCGGCTATGACCCCGATGATAAGAAAGCGGCACTGGAAAAGGCGCAGGAGTGGGGAGAGAGAATCCCCATTGGCATAATCTACCGGAAGGAGTTGCCGGTTTATGAAGACCAGCTACCGGCACTCCGCAAGGGTCCACTGGTACGCCAGGAGATTGACCCCGGCAGGGCTGAAAAACTATTCGCTGAACTCATGTGACCTGACGGAGGAAGGGATATGACTGAAGATATAAAGACAGCACTGGCAATACTTGAGGAAAGGAGTCAAAATGGTAACTGAACTAACGAAAGATATTTACTGGGTGGGGGTTGTAGACTGGGCACTGCGGCACTTTCATGGCTTTGAACTGACCACGCACCGGGGGTCTTCATACAATGCGTATCTCATCACCGATGAGAAGACTGTGCTCGTGGACACGGTGTGGGGGCCCTTTCAGGAGCAGCTTATCGAGAATATCCGTGAAATCATCGACCCCGCCAGGATTGATATTGTGGTCGCCAATCATGCTGAGACAGACCACTCTGGTGCTTTACCGGCCGTGATGCGGCATACTCCCAAGGCTACGGTGATTGTCTCCAAGCGGGGTCTGGATAGCGTGGAGGGGCACTACCACCAGCCCTGGAACTTCCAGGCAGTGCAAACCGGAGATAAGGTCAGCATCGGCCAAAGAGAGCTGGTCTTTGTCGAGGCACCGATGCTCCACTGGCCGGACAGCATGTTCACCTACCTGACCGGCGATAACATCCTTATGCCCAACGATGCCTTCGGCCAGCACTACGCCAACGCCTTCCGTTTCAATGACGAGGTGAACCAAGAGGAGCTCTACGAGGAGGCGATTAAGTATTACGCCAATATCCTCACTCCCTTCAGCAGCATTGTTGCGAAAAAGATAGAGGAGGTACTGGCATTAAACCTGCCGGTCAACATGATTGCCCCCAGTCACGGCATCATCTGGAGGAAAGACCCCATCCAGATTGTGAAAAAGTACCAGGAGTGGGCGGCTCAGGTACCGGAGAAAACGGCGGTTATTCTCTACGATTCCATGTGGGACGGCACCAGACATATGGCTGAGGCTATCGGCGAGGGGCTGGCAGCCGAAAATATCCCTTACAAGACATTCTATATGCCTACCGCAGACAGGAATGATGTCATCACTGAAATCTTCAAGACAAAGGCCGTCATCATAGGGTCGCCAACGTTCAATCAAGGGCTGCTTCCTACAATGGCCCCGATACTTGAGGACCTCAAGGGGCTCAAGTTCCAGAACAAGATTGGTGCCGCCTTCGGCTGCTACGGCTGGAGCGGGGAATCGGTGAAGATTATTGAGGAGCATCTGGCCAAGTGCAAGATTCCCATAGTTACGGAGGGTATTCGTGCTAAATGGCAGCCGAAACCTGAAGACCTGACCAGGTGCCGGGAGTTTGGCAGTACTGTAGCCCACGCTATCAAGCAGAAATAATCAGTATACGAGCATATCAAAGTCGAGGTGAAGTGAGGGAAAACAGAACATTACGAGCAAGAGGAGATTACGGTAGGACCATTAGGGAGCAGGCCAGTTTTGTAAAAGTGAGCTTAAGTGGAGCTGGGGTATCAATAGGTAGAACTTTTTCCACCTCTTTTGCTCTGTCGTTCTAATGACTGTTTTCTTCGAGCAACCCAAACTACTATTTGGTTCATAAACTTTCTATATTGAAAGAAAGGTACTCTTTAAATGTCGTGTAGCCAGCATGATCTCAATTAAATGTACCCAAGAGCAAACAATATTCCGAAAATGATGACAATAATTCCTACACCTTGGTGGAAACGATGTACATGCTCACCCCATAGTATCTTCGAGCGATAAACTAATAACCGATAGATTATAAAATTGCTTTTTAACGTGCCAGAAATCGTTAAAAAAAGACCTGCAAGAACAATTAATATACCCCATAATACATGCATCTTTATCTCCTGATTTTCATTAATAATTAATGGTTCAGATTATTCCTTAATCGTTATTAAATAATAATCTACCTAATTAATGCTGTTTTAAGTATTATAGTAGCTTGGAGAGTATGTAAAAGCAAATGAAAAAGGAATAGCATCACTTAAAGGGTATCTTGCAAGCCTTTAGATAAATGTAATAAGAACAAAGGGATCCCGGCACTTCGTTGTAGGGTGACTATTTTCTAATTTGCAGTATGGGTCACAAGATAATCGAGTATCTCAGAAGATAATCAATACTGGGAAACAAATGACAACTTCTTGAACACTTTTTAGCAACTTTAGAACACTAAAGTTCACCAAAAGAAAACTGGAGCTGGCGGGATTCGAACCCGCTACCTTTTGACTGCCAGTCAAATGTTCTCCCAATTGAACTACAGCCCCATCTGTCCAGAATCCAATTTATCACAAAACAGGTCAGTTAGCAACGGTAGAGGCCAGTTGATTCTGTCTATTCGAACTCATCCTTAGCCATTGTTACAAATATCGTAGATGCCACTCCGAGAGGGAATACCCCTAATATAGCGATGATAGAGCCAGCGAGTGCCCATCCCCACTTCCTTCTTTGCAATGCAAACACCCCACCAACAATGGGAAACACTGCTTCGATAATCGACAATACTAAAAGAATTATTAGTATGGTGTTCACTATGGGAACAACAGAGGGGAGGTCTTCAGGAGGAATCATGTCCAGGAAGAACCTCCAGGTGCTGACAGCAGTAATGGCAATGATAAACCCCATCACAGCAAATACTCGCATTGCTCCTGAGATTATATTCAGGATGCCGGCTGTTGTTGGCTTCCAGGTCTTTTTCACAGCTGCTTCCATATTTCGCCTCCATAATCTAATTTCTTCAGTGTAACTTATCATAAGAAGCGGCATACGTCTAGCAGGTTAAGAGCCCGGAACTTATACTCTACCTGACAACACATGAGGGTAAAAGACTTGTTGCGTCATAATTATGGTTACCGAGTTAGGTCTATAATTTGCTCCCTGGTGCTGATGGTGGACGTTCCGCCAGAGTCCAGAGATATTCCACTGCTTTCCTGATTTGCTTTAAGAGC
>Ga0068714_10005415_pt1 | contig 13566 bp, 7 predicted proteins | sample MTBNYHSulfiMetaG_FD_62988 | JGI IMG/M metagenome (GOLD analysis project Ga0068714, IMG submission 62988) | Enrichment culture microbial communities from rom New York Harbor, USA that are MTBE-degrading - MTBE-NYH (New York Harbor Sulfidogenic)... | ecosystem: Environmental > Aquatic > Marine >... | reverse complement strand
AATGGCTGGCCCCGGATTTGCTGGAGAATCCCGGAGGCCTGGCATATATCGGCTCAATCCGGCTGGCCTGTCGAATCGCCTCACACATTCGTTGCCTTGATGATGCCATTTTTCAAGGGTACCTGGATCGCCAGGAGGTGGACTTCCTGCAACAGGCTGAAAAGAAATATACCCGCCTCATCAGTCTGCTGCAGTCTTTGGATAATCAATCCGCAGGCGTTCTTCGAATCGAGCAGCAGGAGCTACTCGCCAATCAGTTGGGTTATTCGGCCAGAGTCGGGTTTCTGCCTGTCGAGACTTTTATGCAGGAAATCCACCAGCTCCTGCATGGAGTTGCTTGCATCTCTCAGGAGTTCTGGGAGCGGCTGCAGGAAAGTCGGTGGGACGCAGCAGCGGCAGACGATGCACCTGCTGAGGCTCTGGAAACAGGCTTGGTGGCAAAGTATGGAAAGATACAGCTCCAATCTGAACTTTATCCAGCAACAGCAGGCCATCTTGTTCATCTTTTCCATGTGGCGGCCAGAGAAAAACTGGGGTTCACCAACATCACCCGCCAGTGGATTCATCATCACCGCAACGTATTGGACACAGCCGCCGGCTCCCCGATGGTGAGAGATGAGCTGTTGGGAATCATCCGCGCAGACGATTACAAGCTTGAGGTTTTGCGGCGGTTTTACAACCTGCGTCTAAAGACTTCTCTTATTCCGGAACTGGCTTCGGTGCACGGGCTTGTGCAGCACGATGCTTTTCACGTCTATCCGGTGCATGAGCATCATTTGCGCACGCTGGCCGAATTAAAAAAGCTTTTTGCCGGCCATTACCTGCACGTGGAACCGGAATTGACGAAGATGGCGCAGCGTATAGAGGACCCATCCCTGCTTTTCGTTGCGGCCTTGCTGCATGATATCGGCAAGAGCGCGGGCAGGGACCATGCCTTGCATGGCGGTGAAATGATTCCTTCCATAGCCCGGCGGATGGGTCTGGATTCGGAGGAGTCGGACATTCTGCAGTTCATTGTCGCTCAACATCTATTGCTCATGGACAATGCATCCTTGCGGGATCTCGCCGATGAAGAAATGCTGGCTCAGTGCGCACTTGTCAGCAAGACTCCGAAGCGGCTGGAGTTACTAGCACTTCTGAGCTTTGCCGACATGATGGCGACGGGTCCCCGAGCACAACAGAAATGGCGGGACACGCCGGTTATGGCCCTTTATGAAAGAGTCAATCATCTGCTGGAGAAGGGTGAGCCAAGTCCTCAGGCTATCGCCGACCGGATTGAGCAGGTGAGAAAGCAGGTGGAGGGAGAAGTTGCCGACTTAATCAGTAATGTTGAACTGGAAAGCTACTTCGATCAGCTGGCCCCCCGGTATCTGCTTTCAATGCCGCCGAGCTCCATCGCGAAACATTTGAGGATGGAGTGGCAGCTGCAACATTCCGAGCAAACATTTGTTTGGGAAGTAACCGTTGCGGATGGTCTGGCGGGAGTCACTCTGCTGAGCAAGGAAACATCTGGATTGCTGCCGAGAGCTGCCGGTATCCTTACCCTGCACGATCTCAATATTATCAGCGCACAAGTTTTCACCAAACAAAACGGTGTGATCCTACTGATTTTTCAGTGTCGCCTGCCGAAAGAGGGGCGACAGCTTCCCGATTGGGAGTCCGCCAAAGAGGACATGAACCGCGCTTTGCAAGGCAGGATGTCGCTAGAGTACCGCATTGCGGCGCATGCATCGCGACTGGGCGCTGGTCAAGCTGTGACTCGCCCGGCACCAAGCAAGGTCCTGATAGATAACGAATCCTCCCAAGTTTACACAATCATCGAAGTGTACACCACCGACCGCGTGGGCCTTTTGTACACCATCACTTGGAGTCTGTGGGAGCTGCAAGTCCGCATTTACGTGGCCAAGATCACTACCAAAGTGGACCAGGTCGCAGACGTCTTCTACGTCAAAACCAAAGATGGAGCAAAGGTGACGGATCCGGATCAGATTGAAGAAATAAAGAATGCCTTGCTCTTCTGGCTGGATGGCACCGGGGTGGGCAGTGAACAGTGAGCAGTGAATCGGACGGGGTTGATTGGTGATTTGGCTTTGATGATCGGTGGGTGCAGATGTGACGAGTGATTGGTGGGTGGATGGGGCCACGGTGAATCGACGTCGCCACGAGGCGCGTTCGGGGAACGCGCCCTACAATTGCACGCGGCCCTGTCCCTGTAGGGCGCGTTCCCCGAACGCGCGGCACCAATGCACGAAGGCTTGTCCCTGAATACGGGTGGCGAATTCCCCGAAAGTAGTGCACCATAGCGCTGCATGTGTTGTTGTATATGTGGGGCGCGTTCCCCGAACGCGCCGAAAAGGTTTTCGGCAACGGCGGTGTGAGCTTGCGATGCCGCAGTTGTTATGAGGTTCACGAGTGAAACGGCGAAAGAGGATGCATCTGAAGAATTTCGATTACCGGGGAAGCTCCTACATCTATTTTTTGACCCTGTGCACTGCCGGAAAACAGCCTCATTTTCGAGACGAGAGAATTGCCGGGAGTATCGAAGCAGAACTTCAGTTCAGGAGAGAGCGGGAAATCTCCTTGTACTGCTACTGCACTATGCCGGATCATCTGCATCTGCTAGTTTCATTGAAGGACCAATATTCGAAGTCCTTGATGAAGTGGGTCACTGCATTTAAACGCAGCACATCGAGGTCCGCCGCCCAATTTTATGGCATCAAGCCGCTCTGGCAGGAGAATTTTTACGATCATGTAGTGCGCACCGATGAATCATTGACTCGAGTTGCCGAGTACATTTTGAATAATCCTGTCAGAAAAGAAATTGTCGAGAACTGGGAAGAGTATCCGTTTAGCGGATTGGTTGATCCGTTTCCGTGGTGAGGGTGGTTTTGGCCAAGCAGATTTTGTTGGTCGTCGACGGGGAGATTGGTGAAATGGTTTGACTGTGCTGAGTTAATGGGGCAAAAAGGCGCGTTCGGGGAACGCGCCCTACAATCGCACGCGGCCCTGTCCCTGTAGGGCGCGTTCCCCGAACGCGCCGCACCAATGCTTTGACAGCCACCAGGACCACGAGGTGTAAGGGCGTTCCCCGAACGCGCGGCACCAATGCACGAAGGCTTGTTCCTGAATATGGGTGGCGAATTCCCCGAAAGTAGTGCACCATAGCGCTGCATGTGTTGTTTATGTAGGGCGCGTTCCCCGAACGCGCCGAAAACAGCCTGGGTTGCGGGAGCCCACAGGTTTACGCAACCGTTAACCGAGCTCTGCAGATTTTGCACGGAGGGCGCAGAGGGCGCAGATTTTCGAATTAGTAAACCTCAGTTAGCTGCTTTTCCTCGCGGTCTACGCGCTCTCTGCGGGGAACGATCAGCGTTTTGCCGGGCTCGGTCGATTTGTCTCGGCTCAACAAGGAATTTTTGTCGCTGGAGAAAATATGGAACCTGTATTGCTGGAAAAAGAAGGGCCCCTTGGATGGTTGACACTGAATCGCCCCGAAAAGCGCAATGCGCTCTCACTGGAATTGATGTCTGCAATGCTTGAAAAGTTGGATGCGGTGGCGAAAGACTCCGATATACGCGTGTTGGTTATCCGTGGTAACGGTAAAATCTTCAGTGCAGGGCATGACCTCAAGGAGATAATTGGAGCCGAAAAGGGTGTGCATCATTTCCGCAACATTTTTACGACCTGCAATCGCATGATGCTTCGTCTGCATGACCTGCCTCAGCCGGTCATTGCTCAAGTCCACGGTATCGCTACTGCTGCGGGTTGTCAATTGGTGGCCGCCTGTGATCTGGCCATCGCGGAAGATAGCGCGCGGTTCGCCACGCCGGGAGTCAAGATCGGGCTTTTTTGCACCACTCCCATGATTCCTTTGGTACGTGCGGTAGGACGAAAACGCGCCCTGGAGATGCTCATGACCGGCCGCTTCATTTCCGCTCAGGAAGCGGAGCGGTTCGGGTTGGTGAATCGGATCGTACCGCCTGATCAACTGGCGGAGGAGGCGACTAAGTGGGCCCTTGAAATGGCTCAATTCAGCAAATTCGCGCTTTCCCTCGGCAAGCATGCGTTCTATGGACAGGTCGATCTGCACGAAAAATCAGCCTACGATTTTGCCAAAGAAGTGATTGCCATGAACTGCATGGCCGAGGATGCCCAGGAGGGAATGCTCGCTTTCCTGGAAAAACGCGATCCCAAGTGGCAGGATCGGTAGTTTTAGGGACAGAGGACAGAGGATTTTTATTAAACCACGAAGAACACGAAGTTCCACGAAGGGCCAAAAATGTAGAGTTCTTCGTTGTCTTGTGGTGAGTTAGCGCTATTCCGACAAAACAAGCCCTGCGGGAAGCGACTCGCCGAACACCCAGTCCCGATCCTGGCTTTGCAGCAGCGTCTCCGGGCGGGTAAGCGCTTCTGCCAGACGATCCCCCTGCGGCAGTTGTTTCAGCCAACCGAGCAGATCCTCTCGTTTCTCCCGGGGCACATCCCTTTCCCTGTCACCCGTAAGTCTTGCCAGCTGGATGAAGGAACGGGCCAACGGTTCAGTGGCGGGAAGATTCATCGATAACAGGCTTTCAATCCACTGCACCGCCTGGGAGCTCGGGATAACCTGATCGAGCGGCCCATAAAACGGAATCCTGGAGCCAAATCTTGCCAGCGCCCAAAATTCCTGAGGTTTTGGCTTGCTGCGAGCTATTTTCCCCAACAGCATATTGCCCAGCTGGACCTTGGTATCAGCCGGCAGACGCTCGAAGTTGGCAAGCATCATCCAGACCTCTATCTCTTCCTGGATGGTGAAGCTTTTGGCGGCCTTCCCGCCGCCTTTTCTCTTTTTAGACAGTGCGGGCTGCAGTGCGAGGGAGAGCTGCTGGTAGATATGCCATTGGTGACCGGCTGTAAGTCCTCCAGCCACTCTTCGCCAAAAAATCCACCATTCGGAGCGGTTCTGCGCCTGTCTTTGAAACTGAAGGCCAAGGGGGTAGAGCTTCCATGCTTCTTTTAAGCGCCACTCATCAACCGGATCGCCAAATCCGGGACGTAGGCAAAAACCGAGCAAATTGAGCCAGCGAGCTTCATGCTGGGGCGTGAGTGTGCGCCCGTCCCTGCATTCGACCAACGTATCGGCCAGCTTTCTGATAAGCGATGTCGGCCATTTCTCCTTGCCGAGCTCAAAAATGGAGCTGAGCTCTCTGATGAGCCGTTCAGGAGGATTTTGGCTGAGGGCCTCTCCGCCCTGAAAAGTGGCTTGAATTTTTCGTCGACCCTCTTCGATGAGTGCGGCGTCCAGCGTTTCGCCCGGTGCCAGCGGAGCTTCCGGCTCTCCTTCTTGACGGATATCAAATTGCAGCTGCCAGCGATGGGGCGTCTGCTGCGATTCACACCAGAGCTCCAAGGTGCCGATTTCGGTGAGATGCACCGCGAGGCGGACCGGAAGAAGTTGTGCGGTTCCTTTCTTCCCAAAGCGCAGAGCCGTTCGAATGGGTGGGAGCAAGGCGACATCATCCTGAGAAAGCTCAACCACGTCCCCCATGCGGTCTCCCAAGCGCGTGCTGGAGCTAAGCAGCTGAAATGCGACCGGCTGGTTTGTCAGCACCTGAAAAGCGGGTTGAGAAAGCTGTGCCGAAAATCCTTCTTCAGTCCCCCGGGCAATCAAACATACGGTTCGAATCTGTTGTCGGTCCTCGCTGCCTTCGTCTTGTGCGGCAACTTGTACGTAATAGGCTCTTGGACTGCCGGCCCCGACGCGGACCCCTTCACCCAGGCGAACGAGGCCGTAATAAGCCGCCCCGATAGCCACCGCAAGCTCCGGACGCGGATTTTCCAGCTCGACTGGAGCCCAATCAGCCCCGGCGTCAGCCTCAAACCAGTTCTTTACAATGCCCAACATCTGCCGGCGGATCAACGATGGCGTCAACGCTCCGCCGTTGAAAAGCAGATAGTCCGGGTAAATGGTCAATCGCCCGGTTTCATTGCAGAGAAGCTTACTGAACCGTTGCCAGAAGACAGCCAGGTGTCTGGTTACAGCTGCATCTTGAACATACGGCAAACCCCACTCCGTCAGCCCTTTGCGCAGTCCGCCTCGAGGCGCATCCTGCAAAGAGGTTTGGGGGAAAAAGCCGTCCAGGATCATCTCCCGAACCTGGGCCGAAGTGAGCCTGCTCTTTATTGTGTCGGCTATCAGCTTTCCGCCCGTGCCCATAATGGTGATGTTGAAGGCGGAGTCCGCGTCAACAGAACTGCCCAATAGCACTTCTTTTGCTTTTCGGCATTGGTGCCAGAGTTGATGCCACCTTTTGGAATCAAGCTTGCCGGGCTGTCCCAACAGCTTCATTTCAATGTGGCGGGCGAGGGCGAGGTCCATATTATCGCCGCCGAGCATCAGGTGTTCGCCTACCGCGAGGCGATCGAAGAGCAGCCCTTTTTCCCCCTCTCTGACAGCCACTATGGTGAAGTCGGTGGTGCCGCCTCCAACATCGCAAACCAGGATGATTTGTCCCGGCTTCATGATTTGCTGCCAGTCGAATTCGTGCCTGGACAGCCAGGCGTAAAAGGCGGCAAGTGGCTCTTCCACCAGAACCACCCGAGCGAGGCCTGCGTCGCGAGCTGCATTGACGGTCAGTTCCCGCGCGACTTCGTCAAACGAGGCGGGCACTGTGAGGATGATTAATTGCTGTTCAAGACGGTGCCCGTCTCGACCGAGTGCTTTGACTTCATTCCATGATTCGCGTATGTGCCGAAGATATCTGGAGCTGGCTTCGACGGGCGATATTTTTTTGACATCGGAACCGGCGCCCCAGGGCAAAATAGCGCGCGAGCGGTCGACTCCCGCATGACAGAGCCATGACTTGGCGGATGAGACCAGACGACCTGGTACGAGTGCTCCCTGCTCCCTGGCAAATTCGCCGATTGCATATTCCCTCTCGGGCGCCCAGGGAAGCTCGATGCTTTCCTGCGGCAGCTCATAAGGCCCGGGAAGGTAGAGAAAGGAAGGCAGCACAGGGCGTCGTCCGATTTCTCCAGGAGCAATCAACTGGGGAATTTCGAGGAATTGGATGCGTCGACGGTGCTGGTCTTTGTTGCCCAGGTCGACGTAAGCCACAGCTGAATTGGTGGTGCCAAGATCTATCCCGACTATATATCGATAAATGAGTTCTTCGTGCTCGAATTGTGGGTCCATTCATGTCTATCCGTTGTGTCTTTGCCGGCAGAGCATGCCGAGATCGCCTGGTTTTCCTATGTAGGGCGCGTTCTCCGAACGCGCCTTGGCTGCGCAGATCGTCCAAACATCGGGGTCGTGCCTAATGCGCGGCGAGGCTGGTGTGAACCGGCTCCGTTCGAAGCGTTCGGGGAGCGCACCCTACACTCGCGAGCTCTTCGAGCCAAATATGGCAAAGAGCGCGGAGAAAAGAATAGCAAAAAACTAAAAATCTCTGCACACTCCGCGCTCTCTGCGGTTAGTGAGCTATTCATCACGTTGGCGCAGGCTGAATTCCAGCTTCCAGCGGCGGTCTTCGTCTCTGGCCACGCACCACAGCTCGAGCGTCCCGATTTCGGTCACCTTGCTCTGCAGCCAGACAGGCATCACCTTACCGCCTTGCTCGGCATCGCTGGCCGGCAGCAAGGCTTCCATAGTGGTGACCTGCTCGATTTCCCCGTGCCAGTCGTCGACAATTTCGCCGATCTGATCCTTTTTTCGAACGGTAGAGGCCAGAAGATGAAATACGGCGGGCTCACCCACAACCAACCCAAATTCCTTCTCGCGAATCTCCGCCTCAGAACCTTCTTCCATCCCGAAAGGAACCACGCACAGCGCTTTCATTGGTGTTGGAACGCCCGGGACAGTGGGCATGGCGCTCTCAATGCCTATATAATAGGGGCGGGCGGCGCCGCCACGGATGCGTATGCCACGACCGCGCCTGGCCAGGCCATAATAGGCGGCTCCAGCTGCAACGGCAAGATCCAGGTTGGCAGAAGTCAGTTCTCGCAGTTCCTTGTCCTCGTGCCAGCGCTTCAATACGTCCAGTATTCGACGGCGAATGGATTCGGGCTTTAGAACCCCCCCGTTAAAGAGCACTGCACTGGGGAATGCCACGTCATCGTTTGTATCGCCGAGGTTGGCTTCTACCTGGCGACCGAGGAATCGTGCGAGGTGGCGCGTCATTGCAGGGTCCGATTCGTAGGGTAGCCCCATTTCACGCATGCCCACCCTTGGCTTCTCCTGCGGATAATCCGTACTCTCGCAGAACGGGAGAAAGCCCTCCAGGAGGAGGCTCTCTACTTCCGTTCGGGTCAACTCCGTTCTAAGGGTGCCGCCGATCAGTGAAGAACCTCTTCCGAGGACAACTACCGGCTCGCTTTCCAATTGAGGATTTGCCAGTAGTCGCTCTTTGGCGCTACGGCAGCTATACCAGAGACCGCGAAACTGCCAGGCGTCCAGCTTGGTTCCTCGCTGAGCCAATTTGGCTTGCAGGGCGTAAGCCAGTGTCAAATCCATGTTGTCGCCGCCTAACAGAATGTGATCTCCTACCGCCACGCGTCTAAGGGTAAGCTCTCCGTTTTCTTCCGTCACCTTGATGAGAGTGAGGTCTGTTGTTCCTCCGCCAATATCGCATACCAGGATGGATTCTCCGACGCGCACCTGTGTGCGCCATCTATCCTTCTGTGTTTCCACCCACGCATAAAAAGCCGCTTGCGGTTCTTCGATCAGAGTCATATGCTCAATCCCGGCAGACTGTGCGGCCTTGACGGTCAGCTCTCTGGCTACTGCATCAAAAGAAGCGGGAACAGTCAGATAGATGTCCTGCTTGTCAAATCTTGCGTCGGGATCGTCAGCGGCCATTTGATAATTCCAGGTGTCAACCAGATGACGAATAAACGTGGCCGAGGCCTCGACCGGAGACACCCGCTTTGTGCTCGGCGGGCTGTCCCAGGGCAAAATGGGCTGAGTACGATCCACCCCCGAATGGCAAAGCCAGGATTTGGCGGAAGAAACCAAGCGATTGGGAATTTCGGCCCCGCGTTTTCGGGCAAACTCGCCCACAACGGAATCCGCTTGCGGATTCCATGGCACTGCCAGGCTTCCTTGGGGAATATCATGCTCGCCGGGCAGGAAAAGAAAAGAGGGCAGCAAGTTCTGCGTTTTCACTTCACCCGGACTAATCACTTGAGGCACCGCAAAAATATTAACCTGAGACTCCCGCTCTTCACTCAGCCGAGCCTCGGTATAGGCAAGAACACTGTGGGTCGTGCCCAGGTCGATTCCGATTATGTACTTAGGTTCGGACAAAACTTACCTCCTGTATCTAAAACAGAAGACAGAGGACGGAGGACGGAAGACAGAGACATGCTGCTCATGACTCCATGTATCCTCTACAGAAGTTTTCTGGTCTTACCGTTATGCTTCCCGGCATTTTGCCTATTTCCCGACATTTCTCCAATAAATCGATGTGATCCTGCTCGGAAATGTAGCGGCAGGCGAAAGCAGTATCGATCCAGTGTTGGGTTTCTGCTTGTTCAGAATCGGAGTCGGTTAATTTGCTATCGTTTCAATCTGTTCTCTGCCCTCTGTTCTCTGGTCTCTGCCCTTCCACTTCAACTTCAGCCGGAGCCAGTACCCAGTCCTTTTTTTGCTCTGATGTGGGCAGCGGAAGCCGGACTCGATCAACACGCCATCCGCGATGCCGCAGTGTGCCCTCAAAGGGAGGGTCCCCAACGACGTTGCCCGTCAGCCGAATAGCTTTGGAGTCAAAACCTGGAGAGACGGTCACTTGACTCCCTTCTTCCTCTTCGAAGATTGGATTGAGCTCAACGTATTCCGATATTGCTTGTTTGCAGCCTTGATGGATGGTTCGAACCGCTGCGCCGATCTGGGCGTCATCATACTGGCCCAGATCCTCCTTCAGAAAATCAACCAATCGCCCCTCTCTCTGCAGCACAGCCAGCATCTGCACAGCCGCCTGAGGAGATGCCTGAACGTACTGCGGCTCGGCGGGAGCTTCAGGTTCGGACTTTACTGCCTCTTTCCATTTTGCCGGTTTTTCTGCAACGGTTAGTGCAGCCGAGGTCGCTCTTTGTACGCGATTGGCCAGGCCGCGGCCCTGAAAAAGCACGAACAGCCAAAGCACAAAAGTAGCAAGAGCGCCTGTGCCGAACACAACGGGCGCAAGATAGCGCTGCGTTTCCGTTAGAAATTGGCTCATGTTGGCAAAAGCCAAGCGGAGGTCTTCGGACAAGTTCTCGGCGCCCGCTCCCAAAAACGGGCTCACCCACTGATGAAGCCCGATAAGGATTTGCTTTGCCATGTAAAAGAAAATGGCGAGCAGAACCGCGTTCCAAAAAAAGCAGGTTAGAAATGATTGGATGGTCCAGAGTCTTTTTGCCTGCATGTTGCCTCCTATTATTACGACATGTCCGTAAAGTATGAAAATGCACGGCCGCTTAAGTTTTTACCCATACCGGTTCAGTTAAAAAGTGTCGTTTTATGAGGTGCATGATCGAGCTTCCGTCATTTCGCCATTTGGTGCTGTAAAAGATTTTATTGTAGGGTGCGTTCCCCGAACGCACCTCGCTCGGCTCGTTCGGGGAACGAGCCGAGCTGCCTGAATGCAAATTTTCATTCTTAACAGGCATATTTTGCGCTAGCCATCAATTATGCAAATATATTGTGGACTTAGCCAAAGCACCAGGTTTCTCATTTTTGAATGCAACGACCGAAGCTTTTTATCACATTAGTGGCGGCTATCCAAGTGGTGGAATTCACAAGAGAGGAATTCGCATTGTAGAGATCGGACATACTGTAGAGTGGGTGAAGCGATAGCGTAACCCACCGCCAACAGGGCTGCTGATGGGTTGCGGCGCAACAAGCCGCGCCTCCACCCATCCTACGGAAAATGATCAGCATCCAAAATGAGAGATGCTCTTCACCGGACCGGCCTTATCGTGTTTACGATTTCGAAAGGATCTGCAGCAGAAAAAAATAACAGCAGGATGCAATGAGCAAAGCGATGGATGGTAGCCAGAGATAACGATAGACTGGTGCCAGGCTGGTTTGGAAATATTCGTTGGAGAGCAGCAGGCAGAGATGCAGGGGTGAAAGCAGGACGCCGACGAACCCGCTGGCAAGCGCCAACATCATGTAGGGCAGCATGAATTGTGCCTCGCCGAGTGCAGTGATTAGAGAAATGAGGATCGGAAAAGTTGTACCGACAAAGGCGATGGTTATGCCGACAACTCCGCCTACGATCAAGGGAAGGATTATGGTTATGGGCATGAGCGGGATGTGCCAGCTGAGCAGTTCCTGGCTGATAAGCTCTACGGCGTGGCTGTCTTCCAGCATCCCTTTGAAAACAAGGATGGCCGCCACCATGTAAAACATGCCCAACAGTTGGCGTTGCCGCAAAATTTGCCATCTTCGTGCCAGAGAAAGCCGGTTTTGGTGCCATACCCAACCAATTGCCACCAGCAGCGAAAATATAAGCCCCACCTCTTTAGTGATGCTGACTGCGTAAGGCTTTAGCAAAACAGTCAGCACGGCCCCCGAAGCCAATCCCAGGCAAATTACGAGGAGAACCGGCAAGAGCTCCTTTACAAACGGCAAAATGGGGGGGCGAGACCGGCAATTTTCGCCATTCTTGAGGACTGGCTGCAGATTTGTCTCTAAGCCCTTCAGTGGCAAGTATCCCAAAAGGAGTGCAATGCCCGTAAGAGGAAATAGAAACACGACGAAAACCCACAGGTTCAAATTGGCCAGCGTCGTCGTTAGAAGCACTCCGGGATAAAGCGGCCACCAATATTCCCAAATGTGGCGAAACCAGTAATTTATAAAGCTCAACTGCGCGCCGCTGAAATTCAAACGGTTGCCCAAAGTCTTCACCATGGGAGCGGAAAATATGGCACCGCCCGGCATGGGCAAAAGGCCGATGAGAGCCGGAAAGACAACGAGATTGATCTTGGGTTGCGCTATCAGCCCCTGGTAACGATCGAGCAGTCGCTGCATCTGCCCGGCAGCCTCCATGCTGTGGCTGAATACCAGAATCAGGCAGACCATTATGGTCAGAGAGAGGGTTTTGGGATGAGTGATGGAATGATAGACGGAGAACAGCATCGATTTGAAGGTCAGATCGAAGATCCAGCCTAAAACTATGGCACCGAAAAAAAGGGCATTCCCCAGAGAGACCTTTTTTCTAATGGCAAAAAGGATCAAGAAGAAAACAAGCAAAACGCGAATGATGGCTGGAAACATAAGAAAGCTCATGCCCTGTGCATCACAACAAGCCTGGAAAACTCTGTAGGGCACGTTCCCCGAACGAGCCGGCCGGGGTGCGTTCGGGGAACGCACCCTACATTTTCATTGGAAGTGCCGATGGTCTATAGCAAAATCAAACAGCGGCTTCAAGCACTACGGGGTGCTTTAAGCAAGATTGTGAATAGGCCTGGTCCCCACGCTCAAGCGTGAGAGCCCCGGTAGGAGGATTCCGCGTCCTGCGCCACGACCCAAAGCAAACCCTGCGGACGCAGGAGCGTCCTGAGAATGCCTGCATTCCCGCCCTGGAATATGGGAACGAGGGGTCCATGGCATGAAAATTTCAGTTCATTAAACGTTGGACCCCAGAGTTTTGATGTTGAATAGGGAAAACCCGGACGTAAGATCCAAAATCAAATACTCAAAATCCACTATCAGCACGCCCAAAGCGCCAACCTGCCTGCGCTGGTGCGCGAAGAGCCGATAAAAGTTCCGGTTCTTCAGAAAAACTGATTTCAAAGCGAAAATGTTTGTGCTTCATATCCCATCGAGCTTGTTATATTTATTTAGTATATTGGATAGCTGATATACCTGTTTTATCCCCCCTAAAATCCCCCTTGTACGCTGCGTCGGTCACTGGTATGGATGAAATAAAAAGAATGAGACTAGAAAAGGACTAACCTGATTGTGAGAAATGGTTGAAAATCACGGGTCTTATTGCCATGAGACGAAAAGTACACGAATGAGTCTATCACACAACAACAAACTACATTGGACAGAAGGGGGATTAAGAATGAAGAATCTAAGCAAAGCGCTGCTGGTTTCTGCTGCCTTGATCGCTCTTGGGTTCAGCCTGACTTCAAGAGCAGTTGCAAGTTCAGTTGAATACAATGGCCCAGATTTCGACTTTTTTTCTATAACAGGGACAGGAGACTGGAGCAAAGCAACGATGGGGTGGACAGTTAAGCAAATCGGAACAAAAGACGGCTACATTCTGTGGGAATATAGCTATACTTTCACTGCAGGGGATAATAGTAGTGATGTGAGTCACTTGATTATTGAAGTTTCTGCCGGAAGATCGATAGATGATTTTTCGAATATCACACTCGCCGTCGGTGACACACCAGTACCTGAATCATATATAATGGCTGAGGTAGGTACATTTAGCCAATATGATGATTCCAACCCTGGCCTCCAGAGCTCATTTTACGGAATAAAATTCGAGATAGATAATGGATACAGTGGAGAATCCCCCAGTTGGACGGTCACATTCCAAACGATTTATGCACCGGTGTGGGGAGATTTTTATGCCAAAGATGGTAGTACCA